>CAJHYD010000005.1_pt1 | contig 102513 bp, 96 predicted proteins | sample 9198701 | NCBI WGS metagenome assembly CAJHYD01 (sample SAMEA7708365, study PRJEB35096) | sediment metagenome | biome: marine neritic benthic zone biome [ENVO:01000025]; feature: sediment [ENVO:00002007]; material: shallow marine sediment [ENVO:03000034] sea grass bed [ENVO_01000059] ...
ACTGGCCGGTTCCGAATAATCCTCCAGCGCCTCGACCAGAGTCGCCGCAGCGCCCCGATCGTTGCAGACCAGCACCATATCGCAGCCCGCCGCCAGCGCACGGTCCGCGCGCTCGGCGATGTCGCCCATGACCGCGGCCGCCTGCATGCTCAGATCGTCGGAGAAGATGACGCCATGAAAACGCATGCGGCCACGGAGCTCCTCCCTCAGCCACCAGCGCGAAAAGCTGGCCGGCACCGAGTCCAATTCTGAATAGACCACGTGGGCTGTCATCACCGCTTCGAGGCCTGCGCCGATCAGACGCTCATAGGGCAGCATGTCGTCGGCGATATCCACATAAGGCCGATGATCCACAGGTAGCGCCTCGTGGGAATCCGCCACCACCGCGCCATGACCGGGGAAGTGCTTGCCGGTCGCCATCATGCCCGCCTCGCGCATACCCCGTATGAAGCGACCGGCCAGCTCCGCCACCACGTCCGGCGAACGATGGAAGGCGCGATTGCCGATCACCGAGCTGATCCCGTAGTCCAGATCGAGGACCGGTGCGAAACTCAGATCCACGCCGAGTGCCCGCAGCTCGGCCGCCATCAGCCAACCCGCAGCCTCGGCGCTGTCCCGGGCCGCGGCCGGATCCAGATCATAGTGACGACCGATCAGATGTGCCGGCGGCAGCGCCATAAGCGCTTCACGGAAACGTTGTACGCGGCCCCCCTCCTGGTCTACCGCCACCAGCAGTCCCGGTCTGCGCAGAGCATGGACCTCCGCTGTCAGCCGGGTCAGTTGATCAGGTGACTCGTAGTTGCGCGCAAACAGAATGACGCCACCGACCGCCGGATGGCGCAACAGCTCCCGGTCCTCGGCGTCGAGTTCGAGACCGGCCACGTCAAGCATCACCGGGCCCAGCGTCATGCGTCCTCCTCGATATCCACCAAGGTGCCCACCGGCACGCGCTCGAACAGTTCGATGACGTCCGCGTTGCGCATACGCACGCAGCCGTGAGACGCCACCACCCCCATCGGCTCGCTGTCCGGCGTACCGTGGATATAGATGTAGCGGCGCATGCTGTCCACCGCGCCAAGACGGTTGCGGCCCACTTCACGCCCGCTCAGCCAGAGGATGCGGCTCAGGATCCAGTCACGTTGCGGATACCGGTCGGCGAGCTCCCTGGTCCAGATCTCGCCGGTAGGGCGACGTCCCACCAACACCGCGCCCGGAGGCAGTCCGGCGCCGATTTTTGCGCGGATCAGGTGCCGGCCACGCGGAGTCTGCTCGCTGTCGCGCTGCTCGCCCGGGCCGAGGTGCGCCGTCGACACCGAATAGCTCTTGCGCTCGCGGGCGTCGTCGATCAGAACCAGGCTCTGGGTCCTGAGACCGATGACTATGCGCGGCGTTGCCACCTCAATCATCGGCCCAGCTCCGGTACGGCCGATCAGCCAGCATCAGATTGTAGTAGCGCTCATCGGCAGTGACCTCAGCACCGAGCCAGGGCGGTTGTGCGAACGACTGTTCCTCGGACTCGAGTTCGATCTACGCGACCACCAACCCGGCATTGGCGCCGAGGAATTCGTCGATCTCCCAATGCTGACCGCCGTATTCAAGATGATGACGTCGCTTCTCCACGGTCCGCCCCGCGCAATAATGCTCGAGCATAAAACGCCCGTCCGCCACCGGCAGCGGGTACTCGAACTCGCTGCGGCTGGCACCGATAGTGATGCCCTTGAGATTGAGGCTGGCGTCCTCGCCGGCGACCCGCACCCGCACTGAGCAGCCCGGGCTCTCGGCCAGGTAACCCTGAACCATCGGCTGAACGCGTGTGACCGCGCCACGCCAGCCATCGGAGGCCAACAAGAATTTGCGTTCGATCTCTACCGCCATCTGATCAACCCCGCTCGAACAACGCGATGGACTCCACGTGAGCCGTGTGCGGGAACATATCCATAATGCCGGCGCCGCGCAGTCTGAATCCGTGCTGGCTCACCAGTACGCCGGCGTCCCGCGCCAGCGTACCCGGGTGGCAGGAGACATAGACCAGCCGCCGCGCGCCGGTCTGCGCAATGGCAGGCAGGATCTCCTGGGCCCCGGCACGGGGTGGATCGAGGAAAACCGCATCGGCAGCCTCCCGCAGCCACGGCAAATCCGAGCAATCCTCGAACAGATTGGCCAGATGGAATTCAACCTGCGCGGAAAGTCCATTGCGTTCCGCGTTGGCCCGGGCGCGGGCGATCAGTGCCGCATCGCCCTCGACGCCGACAGCGACGGCGCCGAGTCGCGCTATGGGCAGAGTGAAGTTGCCGAGGCCACAGAAAAGATCGAGGATGCGCCGGCCCGGTCCGGGCGCAAGCAGCTCCATCGCCCTGCTGACCATTTTGCGGTTGAGGGCGCCGTTGACCTGGATAAAGTCCGTCGGCAGGAACTCATACTCCAGACCGAACTCCGGCAGACTGAAACGCAACGGCGGCGCCGATGCGCCAAGCGGGTGGACCGTGTCAGGCCCCTTTGGCTGCAGATACAGGTCCACATCGTGGGCCCGTTCGAATGCTTCCAGCCGCGCCAGGTCATCAGCGGTCGGCGGATCCAGTACGCGGAGCACGAACGCAGCACGGTTCTCGGCCACGGACACTTCAACCTGGGCCAGCCGGCGCCGGATGCTCAGGGTCCCGACGAGTTCAGCCAGGGGGCGGATCAGCTGATCCGCCGGTGGCGCCAGCACCGGGCAAGCATCAAGGTCGGCCACATAAGATTTCGCGCGCTCGCGGAACCCGACCAGCACGCGACCCTTTTTGTCCACATAGCGGACGCCGAGGCGCGCCCGCCGACGATATCCGGCGTCCGGGCCGGACACGGGTGTGAACACCGTCTCGGGCTCGACCTGACCGATCCGCTGCAGATTATCCAGCAGCACTTTTTGCTTCGCCGCTCGTTGTCCCGACCCCGACAAATGCTGCAGGCTGCATCCCCCGCATACGCCGAAATGCGGGCACAAGGGCTCGACCCGGTCCGCTGCTGCTTCGAGCAACGCCACCGCCCTGCCCTCATCGTGATTGCGCCGCCGTTTCAGGCGAATCACATCCACAGTCTCGCCCGGCAGCGCATCTTCCACGAACATGATCTTGCCCTCGGTCCGGGCGACGCCACGTCCATCCTGAGTCAGGTCGACGATGGTCATCCGTTCCGGCTCACGCTGACCGGCGGCCCTCATGCACCCGACTCCCAGGCGCCCAGGAATGCCTGCAGATGGGCGCGGCCGTCCTCTTCGAGCAGCGTGCGGACGCGCGCCAGTTCCGCGTCATGCTCGGAGCGATCGAGCCGTCCGCGCATCAGCTCGAATCGGAGATAGACCAGGAAGGTATTGAGCACATCGGTCTCGCAATAATCGCGGATATTTCCGATCCCACCCTCCAGGTAGCACGGCCAGACCTGGTCTCCGCTCATGCCCAGCTTCCCCGGCAGGCCGAGGAGTACGGCGACCTCATCGAGCTTCGCCGCGGCCCGCGGCTGGAAACCAGCCAGCACGTCCATCACGTCCGTATGCCGCCAGTGATAACGGCTGAGATAGTTGTTCCAACGGAACGACTGTTCCCGGTCGCCGGTCTCCCAGTAGCGGGGGGCGGAGATATGATGCCGCAATGCCCGGTAATGCAGGACCGGCAGATCGAAACCGGACCCGTTCCAGGACACCAGATCGGGCGCATACCGCTCGATGCCGTCGAAAAAGCGCTGGATCAGCTCCGCTTCGTCCGCATCTGCCTCACCGAGGCTCCACAGCCGGGTCTCGTCGCGGGTGCGCAGCAGAACCGAAATCGCGACCACCCGATGCTGATGCAAGGGCAGGAAATCACTACCGGTCTTCTCGCGGCGCTGGGCGAACATGACTTTCGCCACCGTCGCATCGTCCAGTTCACTCAGACCCAGATGGCGCCGCCCGAACTCTACGTCCGGGATCGTCTCGATATCGAATACCAGACAATGCATCGGTTCAGCCCGCTCCCGCCGCCGGCGCCTGGGCCCAGTCGTGCAGCAGCACTGCGACCGCGACCACCAGCCCCGCCTCGTCGGTCAGCGAGATATGCCCGTCGCCGATCCCGAGTTCGCGCCGCCGTTCATCACCGCGCGCCGAATAGATGATCTCGGGCTTGCCCCAGCTGTTCTGCACCATGCCAACGTCGCGGATCCACATGCCGTGAGCAAAACCGGTGCCCATCGCCTTGACCACCGCCTCCTTGGCAGCGAAGCGCATGGCGAGAAAGCGCGCTGGTCGGCGCTGGCGCCGGAAGGCTTCAAGCTCGGCTGGTAGCAACAGACGCCGGACGAAATGTTCGCCGAACCGTTCCAGGGTCCGCTGTACCCGGTCCAGACGCACCACGTCGGTGCCGATACCGAATATCACCTGAGCCGGGCCTCGACCATCAGCCGCTTCATCTCTATCACCGCCGTGGACAGGCCATCAAAAATGGAGCGGGCGATGATGGCATGGCCGATATTGAGTTCGCGGATCTCGGGGATGCGCGCGATGGGCTGGACGTTGTGGTAATGCAGCCCGTGACCGGCGTTGACGTGCAGCCCTATGCTGCCGGCCAGCTCGGCGGCTGCGCGGATCCGCTCAAGCTCCTGCTGGCGGATGTCCTCGTCCTCGGTATCGGCGAATGCGCCCGTGTGCAGCTCGATGACCGGCGCACCCACGGCGCGCGCCGCCTCAACCTGGATCTCATCCGGATCGATAAACAGAGATACGCGCATCCCGGTGCCGGACAGGGTCTGGCAGGCGGCACGGATCCTGTCCTCATGGTCGGCCACGTTGAGACCGCCCTCGGTGGTCAATTCCTCGCGCCGCTCCGGGACCAGACACACGTCCTGAGGACGGATGGCGCAGGCGATCTCAAGCATCTCATCGGTGACCGCCATTTCAAGGTTCATGCGTGTCTGCAGCACGCCGCGCATGGCGCGCAGATCCCTGTCCTGGATGTGCCGCCGATCCTCGCGCAGATGCAGTGTGATGCTGTCCGCACCGGCCTGTTCCGCCATCAGGGCCGCATAGACGGGATCCGGATAACGTGTCCCCCGGGCCTGGCGGATGGTGGCCACATGATCGATGTTGACGCCAAGCAGGATATCTTTTTTCACGTTGTCAGCTCACCGCAACGACCGGTTGCCCCGGTGCCTGGCTTATTCTGCCAGAATCCCGCCCGCCGGGCCGCCGGCACGCATGGCCTTGAGCACTTCCCGGCTTTTTAGCGGCCTTCCCCCCAGGTAAAGATCCAGCGTCTGCTGCAACACGCGGCGCAGCTCACGCAAGGTCTGCTCGTCCTCGAGTTCTTCTGCCGCCAACGCCAGCAGCGAGCGGCCCCGCACCAGGAGCCCCTGATCACGGTCGTCGTTCAACAGCACCGGCCCCAGTTCCGGCACGTATCGATATATGGCGTCGGGGGCCAGCGGGCGACCCTCGGTGTCCGCGACAAGATTAAGCCCGTATCCCATCGCGTTCAGCAGTCGTTTCTCGAATACCCTGAGCACCGCGGCTTCCGGCTTGCCGGCCCCTAATTGCGCGAGCGCCCGCTCGTAGTCGGCGAATGTCTCTGGATGCGCATCATGTTTCTGCAACAGGCGCAGCAGCAGCTCGTTGAGATAGAACATACTCAGTAGCCGCTGGCCGGTGGCGCGCAATGACGGGCCACGGGGCTCCGCTGCGGTTAGCGTCTGCAGCTCACCGCTACCCCGGCAGCTCACCAGCATCGGGCGGAACGGCTCGAGCGACTGGCGCCGCCGGCCAGGCCGACGCGACCCCCGAGCGACGGCGGCAACACGCCCATGCTCGCGAGTGAACAATTCGACGATTTCGCTGCTGTCCCGGAATGGTCGATGATGGAGCACCCAGGCGGGTTCCAGCTCGATAAGCCGTTGCTCAGTCATTGCTGATCAAAACCGAAGCCCTGTAGCTCCCGTTCGCGATCCGCCCAGTTTTCTTTGACTTTCACTCTTAGATCCAGGTGCACCCTGCACCCGAAGTGCTGTTCCAGATCTTGCCGGGCAGCGCTTCCGCACGCTTTTAGCTGAGCCCCGCCCTTGCCGATCACGATGCCTTTCTGGCTATCCCGTTCGAGCCAGACTACGGCGGCGATCCGCCGCAGGCTGCCGGCGCTCTCCATCGCCTCGACCTCGACCGTCAAGCCATAGGGTATCTCGTCGCGCAAGCGCAGCATGAACTTCTCGCGGATGATCTCCGCCACCTGGAAGCGTTCGCCCTTATCGCTCAGCTGCTCTTCGGGAAACAGGGGCGGGCCTTCCGGCAAGCGCTCGATGAGGCTCGAACGCAGCGTTTCCAGGTTGGTACCTCGCGGTGATGAGACCGGGATAATCTCGACGAATTTGGCCCGTGCGCTGAGCGCCTGGAGATACGGCATCAGCGCGGACCGCGGCTGCACCTTGTCGACCTTGCTCACCACGGCGATCAGCGGTCGTCCGCTCTCGACCGCCCGATCGAGCACATCCTGATCCTCGTCGCGCCATTGCATGGCTTCGAATACCGTGACGACGATATCCGCATCAGTCATCGAACTCGAAGCTGCCCGATTCATTGCGCGATTCAGGGCCCGCTTCTGACCGCGGTGCAGGCCCGGCGTGTCGATAAACATGATCTGCGCATGTGGGCGGGAGTCGATGCCGAGGATGCGGTGCCGCGTCGTCTGTGGCTTCGGCGTCACGATACTCACTTTGTGGCCCAGCAGCGTATTGAGCAGCGTCGACTTGCCCACGTTGGGACGACCCACCAGGGCCACGAAACCACTGCGGAACTCAGACACCTTCAAGCTCCAGCAGCGCGATCATTGCAGCGGCCGCCGCCTGCTCGGCCTGTCTGCGGCTGCGTCCTTCGCCAGCGGTGCGCAGGGAGAGTTCCGGCAGTGCGCAGGCCGCAGTGAACCGCTGCCGGTGGTCTTCTCCGGATATCGTCTCGATCTCATAGTCGGGCAATCGCCGGCCGCGCGCCTGGAGGCGTTCCTGCAGCTGCGTTTTGGGGTCTTTGAGTTCATCATGGGGTGGCAATGCATCAAGCCGAGTGCTTAGCAGCCTTAACACCAGGTCTCGGGCAGCTTCGTAGCCGCCATCCAGATAGACTGCGCCAAGCACCGCTTCGAAGCCGTTGGCCAGGATCGATGCGCGTCGATGACCACCGCTCTTCAATTCGCCCTGCCCCAGCGTGATGCGATCTCCGAGCGACAGTTCGGTGGCGACCTCAGCAAGCGTCTCTCGACGCACCAGGTGGGCACGCAGTCGGCTCAGATAACCCTCGTCGGCTTCGGGAAGGGCATCATAGAGGGTCTGTGCCACGACCATGCCCAACAACGCATCGCCGAGGAACTCGAGGCGTTCATTGTTGCGCCCGCCGGCGCTGCGATGAGTCAGGGCCTGCTCGAGCAGTCGGGGATCCTGGAAATGATAGGCGAGCGCCCGCTCCGACCAGCGCGGCGCAGAGGTCAACTCTCGATCTCGACCTTATTGTCAAAGACCAGCAACAGATACAGATTGGCAACATAGTTGACACGCGCCTCATACGAGGCGTCGACCAGATAGCCCTCGGCGCTGCGGGTGATCTTTATGTCCTTGGCCGAAATCCGGCGCACGCTGTCCACGTCGAATCGGCGCTCGACCGCCTTGCGGATATCCACCATCGAGGGCCGGTTACCATCGAGCTCGGTCTTGGTCTTGACCAGCGCCGACTTGACGTCCATACCCTCAAGGTAAACCGGAGCCAGTTTGACCCCGGCCAGTAAGAACAGGCCGATAAAGGCGGCCAGGATAATAAACCCGATAGCAGTGATGCCTTGTTGTCTGTGATACATGGAAAACTCCTCCTGGGCGGGACGCTTCATCACGCTATCCCCTCACTCGATGCGGTTGCCAATCCGGCCCCAATCCGGCCCGGAATTACTCAGGTCCCAGTTCATCCAGATCGCGACGGCCTTGCCGACAAGATTCGATTCGGGCACGAATCCCACGCCATCGTACCGGCTATCGCGGCTGTTGTCTCGGTTGTCGCCCATCACGAAATAGTGACCCTGCGGGACGCGAAATTCACCCTCGCGGCCGAACCGGCCCTTGGCCAGAAGCACTTCATGCTCGGTCTCTGCGAGCGTCTCGAGACCGAGCAACGCGCCGCTCGCACCCGGACCACGATAATCGCCCTCGACGCGCAGATCGACCGGCGTGCCGTTGATAAAGATCTGTTTATTCCGATAGTTGATCACGTCGCCGGGAAGACCGACAAGCCGTTTGATGTAGTTGGTCTTCGGCTCCGAGGGCAGCCGGAACACGACCACATCACCACGTTGCGGCTGCCCAAGCTCGACGAGCTTGGTCTTGGTCACCGGCAGCCGCAAGCCGTAGGTGTACTTGTTTACGAAGATAAAGTCGCCGACGCGCAGCGTCGGTAACATGGAACTCGACGGGATCCGGAACGGCTCGAAAAGAAACGAACGGACCACCAGCACCAGCAGGATGATCGGGAAAAACGATCGTGCATATTCCACCAGCGTTGGCTCGACTGCGGACGAACTGGCGGCGTCACGCACCCCTGAGAACCATAGATAATCAAGCAGCCAGACCAATCCCGTGAATACGCCGGCCACCACCATCGCCAGTTCGAAATCAAAATCCTGACGTAGCAGATAGGCCGCCGGCAACAAGGCCAGCAGGAACACGATCCGCGCCGCACGGTACAACAACGGAGGCTGCGCATCGACCGTCGTATTGCCCGCATCGCTGGCCCGTCGATAACGAAGCAGTAGCGCGTCGGCGGCCCAAACGAGACCGCTACTGGCGAGAATCAATAAAATGATCAGTGTCATTCGTGCGTCCGGATTGAGTGGCTGGACGGTTTGTGTTTACCGACGCCACCGCCGTCAAAGCGGCCGAGTATTGGTTATTTCTTTTCGACCTGCAACACCGCCAGAAACGCCTCCTGGGGTATCTCGACCGAGCCGACCTGCTTCATGCGCCGCTTGCCTGCCTTCTGTTTTTCGAGCAATTTGCGCTTGCGCGAAATGTCTCCTCCATAACACTTGGCGGTGACATTCTTGCGCAAGGCCTTGACCGTCTGCCGGGAGATGATCTGGCTACCAATGGCGGCCTGGATGGCAACGTCGAACATCTGCCTGGGCACCAGCTCCCGCATCCGCTCCACCAGCTCCCTGCCCCGCCGCTGTGCGGTATCCCGATGGACGATCAGGGACAGGGCATCCACCCGCTCGCCATTGATCAGGATATCCAGCTTGACCAGCGGGGCCGGTTGATAACGATCAAAATGATAATCAAACGAAGCATAGCCGCGACTGACGGACTTCAGACGGTCGAAAAAGTCCAACACCACATCAGCCATCGGCAGTTCGTAGACCAGCGACACCTGGTTACCCAGATAGAGCAACTTTTTCTGTACCCCGCGCTTGTCGATGCACAGCTTGATCACGGCACCGACGTGATCCTGCGGCACCAGGATGTTCGCCTCGATGATCGGCTCGCGGATCTCGTCGACGTTGCCGGTTGCGGGGAGCTTGGACGGATTGTCGATATAGCTGACCGTACCGTCCGTGCCCAGTAACTCGTAGACCACCGTCGGCGCCGTGGTGATCAGGTCCAGATCGTACTCACGCTCCAGCCGCTCCTGCACGATCTCCAGATGCAGCATACCGAGGAAACCGCAGCGGAAACCGAACCCCAGCGCAGTGGATGTCTCAGGCTCGAAATGCAGGGCCGCGTCGTTCAGGCGCAGCTTGTGCAGCGCCTCGCGGAAATCCTCGTAGTCCTCGGAATTGATCGGAAACACGCCCGCAAACACGCGCGGCTGCACTTGTTTGAATCCCGGCAAGGGCTCGGCACAGGGCCGTCCATCCAGGGTCAGGGTGTCGCCCACGGGCGCCCCGTCGATCTCCTTGATACCGGCGATAAAAAAACCGACTTCGCCGGCGCCCAGCGACTCGCGATCGGTCATCTTCGGGGTAAACACGCCAACCCTGTCGGCAGGATAACTGCGGCCGGTGGACATGACACGGACCTTGCTGCCCTTGCTCAGGCTGCCGTTGACGACCCGGACCAGTGAGACAACGCCGACATAGTTATCGAACCAGGAGTCGACGATCAGCGCCTGTAGCGGCGCCTGCTCGTCACCCTCGGGTGGAGGGATACGCTGCACCACCGCCTCCAGTACATCGTCGACGCCGAGACCGGTCTTGGCGCTGACTCTCAGCGCCTGACTGGCATCGATACCGATGATCTCCTCGATCTCCTGGCAGACGGCATCCGGTTCGGCGGAAGGCAGGTCGATCTTGTTGATGATAGGCACCACCTCGAGGCCCTGCTCGATCGCCGTATAGCAATTGGCGACGCTTTGCGCCTCGACCCCCTGGGCCGCGTCGACGACCAGTAACGCGCCCTCGCAGGCGGCGAGGGAACGGGACACCTCGTAGGAAAAATCCACGTGTCCCGGTGTATCGATCAGATTCAGCTGATAGCTCTGGCCGTCCCGGGCCTGATAGCGCAAAGCCACGCTCTGCGCCTTGATAGTGATCCCGCGTTCACGCTCCAGATCCATGGAATCAAGCACTTGTGCAGCCATCTCGCGGTCCTCGAGGCCACCGCAGCGCTGGATGAACCGATCGGCAAGGGTCGACTTGCCGTGATCGATATGAGCGATGATCGAGAAATTTCGGATGTTCTTGATGGACATGAGGACGTCGGCTAGGCCCCGGATCAGGGCGCGGCGCGAATTATATACGCTTGAGGAGCGGACCAGTGGCTCGCGCGGGCGTCAGGGCCGATCAAGCAGTTGCCTGACGCGATCCGGAAGCAGGCGAAAATGGCAGACCTCTTCACCGTCCGCCACCAGGACCGGCACCTTGTCTCCATAACGAAGACGCAGCGTCTCTTCCTGGTCGATATCCACAATCTCCAGCTCGGTGTCGCGCCCGACCAGAAGCGGCCGCAGCTCGGCCAGCATCACATCGCAAAGATGGCAATGGGGACGACTGTAGACGGTAAGACGGGTCGCGCTCATCCGATCCGGCTCGCCCGGGCCACGAACCGCAGCTCATGCCTTCCCGAGCCGTCCACAGGCTCGGCCATCCCCATCACCCGGGGCCCAAATGCCGCACGACCGCGCCGCCGCCGACCAAACTTTCGTGCCATGGCCAGGCCAGCGACAAACCCCGGGACCGCGGCAGCGACGCTCGCCGCCTCGCTCCAGGCGACCGGGGCCATCAGCCGGGCAACGATGGCCGCACCCAGCATGGTCAGAAGGGGTACCAGGTACATCATCAGTGAAGACTGCAACAGCGCCGTTTCCGAGATGCCGATCCGGATCCGATCACCGGCCGCGAGCGTATGGCCGGCCGTATCCACCCGCACCTCCCGCAGGCGGTCACCGAGCAGCCGTCCCAGCGCCCCGCCGCCGCAGCCGCGGCCTTCGGCACAGCGTTGACAGCCGGCGTGGCTATCGCAGCTGACCCAGGCCACATCCTGCGCGACGCGCAGTACACGAGCCGTCTCGATAATCACCGCGCAGCCGTCTCGCCGCCGGAGACGGAACTGGCGATCATCTCCACCGTGATCGGCGGCACTTCGCCCATGGCGGTCACCTGAAAACCACCGACCATGGTCGAAAACGCGCTGGCGGCGCCGATGCGGGTGACGCCCTGGAGTTGATCCGAACTGCGCTCAGGCTCTTCGATAAACACGGATACAGACGCGATCCCGTCACTGTATACCAGATGCTCGGTAGGATGATCCGCACCGGCCATCATTTCGACTTTGCTGGTGGTCAGCTCAAAGCCGGGCGGCAGGGATGCTGCACGCCATCCGCCTGTGGAGGCCCGGGCCGGTGCAGCAGCCGCGTCCTGTTGCACATACCAGGTGAAATCCTCGGTGGCGATGGTCGGTTTGACCATGTCGGCTGCGATCGTCTCGGGGAGCCGGATGCTGACGAACATCAGCTGCTCTGCGACATTGCGATAGATGTCGATGAGCTGGGCCTTCAGCAGCATGCCGGTACTCTCATCCATCCACAGGCGATAGCCGTAACGGAATTTGTCCCGCGGGCGGATTTCGAAGCTCAACGCATCGCGTCCCAGACGCATGCCATCGTGCAGACGCACGAACTCGTAGTAGCCGTCGAGTTGCTCCGAGTATTGCGGCAGGGCCGCGCGCAGCGGGCTATCACCCTTGCGCCGCTCGACCATCACCGACTTCTGGTCGGCGAAAATACAGGTCACTTCTTCGTCGTCACGGATGATCTCGCGGCTCGGGCCATCGAGCGTGACCAGCCGCTCGGTGACCTTGCCGTCTTCGACCCGATGGACCACGTGCATGGTCTCGACCTGACCATCAACGATGTGCACGAACGTGCCCTCATAATTGAGCGCCTCGACGGCTTGATCCATGCGCAGCAGAAGCTCCCGGGCCTGCTCGTCCGATGCCCCGGCAGTACCCGCCAGCAGCAGGCAGGTCAGGATCAATGGAGGTCGAGCGTGAATCATTGGCTGTTTTCGTCACTCTCCACGACGTCGCCGTCCGCTGCGGCCTCAGCCACCTCCGTCTGCTCAGCGGGGGCACTGATGATCCGTGCCAGCGAGCCCTGGCCACCCAGCATGGTGGCGTATTCGCTGTGATTGAGATAGTAGCTGCTGAGCCGGTCCGGGGCACCGGCGCGCCGGGTCAAATCGACCGGCACGGTGTACGCAGGCACCGGCGAGGTCTCGGCCGCCACCGGCATATCGGCGGACGGCTCCAGCCCGTTGGAACGGAGACCCACTATGGCGACCACGGCCACGGTGGCCGCCACCGCGGCGCCCGCAAGCGGCCTGCGCCAACCCGAAAGTGCCGCCACCGGCCTAGTTGTCACCGCGGCCGATTCACCATCCAGACTCCGGCTAACCCGGACGCTGACTTCGAGCGCATGCTCAGTGGTGAGTTCGCCACGCAAGGCATCTCCGATCAGGAAGTAGCGCGTGGCTGTCTGCCTCAGCTCCGGATTCGACATCAGCCGTCGCACCAGCATGTCGCTCTCGCGTTCCTCCAACTCGTCGTCCAGCCAGACCGACAATTGCTCCTCGACAATCTTGCTCATGCTCAACCCCTGTCAACCAGCGGCCTTACCCGCTTGTCGATTGCGTCCCTTGCCCTGAAGATCCTCGAACGCACCGTACCCACCGGGCATTCCATGGTGGTCGCGATCTCTTCGTATGTCATGCCTTCGAGCTCTCGTAGCATGATCGCGGTCCTCAGGTCCTCGGGCAGTGCCTCGATCGCCTGATTGACCGCTTCCCGGATTTCCTCCGACATCAACACGCGCTCCGGCGTATCGATGTCTTTGAGGCGTCCATGGAGCTCGTATTGATCTGAATCCTGCAAGTCCAGGTTGTAATCCAGCGGCCGCCGGCGTGCCGCGACCAGATGGTTCTTGGCGGTATTGATCGTGATGCGGTACAGCCAGGTATAAAAGGCACTGTCTCCGCGGAATCGGGGCAGTGCCCGATATGCCTTGTGAAACGCCTCCTGGGTCACATCGAGCGCCTCCGACTGATCCCGGACGTACCGCATCACCAGCTTCACCACCTTGTGCTGATAGCGGGAAACCAGGACGTCGAAAGCCGATCGGTCGCCTGCCTGCACCCGCTCGACCAGCGCCTGGTCGCTGTCAATTTTGCCCATACGGGCAAACCCCTTGGCAATACGGCATGCCGTTCGCCACTGAGATAGACCCACTGGCGCATGGAAAGTTCGGTCCAATCCGCCGTTTGGCGGCAGCTGATACCGGGATCGGCGGGATTCTAGCAGCCGACCCGCGGATCAGCCATGCAGGGCATCCGGGTCGAAGCGCAGCCGCACGCGCAATCGCCTGCAGTCCGCGGCACCCGCCAGGGGCGGGATGATCATCCGCCTCTCCCGTCGTCCGTCTACGCGGCGCCATGTGAGCACCACCCCCAGACCCGGCAGCCAGCGCCAATCCTCCAGCGCGACCGACTCGCAGGACCCGGGCTCGGGCCACAGGCGCCAACCCGCCTGTATCGACCATGTGGCACGGCGGATTCGCCGGGTCCAGCGACAACCCGTCCGCAACCAGGCAGCCACGCAAATGGCTGCCAGCCCGAGCTTGAGTACCGGATCGATATTGGACAACAGAGCACTGAGCAAACCGGCGGCGTTGATCCACCCCGCCACCCGCCCGGGCAGGCGGGATCCCAGGTCAAGGACGATATCCTGTTCGAATGACCTCGACGACACGATTCAGAGCCTCTCCCTGTGGCAGCGCCCGACCCGTCAGGAAGTCCAGGATCTCCGGATCCTGGCATTCGATCAGCTCGCGGAACGCTGCCTGATCCTGCGCGCTGGCGCCGCCGTAGTGGTGATCCAGGTAATAAAGCATGACGACATCGAGTTCCCGCATACCGCGGCGGCAGCGCCATCTGAGACGCGACAGCTCACTCACAGCGACAGCTCCGATGTGGTCGAGATGATAGTGCGCCAGGCCGGGCGTCGGCAGGGCCTGTTTTCAGCCAACACGGCCTCAAAGTCGGTGCTTCAATGGCGCCGCTTGGCCAGCAGTTGCTTGGTCTCAGAGATGGCCTTGGCCGGATTCAGTCCCTTGGGGCAGGTACGGGTGCAGTTCATGATCGTATGACAGCGGTAGAGACGGAACGGGTCCTCCAGATGATCCAGCCGCTCGCCGGTGGCCTCATCGCGGCTATCGACGATCCAGCGGTAGGCGGCGAGGAGTGCGGCAGGACCGAGATAGCGATCACCGTTCCACCAGTAGCTCGGACAGCTGGTCGAGCAACAGGCGCAGAGGATGCAGGCCGAGGGCTCGTTGATCTTCTCCTGATCTTCCTTGGTCTGTAGACGCTCCCGGTCCGGCGGCGGTGGCGTCTGGCTCTGCAGCCAGGGCTTGATCGAGGCGTATTGTGCATAGAAGTTGGTCAGATCCGGGACCAGGTCCTTGACCACCGGCAGATGCGGCAGCGGATAGACCTTCACCTCGCCGTTGACCTCCTCCGTCGATTTGATGCACGCCAGTGTATTGGTGCCGTCGATGTTCATCGCGCAGGAACCGCAGATCCCCTCCCGACAGGAGCGTCGGAAGGTCAGGGTCGGATCGATCTCGTTCTTTATCTTGATCAGCGCGTCGAGCACCATCGGGCCGCAACGCTCCATGTCCACTTCATAGGTGTCCATGCGCGGGTTCTCGCCACCGTCCGGGTCGTAGCGGTAGACGACGAATCGTTTGATCCGCGCGGCCGCGGCATCCGCGCGGAACTCGCGGCCCTTCCCTATCCTCGAATTCGCCGGCAGTCGGAACTCAGCCATGCACGATATCCTCTCAACGCGTGTTTCGGTGGGCGTCTTGCCTGATCAGTAGACCCGGGCTTTGGGCGGAACGACCTCGACTTCGTCGGTGAGCGTGTTCAGATGCACCGGTCGGTAGTCCAGACGCAGCTCGCCACCCTCGACCCAGGCCAGCGTGTGTTTCATCCAGCTCTCGTCATCCCGCTCCGGATAATCCTCCCGGGCATGCGCGCCGCGCGATTCCTTACGGTTCTCTGCTGAACAGATCGTCGCCAGCGCCTGACTCATCAGGTTCTGCAGTTCAAGGCTTTCGATCAGGTCGGTGTTGAATATCATCGAGCGATCGCTGACCTTCAGGTCGGCAAGACCCCTGTGGATCTCGCGCAGCTTGAGAATACCTTCGTGGAGAACTTCGCCGGTGCGGAATACCGCCGCGTGTTCTTGCATCGCGCGCTGCATCTGCAACCGGATCTCGGCCGTGGGCGTGCCGCCGTCTGCATGACGCGTCGCGTCAAGCCGCTCGATCGTGGCTTGCCCGGCAGCGGCCGGCAGCGCCGCATGCTTCCCGCCGGGCTTGATCAACTCGGCGCAGCGCTTGGCGGCTGCACGACCGAACACCACCAGATCCAGCAACGAGTTCGAGCCCAGGCGATTGGCGCCATGGACCGAGACACAGGCGGCTTCGCCGACAGCCATCAGACCCGGGACCACGGTCTCTGCGTTTCCGTCTCTCAGGGTGACGACCTCTCCGTGGTAGTTGGCCGGAACACCACCCATGTTGTAGTGGACGGTGGGTAGCACCGGGATCGGCGCCTTGGTCACATCGACGCCGGCAAAAATCTGCGCGGTCTCCGCGATACCGGGCAGTCGCTCGTTGATAACTTCAGCTCCGAGGTGCTGCAGGTGAAGATGGATGTGGTCATTATGTTCACCGACGCCGCGGCCCTCGCGGATTTCGATGGTCATGGAGCGGCTGACCACGTCGCGCGAGGCCAGGTCCTTGGCATTCGGCGCATAGCGCTCCATAAAACGCTCGCCATCGGAATTGGTCAGATAGCCGCCCTCGCCCCGCACACCCTCGGTGATCAGACAGCCAGCGCCGTAAATCCCGGTCGGGTGGAATTGGACAAACTCCATATCCTGCAGCGGCAGCCCGGCCCGCAGCGCCATCGCGTTGCCGTCACCAGTGCAGGTATGTGCCGAAGTACAGGAGAAGTAGGCCCGACCATATCCCCCGGTAGCGAGGATGGTCATATGGGCGCGGAAACGATGCAGCTCGCCGGTTTCCAGATTCCAGGCCATCACGCCGCGGCAGGCGCCATCGTCGTCCATGATCAGGTCCAGCGCAAAATATTCGATAAAAAATTCGGCGTCATTCTTTAGCGACTGCTGGTACAGCGTATGCAGCATGGCATGACCTGTGCGGTCGGCGGCGGCGCAGGTCCGTTGTGCCGTGCCCTTGCCGAAGTGCGTGGTCATGCCACCGAATGGCCGCTGATAGATCCGGCCTTCCTCGGTACGCGAGAATGGCACGCCGTAGTGCTCGAGTTCGATGACCGCGTCCGGCGCCTCTTTGCACATGTACTCGATGGCGTCCTGGTCACCCAGCCAGTCCGAACCCTTGATGGTGTCGTACATATGCCAGCGCCAGTCGTCTTCGCCCATATTGCCCAGCGCGGCGCTGATGCCGCCCTGGGCCGCCACCGTATGGCTACGGGTCGGGAACACCTTGGTGATACACGCCGTGTGCAGACCGGCCTCGGCCATACCCATGGTGGCGCGCAGGCCGGAACCGCCGGCGCCGACCACGATGACGTCATAGGTATGGTCGATGATCTTGTAGGCGGAACTCATTTATCGGACTCCAAAAGCGATCCGCAGGATCGCGACGATCGCCACGACGGCGAGCAGGATGTGGAGGAATTGTGAAATCAGCAGACCGGTGACCCGGGCCCAGCCGCGCGAGTAATCCTCAAACACGACTTGTATGCCGATCGCAGAGTGATAGCAGAGTGTGCCGGTCAGCAGGAGCATCAGCACGGTATTGAGCGGCGCGGCCAGCCATTCGGCGACAGCAGCCTGGTTGCTCAACTCCAGGCTTACCGCCGACAACAGGAACCAGCCGGTGAGGAGCACCATCGCCACCGCGGTGACCCGTTGCGACCACCAGTGGGCCGGACCATCGCCGGCAGCACCGAGACCGAGCGCCTTGGCCAGAGGGCTGCGCAAACTCATGCTCCCGCTCCCGAGATCAGCCCCGTCCATAACAGACCGGCAAGCACGACTGCGCCGATCAGCACCACCCAACCACTGCGGATGACCTGCTGGATCTCGAACCCCATCCCGACATCCCAGGCCAGATGGCGGATGCCGTTGAGCAAGTGATAGCAGAACGCCAGCACCCAAAAAAACAGCGCCAGCTTGCCCGGACCCGAACCCAGCAGTGCCACTGCATCAGCATAGGCCCCGGCACCCCCGGCCAGCGCGTTCAGCCAGTATGCGAGCACGAAGATGCCCAGGGCGAGAAACACGCCACTGATCCGGTGCATGATCGAGAGCACTGATGAGATTTGCGGCCGATAGACCTGAAGATGGGGAGACAGTGGCCGGTTGCCTGCTGCCATGGGCAGAATCCTCCAAAAAACTCTCGTGGTCCGATCCCTCGATATCCAGGCTGGTCAAATCGATCGCGGGCTCTCAGAAGTCGATGCAGCGGCCATTCTTCTCCCAGTCACCATAACGCGTGGGATCGGGACCTTCACGTCCGCCGATTTCTCGGGGCCGCGGGCTTTCCATTGACCGCGTCTCAGAGCCGGGCTTGGGGTCCGGATCCTCTACTATGGATTCCTCGGCGGCGTTGTCGCAGGCCGTTCTTGATTTTTCTGGCTGCATAGCACCAATTTTGCCAGACGCGAGGTTGAGACTCCACCAGAGTTTCACGCCCGTTCACTGTTTCTATCATCGCGGGCAGCTGACCTGGCCTGCCAGCGGCTACAATATGGCGCCCGCTGGCGTCCGACAAACAGAACCAGAAGCCATGCCACAATCGATACATCTAGCGGATTATGCCTGCCTGACCGTCTCCGGAGAGGACGCTTCGTCGTTCCTCCAGGGCCAGCTCTCAAGCGATGTGAACGCGGCCGAGGCGAGCGCCGGCCAACTGACGAGCCTCAATTCCGCCAAGGGCCGGGTCATCGCGATGATCCGCCTGGTCAGGACCGACGACGCCATCTGCCTGGTGCTGCCTGCGGCCCTGGCCGACTCGGTCGCCGCTCACCTGAGCCGCTTTGTGCTCCGGGCTCGAGCGCGTATCGCTCAGACCCCGAGCCGGATATACGGACTGGTCACGGGGGGCGCGCCGGCGCCAGCAGCGACGGATCTCGCGATCATGGCCCTGCCCGGAAATGCGGACTTGCATCTGGCTATCGACCTTGACCCCACGCGGCAGTCGCCGCCGATCGCCGACGGCTCCGCGATATCGCGCCAGCAGTGGGAGCAATTCGAGATCGAAGCCGGTATCCCGGAAATATTTGCGGCCACCCGTGAACGATTCGTGGCGCAGATGATCAATCTCGATCTGCTCGGCGGCATCAGTTTTACAAAGGGCTGTTATGTCGGTCAGGAGATCATTGCCAGGGCCCATCATCTCGGCCGTATCAAACGGCGCATGGCGCTGTTCCGGAGCACCGCGGAGGCTGCGGCTGGTGACCCGGTCTGGGCCGGCGGGCGACAGGTGGGCAGCGTGGTCCGCTCGGCTGTCATAGCCCCGGGCACGTTTCTGCTGCTGGCCACGCTCCCCGTCGACGCAGTGGATCCGGGGCTTGGCCAGGACGGTCCCGTGCTGGAATCCGCGCCTCTGCCCTATCCGGTCCCGGCTCCGCTAGTAACCGGCTAGTCCGCCGGGTCGGCTGTGCCCTGCTCCGGACGCAGGTGCGGGAAGAACAGCACATCACGGATCGATGGCGAATCCGTAAACAGCATGACCAGCCGATCGATACCGACACCGAGTCCGGCCGTCGGCGGCAATCCGTATTCGAGCGCGCGCACGTAGTCGGCGTCGAAGAACATCGCTTCCTCGTCGCCCTGACTCTTGCGTTCGGCCTGGGCACGGAACCGTTGCGCCTGTTCTTCTGCGTCGTTGAGTTCCGAGAAACCGTTGGCGATCTCGCGACCGTCGATAAACAGCTCGAAGCGATCGGTGATAAACGGATCACCATCGTTCAGACGCGCGAGTGGGGAGACTTCAGCCGGATAGGCGGTGATAAATGTCGGCTGGGTCAGCTGACTCTCTACCGTGTGGTCGAACAGATCGGTCTGTAATTTTCCGGCGCCCGCTCTGGCATCGACCTCGTAGCCACCCGCACTCAACATCTGGCGCAGATAGTCGACCTCGCGCAGACGGCTCGCATCCAGATCCGGATTGAACTTGAGCAGCGCTTCGCTCAGCGGCAGACGCGGGAACGCCGGTTCAAAATCGAAGGTCTGCTCCTGGTGCGTGATACGGGTACTGCCGAGTACGCATTGCGCCATCGTGCGCAACAGGCTCTCGGTCAGATCCATCATGTCGTCACAATCGACGAATGCCCAATAGATCTCCAACATCGTGAACTCGGGGTTATGACGCGTTGACAAGCCCTCGTTACGGAAATTGCGGTTGATCTCGTAAACCCGCTCCAGACCGCCGACCACCAATCTCTTCAGGTATAGCTCCGGGGCCACGCGCAGATACATATCCAGCCCCAGCGCGTTATGGTGGGTGACGAACGGCCGCGCGTTGGCGCCACCCGGGATGACCTGCATCATCGGCGTTTCGACTTCCAGAAACCGACGCGTATCCAGATACTCGCGCATAAAGCTGATCATCTCGCTACGCACCCGGAACACACGACGCGTGTCCGGGTTCATGATCAGATCTACGTAACGCTGTCGATAGCGTGTCTCCTGATCGGTCAGACCGTGGAATTTCTCCGGCAAGGGCCGCAGCGACTTGGTCAACAACAACAGACGGTCGACACGCACCGACAATTCGCCGGTCCGGGTCTTGAACAGGGTCCCCTCGGCGCCGAGGATGTCACCGAGATCCCAGCCCTTGAATTCCTGATACACGCCGGTCGGCAGATCGTCACGCGCCAGGAACAGCTGGATGTCGCCGCTGACGTCGCGCAGCCGGGCGAAGCTGGCCTTGCCCATAACCCGCTTGGCCAGCATGCGTCCACCCACTGCCACCCGGATCGCCGCCTGCTCCAGCTTCTCGTTATCCCAGTCGTCATAGGTGCCATGCAGATCAGCCGCCTCGGCGTTCTTGCGGAAGTCGTTGGGGAAAGCACGCCCCTGCTCGCGCAATTCGGACAGCTTGCGTCGTCGCTCCGCGATCAGTCGGTTCTCGTCGTGGTCCTGCATCTGTTGTCCCCGGCGGGTGCCCAAACGTGGCTAAAGGCCCTGTTTGAGACTCGCCTCTATGAAAACGTCCAGACCGCCGTCCAGCACGGCCTGAGTGTTACCCACTTCGACCGAGGTGCGCAGGTCCTTGATCCGCGACTGGTCCAGCACATAAGAACGGATCTGGCTGCCCCAGCCGATGTCGGCCTTGGTGTCCTCCACCGCCTGGGCCTCGCTGCGCCGTTTCTGCATCTCCATCTCGTAGAGCTTGGCACGCAGCTGTTTCATCGCGGTGGCCTTGTTCTTGTGTTGCGAGCGATCGTTCTGGCACTGGACTACGATACCGCTGGGCTCGTGCGTGATACGCACCGCTGACTCGGTACGGTTGACGTGCTGACCACCGGCGCCGCTGGCCCGATAGACATCGATGCGCAGATCCGCCGGATTGACCTCGATGTCCACGTCATCCTCGATCTCCGGTGAGACAAAGACCGCGGCAAAAGACGTGTGTCGTCGGTTACCTGAGTCGAACGGCGACTTGCGCACCAGGCGATGGACCCCGGTCTCGGTACGCAGCCAGCCATATGCGTACTCGCCGCCGACGCTCACGGTCGCGCTCTTGATCCCGGCCACCTCGCCAGCCGAGATCTCGATGATCTCAGTGGCGAATTCATGCGCTTCTGCCCAGCGCAGATACATGCGCAACAACATCTCGGCCCAATCCTGCGCCTCAGTGCCGCCGGATCCGGACTGGATGTCCACGAATGCGTTGGACGCATCCATTTCGCCGGAGAACATACGCCGGAACTCGAGTCGTTCGACCTCATGCCTGAAACCGGTCACCTCGAGTTCGATGGCGCCGAGCGTTTCCTCATCATCCTCTTCCGCGGCCATATCAAGCAGTTCCGCGTTGTCGGCAATCCCGGTGTGCAGACGATCCAGCGAATCGACCACAGCGGACAGCTGGGCCTTGCGCCGACCCAGTTCCTGAGCGTACTCCGGTCGGCTCCAGACGTCCGGGTCCTCCAGTTCGCGCTGGGTCTCTTCTAACTGCTCTTTCTTGGTGGCGTAGTCAAAGATACCCCCTGAGGTCATCGATCCTCGCGCGCAGATCCTTGAGCAGATGACGCAGCTGACTGAGTTCCATGATGGCTGTTTCCCGGTGCCCGACCAAAGCCTTGAATCTTATCATGCCGCAGCCGCGCCGCGACTGCTCATCCGGCAGCGATATGTTCCACCACCAGTTGTGGGCTGCGCCGGCCACGGAACTCGTTTACGTCGAGACGATAGACCAGACGCAGTCGGTCTGGCAGTGGATCAGGCACCTGGTCGGCCTGATTGAACGCCAGCGCATCGATCGCGTGGTGTCCGCCAGGCAGCTGGACGCGTAGCTTCAGATGACGCTCTTTCAGGACCCGTGTTGCCGAAACATCGAACACGTTGTCGAACAGCGGCTCCGGAAAGCCCTGCCCCCAGGGTCCGGCGCCCCTTAACAGCTCGGCCGTCTCGAGGCTGAGTTCGCGATCCTCCAGACAGCCGTCGGAGAGGATCTCCTGCTCGAGATCCGACGACGAAAGGTGCCGCGTCGCCACCTCGACAAAGGCCGTGTCAAAGGCCGACAAGGCATCCCCGGGCAGCGTCAGCCCCGCCGCCATGGCGTGGCCGCCGAAGCGCTCGATAAGGCCAGGATGAGCGCTGTCTACCTCCGCCAACACGTCACGGATATGCAGACCGGGGATCGATCGGGCCGAACCTTTGATCCGGCCCTCGGACTCACGCGCGAATGCGACCACCGGGCGGTGATAGCGCTCCTTGATGCGCCCCGCGACCAGCCCTACGACGCCCTGGTGCCAGGTTTCGTCAAACAGACTCAGCGCCACCGGCACCTGGCCCTCGATGACGATATCCGCGACCGCGTCCAGCGCCTGCTGCTGCATCTCGCTCTCGATCACTCGGCGCTCCCGATTCAGCTCATCAAGAGTCGCGGCAAGATTTCGTGCCTCCTGATCGGAATCGCTCAACAGACAGCGGATGCCGAGCCCCATGTCATCCAGGCGTCCGGCCGCATTGAGACGGGGCCCTGCGGCAAACGCGAGATCGGAGGCGACGGTTGAGGCAGGATTCCGGGCAGCGACCTCCAGCAGCGCGCGGATCCCGGGGTTGCCTTGCTCGCTGCGGATCCGCCGCAGACCGTGCTCGATCAGGATCCGGTTATTCCGGTCCAGCGGCACAACATCCGCAACAGTACCCAGAGCCACCAGATCGAGGAGCCCCGCGACCAGTCGGCGAGCGTCGACCGCATCAAGAAGCCGTCCGGCCAACGCAGCCACAAGATAAAACGCGACACCGACACCCGCGAGATTCTTGCTGGCAAACGGCTCGTCGGCCAGATTGGGATTGACGATAGCATTGGCGTCCGGCAGCACCGTCGGCGGCAGATGATGATCCGTGACCAGCACGTCGATCCCGGCCGCCCGCGCTGCGGCCACGCCGGCCACACTCGAGATGCCGTTGTCCACCGTGATCAGAAGACCCGGGTCGCTCGCCACCGCCACCTCCACCAGCGGCGGGCTCAGGCCGTAGCCGAATTCGAAGCGATTCGGGACCAGGAAATCGACGCTGGCAAAGCCGAGTCCGCGCAGCGCTCGGACGACCAGGGCTGAACTGGTGGCGCCGTCCGCATCGAAGTCCCCGACCACCAACACATGGCTGGCCGCCGCGCGGTGGGCCAGCAACAGATCCACCGCGACTGCGCTGCCGGCCATCGCCCCTACCGGCAACAGATCACGCAGCGGCAACCCGGCCTCCTCGGCGGCGCGGACGCCCCTGGCAGCGTAGAGACGCGCCAGCAGCGGCGGCAATGAGCCGAGCGCCTCGGGATCGGTCAACATCGGCCGTTGCCGGATCCGCGGCGGATTCATCAGCACACGCTCCGTCGCCAGAATTTGAGCAGGTCGAGGCGAGAGACCATGACGCATACTCCGTCCGTGACGTCGATCTGTGCGCCGCCGATGCGTCCCCGCCAGAGATCCCTGAGCAACGGCGCTGCCCACTCGCGCTCCAGCCGCGAAAAATAGCCCGCCTGGTCTTCATCCTGCTTCCGTGTTACGACCGCGAGCTCGTCTGCATGCGCCGCCGCCGGATCCGACGCAAGCTGTTCGAGAGCGGTGACATAGACATCCGCCGACAACAGCCGCGCTTGCAATGCCGGAGACCTGCCCGTAGCCGAACGGCTGCACCAGCCCCAGGGCCATACGCTATTGATCGCCAGCAATCCCTGTTCGGCTCGGCGAAGGTTGACCGGATGCTCATGGAGCAACATCTGGATTTCGGTGATCAAGGCATTGAGCCGGCCACCGCCCGGTCCGCCGGGCATGAACTCGAGCAGGTGCTGGCCCTCGACTTCCGCCGGCGACCACCAGCGGCCATCAGGTGCTTCATCTGTTGTCAGATACCAGTGGCCCGACCCGCCGCGACAAAACGATACGCCGGTATCCGCCAGGGATTGATGAATTGTCTCGACCAGTGCGATCGCATCTTCGGCGGCCAGCTCGTGGAAACGAATCTGGTTGAGGATCAACCGGTCCGCGCTCGGGGTCAGATTGACCGGATCAGCCCGCATGACCACGGTCGGGCGCGCGTCGAACTCCAGCCCGTATTCCACCGGTCCAGGCGGCCACAAGTCCATGGCTTCAGGATCGCCGGTCAGAAAGAACCCGGCGATCGCCTCACGACCACGCACCGGCAGACTATCCCAACGGCCTCGACTGCAGGCGCGTGACAGGGCCGCCTCGGGACGTGCGCGGATCCAGGTTTTCATAGCTTGCGCTCCGCCCTCGGGCTCGACGAGCAAATGACGGACCGCGGGACGGGAGCGATGGCTCAGCATGGATGCCGCACTTGTGACCCCTGGCAAAAACGCTATGGTAGGTCAAATGCGATTGAGTCTCGACCAGACAGAACGGAGCCACTTGATAAACGCCTGGGCCCCGGGCGAAATACGCGTGGGTGACCGCAGTTATCAGCAGAGCATCGTCCTGAAGGCTGGCGTGGAACCCCTGCCCTGGTCGGCACCACGACCTGCGGAACTGGTGCTGGAGGATCTGAGTCTCGCGCTGGATCTGGCGCCGGAGATCTTGTTACTGGGCACCGGCCAAGACCTGGTATTTCCGGATTCTGCGATTTATGCACGCATCCTCGGGCTCGGTGTCGGTATCGAGGTGATGGACTCGGGTGCCGCGTGTCGCACCTACAACATCCTGGTGGCTGAAGATCGGGCTGTAGTGGCCGCGCTGATCGTCGAGTGATCAGACGGCGGCATTCTGCATGAGGTCGCAATAGACGCGCGAAGAGCGCACGGCGCTCGCGGAAGACACGTCGAAAAAATACAGCAGGCCACGCGGGGCGTGTCTTAGTCGAACAAGGCGTCTTCGGACAAGCCGTGACTGACCATGATGGTGTGCAGATGGGCAAGCGCATCCATCTGGATCTGACGTACGCGTTCCCGGGTCACGCCGATCTCGGCCCCGACCTGTTCCAGCGTTCGCTTCTCAAAACCGTGGATACCGAAACGCCGCTCCACCACCGCGCGCTGCTTTCCTGTCAGGCAATCCAGCCAGGTCTCCAGCACTACGTGAATATCGCGCATCTGCAGCTGTTGGACCGGATCCAGCGTCTCTTCGTCGGCGACGGCATCGAGCAGATTGCGCTCGCCCTCACCAGCGATGGTTGTGGTGGTGGCGGCAACCCGGTCGCTGAGCCCGAGCATGCGATCCACATCCGCGGTCGGCTTGTCCAGCAGCTCGCCGATCTCCTCGGCGGTCGGCTCGCGATTCAGCTGCTGGGTCAGCTGTCGCGCCGCACGCAGATAGGTATTGATTTCCTTGACCACGTGGATCGGCAAGCGGATGGTGCGCGTCTGGTTCATGATGCCGCGCTCGATCGTCTGGCGGATCCACCAGGTCGCATAGGTAGAAAACCTGAAGCCTCTCTCCGGATCGAATTTCTTGACCGCGTGTATCAGGCCGAGATTGCCTTCTTCGATCAGGTCCAACAGAGGCAGGCCGCGGTTCATATAGCGGCGGGCGATCTTGACCACCAGACGCAGATTGCTCTCGATCATGCGCTTGCGCGCGGACTCGTCCCCGCGCAGCGCGCGTCGCGAATAGTAGACTTCTTCTTCCGCAGTGAGCAGCGGCGAAAATCCGATTTCGCTCAGATAAAGCCGGGTGGCATCGAGTTCCTGAGGGTAGCCGCTATGTCGTCTGCGGGGCGCGGGTTTCTTCGACGCGCTTTGCGGCGCAGCCCGGCTCTCATCGGCATGCTTCGCGGACCCAGACTCCGCGCTCTGGTCGAGTTCGCCAGAGATCCGCTTGTCGGAGCCGCCGGTGGAATCTTGACCCCTGTTCGCGGCCATCGGGCCCCCAGTGAAGAGAAGACGGAAGTCTCGCCCCCGCTGCTCCCGGGCTATCGCGCCGGAAGATAGCGGAGCGGATCTACCGGTTTGCCATTTAACCGGATTTCGAAATGGACCGACGGATGCTTGCCCGGCCCGGTGCCCATCTGCGCGATCTCCTGCCCTCCGCTTACCCGATCGCCCTCCTTGACGGACAGCTTTCGGTTGTAGCCATAGGCGCTGAGAAACGCGTTGTTGTGCTTGATGATAATAAGCTGCCCATAGCCTATAAGTCCACTTCCGCTATAGACCACGTCGCCTCCCGCCGCCGCCCGGACGGGCTGTCCGGCACGGCCGCTGATATCGATGCCCTTGCCCCCAAGGTCGCCGGCGCCAAAACGCGAATTGAGGCGACCGTCTGTCGGCCAGACCCAGTCCGAAGGTGCCTTGGCGGCTGCGGCAGCCGGCTGACTTGGAGCGCGTCCGGTTCCTGATCCAACCCGTTTGCTTGAAGTGGTCCCTCGTGGGGTCGCCGGAGCCTGCCAACCGTCCGGGGGCTTGAGTCGGATTTCCTGCCCCGGATGGATCAGATTACCGCTGCCCAGTTGATTCCATTGCGCGAGTTTTTGCGGGTCGAGACCGTGTTGCCAGGCGATCGCGTAAAGGGTGTCACCACGCCTTACGACATAGGCGTCCGGGTTCCAGCTGACCAGGCTGGCGCAGCCGCCGAGCAGCACCGTGCTCAACAGGAGAACGCAAAACGGCCGCCACCGCATCAGTGACGCAGGATGAAGTAGGCCAGCACCAGCAGCGCGACAAAGATCCATCCGAGTATCTCGACGTTCTGGCGCAGGCGCTGTTCCATCGGCTCGCCGCCCCAGCGGATAAGATAAGCGACGAGGAAAAAGCGCGCGCCACGGCCGATCGCTGAAGCCAGCACGAATGGCAGCAGGAACATGCTCAACGCGCCGGCAGCGATGGTGAACACCTTGTACGGGATCGGTGAGAAACCTGCCGCGAGGATGGCCCAGAACCCCCATTCGGTGAACCACGCCTGGACCCGGATATACGCATCCCAGTAACCCGCCGACTGCATCCACGGCGCCACCGCATCAAATGCGAAATGGCCGATCGCATAGCCGGCGAGCCCGCCAGCGACAGAGGTCAGCGTTGTGATCAGAGCCAGCCGGAACGCGCTGGCTGGCCGCGCCAGCGTCATCGGCGCCAGCATCACGTCGGGCGGCACCGGGAAGAATGACGATTCGGCAAAACTCAACCCGCCCAGATACCACGGCGCCTTGGGGTGGGCGGCCCAGGCCAGGACCTTGTCGTAGAGGGGGCCAAACAGCTTCATCACTGGCGCCCGGGCAGCAGCGGCACAAACAACACGTAATCCAGCACCCGCTCTTCGAACTCATCGCCATGTCGCTGGATCTCCAGCAGTTCCTGGCGTCCCCTTGGACCCACCGGGATGATCATGCGTCCGCCATCGGCCAATTGTTCGAGCAGCGCTCTGGGCTGCTCCGGCGGCGCCGCGGTGACGATGATGCCGTCATAGGGCGCGTGACTCTTCCACCCCTCCCAGCCATCTCCATGGCGGAACTTGACGTTATAGATATCCAGCTGACGCAGCAGCGCCCGCGCCCGGCGCTGCAGCGGGCCGAGCCGCTCCACCGTGTAGACCTCATCGACCAGACCCGCCAGCACCGCCGTCTGATAGCCACAGCCGGTACCGATTTCGAGCACCCGCGACGGGCATTGCGGCGCCACCAACGCCTCGGTCATTCGGGCCACAACGTAAGGCTGGGAGATCGTCTGCCCCATACCGATTGGCAGCGCGGTGTCCTCATAGGCGCGGCTGGCGAGCGCCTCATCCACGAACAGGTGTCTCGGTACGTCGCGGATCTGATTGAGTATGCGCTGGTCCTTGATGCCCTCGGATTTCAACCGCTGCACCAGGCGTTCCCGGGTGCGGGCCGAGGTCATACCAATGCCCGAGCGATCGCGGCTTGAGATCACGTCCGCTCTCCAGGCAACCAGCGTTCCAGGTCCGACAGCTCCGCATGACGGGTCAGGTCCACTTGCATCGGCGTCACCGAGACCTGGCGCTGGGCCACCGCGTGGAAATCCGTGCCCGGACCCGCATCCGCTTCCGGTCCGGCCGCCCCGACCCAGTAGATCCTGCGGCCACGAGGGTCCTCCCCTGGTACGACCGGCTCGGCCCGGTGCCGATGCCCGAGCCGTGTGGCTGCCCAGCCTTGCAGCTCCGACTCTGGTACGTCCGGCACGTTGACGTTGAGGATCGCATCCCGGGGCAACGGGTCTGACTGCATGCGCCGGAGGATCTCGAGGGTGGCCCGGGCCGCTGTCTCGAAATGCCCGGTGCCGCGGCTGACCAGCGACACGGCAAGCGCGGGAAGGCCGAGAAATCGACCCTCCATCGCAGCCGCGACGGTGCCCGAATAAAGCACGTCATCACCGAGATTGGCGCCGTCATTGATGCCGGAGACAACCATGTGGCTCCTCGTCAAGCAGCCCGGTGACTGCCAGATGCACGCAATCGGTCGGCGTACCGTTGACGTAGTAGGTCTTGTCTTCAACCCGGGTCACCCGCAGCGGCATATCCAGGGTCAGCGAATTGCTCGCTCCGCTGCGATTCAGCTCGGGCGCCACCGTAATCACGTCGCCAAGTTCGCGCAGATACCGGGCCAGACAGAGGATGCCCTCGGCACGATAGCCGTCATCGTTACTCAAAAGGATTTTCACAAGCTGGACAGGACCGACAAAAACTGGCACTTACTATACCGTAAGGAGCGCCGCTTATATGCCCCCCGTCGATGATCAAGACAGTGACCTGTTCCGCCGCTCGGTGGGCGACATCAAGCGTCTGCGGACAGAGACCGCGGTGCACGATCTGCCGCGGCCGGCGCCGTCCGCCCGCTTCCGGCGTGAGGACGAGGCGGAAGTGCTCAGGGACAGTCTCGAAGGTGAGCTCGACCCGGCTGAGCTGGAAACCGGTGACGAGCTGTCGTTTCGCCGGCCGATGGTCAGACCTGCAGACCTCAAGCGTCTGCGGCGCGGCCATTTCAGCGTCGCCAGCGAAATCGATCTGCATGGGCTGAATGCCGCAGATGCCCACGCGGCTCTCGCCGAGTTCATCAGCGAGGCCACCGACCGGCTCCAGCGCTGTATCCGTGTGATCCACGGCAAGGGCCTGCGTTCCGGGCCCAACGGACCGGTGATCAAGAAACGCATCGGACGCTGGCTGCGTCAGCGTGACGAGGTCCTGGCTTACGCGTCGGCACGGGCGGTCGACGGAGGTACCGGCGCGGTCTATGTATTGTTGCGCAAGAAGGGCTGATCGCCGTCCCCGTCGCTGAATTCCAGTAACTCCCGCAGCACAGCAGTGGCAAAACCGCCGCGGGACAGACTGAAACTCAGCACCAGGACAGCGCCCTCGAACTTCCACTCCAGGTCCGCGGCCGTGAGCCGCAGCGCGCGCCGCTCGTGGTCCATGCCGGCGGCGCCGACCACCGCTACGCATTGTGGCCAATCCTCGGCGACGGACTGCTCCAGCCGAGCCGCCTCACCTTCGCTGGCAGGGTGGCCGCGACCCCACATCGGACCGCTGGGATGGATATCGTGGGTCTCGATCCGCTGCTCAAGCGTCGCGTCGACGGCGGTCACCGGGAACACTGAGCGGCTGCCCTGCAACACGGCCAGATCCCCGGGCAACAGATGAGACCAGCTGCCGGCCGTTACACGGGCCGACAACAGCGCATTGAATAACTGGCTGCGGGCCGCGGAAAGCGCAAAGCCCCGCTGCTGGCGCGGCAGCCGCTCGCCGGCGGCGAGCCGGCCCACCAATGCCAGATTGCCGCCGTCGCGGCCAAAGCGCTGGGCGCCGAAGTAGTTGGGTACGCCCTGTTTCGCGATCTCATCCAGACGCTGATCCACCGCTTCGGTGCCGTCCGCGCCGGTCAGTTCCCTTATCACGATACGGAATCGATTGCGTCGATGAGCACCACGGCGGAGTTTGCGCCGATGCTGTGCCAGCTCGAGTATCTCGATACCGCTGCCGGAGAGATCGACGGCCCGGAGCGGCTCAGTGGCGCGCCCCGGCAAGCTGAACCATTGCTCGGCGACCGCATGCCGATCCTTGAGTCCGGAGTAGCCCACTTCGCGCGCGGACACGCCGCCAGCCCGGGCAAGGCTGCGCGCGACCCACTGGGTATTACACCCGGTCTTGCGCACTCGCACGAGGACATGCTCGCCCTCGCCATCCGGCGCAAAGCCCAGCTCTTCGATCACCTGGAAATCTTCCGCCCGGGCGCGGATGCGCCCGCGGAGCCCCAGAGGCGGCCAGGCATGAGCCAGCGCCCACGCCTGGACGTCTGCCTCACCGCTCATCGGGACAAAAGCAGAACAACCGCGTGAGCCGCAATCCCCTCGCCGCGGCCGATGGCCCCAAGACCCTCGGTGGTAGTGGCCTTGAGATTGACCTGGCTGATCGCCACCTGCAGATCCGCAGCCAGATTCGCCGCCATCGCCGGGATATGTTCGGCCAGCCGCGGTCGTTCGGCGACAACGGTCGAATCCACATTGGCCACCATGTATCCGGCCTCGTGGACCTGCGCCATCACCGCGCGTAGCAGTTCCCTGCTGTCGGCACCCTTCCAGCGCTCATCATCGTCCGGAAAGTGATGACCGATGTCACCGGCGGCGATAGCCCCGAGCAGCGCATCGCACAGCGCGTGCAGCACCACGTCGCCATCGGAATGCGCGCGCAGTCCCTGTTCATGAGGCAAGCTGACGCCGCCCAGGATGACGTGATCGCCGGGTCCGAATGCATGTACGTCAAAACCGTGCCCTACACGCATGATCAGTGCTCCCTTGCGGCGAGGACGGCGTCCGCCAGCGCCAGATCGACGCTGCGCGTGATCTTGATGTTGTCCGCCCGGCCCTCCACCAGCAGCGGCCTGCCGCCCTGCTGCTCGATCGCGCTGGCCTCATCGGTAATAGCGATCCCCGACGCCGCCGCGGCATGCAACGCCTGGCGCAGCGGCCCAAGCCGGAACAATTGTGGCGTCATTGCACGCCACAGGTCGCGACGGTCGACGGTATCGGCCGCGCGCCCATCGACCGCGCGTTTTAGCGTGTCGTCCACCGGCGCCGCCAACAGCGCGCCATCGTGACTTCGTCGCCCCAGATCCAGCAGCTCGTCCAGATCAGCAGGATCCAGGCATGGCCGGGCCGCGTCATGCACCAGCACCCAGTCGTCGTCACCACCCCCGCGCTCGGTCAACATCGCCAACGCATTGCCGACGGAGACTGCGCGTTCGGCTCCACCCAGCGCCTCCAACACTCTTGAATCCGCCGGGCGGCAGCGCGGCCAATCCGGATCATCAGCGGCCAGCGCAATAACAATACCGGCGATATCCGCCCGCGCCAGGAACGGCGCCAGTGACCATTCGATCAACGCGCGCCCGCGCAACGCCGCGTATTGCTTTGGCCGGCCCCCACCAAATCGGTCACCACGCCCGGCCGCCGGGATCACCGCCCACAGCCGCGGCTCGCTCATGGCTGTTCGGCCGCAGCATCCTGTTCCGGCGCCGCAATCTGATACAGCGTCTCGTCGGCGCCAATCATCCCCAGATCCGAGCGGGCGATTTCCTCCACCGCCTCGAGGCCCTCTTTCAGATCGAGCACTTCAGCCTGGAGGCGCGCGTTACGCTCGCTCAGTTCGGTGTTTTCCTCGCGCTGCAGGGACACCGCATCCTGGAGGCTCCAGACGGATCGATAGCCGTCTTCTGACACCCATAGCCGGTATTGCAGCAGCAGCACCAGCACGCCGAGCAACAGCAGTATCAGACGCATGGGTCTGGCACGCCTGCCCGATCATTAAGCTGCAATTCGACGCCGGACATCGACATTCAGACGCTGATGGGGAACGCGTGCCGGCCGGGATAACGCGCCGCGTCACCGAGCTCCTCCTCGATCCGCAATAGCTGGTTGTACTTTGCGATGCGATCCGAGCGGGAGATTGAACCGGTCTTGATCTGGGTCGCTGTGGTGCCAACAGCGATATCGGCGATAGTCGCGTCCTCGGTTTCGCCCGATCGATGCGAGACTACCGCGCTGTAGCCGGCGTCATGCGCCATGCGGATGGCTGCCAGGGTTTCGGTCAGGGTGCCGATCTGGTTCACCTTGATCAGTATCGAGTTACCGATCTTCTGCTCGATGCCCTCGGCGAATATGCGGGTATTGGTGACGAACAGATCGTCGCCGACCAGTTGGATCCGATCCCGCAGACGCTCGCTGTGCAGACGCCAACCGTCCCAGTCGTTCTCGGCCATGCCGTCCTCGATCGAGACAATGGGGTAACGCCCGACCAAATCCTCCAGATAGCCGGAGAAATCGGCCGCATCGAACTGCCGGTGTTCAGAGGCCAGATCGTAGACACCATCGCGATAGAACTCGGAACTGGCCACATCCATGCCCAGGCTGATGTCCTCGCCCGCCTTGTAACCGGCGCGGTCGATGGCCTCGAGGATCACCTGCAGCGCAGCTTCGTTGGAATCCAGGTTTGGCGCGAATCCGCCCTCATCGCCCACCGATGTGGCCATGCCGCGTTCCGACAGGACCTTGGCCAGGGTGTGAAACACCTCCGCACCATAGCGTAGCGCCTCGGAAAAACTCGGCGCGCCGACGGGCAGGATCATAAACTCCTGGATGTCCACCGAATTGTCAGCATGTTCGCCGCCATTGATGATGTTCATCATCGGCACCGGCATCACGAACTCGGACTCACCGAGACAACGGAACAGCGACTTCGAGGATGCCGCGGCGGCGGCCTTGGCGGCGGCCAGGGATACGGCCAGGATCGCATTGGCTCCAAGACGGCTCTTGTTGTCGGTCCCGTCGAGCTCGATCATGCGATGGTCGAGCGCCGCCTGATCGTGCGCATCCATCTCGAGCACGGCATCGCGGATCTCGCCGACCACGTGCCCGACCGCATTGCGTACGCCTTTGCCCCCGTAGCGAGCCGCGTCGCCGTCACGGAGTTCCACCGCCTCGCGGGTACCGGTCGACGCGCCTGAGGGCACCGCCGCGCGGCCAAAGAAGCCGTCATCCAGGATTACGTCGGCTTCGACGGTGGGGTTGCCGCGGGAATCGATTACCTCACGTCCGCGTACTTCCGCGATCTTTGCCATCTCCATGCACTCCTGCAGTAGTGTCAGCGCCGCCACGCGCCTGTCATTCAAGGCGTCGCGGCAACAATTGGTCTGGTGTCAGTCCGCGAGCAGACTCTCCTCGAAGGGCCGCTGTTTGGCGGTCCTGTCGAGGAGGCAAAGGGTCTCGAGCAGCTGTTCCATTCGATCCATCGGCCAGGCGTTCGGGCCGTCACTGAGCGCCCGGGCGGGATCCGGATGAGACTCCATAAACAGCCCCGAAACGCCGGCGGCCACCGCTGCCCGCGCCAGCACCGGCACGAATTCCCTCTGGCCTCCGGAGACGCTGCCCTTACCGCCCGGTAGCTGCACCGAGTGGGTCGCGTCAAACACCACCGGCGCGCCGGTGTCGCGCATCACCGCCAGCGCGCGCATGTCCGAGACCAGATTGTTATAGCCGAACGTGAATCCACGCTCGCAGACCATGATCGATTCGTTGCCCGTGGAGCGCGCCTTGTCGACGACGTTACCCATCTCCCATGGCGACAGGAACTGGCCCTTTTTGATGTTGACCGGGATACGCTGACTGGCGACGTTGACGATGAAATTGGTCTGCCGGCATAGAAACGCGGGTGTCTGCATCACGTCGACCACGCTGGCCACCTCGGCCAGCGGCGTATCTTCGTGGACATCGGTCAGTACCGGCACTCCAAGCTCGCTCTTAACCGCGGCCAGGATCGCCAGGCCCTCCTCGACACCGGGCCCGCGGAAGCTGCCGATCGAGGATCGATTGGCCTTATCGAAAGATGACTTGTAGATGAACGGCACACCGACCCGCGCCGCGATCTCCTTCAGTCTGCCAGCCGTCTCCATCGCCAGTTCCCGGCTCTCGATCACGCAGGGTCCTGCGATCAGGAACAGCGGTTTGTCGATCCCGACTTCGAAGCCTGCGATATTCATGCGCGCGCCGCCTCCGGCAGCGAGGCTTCACGATGCGCGCGTGCCGCGCAGATGAAACCGGTAAAGAGTGGATGACCGTCGCGGGGCGTCGAGGTGAATTCAGGATGGAACTGGCAGGCCAAAAACCATGGATGATCGGGCAGCTCGATCACCTCGGCAAGCCCGTCCACCGACCAGCCCGAGAACACGAGCCCGGCCTTCTCCAACGCCTCGCGATAATTGTTGTTGAACTCGTAACGATGCCGGTGGCGCTCCACGACGCTCTCGGCGTCGTAGCTCTGCGCGGCAAGACTACCGGCGCTGAGTCGACACTCCTGACCACCAAGACGCATGGTGCCGCCCAGATCCGATTCCTGGCTGCGCGCCTCGACGCTGCCGCTGCGGTCCTGCCACTCGGTGATCAACGCGATCACCGGGTGCGGCGTGTCCTGATTGAATTCAGTGCTATGGGCGTCGGCCAGACCGGCGCTGTCGCGGGCAAACTCGATCACTGCGACCTGCAGTCCGAGACAGATACCCAGATAGGGGATGTCGCGCTCGCGCGCGTAACGGACGGCCTGCACCTTACCCTCGATGCCACGCTCGCCGAACCCGCCGGGCACCAGGATGGCGTCCATCCGGTCCAGACAGCCGGTCCCGCTGCGCTCGATCTCCTCGGAGTCGATGTGGTGGATATTGACCTGGGTGCGGTTCTGTATCCCGGCGTGCTTTAGCGCTTCGTTGAGCGAGATATAGGAATCCTTCAGCTCGACATACTTGCCCACCATGGCGACATCGACCTCGGCATCGGGGTTCTCACGCACCTCCACCACACGCTGCCATTCGCTCAGATCAGCGGGCGGCACGTCGAGGGCGAATTTGTTTACGATGATCTCGTCCAGACCCTGCCCGGTCAGCATCATCGGGATCTTGTACAGATCATCCACGTCTACCGCCGCGATGACCGCCCGCTCCTCGACATTGGTAAACAGGGAGATCTTGCGCCGTTGTTCCTCCGGCAACGGCCTGTCCACCCGGCACACCAGCACGTCCGGCTGGATACCGATCGAGCGCAATTCCTTGACCGAATGCTGCGTCGGCTTGGTCTTGATCTCCTGGGACGTGGCGATATAGGGCACCAGCGTCAGATGCACGAACATGGCGCGCTCACGGCCGAGTTCCGTGCCCATCTGGCGGATCGCCTCCATAAACGGCAGTGACTCGATATCGCCGACCGTGCCACCGATCTCCACCATGCACACGTCCGCGTCTCCGGCGCCCTTGTGCACGCAGCGTTTGATCTCGTCTGTGATATGCGGGATCACCTGGACAGTCGCACCGAGGTATTCACCACGACGCTCCATGCCGATGACATTGCTGTAGATCCGGCCGGTGGTGAAATTGCTGTCCTGGGACGTCCGCGTCCGCACAAAGCGCTCGTAGTGGCCCAGATCGAGATCGGTTTCCGCACCGTCTTCGGTGACAAAGACTTCACCGTGCTGGAAGGGACTCATGGTGCCTGGATCCACGTTGATATAAGGATCCAGCTTGATCATGCTGACCCTGAGTCCACGAGCTTCAAGAATAGCGCCGAGGGAGGCTGCGGTGATCCCTTTGCCAAGAGATGAAACCACGCCGCCGGTCACAAAGACGAAACGGGTCATGATGAGGAATCCGCCTAATGAAGGGGCGCACAAGCGCCGTACCAAGACGGGAGTTCAAATTACCAGAACACCGGTGCGGTCACAATCGCGCCCGGCGCCGAGCGGCGCCTGCTCCCAGCACAGCCGCCAGCCCGCCTGGCCTGGCGCGGCCAGTGCCGCCCCGGACAGCCAGCGGTCGGCTACCGCAAGCAGTCGATTCTGCGCAAACACCAATGGCACATGGCCGCGCCACCAGGGCGGAATACCGAGTTCCTGAAACAGCGTCTTGAGCCGTCGATGATGGCCGCCGCCGGCCGGCTCTACCTGCTCGCCGCGGCGACGATAGCGGACCTCCAGGGACGCCTGCTCCAGCCAGCTGCCATCGACCCCTCCGGCCGGGTCGGATACCCAACTCAGTTGTCCCATCCCGAGACCAAGCGCCAGCGGCGCCCCGACATCGTGCCAGACAGACGGTTCGGGTTGATGTGCGAGTACCTCGAGCTGAGATACGTCGAGCGCAAAGAGGCGATCGCGATACTTGCGCACGGATGCGCCGGGCCAGCTCACCTCCGCGCTTGCATCACGACGCGCCGGAATCAAATCCTCCACTAGTGTCTGCAGGCGGCGCACCCCCGGGAGCGGCACACCACGGCGGCGCAACCACAGCCGCAACAGGTTGCGCTGACGGGCTTCGCTGAGCTGCGCCAGCGCCTCTGCACGGAGACCATCATCCTTGGCCACTGCCTCGAGGTCGATGGCGCCAAGTTCCTCCAGCAGCCGCTGCGCCTCGGCGCAATGCCCCGCGCTGCGCCCGAGGCTGGCGGCCACGGCCGGCCAGCGCTGGCGCAGTGTCGGAACCACCTTGAGCCGCAGATAGTTGCGGCCCGGAGCGCAATCCTCGTTGCTGGGGTCCTGCTGCCAGATCAGACCGCGACCGCGCGCCCACGCCTCGAGTTCGGCGCGGGTGAAATCCAGCAGCGGCCGGATCAGCCAGCCGCCGGCGAATGCCCGGCATGCGGGCATCGCCGCCAGACCCGCGGGACCGGCACCGCGCAGAAGCTGCAACAGTACTGTCTCCATCTGGTCGTCGCCGTGATGCGCGGTCAGCAGACACTGTCCCTGCTCCAGACCCTCGGCCAGCGCCGCATAGCGCACCGCCCGCGCGGCGGCCTCAGGGCTGTCCCCGGAGCACCGGGGCACGGTGACGGTCACCGCCCTCAGCGCCACCCCAAGTCCGGCGCAGTGGCTCGCGCAGGCGGCCGCCCATGCAGCGGAATCGGGATGCAGGCCGTGATCCACGTGGACTGCGTCGAGCTCGCCGACGAGCCTGTCGGTGCGCAGCGCTGCCAGCCCATGCAGCAACACTACGGAATCGATGCCGCCGCTGAGCGCGACGCGCAACGGCGTAGCGGGAGAGAAAACGGAGAGTCGCTGCAGGGCCTCGTGCAAACGCTGCACCGTGAAACTCACGGCCGGCGGCCCCTATTCCTCCCTGAACCGCCCGAAGGACGCGAACCGTTGATAGCGCGCTGCCAGCAGGTCGTCCAGGGAATATCGACGCAGCTCGTCCAGATTGCTGACCAGCGCATTGCGCAGTGATTGCGCCATCGCGTCCGCGTCCCGATGGGCACCGCCCAGCGGCTCGCGCAGGACCTCGTCCACCAGGCCGAGACTGTTCAGCCGGTCAGCGGTGACACCCATGGCCTCCGCCGCCTCTTCCGCCTTGTCGGCGCTCTTCCAGAGGATCGAGGCGCAACCCTCCGGAGAGATCACCGAATAGATGCTGTATTCGAGCATGATCAGCCGGTCGCCGACGCCGATCGCCAGAGCGCCGCCGGAACCGCCTTCGCCGATGACCACGCTGACAATGGGCACGGCCAGGCGCGACATCTCAAACAGGTTGCGGGCGATGGCCTCGCTCTGGCCCCGTTCTTCGGCGCCGACCCCGGGATACGCGCCGGGCGTATCGATAAACGTGACCAGCGGCAGCTTGAATCGCTCGGCCATGCGCATCAGGCGCAGCGCCTTGCGATAACCCTCGGGCCGCGGCATACCGAAATTGCGCCGCACTTTCTCCTTGGTATCGCGCCCCTTCTGCTGGCCGATCACGACCAGCGGTTCGCCCTCCAGCCGGGCAAGGCCGCCGACGATAGCGGCATCGTCCGCGTAGCAGCGGTCACCGTGCAATTCCTCGAACCCGGAGAAGAGTCTCTCGATGTAATCGAGGGTGTACGGCCGGGCCGGATGTCGCGCCAGCTGCGCGATCTGCCAGGCATTGAGGTTGGAGAAGATACTGCGGGTCAGCGAATCGCTCTTGCTCTTGAGCCGGGCGATCTCCTCGTTCAGATTGACCACCGAGTCGTCGCCGACGTAACGCAATTCGTCGATCTTCGCCTCGAGTTCAGCGATCGGCTGCTCGAAGTCCAGGAAATTCATGTTCATCGGTGGTCCCCGCCGCGCCCGAGGGCAAACACTAGCGAGCGCCGCCGTGACTGGCAAGCATCAGCTGTCCAGCTGTCGCGCATAGACCAGGCGCACGTTCTCGCCCCCCACCAGCCGTCCCAGCCGCTGCAGCAACTCACCGGTGGGCCGGACCTGCCAGTCATCCCCCAAATTCAGTCGCGCCGCGGCGCTGCAACCTTCGTAGACGACGGCCACCGGACAACGACCCTGACGGAACGGTTGCAGCGCGCCGCGCAGCTGTTCCACGAATTGCTCGCCCGAGCCGTTCACCTGCCAGCGTATCAACAGGCGCGCAGCACGCTGCTCTCGCGCTTCATCTATGTCGCAGACCTTGCGCACGTTGATCCGCCAGTCGTCGATAAAATCGTCGAAGCGCAGGCTGCCCTCCACCACCAGGATCGCATCTGGCGCGATGATGTTGCGGAACTCCTGGAAGGTCTCGTCGAACAAGGTCGCCTCGATACGGCCGCTGCGGTCGTCCAGCATCAGGCTGACCCGGTTGCCGCGCCGCCGCATGCTGACCACGAGACCGGCGATCACCACCTCACGGCGGCTCTTGCCGTAATGGCGGTCGGCTTCCCGCTCGGCGCCGACGATATCGGCGATCCGTGCGCTGGTCAGCTGTGGCAGATCCTCCCGATAGGCATCGATGGGGTGACCGGTCAGATACAGACCCAGGGTCTCCTTCTCCGCGGCCAGACGCTCGGCGTCGCTCCAGTCGGGCAGGGTCTCGAGGGGCAGCGATTCCACCGTCGCCGGCCCATCGGCTGCGGGCATCCCAAACATGTCCTCCTGGCCGGCCGCCTGGGCCTGGGCATGCTGGTCCGCCCGCCGCATGGCCAGCGGCAGCTGATGCATCAGGGTCGCCCGATTCGGGCCCAGGTGGTCGAGGGCGCCGGACCGGATCAGGGCCTCCAGCACGCGCCGGTTGGAACGCTGCAGATCAGCCCGCGCGCACAGATCCAGCAGATCAGTGAATGGGCCGTTGGCCTCGCATTCGTCGATCAGGCTCTGCACCGCACCCTGGCCGACGCCCTTGATCGCGCCGAGGCCGTAGCGCATCGAGCCGGGCCCGGAGACGCTGAATACATATTGGGAACTGTTGATATCCGGCGGCTGCACGTCCAGACCCATGTGCTCGCACTCATCGATCAGCGTGACGATCTTGTCGGTGTGGTCCATATCCGCCGACAGCACCGCGGACATGAAGGCCGCCGGGTAGTGCGCCTTCAGCCACGCGGTCTGATACGACAGCATCGCGTAAGCCGCGGAATGGCTCTTGTTAAAGCCGTAACCGGCGAATTTCTCCATCAGATCAAAGATGTAGGTGGCCGTACCTTGTTCGACCCCCTGTTCGGTGGCGCCATTGACGAAGATCGAGCGCTGTTTGGCCATCTCCTCCGGTTTCTTCTTGCCCATCGCCCGTCGCAGCAGGTCCGCCGCACCCAGCGTGTAGCCGGCCAGATCCTGCGCGATCTGCATGACCTGTTCCTGATACAGGATCACGCCATAGGTCGGCTTGAGGATAGGCTCCAGCGTGGGATGCATGTAGTCGATGGGTTCCTGGTTCCGACCATGCTTGCGATTGATAAAGTCGTCTACCATCCCGGACTGCAGCGGGCCCGGCCGGAACAAGGCTACCAGCGCGATGATCTCGTCAAAGCAATCCGGCTGCAGCCGCTTGATCAGGTCCTTCATGCCGCGGGATTCGAGCTGGAACACGGCGGTCGTGCCACAGGACTTGAGCAGCGCGAAGGTGGCAGCGTCATCCATCGGGATCGACGCCAGGTCGATGGGTGCTTCGGCCGCCTGCTGACGGATCCGGTTCACCCGGCGCATCGCGCGGTCAATGATGGTCAGGGTGCGCAGCCCGAGAAAGTCGAACTTCACCAGCCCGACTGACTCCACGTCGTCCTTGTCGAATTGACTGACCGGAGTGCCGCCGGGCTCTTCGTAATACAGCGGTGTGAATTCGGTCAGCGGACCCGGCGCGATGACCACGCCACCGGCATGTTTGCCCGCATTGCGCGCCAATCCCTCCAGCTGGCGCGCCAGGTCGATCAACGAACGGACGTCATCCGCGGCCTTGTACAGACGCTTGAGTTCCTCGTCCTGTTCCAGCGCTTTGGTCAGTGTCATCCCGACTTCGAACGGGATCAGTTTGGCCACCTTGTCGACGAAGCCGTAGGGATGCCCGAGGATTCGGCCCACATCGCGCACCACTGCCCGGGCCGCCATGGTGCCGAACGTGATGATCTGGGAGACGCTCTCGCGCCCATAACGCTGAGCGACATAGTCGATGACCCGGTCGCGGCCCTCCATGCAAAAGTCGATGTCGAAGTCCGGCATCGAGACCCGCTCTGGGTTTAGAAATCTCTCGAAAAGAAGCTCATAAGCTATTGGATCTAAATCTGTTATTCCCAAGACATAAGCGACGAGAGAGCCAGCCCCCGAGCCTCGGCCCGGCCCCACCGGGATACCATTGTCCCGTGCCCAGCGGATGAAATCGGCCACGATCAGGAAGTAGCCGGGGAAACCCATGCCACAGATGACCTCGATTTCCCGCTCCAGACGCTGACGATAAGCCGCTTTGTCGAGCGGTTCCCCCTCTTTATCCGTGGCGGCGCACAGCGCCGGCAGACGCGACTCCAGAGATTCGCGGGCGGTCTGAGCCAGGTATGCCGATGCATCCATCCCCTCGGGCACCGGGAAATCCGGCAACACGCTGTGGCCGAGTTCCAGCTCGAGATTGCAGCGCCGCGCGATCTGCAGCGCGTTGTCCACGGCCTCGGGCAGCTCGGCGAACTCCTCGGCCATCTCAGCGCCGCTCTTCAGATACTGCTGCGTTGAATAACTGCGCGGGCGCGCCGGATCGTCCAGGGTAAAACCCTGCTGAATACAGACCCGTGCCTCGTGAGCGCCGAAATCGTCAGGCGCGATAAATCGAACGTCGTTGGTCGCCACCACCGGTACGCCCGCCGCCGCTGCCAGCGTCACCGCACCCTGGTTGTATTCGGCCTCATGCTCGCGACCGGTGCGCTGCAGTTCCAGATAAAAGCGGTCGCCAAAATAGCCCAGCCACTCGTCCAGCCGCGCACGCGCCTCGGTCTGCCGGTCGCCCAACAATTCGCGACCGACGTCGCCCTCCCGCCCGCCGGACAGCGCGATCAGACCAGCGGCGCGATCGGCCAGCCATGCGCGCTGCATCACCGGCCTTCCGCGGCGGCGCGTTTCTGCATAGCTCATGCTGACCAGCTCGGACAAATGGCGCAGGCCCCGTCGGTCCTGACACAGCAACACCAGACGCGAGGGCGGCAGGCTTTCACCCTCGTCGATCAGCGCATCGACGCCGATGATCGGCTTTACGCCCATGGCCATGGCGCTGCGATAAAAACGCACCATCACGAACAGGTTGCCGAGATCAGTCAGCGCCACCGCCGGCATATTGCGTTCGGCCGCCGCCGCTATCAGTTCCTTGATGCGGACCACGCTGTCGGCCAGCGAATACTCGCTGTGCACGCTTAGATGGACAAACGGGGTACTCAAGCGGCGCTCCGCGCGGCCTGCTCTACCGGCCGGAAAGAGCGCCGGTGCGCCGGACACGGACCCAGATCCGCCAGCGCTTCCCTGTGGCTGCGGGTCGGATAGCCCTTGTGTCGCTCGAAACCGTATCCCGGATAGACCGTATCGAGTCGTTCCATGTAACGATCGCGAGTGACCTTGGCGACGATCGAGGCCGCACTGATGGCCTGCACCCTGGCATCGCCGCCGACGATGGCTTCCACCGTGCAGTCCAGACGCGGACAGCGATTGCCGTCGATTTGTACATGGTCCGGTCGCACCGCCAGACCGAGGACTGCGCGCCGCATCGCCAGCATGGTCGCGCGCAGAATATTCAAGGTATCAATCTCAGCGGCATCGGCCCAGGCCAGCGACCAGGCCAGCGCCGACTCCCGGATACGGGCGGCCAGTGCATCGCGTCGAGCTGGGCTCAGTTGCTTCGAATCGGCCAGACCGTCGGGGATCGCCGTCGGGTCGAGTATCACGGCAGCTGCGACCACGGGTCCGGCCAGCGGGCCACGTCCTGCCTCGTCCACACCGGCACACAAGACGTCGGTAAATACGGGCAGTCCGGCTTGAGCGTCAGCGCGCATCAACGACCTCTGTGACCCGCAGCACAACACTCGATCACGGCTCGGGCCGCGCGCTCATCGGCGCCCTGACGCAGCTGACGATGGATGTCACTGAATGCGGCCAGCGCATCTTCCCTGCGTGGCCGGTCATCGAGCCAGTTCAGCACCGCCTCGCCCAGAGCCGCCGGCTTTACCGCTGTTTGCAGTAACTCCGGAACCAGATCGCGCCCGGACAGCAGGTTCGGCAGCGAGAATCTATCGATGCGCACGAGCTTGAAGGTCTCCAGCAGCCATTGGCTTATACGTGACAGGCGGTAGGCTACTACCATCGGCCGCTTTAGCAAGGCAGCCTCCAGGGCTGCGGTCCCGGACGCCAGCAATACCACGTCTGCCGCACCCATCGCTTCCAGCGAACGGCCATCGATCAGTTCGACTGGCGCGCCACCCGCGTGGGCTGCCAGCTCTGCGGCGAACATCGCGCGGGTCGCTGCGCTGGCCATGGGCGCAACAAAACGCAGCGACGGGCGACGCTGGTGCAACCAGCCGATCGCCGCGGCGAAATCCCCACCCAGAGCGCGCAGCTCGCCGACGCGGCTGCCCGGCAAGACTGCCACCAGCGGGCCCCCGGTTTCGAGACCAAGCGTGTTGCGAGCCGCAACGGCGTCCGTCTGCATCGGGATCTCGTCGGCCAGGGAATGACCGACGAACACCGCGTCGACGCCTGCATCGGTGTAGGGAGCGCACTCAAACGGCAACAGACATAGCACCCGATCCACCGACCGCGCCATCTTGCGCACGCGCCCCGGCCGCCAGGCCCAGATCGATGGGCTGACATAGTGGGCCACGGCAATGCCGGCGCGCTTGAGCCGACGTTCGAGGCCCAGATTGAAATCAGGCGCATCGATCCCGACAAACACATCCGGCGGCGCGGCCAGCAGGCGCCGGCCGAGCTCCCGACGCAAACGCAACAGCCGCGGCAAGTCGGCGACCACCTCGCTCAGCCCCATTACCGCAAGCGTCTCGCTCGGCCACCAGGCGTTGCAGCCCGCCGCTACCATCTCGGGCCCGGCCACGCCCTGGAATACAGCGTCCGGATGCTCGGATCGGATCGCGCGGATGAGGCCGGCACCAAGCTTGTCACCCGAGGCCTCGCCGGCCACCAGGAAGATATTCAGCGCCATGGTGACAGTGTAGGGGGCGCCGCGGACACTAGCGCACGACGCTGCGCCGGGACGCGCGCAGCGATGCCAGCAGGACCTCCAGTTCGGGCTTGCTGTCTGCCTGCGAGGCGATCGCCTCGACCGCGTCGACGAATTTGAGACCGGATCGATACAGCGTCTTGTAAGCCCAACGGATGTTGGCGATCTGTCCGGAATCGAAGTCGCGCCGCTTCAGGCCTTCGCTGTTGATGCCGCGGGGCTCTGCTGGCTGTCCGGAGACGGTGACATAGGCCGGGACGTCCCGGGTCACGCCGCTGAACATCGCGCACAGCGCGAAGGAGCCGATCTGACAAAACTGGTGGACCCCGACAAAACCACCGAGGACCGTGCAATCCCCGACCGTCACATGTCCGGCCAGGGTGACATTGTTGGCCAGCACGTTGTCCTTGCCGACAACGCAATCATGGGCGATATGGACATAGGCCATGATCCAGTTGTCGTCGCCGATCCGGGTCACGCCCAGGTCCTGGGCAGTACCCCGGTTGATGGTGCAGCTCTCGCGGATGGTGTTGCGCTCGCCGATCTCGAGACGGGTCTCCTCACCGGCGTATTTCTTGTCCTGGGGATCATCGCCGATTGAGCAGAATGGATAGATTTGGCTGGCACTGCCGATCCGGGTCGGCCCCTTGATCACCGCGTGAGAACCGATCCGGCAGCGGTCGCCGAGCTCGACGCCGGCACCGATCACCGCATAGGGACCGATCTCGACACCGTCCCCGAGTTCGACACCGGGATCGACGATGGCGCTGGGGTGGATCAATCCTCCCCGCCCCGCGGGGCCACCATCATTTCGCAGCTGGCGGCGGTCTCACCATCCACCGTGGCCTTGGCCGAGAACCGCCATATTCCACGCAGGATGCGGTCGAAGGTCACGCTCAGCGTCAGCTGATCCCCCGGCAGCACGGGTCGGCGGAAACGCGCCTTGTCGATGGAGACGAAGTAGAAAGTCTGGTTCGGGTCCGGCGGTCCGCCCTGGGTCGCGAAAGCCAGCAGTCCGGCGGCCTGGGCCAGCGCTTCGATGATCATCACCCCGGGCATCACCGGACGGCCGGGGAAGTGCCCCTGAAAAAACGGCTCATTGATGGTGACGTTTTTTAACGCCTGTAGCGACTCGCCGGGTGTGCAGGCGACTACCCGGTCAACCAGAAGGAACGGATAACGATGCGGCAGATACTCCATGATCTGACCTATATCCATACTGGCTGTGTCATTCATCCTTCTGCTCTCCATCGTCGTTGCCCGTCGCCCGGCCCAGGGCCTGAACTTTCTTCGCCAGCTTGTCGAGCTGTCTGAAGCGCGCGCTGTTCCTGCGCCATCGTCTGGCCTCATCCAGCGGCAGTGCGCTTGAATATACCCCGGGCTGGCGCACCGAATGGCTCACCAGGGTCTGACCCGTGATGACGGTATCGTCACAGATCTCGAGATGCCCGGCGATCCCGACCATCCCGCCGATCATGCAGCGAGCCCCGATCACGGCGCTGCCTGATACACCGGTGCAACCGGCGATGACGGTGTGCTCGCCGATGCGGACGTTGTGGCCGATCTGGATCTGGTTGTCGAGCTTGACCCCATCGCCGATGACCGTGTTCTCGATCGCGCCCCGATCGATAGTCGTGTTGGCGCCGATTTCGACATCGCTGCCGACGATCAGTCCACCGAGCTGCGGCACCTTGACCCAGGCTTGACCGTCCTGAGCGATACCGAATCCGTCGCTGCCAAGCACGACCCCGGGATGCAGAATGACCCGCTCACCGATGCGCACATCCGCACAGATGACCACCCGCGCGACCAGGCGGCAATCGGCATCCAGACGTACATTTTTTCCGATGATACTGCCCGGACCCACAAACGTCCGTGAGCCGATGCTGGCGCCGGCTTCGATCACCGCGCCGGGTCCAACCCAGGCATCGGCTGCCACCTCTGCCGTCGGATCGACCGAGGCCGCCGGCGAGATGCCGCCGGCTTGGGTCATGGCCGGGGCCAACAGCGACGCGACCCGGGCGTAGATCAGATAGGGATGCTCCGAAACCAGCGCCGGGGCCGGAAAATCCTCGGCGTCATCGGGCGTCATGATCACCGCAGCGGCACGGGTGTCGGCAAGCAATCGCCGATAGCGTGGATTGGCGAGGAATGTTATCTGACCCGGCTGCGCGCCTGCCAGAGTGCCGACCCCGTCTATCACCAGCCCCGGATCACCCTGGACAACGCAGCCAAAGCGCAGGCCCAGCTCGCCCAAGGTGCAGGTCATGACGACCTCCGGTCAGTTACCGCCAGAATTCGCCGCGCCGCGGGCCTGCAGAGCCGTCAGGATCTGGTCGGTCAGATCGACGGCGGTGCTGGCGTAGACCACGCCGACGGCCTCACTGAGCACGATGTCGTAGCCTTGTGCCTGCGCCACACTCTGCACTTCCGCGATCAGCATGCGCTGCAACTTGCCCAACTCTTCGTTGCGCCGCAGGCTCAGATCCTCGCCGAACTCCGACTTGCCCCGGTTCAGCTCCCGCTGCAGATCCCGCGCCTCGCGCTCGAGGTTCTGGCGCTCATCCTCGCTCATGAAGCCCTCGCTCTGGGTCAGGCGCTCCTCCATGGACTTGAGCTGCTCCTCGCGACCCCGCAGGTCGCGTTGACGCGGCGCGAATTCATCCTGCAGCGCCCGCTGAGATGCCTGAGCCTGTGGCGACTCATCGAGCAGGCGGCCAAAATTGACCACGCCGATCTTCGCCGCCTGGGCCTGCGCCGCGCCCATGGCGAACATCAGAATCACGAACATCGCCGACGCAATAATTTGCTTTGCCTTCATTCAGAAAACTTCCTTACTTTCGATTCAAATCAGAACTGGGAGCCGATGGTGAACTGGAACTCCTCCAGCTGGTCTTCCGGCTCGTCGTTCAGCGGTATGCCGTAACTGAAGCGGAATACGCCCATCGGGGATAACCACTCGGCTGCCCCGCCCACGGACTGTCGCAGGTCGCTGGCGTCAAAGTCGAAATCCAGTTCTTCCAGCTCCCCCTGATTATTGATAATCGGGAACCGGGTGCTATCCGTGGAGAATACATTACCGATGTCATAGAACAAACTGAACCGGGCCTTGCCTCTGAGCTTCTCCAGCGTCGGTATGATCAGCTCCACCTGGTTAGCCACCATCATATTCCCGCCGTAGGGATTGCCGTTGGTATCGAACGGACCCAGTCGGCCCTCCCGGTAGCCACGCACGGTGTCAGGTCCGCCGCCAAAAAAGCGTTTGTAGGGTGGCAGGGTCGTGGTCGAGCCGAAATCCTCACCCCATGACACCTCGCCCGAATAACTCAGCGTAAACAAACTGAACAGGGGCCAGTATTTTTTCCAGTCGTAGCGGATGGTATAGAACTCGACCTCGGAGCCGGGCCCGGTCGTCGACAGCGCAAGACGCTGCCGTGCTCCGCGGTCGGCGAACAAGGCCCGGTTACGGCTGTCGTAGGTCCAGCCGCCGAGCAGCTCATAGGTATAGAAATCCGTCTTGTCGAAGACCACGGCCCCACCAGCTAGCTCAAAAATCTCCCGGGACGGATTGCCGTTACGGCTCACCCATTCACGCTGCTGCAGTGAACTGCCGTCGCTGGTGGACAACTCCGCACTTTGGACCGCAATGCCAAAGCGGATGCGCGAATACTCCGAAACCGGATAGCCGTATTCGAGTCCGCCGGTCCAGGTCTGCGTGTCAAAATCCGACGAGCCGTTGGTGAATTGGGTGATATCCCGATAGGAGATGGACATGGTCCGCGAGACGCCATCCGGGGTCACATAGGGGTTGGTATACAGACCTCGATAGACGGTGACGTACTCGCTGGTATTGATATCCAGCTCGACTCGATTGCCGGTGCCCATGAAATTGGTGTGCACGATATTGCCGTTGAGCAACACGCCCTGGGACCCGGAGTAGCCGATACCGCCACCGAATGATCCCGGCTGACCTTCGGTGATCTCCACATCCACGTCGACCAGATCGTCGGTGCCTGGGACCGGCTGCGTATCCACCGAGACCTCTTCGACAAACGGCAGTCGCCGCAGTCGCTGTTCCGAGCGTTCGACCCCCCGATTGGACAGGAATGCGCCCTCGAGCTGACGCATCTCGCGGCGGAATACCTCGTCCTTGGTGGAACGGACGCCACGGTAGCGGATCTGGCGTACATAAGCGCGTTTGCCCGGATCGACATAGAAGGTCACCTGGACCTCCTTGGTCTCCTCGTTGATCTCCGGGATCGGCTCCACGCGAGCGAATGCGAAACCTTCCTCACCGAGACGGTAGCTGATCAGGTCCGAGGTCTGGGTCAGCATGCGCAGAGAGAATGTCTGACCGGGTTTGGCCAGCACCAGAGCCTGGAGTTGCTGCTCCGGCACCACCAGATCGCCGGCCAGATCGATACCGGAGATGATGTAGGGGTCGCCCTCCTCGACATTGATGGTGATAAAGATGTCCTGCTTGTCCGGCGAAATCGCGACCTGGGTCGATCCGACTTCGAAACCGGCATAGCCGCGATCCATGTAATAGGAGCGCAGGGCCTCCAGATCACCGAGCAGCGTTTCCCGGGCGTAGCGGTCATCCTGACGATAAAAAGACAGCCAGTTTGGCGTGCTCAGCTGGAACGCCTTGAGCAGTTCTTCGTCGCTGAATGCTTCGTTGCCGACGAGGTTGATCTGCTGGATGCGAGCACGCTTGCCTTCGTCGATCACGATGGCGATGGTGACCGTATTGTCATCCGACTGCTCGACGTCGGCTTCGACCCTGACGTTATATTTACCCCGGCTGTAGTACTGGTCGGTGAGCAGCTGCGTCACGTTCGTCAGCACGGCACGATCGAATGTCCTGCCGGCGGCCAAACCGACATTGCGCAACGATTCTTCCAGCTCCTCGGTCTCGATGTCTTTATTGCCGGTGATGGTGAAGGTCTTGATCGACGGCCGCTCACGGACAGCGATGACCAGGGTGCTGCCGTCCTGGCGCAGCTCGATATCTTCGAACAGGCTGGTGCCGTAGAGAGCGCGGAGCGCTTCGTCGACTCGCTGGTTGTCCACCGTATCGCCGATCGTCACCGGCAGATAATTGTAGACGGTACCTTCGGAGATCCGTTGCAGACCCTCGACACGCATATCGCGCACTACGAACGCAGTTTGCGCTACCGAGACTGAAGAGCAGACCAGGCTGGCGATCAAGGCGCAGGTCGGCAGCAATCTTTTCAGGACCATCAAATACATGCTTACCCGGCCAATCGGGCGATATCGTTGTAAAAGGCAAAACTCATCAACATCAGCAGCATTACGATGCCGACCTGCTGGCCGATCAATTGTGCTTTTTCCGATACCGGGCTGCCTTTGATGATCTCAGCGACCTGATAGACGATCTGGCCACCGTCGAGCATCGGGATCGGCAGCAGGTTGAGGATGCCGAGACTGATGCTGACAATGGCCAGAAAGGCGAGGAACGCCGCGACCCCGACGCTGGCGGTATAGCCGGCAATCTGCGCGATATTGATCGGCCCGCTGATGCTCTTGGGCGAAACGTCGCCAGTGACCATCCGGTACAACATCCTCACGGTCAGGGCCGACATCTCCCAGGTCCGGGTGAGTGCTTCACCGACAGCTGCCAGCGGGCCAAAGCGCTGCTCCGTGATCACGTCGTCATAGAGACCCTCGGGCACCACGACACCGGCGCCGATCAGACCGATCACGCCCTGCTCCGATTCGGTGACGCCGATGGCAAGATCGAGCATCTGGCGGCGACCGTCGCGCTCGATCTCCACCGCCACCTGCTGTTCGGGGCGCGCGCGCACGAAATCCACCCAGCTGGCCCAGTCGGTGAACCGTTGCCCGTCGGCCTCGACGATCAGGTCACCGACCTCCAGCCCCGAACGGGCGGCCGAGCCATCCGCGCTGAGACTGCCGATCACTGGCGGCACTACCGGGCGCCACGGCAGGATGCCGAGACGCGGGAAAATATCGGCACCCTCGGTCAGCGCCCTGCGGTTGCCCTCGACGACCAATAACAGGTCGCGTTGGCCGCCGTCACTACCGAGCACCCGGATGCGTGCCTCACCATCACCGACCAGGCTGTCCAGCAGCTCGATCCGCGCATCCATTATGGTCGCAGTATCACGCTGTTCGACGGCGACGATACGGTCTCCGGCACGCAGTCCGGCCGCCTCGGCGGCAGTGCCCTGCTCCACGCCCCCAATCACGGGCTGCAGTGCGGTAATGCCGGTCAAAAACATCAGCCAGTAGGCGGCCACGGCAAAGATAAAATTGAATACCGGCCCGGCCACCAGGATCGCGATCCGCCGGAGCGGCGACTGACGGTTGAAGGCGAGGTGCCGCTGTTCCACTGGGACCGGGCCCTCGCGCTCGTCCAGCAGCTTGACGTAGCCGCCCAGCGGCACCGCCGCTATCGCATATTCCACCTGATCCGGCCCGCTGATCCGGCTCCAGATCGGTTTGCCGAAACCTATGCAAAAACGCAGTACACGCACGCCCAGCCGACGCGCTACCCAGAAGTGGCCATATTCGTGGACCGCGACCAGCACGCTGATCGCGACCACGAACGCCAGGATTGATGTAAGGACTTCACTCATGTCTGGTTAGAACCGGAACCTGCCGATAGTTTCCACTGCGATCTGCCGCGCAGCCCGATCCACGGACAAAATCTGCGCCAGATCATTCGGGGCCTCGAGGCTGGACTGTGTCAAAACGTCGTCGATTATCCCGTTTATCGCGGTAAAGGGCACCTCTGTGGCCAGAAATGCCGCGACGGCCACCTCGTTTGCGGCATTCAGCACAATCGGCGCTGCTCCGCCAGTCCGTGCCGCCTCGAGGGCCAGACGCAGGCTGGGGAAGCGCACCAGGTCCGGGGCGCGGAAGTCGAATCGCCCAACGGCCACCAGATCGAGGGCCTCGACCCCGGAATCCAGCCGCTGCGGCCAACCCAGCGCGTGGGCGATGGGCGTTCGCATATCCGGGTTGCCGAGCTGGGCCAGGGTCGAACCGTCGCGGAACTGGACCAGGGAATGGACCACGCTTTGCGGATGAATCACGACGTCAATCCGGTCCGCGGGGACCTCGAACAGACAGCAGGCCTCGATCACTTCGAGCCCCTTGTTCATCATCGTCGCCGAATCCACCGAGATCTTCCGGCCCATGTCCCAATTCGGATGGGCGCAGGCCTCGGCCGGCGTCACCCGCTCCAGCGAAGCGGGGTCCCGGTCCAGGAATGGTCCGCCGGATGCGGTCAACAGAATGCGCAGGACATCGTCGATCGCCCTCTCGCCATCAGCGCCAAGACACTGGAACACCGCATTGTGCTCGCTGTCGATGGGGATCAGCGTGGCGCCATGATCGCGCGCCGCACGGGTCAACAGCGGTCCCGCCATGACCGCCGACTCCTTATTCGCCAACAGCACGCGCTTTCCGGCGTGGGCGGCGGCCAGGGTCGGCAACAAGCCGGCCGCACCGACGATCGCGGCCATCACGAATTCTGCCCCATCCAGCGCCGCCGCCTCTTCCAGCGCCGCGGCACCTGCGGCGGCCCGGGTAGACAAGCCCGCAGCACGCAGCCCGGCTTCCAACTCTGCAAGATGCGACGGATCCGCCAGCACCGCCAGACGGGGCTGAAACTCCTGACACTGTTCGAGCAGTTGCCGGTGATTGCTGCGCGCGGTCAGCGCTTCTACGCGGAAACGGCCCGCGTTGCGCCGCACCACATCCAGTGTGCTTAGACCGACGCTGCCTGTTGACCCGAGGACGACCAGTCCGGTCATGACATGCGGATCCCGCCGAAGACGAGGATAAACAATGGCAGTGCCGCCAGCAGACTGTCGATGCGGTCCAGCACCCCGCCGTGGCCGGGGAAGATGCTGCCGCTGTCCTTGAGACCGGCGGCGCGTTTCAGCATGCTGATTGTGAGATCGCCGAGGACAGAAAACGCGGCCACGAATACAGCCGCTGCGACCGTCAACGGCACACTCGTGCCGAACCAGCTCGCGCCCGCCGCGGCCGCGATCGCCACCGCCAGCAGCCCGCCGGCAACGCCTTCCCAGGTCTTGCCCGGGCTAACCTTGACCGCAAGCTTGTGGCGACCAAACGCACGGCCGGCAAAAAATGCGCCCACGTCAGCCGCCGCGACCAGCGCGAACAGGAACAGCGTCCATTGGGGGCCCCAGGCAGCCAGCAGACCAAACAACAACAGCCAGCCCAGGGGCATGACGATCAAGCCCGAACCCAGCGCGTATAAGCGGGCCACCGGCACCGGGAAGCGGAGCATCCAGTACAAGCCGATAAGCCAGACCGACAGGTCCAACCACAAGAGACTCTCGGGACTGGTTTGCCACAGGTCACTGGCGAGCCATGTCGCCGCCGCGGCCACGGCCACAAAAGCGGCACGCGTCCCAGGCTGCCGGCACAGACCCAGTGCGGACCATTCCCACGCCCCGATCGCCATCAACAGACCCAGCACAACCGCCGCCACCGGCAGCGGCGCAGCGAACAACAGCAGCAGCAGGCCGACACCCAACACCAGTGCGGTAATCAGGCGTTGCCGGATCATCGGGCCGACTCCAGGGCCTGTTCGGGGGTGCGGCCGAAACGCCGCTCACGCCGGGCGTAAAAATCCAGCGCCTGGTCCAGTTGAGCATCGTCGAAGGCCGGCCACAATGTATCGGTGAAATACAGCTCGGAATAGGCCAGGTTCCAGAGCAGGAAGTTACTGATCCTGGATTCGCCGCCGGTCCGGACCAGGAGATCCGGATCCGGAAGATCCGCCAGGCAGAGTCTCTCGGCGACCACCATTTCGTCCACCGACTCCGGAGTCAGCGATCCTGCGGCGACGTCGGCAGCGATGCGCCGCGCCGCCTCGGTGATATCCCAGCGGCCGCCATAGGACAGGGCCACCAAGAGGATCAGCCCCTGATTATTCCGCGTCCGGTCTTCTGCGTGAGTCATGCGTTCGCGGATCACCGGTGTCAGCCGCGCGCGATCGCCGACAAACCTCAGCTGTACGCCCTGTTGATCGAGTTCATCCACTTCCCGGTCCAGCGCTTCGACCATGAGCTTCATCAGCATGCCCACTTCCTGCTGTGGCCGTTTCCAGTTCTCGCTGCTGAAGGCGAACAGGCTAAGCACGCGGATGCCGCGCTGGCCACAGGCTTCGACGATCCGGCGGACGGATTTGATACCAGCTCGATGCCCGGCCTGACGCGGCATACCGCGCTCACGAGCCCAGCGACCGTTGCCGTCCATAATCACGGCCACGTGAACCGGCCGGCGCGGATCGGGACTGTTTGAGGAACTCGTCATCAGGGTTAACCGTAGCCGGTCAGACCTCCATCAACTCGTTTTCCTTGCCCGCCAGGTGCTGATCGATCTCGGCGATGTGCTGGTCTGTCAGGGTCTGCACATCATCGTGAAAGCGGTGATCCTCGTCCTCGGTGATGGCCTTCTCTTTGAGCAGATCCTTTGAATGATGCAGCGCGTCGCGACGGATATTGCGGATCGCGACCCGGGCCCCTTCCGCCTCGTGGCGCACGACCCGCACCAGATCCTTGCGCCGTTCTTCGGTGAGCGGCGGCAGCGGCACCCGGATGACCAGGCCGGAGGTGGCCGGCGTCAGCCCCAGGTCACTGGTCATGATGGCCTTCTCCACCTTCTGCACCATGGTCTTTTCCCACGGTGAAATGGTCAGGGTGCGAGCGTCTTCGACGCCCACGCTGGCCACCTGGTTGAGCGGCACTTCGCTGCCGTAGTACTCCACTGTGACGTGATCCAGGAGGCTGGTGTGCGCGCGCCCGGTACGCAGCTTTTGCAACTCCTGCTGGAACGCAGCCACACTTTTCTTCATGCGCTCGATGGCGTCTTTCCTGATTTCGTCCAACATCCGACCTTCTCCTATCAGTCCTGCAGCATCGCCGCCTCGTTCGTGACCAGGGTCCCGATGTCCTCTCCGTGCAGGATTCGCAGCAGGTCACCCTTGGCATGAACGTTGAAGACACGCAGCGGCAAATCGTTGTCGCGACACATAACGATGGCGGTGGCGTCCATGACACCAAGTTTGTCTGTCAATACCTGGTCGTAGGATAGCTGGACATAGCGCTTTGCGTCCGGCTCGAGCATCGGGTCGGCGGTAAAAACGCCGTTGACCTTGGTCGCCTTGAGCAGTAGATCAGCACCGATCTCTATGGCGCGAAGGCTGGCAGCGGTGTCGGTGGTGAAGAACGGGTTGCCGGTGCCGGCGGCCAGTAACACGACGCGGCTCTTCTCCAGATGCCGCATCGCGCGGCGGCGGATGTAATCTTCGCACACGTCATACACGCGCAGCGCAGACATGACGCGGGCGTGGACGCCGAGCTTCTCCAGCGCATCCTGCATCGCCAGCGAATTCATCACCGTGGCCAGCATGCCCATGTGGTCGCCGGTGACCCGATCCATGCCGGACTGCGCCAGACCGGCGCCGCGGAAGATGTTGCCGCCGCCGATGACCACGGCGACCTGGATGCCCATCTCGCGCACGTCGCGAATCTCACCAGCGATCCGCAACATCGTCGAGGGGTCGATCCCGTAATCCACCCCGCCCAGCAGCGCCTCGCCGCTGAGCTTGAGGAGGATGCGTTTGGGAATACGAGATTTCCTGTTCATTGCACCCGCCTTTGAATCGGTCAAAAAGAACCCCGCATCGGAGGCGGGGCTCTCAGGTCTGAAGTTTAACGCAATTCAGCGTCCGCCGAGTGCTCAGGCGCCCCGCGCCTGGGCCATGACCTCCTCGACGAAATTATCCTGCTTTTTCTCGATCCCCTCACCCACCTCGAAGCGGGCGAAAGTGGTGACCGCCGCATTCTTGCCGGCCAGCAGCTTGCCCACCGTCAGATCCGGATCCTTGACGAAGGGCTGACCCAGCAGCGTGACCTCGGCCAGGTACTTGCGCAGCCGGCCCTCGACCATCTTCTCGACAATCGCGTCCGGCTTACCCTCGTTACGGGCCTGCTCGGTAAGGATCTCCCGCTCCTTGGCCAGCACATCTCCGGGCACATCGGCCTCGGCCACGCACAGCGGCTTGCTTGCAGCAATGTGCATGGCAACATCGCGGGCCAGTTCGTCATCCCCGCCGTTCATCGCCACCGCCACGCCGATGCGCTTGCCATGCAGATAGCTGCCGATCCGCTCGGCACCGTCGATGATCTGGAAACGGCGCACGTTGATGTTCTCGCCGATCTTGGCGATCAGCGCGCGGCGAGCCTCTTCGACGCTGGCGGCATCGCCCAGCGGCGACGCCATCAACGCGTCGTGGTCAGCAGGACTCCCGGTCAGGGCCAGATCGGCGACTGCCGCGGCAAAACCACCGAAGTCATCACCGGAGGAGACAAAGTCGGTCTCGCAGTTGACTTCGACCAGCGCCGCGCGGGTGCCGTCGTCGGAGCGACTGATCGCGACCAGGCCCTCGGCGGCCACGCGACCGGACTTCTTGTCAGCCTTGGCCAGCCCGGCCTTGCGCATGTTCTCGACCGCGACTTCCAGGTCTCCGCCCGTCTCGACCAGGGCCTTCTTGCACTCCATCATGCCGGCGCCAGTGCGCTCCCGCAGCTCTTTGACCAGCGATGCAGAAATCGTCATTACTATTACCTCAATAGATCTAAATTCGACAGCGCGCGCATTGGACACGTCCGGCTGCCGTCAAGAATCGGGAACCGACACCCCGACCCGCGCCAGGGTGTCTGCGATGAGATCCGCCTCAGGCCGCGGGCTCCGCGTCCTTGTCCCCGGCCTCAGCCTTTGCCTCGGTAGCTTCCGCGGCCTTGGTCGTCTTCGGCTTTGCCTTGGCCTTAGCCTTGGCCTTGGTCTTGGTCTTTGCTTTGGCCTTGGCCTTGGTCTTTGCTTTGGCCTTGGCCGCAGGTTTGGCCTCAACCTTCGGCGCCGCCTTTTTGGCAGCTTCGGGGGCGTCAGAGGCCTTTTCCGCTTCGACTTTCTCGGCGGGTGACTCTTTGGCGGCTTCGGCTCCAGCGGCTTCAGGCTTCTCCGCTTCGCTGGCCTTTTCGACCGCCTCGGCTGCCTCAGCCTTGGTCGGCTTCACTTTCTTGGCGGCAGGCTTCTTGCGCGCAGGCGCCTTTTTCTTCGGTGCAGCGGCTTGCTCGCGCGGCTTGCCAGACTCGTCGAGTTCGACGAAGTCACTGGTCCCCTCGGGCACCGAGGGCACGCTGTCCTTGCCTTCGATCACGGAGTCGGCGATGCCGACAGCATAGAGTTCGATGGCGCGCATGGCGTCGTCATTGCCGGGTATCACGTAATCGACCCCGGCCGGCGAGTAGTTTGTATCGACGATGGCCACCACCGGGATCCCCAGCTTGTTGGCCTCGGCCAGCGCGATCTTCTCGTGACCCACATCGATCAAAAACAGCGCGTCGGGCAGATTCGGCATCGCCTTGATTCCGCCCAGGCTGCGCTCCAGCTTGTCCATCTCGCGGCGCAGCTGCAGCACTTCCTTTTTGTTCATGGCCTCGAACGATCCGTCTTCGGCCTGGGCCTCGAGGTCTGTCAGCCGTTTGATCGACTGTTTGACCGTCTTGTAGTTTGTCAGCATACCGCCAAGCCAACGATAGGTGACGTGTGGCATGCCGCAACGCACCGCCTCACGGCGCACACAATCCCGCGCGGCACGCTTGGTGCCGACGAACATCACGGTGCCGCCGTCGGCGACCAGCTTGCGCACGAACGACGCAGCCTGCTCGTAGAGTGGCAGCGTCTGCTCGAGGTTGATGATGTGGATCTTGTTACGCTCGCCGAAGATGAAGGGTGCCATCTTCGGATTCCAGTAACGGGTCTGATGACCGAAATGCACGCCAGCTTCCAGCATCTGGCGCATGGATACGTTAGACATGTTGTTCTCCAGGGTTGAGCCTCCATGCACCCCACCCGGAAACCCCGCGGCAGCGTCCCTTGAGGGTGCTGGCGCCGGGCACCCAACCGGGCGTGACGGTGCATGTGTGGGTTTAGATTGCGAAAAAGAAGCGAGCTTTATACCATATCGCCTCGCGCGGAACAATCTCCCCTAACCTGAAAAATCAAGGGATTGCGGCGATCCCCGACCGGATCGACCGGGATCGCCAGCGCAAATCTCCGGACCACTATGACGGTTACGATCAAAACGCCCGAAGAACAACAGAAAATGCGTACAGCCGGCCGTATGGCGGCCGATGTGCTGGACATGGTCGGCGAGCACGTCCGCCCCGGCGTGCGCACCGGTGAACTCGATGCCATCTGCCACGCCTATATCGTCGACAAGCTCGATGCGGTGCCCGCGCCGCTCAACTATCGCGGCTTCCCGAAATCCATCTGCACCTCGGTCAACCATGTCGTCTGCCACGGCATCCCCGGCGACAAGGTGCTGAAGGCCGGTGACTGCGTGAATATCGACATCACCGTGATCAAGGACGGATTCCACGGCGACACCAGCCGTATGTTCTTTGTCGGCGAGCCGAAGGTGGCCGCCAGCCGGGTCAGCGATGTGTCCCACCAGGGCATGCGGCTGGGTATCGATATGGTCGGGCCAGGAGTACGGCTCGGCGACATCGGCGCAGTGATCCAGCGTCATGTGGAGTCCCAGGGCTGTTCCGTGGTCCGGGAGTATTGCGGTCACGGTATCGGACGCGAATTCCACGAGGATCCGCAGGTCCTGCATTACGGCAAGCCAGGGACCGGGATGGTGCTGCAGGAAGGTATGACCTTTACCATCGAACCCATGGTCAATGCCGGTCGCCGCCATGTGCGGCTGCTGCCCGATGGATGGACAGTAGTCACCAAGGACCACTCCCTCTCGGCGCAATGGGAGCACACCATTCTGGTCACCGCCGACGGGCACGAAGTGCTTACGCTCGGCGCTAGCGGCGAGATCTGAGAAACCCGTGGAAAACGCCGTAGAACTCTTCCCCCATCTATCCGACCTGTCCGGGCAAAGTGCACAACTGGCGTCGTTCCGCGATGCGCTGACCCGCGGTGACGACATCCTGCGCGAACGCTTTGAGCATGGCGAGCCGGTGGATCACCTGGTGCGTGATCGGGCCCGGCTGGTCGACGGCGTGCTGGTCCAGGCCTGGCGCCGCCACGCCGGTAAGTTAGTCGAGGAACTGGCGCTGGTGGCCGTCGGCGGTTACGGACGCGGCGAGCTCCACCCGTGCTCGGACATCGACATCATGATCCTGCTGCCGCGCGAGGACGACGACGTCTGGCGCGAGCCGCTGGAGACCTTTTTGACCTTCCTCTGGGACATCGGCCTTGAAGTCGGGCACAGCGTGCGCACGGTCGAGGATTGCCTGGTCCAGGCCAGCGCCGACATCACCGTGGCGACGACGCTGATGGAATCGCGTCTGCTCGACGGGCCACGGCCGTTGTTCAAACAGATGGCCGAAGCGGTGGGACCGGATCACATCTGGCCGACGCCGGCGTTTTTCGAGGCCAAGCTCAAAGAGCAGACGGAGCGGCATCATCGCTACCATGACACCGCCTACAATCTCGAACCCAATGTAAAAGGCAGTCCGGGTGGACTGCGCGACATCCAGATGGTGGGCTGGGTCGCCAAACGGCACTTCAATGCAAGCACCCTTCACCAACTGGCGCTGCAGGGCTTCCTGACCGACTACGAATACCGCAAGCTGCTGGCGGGTCAGACGTTTCTCTGGCGCATACGCTGGGCCCTGCACACCATCACCGGCCGCCGTGAGGATCGGCTGTTGTTCGATCATCAGATCGCTATCGCCGCCCATCTCGGCTACGAGGACGCGACCTACACCCTGGCGGTCGAGCAGTTCATGCAGAAGTACTACCGCACGGTGATGGAATTGAGTCGCCTCAACGAAATGCTGCTGCAGCTGTTCCAGGAGGCCATCCTGCTCGATCCGGATGCCGGCGCCGAGTCCGTGAATCCCCGCTTCCAGGTACGCAACGGTTTCCTCGAGACCAAACACGATGAGGTGTTCCAGCAGGATCCGTCCGCACTTCTGGAGATCTTCAAGGTTTTGCAGGAGCAGCCGGAGCTGCGCGGCGTCAGTGCCGGAACCATCCGTCTGATCCGCAAGCAGCTGACCAGCATCGACGAGGAGTTCCGCCAGAACCCCCGTCACCACCGGCTGTTTCTGGAGATCATGCGCGCACCACAAGGCGTGACCCACGAGCTGCGCCGGATGAATCGATACGGGGTCCTCGGACGTTATATCCCTGCGTTTGGGCGCATCGTAGGTCGCATGCAATACGACCTCTTCCACGCCTATACCGTCGATGCGCATACCCTGTTCGTGGTCAGCAACCTGCGCCGCCTGGCGCTGTCCCGCTTTGATCTCGAACTCCCGGCACTGAGTGCGATCATGCAGTCCTTGCCGCAGCCAGAGCTGGTGTATCTCGCCGGACTGTTCCACGACATTGCCAAGGGTCGCGGCGGCGATCACTCTGAGCTGGGCGCCGTGGACGCCGAGTCCTTCTGTCTCGAGCAGGGTCTGTCGCGTTATGAGGCGCGGCTGGTTGCCTGGCTGGTGGCCAACCATCTGCTGTTCTCCATCACCGCACAGAAAAAAGACATCAACGATCCGGACGTGATACGCGAGTTCGCCGAGAAGGTCGGCGATCAGACCCGGCTCGATTATCTGTATCTGCTGACAGTGGCCGACGTCCGCGGTACCAATCCGAAATTGTGGAACTCCTGGAAGGCGTCACTGTTCGGCGAATTCTACGAATCCACCAAGCGCGCCCTGCGCCGCGGTCTCGAGAACCCCATCGACAAGGAAGAGCTGATCGCCGAGACCCAGGCTAGGGCGATCGAGCTGTTGCGTTCCTGGCGACTGCGCAAGCGCAGGATCCGCAAGGCGTGGGAGCCATTGACCGACGAGTACTTCCTGCGCCATACACCGCAGGAGATCGCCTGGCACACGGAGAAGCTGATCGGCCACGATCGTGCCGAGGGCCCGTTGATATCTGTCCGCCAGGAGAGTGACCGGGGCGGCACCGCGGTGATGGTCTACACCGAAACTGCCCGCCGCACCTTCGCCCGCGTCACCGCGATGCTGGACGAACTCGGCCTGACCATCGTCGACGCGCGGATCACCCCGACGGCCGATGGCCACAGCCTGGATACCTACCACGTGCTCGAGAGCGACGGCACACTCATCGATGACCTGGACCGGGCGCAGCAGATCGACCGGGCGCTCACCAAGGCGCTGCTCAAAGATGATGGATCGGCCCTGACCGTGACCCGTCAGGCACCGCGCCAGGTGCGCATGTTCTCGACCGCCACGCGGATCAATTTCGCTCGTGACGCCCGCAACCGGACGCTGATCGAGTTGATTGCCGGCGACCGGCCCGGCCTGCTGTCGGAAGTCGGACGAGTATTGCTGGACGCCGGGATCGCAGTCCATGCGGCGCGGATCATGACCATTGGCGAACGGGCCGAGGACGTGTTCTGTTGTACTGACGACAGCGGTGAACCGCTGAGCGATGCCCAGTGCGAGGCCCTGGAGGCGCGCATGATAGAACAATTGGACAAAGCGGCCTGAGCATGCCCTACGGAGCCCGATGAATCCCCTGCTGGAGCGCCTCCACCCCTACCCCTTCGAGCGGCTGGCGACGCTGATGGCGCAGGTGAGCCCACCGCCGGACCTCCCCCATATCCCGCTATCCATCGGCGAACCCAAACACACACCGCCGGCCTTTGTTGGCGAAGCACTGAGCGCCGCGACCGAGACCCTCGGCACCTACCCCGTCGCGCTGGGCACCGAGGCATTACGCGTGGCCATCGCGCGCTGGCTCGAGCGCCGTTTCGCGCTCGGGGAAGGCGCAGTCGACGCAGGCACGATGATCCTGCCGGTCAACGGCACCCGCGAGGGCCTGTTCAGTTTTATCCAGGCGACGGTCGACCCGGCCGCGCGCAGCCTGGTGATGATGCCCAATCCCTTCTATCAGATCTATGAGGGGGCAGCGCTGCTGGCCGGCGCCGAACCGCGCTATATGAACACGGTCGAGGCAAACGGATTCCTGCCGGATCTGGATGCTGTCAGCGCCGCCGACTGGGACCGCTGCGCGGTGTTGTTTTTGTGCAGCCCGGGCAACCCGACCGGCGCAGTGCTCGACGAGGCCTTTCTGCGCCGGGCGATCGAGCTGGCCGACCGGCACGACTTCCTGATCGCGTCTGACGAATGCTATGCGGATATCTATCTGCACGAGGAGAATCCGCCACCGAGCCTGCTTCAGGTCTGCCGCGGGATTGGCCGGGACGATTTCAGCCGTTGTGTCGTCTTCCACAGCCTGTCGAAGCGCTCCAGCGTGCCGGGGCTGCGTTCGGGCTTTGTCGCCGGCGATCCGGCCGTGATGGGTGCCTATCGTTTGTATCGGACCTATCACGGCTGCGCAGTGCCGCTGATGGTACAACGCGCCAGTCTGCCCGCCTGGCAGGACGAAGCTCATGTCCTCGCCAGCCGCGCGCTTTATCAGCAGAAATTCGAGGCGGTGATGCCGATCCTCGACGGCGTGCTCGACGTGTCAGCACCGCCGGCGGCGTTCTATCTCTGGGCGCCGACGCCGATCGATGACGAGCAGTTCGCGCAGCAGCTATTCGCGCAAGAGCATGTCACGGTGCTGCCAGGCCGCTATCTGTCCCGGCCCACCGACGACGGCGATCCGGGCATCGGCCGGGTGCGGATTTCGCTTGTCGCCGGCACCGCCGAGTGCGTGGAAGCCGCCCGGCGGATCCGCGAATTTTGCAGCACGCTCTAGCGGGCGTCACGGAGAAAGCCTTATGGACGACGCACGCAAGATCATCGAACAGGCCTTCGAAAACCGCGGCGAATTATCCCCGGATACGGCAACGGATCCACTGCGCGGGGCAGTAGAACAAGTGATCACGGGGCTTGATGACGGGAGTCTGCGAGTCGCCGAGCCGATTGCCGACGGCTGGCAGGTCAATGCGTGGATCAAGAAGGCGGTGCTGCTTTATTTCCGTCTGCATCCCAACCAGGTGGTGGACGGCGGATTTACCCGTTTTTTCGACAAGGTGCCGCTAAAACATCAGGACTACGATCTCGAGCGTTTCGAGCGTGACAACGCGCGCATCGTACCGCCGGCCGTGGTCCGCCGCGGCGCCTATATCGCTCCTGATGCGGTGCTCATGCCTTGCTATGTCAACATCGGCGCCTGGGTCGGACCCGGCACCATGGTCGATACCTGGGCCACGGTCGGTTCCTGCGCCCAAATCGGTGCCGGCGTGCATATCTCCGGCGGCGCCGGTATCGGCGGCGTGCTGGAGCCGCTGCAGGCGGCGCCGACGATTATCGAAGACGGGTGTTTTATCGGCGCCCGCTCCGAGATCGTCGAGGGTGTGATCGTCGAGCGCGGCGCGGTGATCTCGATGGGCGTGTTTATCGGCCAGAGCACGCGCATCTATGATCGCGAGCGCGACGAGGTGATCTATGGCCGGGTGCCAGCCGGTTCGGTGGTCGTGTCCGGGACCCTGCCCTCCGAGGACGGGCGTTACAGTCTGTATTGCGCGGTGATCGTCAAACGGGTCGACGAGAAGACCCGGGCCAAGGTGGGGATCAACGAACTCCTGCGGGCGGCCCGCTAGAGTCAGATCTCCTTGTCCAGTGCCTTGGGCTTTACGTGTCGCACATCTCTCCCCTGGACGATAAAGACGACGTACTTGGCGATGTTCTTGGCGTGATCGCCGATCCGTTCCAGCGCCTTGATCACCACCACGTGATCCGCCGCGACATCGACCAGCGCCGGCTGCGAGATCATCGCGTCATGGATGCTGCGGACGGAGCGTTTGTATTCGGCATCCAGTCTGGCGTCTTCCTTGGCGGCCTGGATCGCATTCTCTGCATCAGCGTTATCCAGAGCCTCGACCGCTGTCCTCAATATTTCGACCGCGAGTTCCCCCATGCTCTCGGTCGACTCATCGAAATCGGCATCGATCTCCGCCCCATCCTCGATGTGACGTCTGGCGATCTTGGCGATCTTCTTGGCCTCGTCGCCGCAGCGCTCCAGATCGGTTATTGCACGGATATAGGAGATGATCATCCTCAGATCCGCGCCCATCGGCTGGCGCTTCGCCAGCAGATTGAAAATCAGTTCTTCGCCATCGATGTCGTACTGATTGACCGTGGCCTCTCGTTCCACAACCAGTTTCGCTGACTCAATGTCCCGCTTGCGGATAGCGCGGACTGCGCGCTGCAGCTGATCGATCACCAGGCCGCCCATCTGCAGCACCAGCGTGCGGAGCTGCTCCAGTTCGGCATCGAATGCCCGCACCGTGTGTCCTTCGGTGTATTGAGTCATGTGGTCCGACATCTGAAACTCCGGCGCTGGCCAGGGGCCGCGCTATCAGCCGAAACGGCCGGTGATGTAATCCTCGGTCAGTTTGTGTGTGGGATTGGTGAAAATCTTGTCCGTCTCACCTACTTCTACCAGATAGCCCAGATGGAAGTAAGCAGTGCGCTGTGAGACCCGGGCGGCCTGCTGCATGGAATGGGTGACGATACAGATCGTGTAATTTTCCCGCAGTTCATCGATCAGATCCTCGATCTTCGCCGTGGCGATCGGATCCAGCGCCGAACACGGCTCATCCATCAGGATCACGTCGGGCGAAACGGCGATGGCGCGCGCGATGCACAGCCGCTGTTGTTGACCACCAGACAGACCCGTGCCCGGCTGGTCCAGCCGGTCCTTGACCTCGCCGAGGAGCCCGGCTCTTTCCAGGCTGGTGCGCACGATCTCGTCCAGTTCGACCTTGTCCTTTGCCAGACCGTGGATGCGCGGCCCGTAGGCGACGTTGTCATAAATCGACTTCGGAAACGGATTCGGCTTCTGGAATACCATGCCGACCCGGGCCCGCAATGGCACCACGTCAATTTTTGGGTGGTAGATATTCTCGCCGTCGAGTTCGATCGTGCCGCTGACCCGGGCGATGTCGATGGTATCGTTCATGCGGTTCAGACAGCGCAGGAAGGTCGACTTGCCACAACCCGACGGCCCGATCATCGAGATCACCTGATGACGTCCGATGTCCAGATTGACATCGAATACGGCCTGCTTGTCACCATAGAACACGTTGACGTCCCGACAATTGATGATCGGATCCGGGTGCTCGATGACGCCGAACGTCGTATCGGGCACCTCCGCACTCCGCGCCTCGCTCATGGCCACGGACGCCGCCTCACGCGGCGGCGGCGGCTCAGGCGATATTTCGGGACGTGTATCCTGGGTCATCGTGTTGGCATCCATAGGACTCCGCTTCCTTGATTCTAGACCAGTTGCTACCAGCGACGCTCGTATCGCTTGCGCAGGATGATCGCGCTCAGGTTCATCAACACCAGGAACCCCAGCAGCACCATGATCGCTGCCGATGTCCGTTCGACGAAGGCCCGTTCAGGGGCATCGGCCCAGAGGTAGATCTGCACCGGCAGCGCGGTGGACGGGTCGAACAGGCCCTGCGGGACATCGACGATAAACGCGACCATCCCGATCATCAGCAACGGCGCGGTTTCTCCCAGGGCCCTGGCCATGCCGATGATCGTGCCGGTAAGCATCCCGGGCATGGCCAATGGCAATACATGATGGAACGTGCTCTGCATCTGCGATGCACCCATGCCCAGCGCAGCCTCGCGGATCGAGGGCGGCACCGATTTGAGTGAAGCGCGTGCCGAGATGATGATAGTCGGCAGGGTCATCAAGGTCAGGACCAGCCCGCCGACCATCGGCGCCGATCGCGGCATCGAAAAGAAATTCAGAAATATGCCGAGGCCGAGCAGACCGAAGACGATCGAAGGCACCGCCGCAAGATTGTTGATATTGATCTCGATAAAATCAGTCACCGGGTTCTTGGGCGCAAACTCTTCCAGATAGATGGCAGCTCCGATCCCGACCGGGAACGACAGAGCCAGCGTGATCAGGAGCATGTAGAAAGACCCCTTCATCGCACCCCAGATACCCGACAATTCCGGATCCCGGGAATCGCCATGGGTGAAGAAGGAGGTATTGAAACGCTTCTCGAAGCGTCCCCGATCACGCAGAGTCTCGAGCCAGGCGATCTGCTGATCTGACACCCGGCGCTCGCTCTCCGGGACAGTCCGGCTGATCTTGCCTTTATTGAGCATATCGGCATCCGCACTGGCCAGCACCGAGACGCGGCGCGTCTGACCGATCAACAGCGGGTCGGTCATCACCATGTCCTGAAGATCGAACGCGGCACTGTTACTGATCAGGGCGCCCAGGGCCCTGCGGTCACGGCGTCCGGAGGCCTCGGGAAAAAGAAACAGCAGCGAGTTCCTGATCAGTGTGTTGTAGTTTGCCCGCATCAGGCTTTCCTGATCACGGAGGCCATCCGGGTCGATCACCGCGGGATCGAAGTAGATATCCAGATCCACGTAGGTCTGCTGGAAGGCGGAGTAACCCTTGCCGACGATGCTGACCATCATCAATGCCAGGAAAGCCAGCCCGATGACGACAGATACGATGCCGTAGAATCGGAACCGGCGTTCCGCGCCATAGCGCTTACGCAGGCTGGCGTTGACTCTGGCCATGGCCTGATCCGCGGTCATGGGCCTGCCCGGGGCGCCTGGATCACCGATCTTATTCATACTGCTCACGATATTTTTTCACTACTCTCAGCGCGATGGCGTTCAGAGCAAGAGTAAACACGAAGAGGATCAGACCGAGCGCAAATGCCGCCAGCGTCTTGGGACTGTCAAACTCCTGATCACCCACCAGCAGCGTCACGATCTGCACCGTGACGGTCGTCACCGCCTCCAGCGGGTTTGCCGTCAGGTTGGCCGCCAGGCCGGCCGCCATGACAACGATCATGGTCTCGCCGATAGCGCGCGATACCGCCAGCAACAGACCGCCGACGATCCCCGGCAGGGCCGCCGGGAAAACCACCTGTTTGACCGTCTCAGACTTGGTCGCGCCGAGCGCCAGCGCGCCATCGCGCATGGCCTGAGGGACCGCATTGATCACATCATCGGATAGGGACGAAACAAAGGGGATGATCATGATGCCCATGACCAGCCCGGCCGCCAACGCGCTCTCGGATGCGACGGACAGGCCCAGCGACTCACCCAGCCCTCTGATCTCCGGAGCCACGACCAGGGCGGCGAAGAATCCGTAGACCACGGTCGGGATGCCGGCGAGTATCTCGAGCAGGGGCTTGGCCACGGATCTGAACTGCCGCGGCGCATACTCCGCCAGATACACCGCCGTCATCAGACCGATCGGTGCCGCGACCAGCATCGCGATGAGAGCGATCAACATCGTGCCGGCGAATAGCGGCACGGCGCCGAACGCGCCGGACGAACCGACCTGGTCCTCGCGGATCGCGATCTGCGGTGACCATTCCAATCCGAACAGGAATTCGGTGATCGGTACTGACTGGAAGAAACGGGCAGACTCGAACAACACCGAAAAGACGATGCCCACGGTGGTAAAAATGGCGATGGTCGAGCAGGCGATCAGGAATCCCTTGACCACACTCTCGACCCGGTTCCGGGCCCGCAGCTCCGGGCGGATCAGTCGCCAGGCCAGCACCAGGCCGAGCCCGGCCAGCGCCGTGGCGAGGATCGTCCGGGCCCAGCCGCTCAAGAAAATCAAGCGCTCCCAGTGATCGGCCGCCTGGCGTATCTCCGGGGTCAGCTCAGCACTGATGATGTTCCCGGCGACGAGGTTCTTGACATCGTTCATGAACAGCCCGATCCGGGCATCGGGCAGCGAGCGCACCTCGGCCGGAAGATCCCGGATCACCAGATCGGTCACGACGCTGGACTCCAGCGACTGCCAGAGGAATATCATCAGGACGGCGGGGATACCGGCCCAGATCGCTGCGAACAGACCATAATGCCCGGGCAGCGAGTGCAGCGAACGGACACCGCCGCCCGCGCCGGCCAGCGCAAAGGCGCGACGGCGTCCAAGTAAAAAACTCGCCACGGTGATCGCAACGAGCAAAAGCAGTAGCGTCGAACTGGTCAACCCTGCCCCCGCTTGCGTGAGACACGTCCCCCCGGAGTGTCCACTTTTTTTGTCTTAATAGCACGGACGGCGGCGCCGATGCGCCGCCGTCCGTGGCAGTGTGTCGAGAGCGCCCGTCAGTTGGCCGCCAGACTCAGCGGCTTGAGTGCTTTGACGTCCGCCGCGAATGCCTTGCGCTCGGCGTCCGGCATCGGGATCAGACCCCGATCGGCCAGATATCCGTCCGGGCCCCAGGCCTTGTCACTGGTGAACTCGGCCAGGAACTCGCCCATGCCGGGGATCACCCCGATATGAGCCTTCTTGACGTAGAAATATAGCGGACGCGACACAGGATAGGCCCCGTCGGCGATGTCATCGAAGTCCGGCATGACGCCGTCCACCGGATTGCCTTTGACCTTGTCTCCGTTCTGATCGAGGAAACTGAAGCCGAACACGCCGAGCGCGGCGGGATTGGCCTGAAGCTTCTGCACGATCAGGTTATCGTTCTCGCCGGCCTCCACATAGGCGCCATCTTCGCGGATGGTGTGACACACCGACTTGTAGGCATTCTTGTCGGCGCTCTTGAGCTCCTTGATCCATGCGAAGCTCTTGCAGCCGCCTTCCATCGCCAGCTCGGCAAAGGCGTCGCGGGTCCCCGAGGTCGGCGGCGGTCCGAGCACCTCGATCTTTACATCGGGCAGATCCGCGTTGACTTCTTTCCAACTCTTGTAGGGGTTATCGACCATGTTAGCCACGCCCGTGGCGTCCGGCCTGGCCGGATCCGGGACCTGCTTGGCCAGCGCAAGGAAGATGTCTTTGCGGCTCAGATTGAACACATCCGCGTTCCTGGCATTGGCCAGGACGATCCCGTCGTAGCCGATCTTGACTTCGACAACCTCGGTCACCCCGTTGTCGGAACAGGTCTTTACCTCGGACGCCTTGATGCGGCGGGACGAGTTGGTGACATCAGGGTGCTGGACGCCGACGCCGGCGCAGAACAGCTTGAGGCCGCCGCCGGAACCGGTCGACTCGATCTTCGGCGTCTTGAACGAGGTGCTGCGGCCGAAGTTCTCCGCCACCACGGTGGCGAAGGGATAGACCGTCGAGGAGCCGACGATGAAAATATAGTCGCGGGCGGTCTGGGCACCGGCCGAACTGGTGGCCACCAGGGCCGCGACTCCCGCCACGGTAAGAATTCGTTTGATCACGTCATATCTCCGTAACTTATTGAAAAACCGTGGTTCTCCAAAGGCCGCATGCTCTTACCGGCCCTTGATGCCCCCACCCATGCGAGCTTTATACGCGGCCTTTGTTACCGAAATGTGTCAGAAGCTGGGGGAAAATCAAGGCGTGGACGGGTCATCGGATTTGCTACCATGGAGCCCGGTTATTGCACTGCAAGGTTCGGGGGGGACCGCTGCTCATGGCCATCACGGTTTTCGGGATCGCATCCTGCGACAGTTGCCGCAAGGCACGCCACTGGCTGGACGCCTCGGGGCTGGTCTACCGCTACCATGATCTCCGTCGGGAGGGGGTACCGGAGAAGGCCCTTCAGGCGTGGGTGGCCAGGGCGGGCTGGGAGAAATTGCTCAACCGGCGCAGCGCCACCTGGCGTCGGATCCCTGACGTGGACAAGGATATCCAGGAGCCCGCGCAGGCGATGGCCCTGATGCTGGAATACCCCACCCTGATCAAGCGACCGGTGATCTGTTCCGGCCGCGACCTGCTGGTCGGGTTCGATGCCGAGGAATACGGACGCGAGCTGAAGGGTCGGACTGCGTGAGCCGCACGCTAGAGTTCGCCCGCGAGCTGATCGGGCGACCGTCGGTGACCCCCGATGACGGCGGCTGTCAGGCCCTCATCGGCGAACGCCTCGCGGCACTCGGGTTCGTCCTCGAGCCCATGCGGATCGGCGATGTGGACAACCTCTGGGCACGCCGCGGCGACAGCGGCCCCCTGCTCTGTCTGGCGGGGCATACGGACGTGGTACCCACCGGCCCCGAATCCGCCTGGACCCATCCACCCTTCGCCGCCACCGTCACCGACGGATGGCTCTACGGACGCGGCGCCGCCGACATGAAGTCCGCGCTGGCGGCCATGGTCGTGGCCTGCGAGGAGTATCTCGCGGATCGCCCTGAACCGGCCGGGTCGCTGGCCTTTCTGATCACCAGTGACGAAGAGGGCATCGCCGTGGACGGCACCCGCGCCGTGGTGGAGCGACTCCAGGCCCGCGATGAGAAGATCGATTATTGTTTGATCGGTGAGCCATCCAGCCACACCAGTTTGGGCGATGTCGCCCGGATCGGGCGCCGCGGCTCATTGAGTGCCGAGTTGACCGTGCACGGAAAGCAGGGTCACGTAGCCTACGCCCATCTGGCCCGTAACCCGCTGCACGATCTGGCGCCGGCGCTGACGGAGCTGTGTGCGACCGAGTGGGACCATGGCAATGACGCATTCCCGCCGACCACGTTTCAGGCCACCAATATTAACGCCGGCACCGGGGCCATGAATGTGATCCCGGGTGAAGCGCGAATGCGCTTCAATTTCCGCTATTGCACCGAACAGACGATGGAAGGCATCCAGGACCAGGTTGAGACGGTCCTGGACCGGCACGGTCTCGACTATGACGTCCTGTGGCGGGACGTGGGCCGGCCGTTCCTGACCTCGGAGGGTGTACTCACCGATGCGGTGCGCCGCGCAATCCGGGATGAACTCGACGTGAATCCGGAGATGTCCACCGGCGGTGGCACCTCGGACGGCCGGTTTATCGCGCCCAGCGGTGCCGAGGTCGTGGAATTCGGTCTGCTCAACGCGACTATCCATCAGGTCGATGAACGCACGCCGGTCGAAGATCTGGATCGGCTAAAGACTGTCTATCGCCGTGTGCTGGAATACCTGTTAGGCGGCTGAGGTCGACCGGCCCGGTCGCCAGTTACCGATGAGCCCGCCGAGTCCAAGGACGGCCAGGCAAACAAAGACCCATCCCGGCATGCTCAGCCCGAGAAAACGCCAGACCACTTCCGCGCACTCGCCCGAGCCTTCGAACACCATGGTGAGCGCTTCGCTCAGCGGGAACACATCGAGGATGTAATCCAGCCCGGGGCCGCACGCCGGTATCTGATCGGCAGGCAGGTGCTGTAGCCATACCTGGCGCGCCGAGACGCCGGCACCAAGACCGGCGACGATCAGCATCAGCACACCCATCAATCGGGCCCCGATCTGCCTGGGGTTGATCAGCGCGGCCAGCAGAAACAGCGTTCCGAGACTGATGGTCGCGACCCGCTGCAATACGCAAAGCGGACACGGCTCAAGGCCGAGACCGTGCTGGGCGAACAATGCAAAACCCATCATCCCGGCGCAGGCGGCGGCGCCGATCACATTCAGTCCTCTGCGCGTCATCTCGTTGCGGTCATCCTGTGTCTGACTCTGTCCTGCCAGACCCCGGTTCCTGGCTCAGATGACGGATATCCTTGCCGTGCACCATGTAGACGACATATTCGCAGATGTTGACCGCGTGATCACCGATCCGTTCCAGCGCCCGCGCTACCCAAAGGGTATCCAGCACGCGACGGATACTACGCGGGTCTTCCATCATCAGCGTGATGGCCTGACGCATGATGGCCTCATATTCCTCATCCACCTGCTTGTCCATTTCGGCGGTAGCCGTGGCCGCCTCTGCATCCAGACGTGCAAAAGCATCGAGCGACAGATTGAGGATCTCCCTGGCCATTTTGCCCAGATGCTTGATCTCCCGGTAACGACTCTCCGGACGCTTCTCGGCGGCCAGCCTGGACGCGAGGAAACCTATCTTCTCGGCTTCGTCACCGATGCGCTCCAGATCGGTGATCGATTTCACGACCGCCATCACCATCCGCAGATCGCCGGCGGTCGGCTGCCGACGGGCGATGAGCCGGCTGCACTCCTCGTCGATCGCGACTTCCATGCTATTGACCTTGTGATCGTCAAAAACGACTTGTTCACCCAGATCGCTATCGCCCTTGACCAGCGCCCTGATGGCAAGTCTGAGCTGCTCTCCGACCAGCCCGCCCATCTCCAGTACGCGGGTCCGGATCGTCTCCAGTTCCTCGTCGAATTGACGGGAGTAATGATGACCTAGTTCTTCCTTACGCATATCGATCACTGATCCTGTTGGGTGACAACGCTCGTCTCGACACGTATTAAAACACAGCACCGTGCTGACGGTACCGAACAAGAAAAACGGCCCCGGCTTATTGGCCGGGGCCGCTACTTTGACGCAAGGTCAGTGCAAGCCTACTTGAAGTCCATCGCGGCGCGGAAGATGACGGCCGTCGGCTTGTCGTCCTCGGTGCCACCCAGAACCGGCGTGTCCTGCGCGTCGATAAACACGCCGTTCAACATGAACCGCAGATACGGATTGACATAATAGTTCACCGCCGCAGTGATGTTGTTCTCCTTGCCGCCGTTGATGCCGCTGTCGTCCAGGTCGATATTGCTGTAGCGGACCGCGAGTTCCCAGGCATTGGTGGCCTTGGTGCGGCCGAAGCTGCCCTTCTTGTAGGCGCGACTCACATCACCGGTGACGAACCAGCTGGCATAGGCGTACCAGCCGGTAAAGTCCGGATCGCTGCCGCTATCGCGATCGACACTCTGCTGCATGAACTCGCCCTGGATCGAGAACGGGCCGCGCACCCAGGCCGCCTCAGCGCCAAAAGTAGTGATGCTGTTGACCTCGGCGATGGTGCCGGTGTCGACCAGGCGGACCGAGGTCTGGTGAGACTCGGGTCGGGTGCGGATGCGCCACTCGTTGTCGCTGTTCGGTGAATCCTGCCAGTTGGCGGCCGCACCGAAGTGCAGCTGGTTCTCACCGACCTTCGGACCAAAGGCCACACGGCCCGCAGCGCCGTTACCCTCGTTTGTGCCCTCGCTGGACGACTCTTGCTGACCAAACACGGACAACGCGTAATGCCACGCTTCGCGGTTACCGGTAAAGCCGACCCCGATTCGGCGGCCTGGAGCGAATACATTGGGCAGCCCGCGCTCAATAAACGTTATGTATTTCGAACTGGTCAGTTCCTCGAGACTGAATTCCTGCTTGAACTGGCCCAGCGTGATGCTGCCGGCATCCAGCCCGTTATAGCGGACGTAGACATCCTTGAGATCCACACCGTCTCCGGCGAAATCGATCTGCGACTTGTACGACCAGTTGTCGCCTATCTCGCCCTCTGCGAACAAACGGGCGCGACGGAATTCAGTGCCGCGACCGAGCTGAACATTGTCATCGTCGTAGTAAGTGCTGTCGACCTGGATACGGCCGCCTACGGAGACCGTCATTTCTGCGGCGACTGGGGTCGCAATCGCCAGGCCCAGAGCGACTGCGCCAACGGCACCGATCGCGTGTTTCCGAGAATTCATCTCTGACTCCTTATCGTGGTAACAAACTGCATGTTTCGCAAAACGTCTAGCGCGGGCGTCCAGGGACGGGGGTTTCGATGCGGGAATGCGACAAGCCCTAATCGCCTTGAACGGGCGCAGTCTAGGCGGCGAATGTTGCAGGAATATGACGCACTAAGTGCTGGTGCAGGCGGGATTTTGGGTTCGCCTGGCGGAGCTGTCGTTGAGGTCTGTCAACCCGGCTTGAGGCGCGGCTGGGCTAAGTTTGTTGCGCTTTGGCTACAGCCTGCAAAGACGCCAGGCGAGGCGCAGGGAAATGACAGGTGAAGCGGCTACCCTGACCGGGTTCACTCTCGATCTCCAGCGTGGCGTCGTGTCGCTCGAGCACATGTTTGGCGATGGCCAGCCCCAGACCCGTGCCACCGGACTCACGATCGCGGCCCTTATCGGCGCGATAGAAACGCTCGGTCAGCCTGGGAATCGCCTCCGCAGGGATACCCTTGCCGGTGTCAATCACCGAAAAGTGACCACCCTGCTTATCCGTAAACCAGCGAATCGCCACTGTTCCATCTGACGGCGTGTATTTGACCGCATTGGAAACCAGGTTGGAAAAAGCCGAATAGAGCTCGTTTTCGGCACCGAGCAAACCGTCATCGCTTTCGATAGCCAGTTCGATGGTCTGTGGTCGCTCGGACATGGAGAGCACGTCCTTGCGGATTAGCGCCAACAGGCCGGGCACGTCGACGCGCTCGCTTGCAGGACCTTTCGTACCCGCTTCGAGCCGCGACAGCGTCAACAGATCTTCAATGATGGCGCGCATCCGGGCGGCCTGATGGCTCATGTCCAACACGGGCTGGCGCCAGGCCTCGGGCAGATCAGGGTCCGCATCAAGGCTGTCCAGATAACCGTTGATGACAGTCAGCGGTGAGCGCAACTCATGAGAGGCATTGGCGACGAAATCGCGCCGCACCTTCTCCAGCCGGATGCGGTCGGTAATATCGCGGCCCAGCAGCATCTGCTGACCCTCTCCACCGTATGGGACCAGACGCAGCGAAAGCCGTGCGCCCGGTTTTGACGGTGAGCGGATTTCGACCGGCGCATCCTGATCGACCGATCGGAGGTAGTCGACAAACACGGGATCCCGAATGATATTGTCAACGCGCAAACCTCGATCCGCCTTGCGGATGCCGAGCAGCTCCGTGGCGGCGCGATTTAGCCAGACAATCTCATGATGCGGGTTGAGGACCACGCTGGCATCCGGCAGCGCAGCGGTGGATCTGCGGAATTCCTTGATCACCCGGGATAGCCGCTTTTTACGCTCGCGATGCTTGCTACGCAGTCGATAGATGCCGGCGTAGACCTGCCCCCAAACACCGAACACGCCTCGCGGCAATTTGCCCTCGCGCAGGCTGAGCCAACGCTCCAGACGGAGCAGGTTATAGAGCTGCCACGCGAGCGCGGCGGCGAGCAGGCCAACCAGCCACAACACCAGGCCGCCGAACACAAGACCGGCCACGGCCGCGACCGTAATCAGAATCAGCAGACGGCCAAGCGCCATGAATGCGGGTCGCGAGACCATCAGCCGGCTCGGGTAGAGAACCGGTATCCGGCGCCACGGACCGTCTGCACAAAGCGATCGAATCCGCCGCGTTCCAGGGCCTTGCGTAGCCGACGGATGTGGACGTCGACGGTGCGCTCTTCCACATAGACATTACCGCCCCAAACACGGTCCAGCAGCTGGCTGCGGCTGTAGACTCGATCCGGATGACGCATGAAAAACTGCAGCAGCTTGAATTCTTTCGGACCGAGGTTGATGGCCTCGCCGCCACCGTGGACCCGATGGCTGGCCGGGTCCAGCTCCAGGCCATCAGCCCGGAGCATCTCGTCCTTACTGGCGCCTGCCCCGCGTCGAAGGACCGCGTGGATGCGCGCCACCAGCTCGCGGGGTGAGAACGGTTTGATGATGTAGTCGTCGGCACCGCCTTCGAGCCCGCGTACTTTGTCATCTTCCTCGGCGCGCGCGGTGAGCATGATCACCGGCACTTCGCTGGTGGCCTCGTTCTTCTTGACCCAACGAGTCAGCTCCAGACCGCTGGTGTCCGGTAACATCCAGTCGATCAGCATCAGGTCCGGGTGGTTGTCCACCACGCGGGCGCGAGCCGTAACACAGTCCTCGGCTTCCAGCACATCGAAACCTGCCCGTCGCAACCCGAACGCAATCATGTCCCGGATCGGCTTCTCGTCTTCGACAATCAGTATCTGTTTGGCGCTCATACCGGTGTGTTCACCCGATTGTAACCCGCTGCGCATTGCATCACCGATTTGTTACAGATTCTTGACACTTTCAGGACGCCTTGTCAGCTGCGCCAGGCGACCTGTTCCCGGAGATACACCGGCATCGCCGCGTCCGCCGCGACCGCCTCGCCGCGATCGTAGGCCGCTCTCGCGGTCTCGATCAGATCCCGCGCTTCCGGCAACAGATCCGGCTCAAGCACCTCGACATCCGCATCCATCCGACGGGCAAGTTCCGGATATCGATGCCAACCTGAACCCACGCCCAGCCAGCCGGGTGCCGGCGGACCCGGCAATGCGTCCGGGCCGGCGATCGACTCTTCACCCAGGAGCTCGGCCACCCCGTTATCGGTGACCGTGTACAGGCCCCAGTAACATTCATCCATACGGGCATCGACGCATACCGCGACGCGACCTCCTCCTCGCTGACGCCAGACGCCGACCGCCGCGGCAGCGAGGGTCGATACCGGCACCACCGGACATTCGAGACCCAGCGCCAGGCCCTGGACGACCGCGGTGGCGATGCGCACACCGGTAAACGAGCCGGGGCCGCGACCAAACGTGATCAGGTCTACATCCGCCGGTGCCAGACCCGCCTCGGACAAACACTCATCGACCATGCCCAGCACTCGCCGGGCATGGATACGCGGTTCGCTGGACTGACGGCAGCAAAGCGTGCCCCCCACCACCAGCGCGACGGAGCAACGGTCGGTGGCAGTCTCCAGCGCGAGGATATTCACGCGCAGACCGCCTCGTTCTGATCGCGCAAGAATGCGCAGGCGGTGCCGCAATCCCGGATCACAGGCATCGGCGGCAGACTGTTGAGAAAAGCGCGTCCATAGCTGCGACCGCTCAGACGCGGGTCACAGATCATCACCACGCCGCGGTCCTCATAGTCGCGGATCAACCGGCCGACACCCTGTTTGAGTGCGATCACTGCCTGCGGCAACTGGAAATCCCGGAACGGCTGGCCGCCACTCTGCCGGATCGCTTGCAGACGCGCCTGCAACAGTGGATCACCCGGCGACGCGAACGGGAGCCGGTCGATCACCACCAGCGCCAGCGCGTCGCCGCGCACATCGACACCTTCCCAGAAGCTGCTGGTGCCAAGCAGGATCGCGTTGCCCAGCTTGCGGAATCGTTCGAGCAGTCTGTCGCGGGGCTCGTCACCCTGCACCAGCAGCGGAAATGACGCCAGCGAGTCACCGTCGGCGCGCAACAGCGCCGCGGCCTCGCGTAATGCGCGGTGACTGGTGAACAACAGGAATGCGCGTCCGCCGCTGGCCTCCAGCAGCGGACGCGCGGCCTCCACCACCGCGCAGGTGTAGTCGCGAGAGGCCGGCTCGGGCATTTCCGTCGGCAGATACAGACGTGCGTTGCGTCTGAAGTCGAAGGGACTATCGAGCCGCAGCGAGCTGGCCTCGGGCAGACCCAGCCGCGACGCGTAATGAGAGAAATCGTCACCCACCGCCAGGGTCGCGGAAGTGAAGATCCAGCTCCCGCCTTGCTCACCGATACGGCGCCCTAATGCGTCCGCCGCGTCGGGCGGCGTCATATGCAGCGCGAAGCTGCGGCTAAAGGACTCGTACCAGCGCACCGCATCCGCATCGACGCCGTCCGCTATCCGGTCCAGACCCTCCGCCACGGTCTCTGCACGGCGGATGACCGCATCCAGGCCGGCGCTGTGACCGGCCAGCGGCTGCAACGACTCGGCCAGATCGCCGGCGGCGGCGGCCAGCTCATGACAATGATCGTCGATCCCGGGCTGAGCGTCGTGCCAGGCCTGACGCCCTGCCCGGCCGGACAGCGCCAGACGCGCGTCCTGAAGCGTGCGCAACAGCGGGTCGCTGGCGGCCTCCAGATCGCCGAGGCTGGCGCCCGCGTGGAGCCCCTCGGTCTTGCTATCACGGATCAGATTGTCGAGCTGACGGGCGCTGACCGAGACGCCGAAAAACGTCACGGCGGTCTCCGGCAGCTGATGGGCTTCATCGACGATCACCGCATCGGCGCCGGGCAGGAGTTCGCCAAAACCCTCATCCCGGAGCACCATATCCGCCAGCAGCAGATGATGGTTGACCACCACGATGTCGGCATCCAGCGCACGGCGGCGCGCGTCTACGAGATGACAGCCCTGATATTCCGGGCAGCGGCTGCCGAGACAGTTGTCCGAGTTCGAGGTCACCTGCGACCAGACCCGCGCATCATCGGGCACACCCTCGACTCCGGAGATGTCGCCATCGCCCGGCGCGACCGCCCACTGGCGGATCCGGGTGAACCAGCGCGCCTCGTCGCGGCTCGGGAAGCGGCCCTCTTCCGCCGCCAGATCCAATCGGTGCCGGCACAGATAATTGCTCCGGCCCTTGAGCAGACAGATATCCACCGGACGGCCGATGGCGGCGGCGACGACCGGTAGATCACGGGTGAACAACTGGTCCTGCAGGCTACGGGTGCCGGTGGAGATGATCACCCGGCGCCCGGACAAGAGCGCCGGCACCAGATAAGCGAAAGTCTTGCCGACACCGGTACCGGCTTCGACCAGCAATGATTCACCGGTAGCGAGCGCCTCGGCCGCCCGGGCGGCCATCTGCTGCTGCTCCGGCCGGCGCCGGTAACCGTCGACGGTCCGCGCCAGCGGACCGTCCGGGGCAAAGACGAAATCCGTGTCGCTCACCGGGGCCCGCCCCCTGTTGCGGCTTGTTGCTGCAGATCCCGGGCGCGCCTGCGTACGCCTGACCCTGACGGTGCCAGGCTCTCTGCCCGTCGGGCCAACTCCCCCGCCAGCTGCGGCTGTCCCTGATCCAGACGCAGCCGGGCCAACGCCAGCCATAGCTCGGCATCGTCCGGTTCGATACGCACCGCGCGCTCAAGCGTCGACGCAGCCTGTTCCAGATTTCCCGCCGCTTTCTCTCTGGCGGCCTGGGCCTGCAATGCGACCACGGCGCTGTTACGCGGCGCCGGCGCGCTCGCCGCCGGTGCCGGCGCGTTATCCGGCAGCGGCGTGGCGTCGCCGACGCCCCCTGCACCGGTGCTGTCAACGGGGCCGGGATCGCTGACATCGCCGGCGCGCATCGTGCCGCCGGCGCTGGCGCAGCCTCCCAGCGCGCCGAGGCCGAGGACCAGCGCCAGCGCGGGCATCAGTCTTTGAGTCGCTGTAACCATTCGCCAACCCGTTCCTTAAAGCCGCGACGCGATGGCGCGCAGCCTGGTTTGACCGCCATTTCCGCGTCTTCCGGCAGCGCCAGCAGCACCACCTCGCCGCAGCCTTCGCGACTCAGACGGCCGTCATCGTAATCGATCCAGACCTCGGCGATACCCGGCGGCGGTAGCTGGGCAAAACCGCGACCGCCGAGCCCGGCCACAAGGTCGCTCCAGATCGGCAGCGCACCCCGGGAGCCGGATAGACCGGCCGGCGTGTTGTCGTCACGACCGAGCCAGACCACCGCCAGATTATCGCCGGTAAAGCCGGCGAACCAGCTATCGCGAAATTCGTCTGAGGTGCCGGTTTTTCCCGCGGCGGTCAATGTCGACGGGAGACGATGGGCGACACCGCGGCCGCTGCCCCGGGCGGTGACCTGGAGCAGACCGCGATTGAGCTGAAAGATATCGCCGGCATCAAACTCCGCGGTCAACTCGATCGGATAGCGGTTGAGCGGCACGCCCTCGGCATCCAGCACCGCGCGTACCGCACGCAACGGCGTGCGGAAACCGCCGCTGGCGATGGTCGTATAGACACCCGCCACATCCAGCGGCGTCAGCTCCACCGCGCCGAGCAGCAGCGAGGGATACGGTGCGATCTCACCCGGGACACCAAGCCGGCGTAATACATCTATTACCTCGGGCAGACCCACTTCCATACCGAGCCGGACGGTCGCCAGATTGAGCGACTGGGCCAGCGCGCGGACGAGGGTCACCTCACCCTCGCCGTCGCCGGAAAAATTTCCCGGTCGCCATACGGTGCCGTTATCCAGCGTGATCTCCAGCGGCGCATCGTTGATCAGGTCCGCCAGCGTGCGGCCGTCCTCGATCGCGGCCAGATAAACTGCGGGCTTGATCAGCGATCCGACCGGGCGCGCGGCCAGCAGCGCCCGGTTGAATCCGTCAAAGCCGCTGCGTCGTCCGCCGACCACCGCGCGTATTTCACCGGTGCGGGGATGGCTGACAACGATCGCGCCCTCGAGCCCGGCAAACGCCGCATCCTGTTTTTCCAGCGCGCCAAGCCCCCGCTCGAGACTGGTCTCGGCCTGCTCCTGTGAAGCGAGTTCCAGCGCGGTGAATACCTGCAGCCCGGCACTATCCAGATCGTCAGACGCATAGTCCCGACCCAGCTGTCCGCGCACCACGTCCAGATAGGCCGGGTAATAACCCGAACCGCCGGGCTCGGCGAGCACGTCCAGCGGGCGGCCCGCGGCCTGCTGTGCACGGGCCTCATCGACGATGCCCTGCTGGGCCATCAACCGCAGTACCAGATCGCGCCGCTCGCGGGCCCGGTCAGGGTGTTGCCAGGGGTTGTAATACGAGGGGCCGCGGACCATCGCCACCAGCAGCGCCTGTTCGTGGAGCGCAAGTTCGCCCAGCGGGCGGCCAAAATAAAACCGGCTGGCCAGACCGAAACCATGCACCGCCCGGCGTCCGTCCTGACCCAGATAGATCTCGTTGACGTAAGCGGTCAGGATCTCCTGTTTGTCGTAGATGGTCTCGACCCACAGCGCCATCACCGCTTCCCGCGTCTTGCGGCGGAAGGTGCGCCGGTTATCGAGGAAGTAGCTCTTTACCAGCTGCTGGGTCAGTGTACTGCCGCCCTGACGCACCCGCCCGGCGCGCAGGTTGGCCCAGGCGGCGCGCGCGATCGCTTCCGGATCGAGCCCGTGGTGGCGGATGAACTTGCGGTCCTCGACCGCAATCAGCGCGGCGCTCAGGGTCTCCGGAATCGCATCCGGTGCGATCACCAGACGGTCCTCGCCGTGGACCGGGAAGATGCTGCCGATCTCCATCGGGTCGAGCCGCATCACCGGCACATCTTTGCCCGCCGCATCGCGGATGCGCCGGATCACGCGCCCGTCAAAGTCGAGCTGGACGGTGCGCGCCGGTTCCCCACCATCCCAGAAGCGGAAGCCCCGGGTGCGGATCCGCAGGCTCCGTCCGGTCGCCCAGAAGGCGGCGCTTTCGATCTGGCCACCACTGGCTTCCCGGTAGCCCAGCTGCCGCAGGCGCCCCACAAGACGATCCCGCGGCAGACCCTTGCCGGCGTAGAGCTCGATCGGACCGGCATAGACCCTGGCCGGCAGCGTCCACAAGCGACCCTGAAACTCGCGATAGACGATCAGCCCCTCGGCACAGATCCACAGCGCCAGCGCGGCCGCGGCAAGCAGCAACGCCGGCACCAGGACGCGGCGGCGCGCACGGGCCCGGCGCCGTCCCCGGCGCGTGGTTACGCGCCGGCGCTTGCCGGGTCCGGAACGGGATCGGGATTTTGACTTGGACTTTTTTGCCATGGGGCGGTGCCAGTCGGGCGCCGGGATTGTTACAGATGCGATCCCGTATGAGAACCATCGGCCGGGCCGGTGCCGGCTTCGTCCGGCGCGGACGCGGGTATTGACGGCGCGGGCTTCGGCGGCCGGCCGGACCCGGCATCCTCCGCCGGCTGCGTGGTATCGACCGGCATAGCAGACCCGGGCCCAGCGTCCGGACCAGCGCCCTGCGGATCGCCCGCCCACGCATCGGCAGTGGCCGGCAGCACATCCGACGGTGGCGGCGGAGGCGGCAGGGCCCGGGCGCGGAAACTGACGATGCCAGTGGTCCGCGGGTACAGGATCGCATCAAAGGTCCAGCGCAGATGGCTGGTCCTGGCGGCGTTGTCGCCGAGATCGGACTCGAGCTCAAAGCTCGCCCCGTCATCGACCGAGCGGCTGAAAACGGTGCCCGGGCCGGTGGCGCTGCCCGGCACATAGCCGAGCCCGGACGGCAGCCGAAAATCCAGGGTCAACCCGGTCTCCGGCGCAACCGAGACATTGACAAACTCCAGCGTGTAGAGACGCTCGGCTCCGGGGACAATCCCGGCGTCCGGGCCCGTCGCCAGGATGCGCTCGCCCGCCTCATCGGCGATCAGCTCCGCACTGCGGATGCCGCTGAGCTCCAGCTGCGCATGCGCCGTTCGGGGCACGGTCGCCAGCAGTGTCACGATGATCAGGACCATTGGTCTGTACATGGGCAGGATCAGTTAGCCTGAGCCGTGCGCCTCGAAGCAACTCTCCGCGGCGCGACACGGGTGCCGGGAATAGGACCGCGATATCGCCAGATTGACGCTGTGGTTGACATTGCGCGAAATTCGGCTATATTTGGTGCATCGCAGCATGTTGCAGCGCACAACCACCACCCAGAGGTATGACATGATCACTAGAATTGAGAAGCTTGCCCGCGACGTTCGCGCCGAGTACGGCACCCTCGCCGGCCGCGCCATCAAGCGGATTCGGGCCGCCACGCTGGACACCGCCGACATGATCGACGGCTCCCGCAAGCCGGTACGCAAGATCACCGAAGCCGGTCTGCGTATCAACCGCATCTCCAGCAAGGGCGTCGAGAAGCTGGTCAAGCAGCAGGCGACTTTTGTCGATAGCGCCATCGAAGGCGGCGCCCATCGGCTCGAGCTGGCCGCTCGTGCGGACAGCTTCCGCGCGCTGATCGGCGACCAGATTTCGATGCTGCCCAACGCTCGTCATTGGGCGGTGCTGAACGCACGCAAGACCATCGAGATCGTCAAGGTCACCGGCGACGAGATCGGCGGCGTGCTGCGCACGACCGTGGCCGTTCCCGCCAAGACCCGCAAACCGGCTGCGAAGAAGGCCGCGACCAAGGGCCGTCGCGCTGCCCCGAAAAAGGCCGCGGCGAAGAGGCCTGCGGTGAAGAAAGCGGCCGGTCGCAAGACCGTCAGCAAAAAGAAGGCCGCCCGGGCGACTTCGCGCAAGCGCGTGAGCAAGGCCAAGGCTGCTGCCTGAAAGGAAAAACCGACTTCATTGACGGTTCAGGGGGCCCTCTTTTGAGGGCCTCTTTTTTTGCCCGCTAAAAAGACGCCGAACCCATCCGCCTGGGCTAGCGTCTGGCCGGCTTTTTCTTTCTGCCGCTGCGTTTGGACGCCTTCTTGGCGCCAGACAGGGTCTTTTCCGTCGCCGCCTCACCGCTCTCCATCGCGCGACGCAGCAGGCGCTGCCACTCTTCGACCGACAGCAGTCCGGATGGTATGAAACCACGCAGGATCGCCATGGGATCGATGCCCTCGCCACCGCTGCGCAGGCGGCGGCTGATCGCATCGATCGCGTCCTCCTGCAGACCGCTGAGGTCCGGCAGACCCAAAAACTCGCGCAATTCTGTCGGTTCGACTTCTACCTCGATACGGATTTTCATCAGATCCTCCCGCTACACCCTCTGCGTGACACGCATCGCCGGCCACAAGCATAACCGCACCCGCGCCCCAAGGCGCGGGTGCGCTTAGACGGGTTCAATCTTCGATGATGTAGCGGATCGCCTGGGCGGAAGTCGGCTGGACCACGCGGCCCAGGCCGATCACGCCCTCGCCGGCCAGCTGCAGGCTGTCGCGCCGGACAAACAGCTCTTCCCGGTGACGGGTGACGACAAAGGTGCCGTTGGTGGACTGGTCGATGAGCATGAACTTGTCCCGGTTCATCTCGATGCGACAGTGGATGCGAGAGATCAGGTTGCCCTTGACCACCAGATCGTTGTCATCGGCGCGACCGATGGTGATGTGCTGCTGATCGGCTGTGAGCAACACCTCCTGACCCTGATAGAGCACACGCAGACGTGCAGTCTTGCGGCTCTGCTCGCTGGCCCAGGTGATCGTGGGCAACATGCTGGTGACATCTTCCTTCTGCCACAGCACCTCAAACAGCGCGATCTCACCCGACTTGCCTTTGACGTGCGCCAGATCGATCTGACGCACCGAGGCGCGCCACTCGGCGGATAGCTGGTCGACCATATTCGAGGTGGTGACGATCTGACTTGCCTTGGCCTGGCTGGTCATACGATTGGCGGTGTGAACGGTGGCGCCGAATACGTCGCGCTCGCCGGGCAGCACCTTGCCGTAGTCGCAGCCGACGCGGATCGCCAGCGACACACCCTCGCCGGCCGAAACATCGCCCTTGACGATGGAAGACTGCATCTCCCGGGCCGCATTGAGCGCGTCATCGGCGGTCGGAAATGTTGCCATGACCTCGTCGCCGATGGTCTTGATCACGCTGCCCTGGTTCTGGTCGGTGGCGTTTTTCATGATGTCGAGGCAGCGGGCGATCGTATCCCGCGCCTTGAGATCGCCGAGGACCTCATACAGTTCGGTACTTCCGACGACGTCGGCAAAAAGTACGGCTACTTCGATTTCAGTAGACATCAGGACAGGCAGAATTCTGCAGTGGGCGCCGGGGGGACAGCGGTGGATGGAGAATAATCTCCATGGCAGGTCTTATCAACAAGATCGTGCACCTCCCAATCAACGCAGTGCGGCCACATAGGCGATCCATGCGGGGTCATTATCACCCTTTTCCGCCGCCGCGTATTCGCCGCTGCCTTCACCATCTTCGTCGGTCCCTTCCCAGAAAACTTGAGTCCGGCTGAATCCGGCCTCGTCAAGGAGGTCGATCAATTCGGGCAGGGTCCACAGCCGCCAGTGGTAGCTGAAAGCCCGTTTGATCTTTGATCCGTCCGCAAAGCGGAAATGTATGTAGCAGACATAATCGCCGCTGATCGGCTCGTAGCTGGCCTGCTCCCAGACGTATGTGAAGCCTTCATTCTTGGTCTTTTCACGGCTCTCTTCATAGGCCCCGGCGCCGCCGAAGACGTCGATAAAGAACACGCCGTCGCTGGCCAGACCTGCGTGTACCGAGCGGAAATAGTCCAGCAACTCCTTGCGCTGCTTGAAGTACCAGTAGCTGAAGTTGAAAGCGACGATGATGTCGGCGGGCGCGATATCCACGGTGCGCACATCTGCCTCGAGCAGCTTGACTCGCTGGCGAGCGGCAGTCGACAAGGCCGCCACATGATGCGCGCGGCCCCATTCGAGCACCGCCGGGTCGATATCCACCCCTACGGCCCGGTGATCCTCATCGACGTGGACCCAGCGGCAGGCTGCGTTACCCGTGCCGCAGAAGTCCTCACGCAGGAATACGGGTTTGCGCCCGCGGAGTTCGACGAAGGCCTCTTGCAGGAACTCCACTTCGTACTCGACATTCTGCACTGACTCTTCGTAGAGGGTGTGGATATCGGCCGTTGATGCCAGCGTCTTGCCCCCGGGCTTTTTGGGGGCTTTCTTTTTCTTTCGTGCCATGGGGCCTGTCTCGGATTCCCGCCCGGAAACGGGCGGCGTCATTGTATAGCAAAGCCGATGCGTCGAGGTCGTCGCGATTGCGCCCTGCATACGGCTGTGCCTGGCGCGTCAGGATTGCACGGCACGGCACGGCCAATCTGATACAGTCTGGCTCGATCGCACTGCCTGAGGACGACGTAATGAAACCGCTCGAGGATTTCGCGCGCCGTTGGAGCCGGACTCTGGTCACTGCCGTCGTGCTGATGTTGCCGACAACGCTGCAGGCACAAACCGCCAAAGCGGCCGCAGCACCACGCCCGATCGACGTCGAGCCCTACCCCTATCCCGCCGAGCTGCTCGATCAGGCGGCCGGCCTGCGCGATCGCGCGCTCAACGACAGCAATCCGTTTGCTGTCGTCACCTCGCTCAGCACCGAAGTCGGTCCGCGTCTGGGCGGCTCCGCCGGCGACAGGGCCGCAGTGGCCTGGGCCCTGAGCTATTTGCAGGACCTCAAATTGGACCGTATCGCGGCCCAGGGCGTGCAGGTGCCGCGCTGGGAGCGTGGCACGACCGAGATTCGCATCCTCACGCCAGCAACCCAGACACTGGCCGCGGCCGCTCTCGGCGGCTCGATCGGTACCGCAGAGAGTGGTCTGGAAGCGCCCGTGCTGCGGGTGCCGGATCTCGATGCCTTGCGTTCATTGAGCTCGGATCAGGTCGCCGGCCACGTGGTATTCATCGACCGGCGGATCGAACGCAGCCCGGATGCGGCTGACTACAGCGCAGCGGTGGCCGGCCGCATCCACGGTCCGTCCGTGGCCGCGAGCATGGGCGCCGTGGGCCTGGTCCTGCGCTCGCTGGGCACCGACAGCAACCGGCTGGCCCACACCGGCAATGTGATCTATCAAAACGGCGTGCCGCGTATCCCGGCAGCCGCGCTCTCGGCGCCGGACGCCGATATGCTCGCGCGCCAACTGGATGGCCAGGACGCGGTGATCCTGCAACTCAGGCTAACGGCGCGCCGTCTGGGTAGCGCGCGCTCCGCCAATGTGATCGGCGAGATCAAGGGCCGCATCAAGCCCGAGGAAATCGTGCTCCTTGGTGCGCATCTCGATGCCTGGGATCTGGGCACCGGGGCGCTGGACAACGGCACCGGCGTCGCGGTCGTGATCGAGACCGCGCGACTGATCGCCAGCATGCCCGAGCGACCGGCGCGGACCGTGCGCATCGTGCTGTTCGCGGACGAGGAGATGGGTCTGAGCGGGGCACGCGCCTATGCGGCCCGATCCGCCGAGAGCGGGGAAACACACATGGTGGGCATGGAACCGGACGGGGGCAGCGGCCGCATCTGGCGTCTCGACGGAGTCGTGCCCGAACAAGCCGCCCCGCTGCTGGCCGGGATCGCGCCACTGTTGGAGCCGCTCGAGATCCCGGTGGGCATGGTCCGCACCCGCGGCGGCGGGGCCGACCTGGGCTTTCTGCAGAAACTCGGCATGCCGGAGATCACGCCACGCCAGGATCTGAGCTTCTATCTCGATTATCACCACTCCGCCAACGACACCCTGGACAAGGTCGATCCGGAAGCCTTACGACAGGTCGTCGCGGCCTATGCGGCCATTACCTGGATGGTGGCCAACGGGGAGCCCGAATTCGGCCGCTTGCCCGGGACCGAAGCGGCCCCGGCCGACCAACCGGCGACCAAGCAGGACTAAGCCGACACGTCCTTCAACGTCGCCGGCTGCACCCGGGACAGAGCCGCCTGGATCACTTCCAGCCCGGCCCCCGGCCGCGGCGCCTGTTCGCTCAGCACCCGACGCCAGGCGCGGGCGCCGGGCTGTCCCGCATAGAGACCCAGCGCGTGGCGGGTCATGGAAGATAATTTCTGCCCTGCTTCCAGCTGGCTCTGGACGTAGAGCATCCACTCACCGACGACCCACGCGCGGCTCGCCGGCGCCTGACCACCGAGGACGTCTTGTTCGAAGCCGGCGAGGATCCACGGGTTGTGGTATGCCTCGCGGCCGATCATCACGCCGTCCAGCAGGGCCAACTCGTCGCGGGCGTCGTCGAGACTGCGGATACCGCCGTTGAGGATCACGGTCAGTTGCGGGAATTCCTGCTTGATCCGGTGCACGAACTCATAACGCAACGGCGGCACCTCCCGGTTCTGCTTTGGGCTGAGACCGGAAAGCACGGCCTTGCGCGCATGGATGACGAAAACGCGGCAACCGGCCGCAGCCACCGTGGCGACAAAGTCACGCAAAAAACCGTAGTCCTCGTGATCGTCGATACCGATGCGGGACTTCACCGTGACCGGGATCGTCACCACCCCGGACATGGCCGCCACACAGTCTGCTACCAGATCGGGCTCCGCCATCAGACAGGCGCCAAAGCGCCCGGACTGCACGCGGTCGCTCGGACAACCGACGTTCATATTCACTTCGTCATAACCGAGGTCTTCGGCGATCCGGGCCGCGGCCGCCATCTCCTTCGGATCGCTGCCACCCAGCTGCAGCGCCAATGGATGCTCGGCTGGATCAAAAGCCAGCAACCGCTCGCGGTCGCCGTGCAGGATCGCGGCTGCGGTCACCATCTCGGTATACAACAGCACGCTGGGTGAAATGAGACGCAACAGATAACGGCAGTGCCGATCTGTCCAATCCATCATCGGGGCAACCGCCAACCGGCGCTGAGCGTCGCTGATCATCGCTTCAAGGATACGCGAAAGCCGATCACCGGACCCGGTATCGGCAGCAGGGATTTAGTCGATGCGGGCGGTCTCGGCGATCAGGAAATCCACCACGGCCTGCAACGCCTCGTGCTCACTCGCGCCCTCTTCGAGGGCCTGACCATAGGTCTGGATCTGTTTGTGCGCGCTGGTGCCGCCCTTGAGCATATCGCGGGCGCGCAACACCTCCGGCAGACAGCCGAGTTCTTCAGCATCCTCGCTGACGATCTCGATCAGCTCCTCGACCAGGTCCCCATAGGGGATGATCTCGCCTTTGGCGAGGTCGACCATGCCTTCGTCAAAACTGTAGCGCATCGCGCGCCAACGATTCTCCATCAGCAGCATCGGCGAGTACATACGCCAGCGGCGGTTGGCGCAGCGCAATCGATAGAGCATGCGCATCAGGCTGACGGTCAGCGCGGCAAGGGTTACGCCATCTTCCAGCCGGGTGCAGACATCGGTAACGCGCATCTCCAGCGTGGGATAGCGATCGCTGGGCCGCAGGTCCCACCAGATCTTGGTCGCGTCCTGGATCAGGCCGGCGTTGATCATCACTCCGACGTGGCGACGGTATTCGGCATAGCTGACAAACCGCTCCGGCAGGCCGGTACGTGGCAGCGCATCGAACACGGTCAGTCGATAAGACTTGAGCCCCGTATCCTCGCCCTCCCAGAACGGTGAGGAGCAGGACAAGGCGAGCAGATGGGGCAGAAAATACGAGAACTGGTTCATCAGATCGATACGTAGCTCATCGTCATCGATGCCGACGTGGACATGCATACCGCAGATCAGCAGACGGCGGGCCGCAGCCTGCATCTCACTGGACAACGAGTCGTAACGCTCGCGTTCGGTGTGCTTCTGATCGAGCCAGCGCGCGTAGGGATGGGTCGATGCCGCCAGTGGCGCCAGACCGTGGCGATTCGAGACTTCGACCACTGCCGAGCGCAATCGCGTGAGATCGGTCCGGACTTCCTGGATGTTGTCGCACACCCGCGTGCCGATCTCGATCTGCGCGCGCAGAAACTCGGGGCTGACCTGCCCCTGGAGCAGTTCTTCGCATTCCTTCATCAGCGACGGGGGCGGTTCGGCGCAAAGATCGCGCGTCTCGCGATCGACGAGGAGATACTCCTCCTCGACGCCGATGCTGAAACTTGGTTGGCGTGGAGTAATCATCAGGTGGCCGAGCGGAGCACGCTGTAGAGATCATCTTTGGCCAGGATCTCCTGCAGCGCGCGGCCGAGGATGTTTGACCAGCGATCCGCGCCCTCCGGCGTATTGATCAGGTCCTGGCGGATCTCGATCGACACGTGAGGCAACCCGCCCGGCTCCGCATGGTGGTCGATGGTGTAGTCGGCCGGCGCCCGGCCCGAATAGGGCTCGTTGTCACCGACGACGAGTCCGGGTACCTGGCGTAGTTTCTCCATCAGCGGCACCGGGATGCGTGGGTCAGTATCCCACAGCACTCCGATCTGCCACGGCCGCGATGTGCGGTTGAAGATCGGCGTAAAACTGTGGATCGCGATCAGGGCCGGGATCTTGCCGTCGTCGACAAAACGCTGCAGACGATGATCGACACCCTCGTGGTAAGGATAGAAAATGCTGCGCGCGCGGGCCCGCTTCTGCTCCTTGCTGAGATCATGATTGCCCGGTACGAACTCGCCGTCGCTCACCGCCAGGATGCAGGTCGGATCGTCGAGGTGGCGGTTGCAGTCGATAACCAACCGGGAGTAGCTCGCCAGCAGCGCAGGCGCTTCGAGCATGCGGGACAAACGGCGGGTGACGTCGCCGGCGCCGATATCGCAGGCGATGTGACGGCGCAGCGCCAATTCATCGAGCCCCAGATTGTTCAGGCTCGCGGGGATGCGCCGGCTGGCGTGATCACAGACCAGCAGCACGCGCGCTGCTCCACGGTCGTTGATCAGCTCGAAGGCCCCGGGCTCATCGGCCCCCAGCAGACGGTCGGCCGTTGCCGACTCCGGGGCTCCAATGCTCGACTCGAGGACGATCTGACGGCGTATTTCTTGGGTTTGTTCACCCGATCCGATCGGCATCGACTGAGTTTACCCCGAATCCGGCCGAGGGCAAACGCGTCAGATCAAACCAGGCGGAGGGTCGGACTGGTGCCGGTGTCAGCCAGCCTCGGAGAGGCCATCGGGGCCAGCTGGCGGAAGTCCGCGACCGGTGCGGGTTTGGCGAAATAGTAACCCTGGGCGTACTCCACGCCGATCGCGCGCAGGGTATCCAGCACCTCTTTCGTCTCCACGTGTTCGGCGACGGTGCGGATGCCCATGACGTTGCCCACCTGGGTGATGGCCTTGACCATAGTCTGGTCGATGCGGTCGGCCGTGATCTGCTTGATGAAATGACCATCGATCTTCAGATAGTCAACCGGCAGGTTCTTCAGATAAGTGAAGGAAGACAGCCCACTGCCGAAATCGTCGAGCGAGAACTCGCATCCACGCCGCTTGATCTCGGACATGAAGTGCGCGGCGACCGAGAGATTACTGATCGCGGCGGTCTCGGTGATCTCGAAACACAGCGCGCCAGGTGCCAGCTCGTGGGCTTCGAGCTCCTGCACCACGTAGGCCAGGAACTTGTCGTCGTTCAACGACGTGCCGGAGAGATTGATGGCCAGAGAATACCCGTCGGCGGCGCCACAACGGCCGCTGTCGACCAGCCCCTCCAGCGCCTGACGGATCACCCAGCGGTCGAGCGTGGGCATCAGGTTGTAGCGCTCGGCGGCCGGGATAAAGGCATCGGGCGGGACCAGCGCGCCGGTCTCGTCGCGCATGCGCAGCAGTAACTCGTAGTGGGCGCGTTGGTCCGCGATATCGCTGATCGGCACGATCGGCTGGTAATACAGCTCGAAACGGCCATCCTCCAGCGCCCGGGTCACGCGCGAGACCCACTGCATCTCGGCGTGGCGTTCGGCTGCGTCCCCATGCTGGTAAACGTGCAGACGGTTACGACCGGAATCCTTTGCCGCATAGCAGGCCACATCGGCCGCGGATAACAAGGTCGCCACACTGTCGCTCTCGCCGGACATGGCCACCACGCCGATACTCACGCCGATATCGAACACCGCCTCCTGCCAGAAGAACCTGTACTCCCGGATCGCCTGACGCAGGCCATCACCGATCTCGACCGAGCGTTCAAGGTTGCAGTCTTCCAGCAGGATGCCGAATTCATCGCCGCCGAGACGACAGACCACGTCGGAGGCGCGCACGCGCCGCGTGATCAGACTGGTGACCTGTTGCAGCAACTGGTCACCAGCGGAATGTCCACAGGTGTCGTTGACGATCTTGAACTGATCCAGATCAAGATACAGCAGCACATGGGTCAGATCACTATTGTTTCGTGTGTTCTGCAGCGCACGCTCCAGGCGTACCTCGAACTCGCGCCGATTGATCAGGCCGGTAAGGGAATCATGGGTCGCCTGGTAGGCCAGCTGATGGCGCAAGCGGCGCTCCTTGCCAACATCATGGAACACCATCACCGCACCGACGACCCGGCTGCGATGGTCACGGATCGGCGCCGCGGAATCCTGTATCGCGATCTGGGTCTGGTCGCGGCTGACCAGCATGGAATGTTGTCCGAGCTCGGTGACCTCACCGTTGCGCAGGCAGGCGAAAACCGGGTTCTCCACTTCTTCGCCGGTCCCTTCATGGATGATCTTGACAATCTCGGTCACTGGCCGCCCGGCCGCCTCTTCGGCGCGCCATCCGGTGAGATGCTCGGCGACCGGATTGAGATAATCGATGCGGCCCCTGGCATCGGTGGTAATCACCGCGTCGGCGATGGATTTCAGCGTCACCTGAGCGCGCTCTTTCTCCTCGAATACGGCCAGCTCGGCCCGTTTGCGATCGGTGATGTCCGACAGCGTGCCTTCGTAACCGCGGATGGCACCGGCAGCGTCGCGCACTACCCGGGCATTCTCCAGCACCACGATGTGGCTGCCATCCGCCCGGCGCAGACGCAGCTCGGCGTTGCGCACCTGACCCTCGTCGTGGAGTGTCTCCAGCACGCCCGCCTGATCGCGTGGCTCGACATAGAGATTGGTGGTCGGTCCGATCGCCTTGAGTGCCTCTTCGGAATCAAAACCCAGCATCTTCACCAGCGCCGGATTGGCCGAGATAAAGCGGCCGTCGGCAGAGACCTGGTAGACGCCGTCAAGCACGTTCTCGAACAGACCACGGAAGCGGCGCTCGCTATCGCGGATCGCCTTCTCCGCGAGCTTGCGTTCGATGGCGATACCGGCCAGCCGGGTCATCCGGTCGAACAGCTCAAAACTCTTTTGCACCAGTACGCGCTTTTCGCGGTAGAACACCGCGAATACGCCGACCAGATCACCGGCCGAGGAACGGATCGGGGTGGACCAGCTCGAACCAAAGCCCAGCGAAATGGCCAGTTCGCGGTGCGTGCCCCACAACGGGTCGGTGCCCATGTCCGCCTCGATCACGGTCTCGACCAGGGTCTTCGACGGAGCCGGCGCCGCGGTCAGCGCCGCTACCGGCAGCCGATCCATCGCGTCGATCAATTTCTCCGGCAGATTTGGTGCAGCACCCACCGCCAGGTACTCGCGTTCGCTGTCTATCAGCAGGATGGCGCAACGCGCCCGGCCGGTCACGCCTTCGACAGTCGCGGCGACGATATCGAGCACCTCGGACAACGGTGCGTTGGCCGCGATCTTCTCGAGGATGTCCTTTTCGCCCGCCGCCAGATGTTCGGCGCGCTTGCGCTCGGTGATATTGGTGATACTGCCGCGTACCAGCCGGCGGTTGCCGCTGACGATACGCGCCAGACGGACTTCGCAGGGGAACACGCGGCCTCTGGCGTCCTTGTGCAGCCATTCGAACACCGGCTTGCGCCCGTCCAGCGCCGCCTCGAGATGGCCCCGCACGGAGCCGAACGAGTCACTTCCGTCCGCCTGATGCTCCGGGCTCACGTCCTTCGGACCCCAGCCGCGTAGCGTATCGGCATCGGTGCGGAACATATTCAGCGCGACTTCGTTGAAGTCCACGAAAAGGTTTTTGTCCAGGTCCACGACCACGATCGCTTCCGGCGCGCTGTCCACCAGAGAGCGGTAGCGGCTCTCACTCTCGCGTAGCGCGCGTTCGGCGGTCACCCGCTCGGTCATGTCACGCACGCCGACGATGAAGATCTGCGCGTCTTCCACCATCGCCTCGCTGACGACGATATCGCAGGGGAATTGTGTGCCCGACAAGTGTCGGCACTCGACCTGCATCGGAGACGTCTTGGCCTCGTCCCGGTTGCTGCCGGTAGCGAGCTCACGCAGATATGCCGCCGGCGTACGGTCCTCGGGGAACGGCAGCGTCAGCGACAGATGACTGCCGACCAGGCTACCCGGTTGATAACCAAAGATACGTTCACCGGTGAGATTGATCGACAGGATCACGCCGTTTTCATCGACGGTAAGGATGCCGTCCTTGACGTTGTCGACCACCGCCCGCAGGCGCTGGTCACGCAGGGCCCGATCGTCGGTGCTGAATTCCTGCAGGTGGAGGCGGAGCCTGGCAATCTCTTCCTTCAGCGAGCCGACCTTCTGGTCGTACAGGCTGTACTGCCTCAGCACCATAGGCAGGAAACGCTGCAGGGTGGCCTTGTAATCCCCGGCGTTCTTTCTGGCGCGCTCTAGCTGTAGACGCAGGAGCTTTTTCATCGCGACCCTTGTGTGCGTGACCGCCCCGCGCGTGGCGCCGGAACGTATCAAGGTCAAGACTATAGCCGCGCGTCAGGTCCCGACGGCGTGATCAGGGTCACGAATCAGACATTAACAAGGCGCAATCCGGTGTCAGGAGACGGAATTTTGGTGTTAATATTAAGCTTTCTAAACAGAAGGTTAGAAACTTATTCAAGAATCCGCATGAATCGTGTTCAGGCGCTCTTGCGGGACTCCCGCTTGCGCTCATGCTCCTTCAGGAAACGCTTGCGCAGGCGGATGAACTTTGGCGTGACCTCGACCAGCTCGTCGTCCTCGATGAACTCCATGGCCTGTTCCAGGGTCATGCGCACCGGTGGCGTCAGCAGCAGATTGTCGTCCTTGCCGGCAGCACGGACATTGGTCAACTGCTTGGCCTTCATCGGATTGACCACCAGATCGTTGTCCCGGGCATGGATGCCGACGATCTGGCCTTCGTAGACCGCGTCACCCGGCGCCGTCATCAACCGCCCCCGCTCCTGCAGGTTGAACAGCGCGTAGGCCAGAGCCTTGCCGCTGCCGTTGGCGATCATCACGCCGTTGGCGCGCTGGTTGGTCCGCGGCCGCGCCGGACCGTAATGATCGAACACGTGGTAGAGGATCCCACTACCCGAGGTCATGGAGCGGTACGAAGACTGGAAGCCGATCAGGCCGCGGCTGGGTATCAGGAAATCCAGCCGCACCCGGTCCTTGCCATCGGGCCGCATATCCTGGAGATCGGCGCCACGCGCGCCGAGGGCTTCCATCACCGCACCCTGATGCACCAATTCCACGTCAACGACCAGGTTCTCATAGGGCTCCTGGCGCTGGCCGTCCACCTCGCGGAAGATCACGCGCGGCCGGGACACGGCCAGCTCGTAACCCTCGCGGCGCATGGTCTCAATCAATACGGCCAGATGCAGTTCGCCGCGTCCGGCGACGCTGAACTTCTCCGGATCCTCGGTCGGTTCTACCCGCAGCGCCACGTTGTGGATCGCTTCACGATCCAGACGCTCACCGACCTGGCGGCTGGTCACATAGCGGCCGTCACGACCCGCGAATGGTGAGGTGTTGGCCTCGAACGTCATGGAGATCGTCGGCTCGTCCACGGTCAGCAGTGGCAGCGCTTCCGGGCGAGCCGGGTCGCAGAGCGTATCGGAGATAGCCGGCCGCGCCAGACCCGAGAAGGCGACGATATCGCCAGCCTCGGCTTCCTCGACCTCGACCCGATGCAGACCCATAAAACCGAGGACCTGCAACACTTTCTCCTGACGCACCTTGCCATGGCGATCGACTACCGCCACCGGCTGGTTGCGGCGCAGCCTGCCGCGTGCGATGCGGCCGATACCGATCGCGCCGACATAGCTCGAGTAATCCAGCGAGCTGACCTGGAGCTGAAGTGGGCCGTCCGGCTCGACGTCCGGCACCGGACAATGCTCGACGATGGTCTGGAACAGCGCGTCCATGCCTTCCTCCATGGAATCCGCGCTCAAGCCCGACAGGCCAGTCAGGGCCGAGGCATAGACCACCGGGAAGTCCAGATGCTCGTCGCTCGCCCCGAGGCTGTCCATCAGATCGAATGTCTGCTCCAGCACCCAGTCGGGACGCGCCTGGGGCCGGTCCATCTTGTTGATCACCAGGATCGGCTTGAGCCCATGATCGAACGCCTTGCTGGTGACAAAGCGGGTCTGCGGCATCGGGCCTTCGACCGCGTCCACCACGACCAGCACCGCGTCGACCATGGACAACACGCGCTCCACTTCGCCGCCGAAGTCGGCATGCCCAGGCGTATCGACGATGTTGATGCGGTAGTCACCCCAGCGGATCGCGGTGTTCTTGGCCAGGATGGTGATGCCCCGCTCCTGCTCCAGCACGTTGCTGTCCATCGCCCGCTCGGGTAATTCCGTGCGCGCCTCCAGCGTGTCGGAGTCCTGCAGCAGCCGATCCACGAGCGTGGTCTTGCCGTGATCGACGTGGGCGATGATGGCGATATTTCTGAGTTTGTCGATCATGGGCGTTGTGTCTGGCAGGGGCGCGGCATTATACGGTGTTTGCGCCAGCGCGTATGCGGCAAGGATGCGCAGCGTGCCGGCATCCGGCCTGATGAGTGGGTATCGGTCCCCGGGATCAGCGGATCCGGGCCCGGCGCGGCCGGCAATCCCGGGTCCGAGCCGCTCGAGAGGCGCTGCGGCCGGGGGGCTGCCAGCGCGAGTCCCTCATGTTGTCTGGCGTGTGACGTTGGCGCGGATGGCGCGAATGGCGCAATCGTTTCCCACACGCGGCTGAGGCGAACCGCCCCGCTCGAACCGGCGGTCTAGTCGCCGTCGGGGAGCTCGCCGGCCTGGCCGCGTTTCAGCGTCTCCTGGGCGGGCATCGATTCCAGCAGCTCGGATTCGGGCTCGGCAGTCTCCGGGATGCCATTTTCCGGCGAGATCGATTCCGCACGCGCTACACCGGATTCACCGCTGACGCGGGCGTTCTTGCCACCAGCACCCCTGGGACTCGCCTGGCCATCGGGTAGAACCACATCCTGAGCAGACGACCAATCGGCAACAAAACTGCGCGGCTGACGCGTATCGCCCTGTCGGATGACCACCATGACCCGCGGCGCTGAAGCCGGGCGCTCACCCAGCTCCCAGGTTACGGTCCCGGCCGGACCCGCGGTCGCGGCCGGTAACGAACGCGCCCCCTGTCTACCCGCGCCCGGGCCCACCAGCATCAGATCCAGCCCGTCGTGATCGACACCCGCCGTCACCCGCACCTCGACGACCCCGTCACGGCCGTCCTGCACCCAGCTCAGCTCGACCGGCGCCGAGGGCTTGGCCTGGGTCAGATCCGCATGATCGCCGTGTGTTTCACCGCCAGCTTGCACTGTCGCAAGCGGGATGCCGAGGCAGACAGACAACAAACTGGCACTCAGGATTCGTCGATTCATGATCACTGTACCGTCACCGTTAGACAGGTCTGGCTGGACGTCCGCCCGAAGTCGTTGACACCGTCGATGTTGGCGTATTCGTAGACCTCGATCACGTAGGTCCCGGGCGCAGACGGCCAGCTCAGCGTCTCCTGGCCCGCAATCACCGCCTCGGCTATCAGCAGGAAGCCCTGCCGGTACACCACAAAATCGGGGTCGCTGTTGCCGGGGCCGGTGACTTGGATCGTCCGGACACCGGGGCTGCCCAGATTCAGACGCAGGAAGCGGCGCGTCGAGAGGCCGTTGAAGGTGCCGTAGGTCGGGATGCTGCATACCAGCTCAGCGCCGCCCACGCTGATCGGCGTATAGATCGGCAGCACGTCATTGGCATTGCCCGCGTTGTTGGTCTCGTTGGTGCCCCAGATGTCCATGCCGGCACCAACGATGGACTGGTTCTGCAGCAGCGCCTCGATGTTGCCCTCGTCCGCCGGGAAACCCGCCTTGAGGTCTGTCAACAGCGAGTAGATAGTGGTCGTCGCCACCGTATCCCGCTGCCAGGTGGTCATGCCTTCGAAAATCGGGCCGAATCCCAGGCTGACCGCATCCACACCGTCGTTGCTGGCGTCGAAAATATCGTAGAGCACACTGTGCACCGAGCTCTCGTTGTACCAGCCTTCGTTGACGGCCGTGTTGCTTTCCACGTCGAAGGTAAAGCCGGAACCCTGGGTGAGGCCGAGCGAGTCTTTATAGATCGGATCGCCCAGCACCATGGCGGAGAAGGCATTGGCCCAGCCCTCCGAGAACGCGAGCCGCGGGTCCAGACGGGCGCTGATGGTATGGCTGCCGCCGGGGCTGTCGGTGCGGCCCAGGCGATCTTCCAGATAGTGGCCCCACTCGTGGACCAGCACGTGCTGGTCGTATTCGTCGGTGTCCACGTCCACCTCGGCCAGCACGAAGATCTCCTGCAGACCGGTCCCGTAGAAGTACGCGGTGGTGATAATGTCGCCGTTGGCCGGATCGAAATTGGCGCTGGTCCGGTTGAAGGTGCTCCAGTTGATGTTGAGGGGCGGCATCTGGATCAGGGGATCGGCATCCAGCACCAGCTGCACCGCCTGATAGACCGAATCCAGGATCGCGAACGGAGCCGCCGCGCGGACGTCGCCGTAAGTCTGGAAGCCCGGGTCCCAGCCGGAGCCAGCATTCAGATCCAGCGTGATCGGTGTCGTTTGCGTATCAAACACCGAACTGTCCAGCGTATACAATGCATCACCGCTGGTGTTGTTCTGCACCCGGAAATCCCAGGACGGCGCGCCATCCTGCTTCATCTCTGCCCTGACCCGGACCGTCACCAGCGTATTGCTGGGCAGGAACAAGCTGTAATTGCCATCGGCATCGGTCACCGTGGTGTCCAGGACCGGCCCGGCCTGTTGCACGGCTTCGACCAGCACACCCCGCGCCGGCGCCGGGAAGATGTTGTTGTAATCCAGACCACCGTCTGGCTGGTGTGGCACCCGGTCAAAGGTCACCCGGCCGCTAACCGTCACGCCGGACCCGCCCACCGAGATGGTCACGGAATCCGGCGGGCTGTCAAAGCGGCCATCGCTGACCACCAGCGTAGCGAGATAGTCGCCCTCCACGTCTGGCGTAAACGTCGGCGATTCCGCCGTCGGATCGCTCAGCTCCGTGCTGCTACCCGGCGGATTCTGCAACGACCAGTTGTAGCCCAACGGATCGCCGTCTGCATCGGAGCTGCCGCTACCGTCGAGGGTCACCAGTGAACCGACACCACCGGACTGATCCGGACCGGCGTCGGCGACCGGCGGTGTATTGACGTCGATCACCACCAAATCGCTTGCGTCGGCCTTGCCATCGCTGACGGTCAGGATGGCGGTATAAATGCCACCCACGTCGGCGCCAAAACTCGGCGTGGCCGAAGACGGATCGTCTAGCGCGGCCGCGCTGCCCGCTGGCCGTTGCAGACTCCAGCTATAGCTCAACGGATCACCATCGGCATCGCTGCTGCCGGTGCCGTCCAGATTGATCAGGCTTCCGGTCAGGCGATCCTGATCCGGACCCGCATCGGCGACCGGTGGCGTGTTGGCAATGATGCTGACGCTGTCCGGCGCGCTGTTGGCCTGGCCGTCGTTGACTACCAGCGTGGCCAGATAAGTCCCCGCGACATCCGGGACGAAACTCGGCGTGGCCGTGGTCGGACCCGTCAGCGTCGCCGCGCTGCCGGCCGGGATCGAAAGCGACCAGGCATAGCTCAGCGGATCGCCGTCGACATCGTTGCTGCCGTTCCCGTCCAGGTTCACCGTGGTGCCGATGTTGACGTCAGTCGCATCCGCAACGGCCACCGCTACGGGAGGGGTGTTGGGGCTGGTAGCGATGACCAACACCGAGTCCGGCGCGCTGTCAAAGACGCCGTCATTGACCACCAGCGTAATCGTGTAACTGCCGTCCAGATCGGCGGTAAAGCTCGGCGTCGCCGTCGTCGCGCCGGCCAGACTCGCGTTACTGCCGCCCGGCTTTGACGCCATCGTCCAGGCGTAGGTCAGCGGCTGGCCTTCCGGGTCGAAACTGGCGCTGCCATCCAGATTCACCAGCGCGCCCGCGGCGACGTCTTGATCCGGCCCGGCGTCGGCCACCGGCGGGTCATCCGTTTCGGCGGTGATGATCACCGTGTCCGGCGCGCTGTCACTATTGCCATCGTTCACCACCAGCGTGGCGCTATAGCTGCCGTCCACGTCGGCGGTAAAGCTCGGGGCTACCGCGGTAGCATTTGATAACGCCGCGCTGCTGCCGGCAGGTCGCGTCAGGCTCCAGCTGTAGGTCAGCGGCTGGCCCTCCGGATCGCTGCTGCCAGCGCCGTTGAGCTGGACCAAATCGCCGGCATCAACGGTCTGATCGGGGCCCGCCTGAGCCAGCGGCGGCTGGTTTACCGTAGCGGTGATCGTCACCGAGTCCGGCGCACTGTCGTCGGTGCCATCATTGACCACCAGCGTCGCCACATAGGTGCCCGGCACATCCGCGGTAAAACTCGGCGTGACAGAACCCGGGTCCGACAACACCGCCGCGCTGCCGCCCGGACGCGTCAGCGTCCAGCTGTAGGTCAGCGGCGAACCCTCGGGATCAGAACTGCCGGCGCCGCTCAGGTTGACCAGCGTGCCCTCGACGACCGTGGCGTTGTTGCCGGCATCAGCTATCGGCGGGCTGTTGGGGACATCGGTGACCGTGATCGTCGCCGTATCCGGCGCGCTGTCCCCGGAGCCGTCGTTGACAATGAGAGTAGCGGTATAGGTGCCAGCCACATCGGCGGTAAAGCTCGGCGCCTGCGCCGTCGCATCGGATAAAGTCGCGCTGCTCCCGCCCGGTGTGACGAGCGTCCACGCATAGGTGATCGGATCGCCGTCGGGATCAAAACTTGCACTGCCGTCCAGGAACACGGTGTCCCCGGTGTCCACCGACTGATTGCCACCGGCATTCGCCACCGGCGGCGTGTTGGCGGTGGCCGCGATCACGACCGTGGCCGGGGCGCTATCCTGACCGCCATCGTTGACCACCAGAGTCGCGGTGTAATTGCCGGCCACATCGGTCGTAAAGCTCGGCGTCGCGGTATCCGCGCCGGCGAGGACCGCGTTGCTGCCCACAGGTCGGGCCAGCGTCCAGGCGTAGGTCAACGGCGCCCCCTCGGGATCAAAACTGCCGCTGCCATCCAGACTCACTGGGTCACCGGCCATCACCGTCAGATCCGCACCGGCGTCGGCCACGGGCGGGTCGTCAGTGGCCGCTGTGACGGCGATCGAATCGGCCGGGCTGTCCTGAGTCCCATCGTTGACCACGAGGACGACGGTGTAATTACCATCCACGTCAGGGGTGAAGGTGGGATCGACGACGCTCGCGTCGGACAGGCTGGCGTTGCTGCCGGCGGGGACCACCAGCGACCAGGCGTAAGTCAGCGGATCGTTTTCGGGATCCGAGCTGCCGCTGCCGTCGAGTTGGACCAGATCGCCGGTGTCGACGGTCTGATCCACGCCGGCATTGGCTGTCGGCGGATCGTTACTTTGACCGAGACCGGCGATGACCTGGACCAGATCCGGCGCGCTGGCGGCCTCGCCGTCATTAACCACCAGCGTTGCCGCATAGACGCCTTCCACATCCGCGGTAAAGCTCGGCATGGCGACAGTCACGTCCGACAACGTAGCGTTACTGCCCGCCGGTCGGGACAGCGACCACAGGAACGTGATCGGGTCACCATCGGCATCAAAACTGCCGGTCCCGTCGAGCTGCACGAAATCCGCCACATCGACGGTCCGATCGGGGCCTGCATCGGCCACCGGCGGCGTGTTGCCCGGTAACGGCGCCGCATCGATCAGGACCGCATCGGGGGCGCTGTTGATCTGGCCGTCGTTGACCACCAGGGTCGCGGTGTAGGCACCCGCTACGTCGGGCACAAAGACCGGCGACACCGCGTTGGGGTTTGACAGCGCAGTCGCGCTGCCGACGGGTTTCTGCAGCGTCCACAGATAACCCAGTGCATCGCCGTCCGCATCGGCGCTGCCGGACCCGTCGAGCTGCACCGTGTCGTTTACCGTGACCGTCTGGTCGGCGCCGGCGTCGGCCACCGGCGGTGTGTTGACCACGACCTGGGTCGCGGTGATCACGGTGCTGTTGGGTGCGCTGTCGAGCTGACCGTCATTGACCACCAGCGTCGCCGTGTAGGCGCCGGCCACGTCGGCGGTAAAGCTCGGCGTCGGCGAGACGTTGCTCGAGAGCGCAGCGGCGCTGCCGGGTGGCGTGTTCAGGGACCAGAGATAGGTCAGCGGATCGCCGTCGGGGTCGCTGCTGCCGCGACCGTCCAACAACACGTTGACGCCGACACCGACGCCCTGGTCGGGACCGGCGTTGGCGTTCGGGGCCCGGTTGCCGGCCGCGGTGACGCGCACCTGATCGGCGAGACTGTCTGCGGTGCCGTCGTTGACCACCAGGGTGGCGGTATAGATCCCGTCCACATCGGCGGTAAACGTCGGGCTGACGACCGAACTGCTGCTCAGGGCGGCCGCGCTGCCGGCGGGTGTCGCCAGCGTCCAGGCGTAGGTCAGCGCGTCGCCATTGGCGTCGCGGCTCGCGCCGCCGTCGAGGGTCACCAGGCTACCGGTGGCAACCGTCTGATCCGCGCCGGCGTCGGCGACCGGCGCCGTGTTGTTGGTCCCGTCGTCGCCGCCACCACCGCCGCCACAGGCTGCGAGAGCGGTCAGCATCAATGCCGTGATCAGCCCGCGCGCGGTGCGGCGGGCCAGAAGATTATGTCCAGTGGAACGCAAGGCTATTCCCGACTCTTGTTTTTGGCCTGTCTCTGTTGGCATCTATATTGGCATCTATGGGCGACTCGATGTCCAGTCGCTTGTTGTTCAATCGGCTTAATTTCCAACCATCTCGCTCCGCCCGCCCCTCCGCATCGCTGCGCCGGATCGAATCCGGTCCGGGTCGTCGCAGGATCGTGCGCCCGGTTTGCGCCGGGATCCGGATTTTACGGCTGCAGCGGCGGTTCCTGCATCATCGACGCCTGCTCGCGCAACGCGAGCACGTGATCTTCCCAATATCTGTTTTCACCGAACCAGGGGAAAGCCCGGGGAAACGCCGGATCCTCCCAGCGCCGGGCCAGCCAGGCGCTGTAGTGGATGATCCTCAGCGTCCGCAACGCCTCGATCAGCCACAATTCCCGCGGATCGAAACGCGCAAACGCTTCGTAGCCTTCCAGAATATCGGCGAGTTGTAAACGCATCTCGTCGTTCTCGCCGGACAGCAGCATCCACAGATCCTGCACCGCGGGACCGGTCACACAGTCGTCCAGATCGACAAAGTGAGCACCGCTCTCGGTCCACAGGATGTTGCCTGGATGGCAATCGCCGTGGATACGGAGTTCCCGATAATCACCAGCAGCGTCAAAACGGACATGGACCGCCTCCATCAACGAGGCGGTCAGACTGTCATAGGCCTCCTCCAGATGGGCCGGCAGCCAGCCCTGATCCAGCAGCCAGTCCCGGGACGCGTCGCCGAGCCGCTCGGGGTCGATATGGAGCCGGTGCCTGAATGATCCGTGCTCGCCGACCAGATGGATCCGGCCGAGGAAACGGCCGACGGCCTCGCGGTCCTCCTTGGTGCCAAGTTCCGGCCAGCGGCCGCCACAGGACGGGAACACCGCATAGCGGTAATCCTCGTATTCCATCAACGTGCCGGCGCCCGTATCCATCGGCGCGACGACCGGGATCTCCGTCTCGGTCAGTTCCAGCGCAAAGCCGTGTTCCTCGAGGATCGCCGCGTCGCTCCAACGACCGGGGCGGTAGAACTTTACTACCACCGGGCGCGCGTCTTCGATGCCGATCTGATAGACGCGATTCTCGTAGCTGTTCAATGCCAGCTGGCGACCGTCACAGCGGAAACCGGCCGCTTCGACCGCGTCGATCACGACGTCCGGCGACAGCCCGGCATAGGGGTGTAGCGGCTCGTCCTGCGATTCAGCCTCGGCTGTCATCGGCGGACCGTACCACAGCGCAGGATTGCCGTCGGCAGCCCCGCTGCGCGAGCCCGGGCGCGGATCACCGGGTGCTGGTCTTATGTCAAGTGGATGACGCGGTGGCCGGCTGGTATCGCCCGTCAGATGCGCTAATTACAGCCGTTCAATCCATCGATCCAGTTCGAGATCAGACTCACGCCCGCCGTATCGATCAGATCCGAGCCCAGCGGCGGCATACCGTGGATATCGCGCCGGTTCATGCGCGAGACCAGGATGGACCGCGCCGCATCGCCCGTCGCGATGAGCAGCCCGCCAGGGATGCCGACAAAGCCATTCTCCGGCGGGACATCGCAGGCGTTGGTATCCGCCAGCGCAGTGTCGACACGCAGATCCATCGATGACGGTGTCGGCCCACCCGGCCGGTGGCACTGGCTGCAGTTGGTGTGCAGATAGGCCCTGGCCCGATCCGGCAGCGGCAAGCCAGCATCGTCAGGATCCGTCAGCGCCGGTAGGGCCGGCGGCGGCGCCGGCAGCGGCGCGCTAAATATCCCGATGTGTTCCAGCGTCGCGAGCTGGTTCGCGGTCCGACCCGTCGTCGGATAATTCAGGTCTTTGTTCAGCTGATCCGTCTCGGGGCCGAGCGAGAAGCCCGCGGCCGCGGTGTGGCATTCCATACACTGGCTCTCGCTCGGGTAAATCCAGGTCTGGCCGTTGACATCGCGGAGCTTGCCACCGCGGACCCGGGTGGCCTGGGTCTCGGCATCATTCCATTCATAGGTATAACCGGCCACACACGCCGTCCGGATGACGCATCAACAATCGCGTCTCGATCAGCTGAGCACCAAGCCGGAAGTCTTTCCTGATCACGCTGCCGGACGGGAACGTAAAATCGCCGTCCGCCTCGATGGTCAGCGTGTCGGCGTCCGGCAGCGCCAGCCAGCGCGACTTGGCCGCGCCGTCAGACCAGAACGGTGCGTTGAGGTCGTAGGGGATCAGACCCGAGGCCGGTTCGGTCGGGTTTGCCGGATTGACGCAG
>CAJHYD010000031.1_pt1 | contig 101521 bp, 105 predicted proteins | sample 9198701 | NCBI WGS metagenome assembly CAJHYD01 (sample SAMEA7708365, study PRJEB35096) | sediment metagenome | biome: marine neritic benthic zone biome [ENVO:01000025]; feature: sediment [ENVO:00002007]; material: shallow marine sediment [ENVO:03000034] sea grass bed [ENVO_01000059] ...
GAGGTGATCGAACCGGTCTGGGTCGAGGTGATGCGTTCCTGCAGCGCGCCCATCTCCGCGGCCAGCGTCGGCTGATAACCCACCGCCGACGGCATACGGCCGAGCAGCGCCGAGACCTCGGTTCCGGCCAGGGTGTAACGGTAGATGTTGTCGATAAACATCAGCACGTCCGTGCCCTCGTCGCGGAAGGCCTCGGCCATGGTCAGACCGGACAGCGCCACGCGCAGGCGGTTACCCGGCGGCTCGTTCATCTGGCCGTAGACCAGCGCCACCTTGTCCAGCACCCCGGCGTCCTTCATCTCGTGATAGAAGTCGTTGCCCTCGCGGGTACGTTCGCCGACACCGGCAAACACCGAATAACCGCTGTGCTCGATGGCGATATTGCGGATCAGCTCCATCAGCGTCACGGTCTTGCCCACACCGGCGCCACCGAACAGGCCGATCTTGCCGCCCTTGGCGATCGGCATGATCAGATCGATGACCTTGATGCCGGTCTCGAGGATCTCCACCGAAGCGGACTGCTCCTCGAATGTCGGCGCGGGGCGATGGATCGGCAAGCGCTGCTGTTCTCCGATCGGGCCGGCCTCGTCGACCGGCTCGCCGAGCACGTCCATGATCCGGCCCAGGGTCTTGGCGCCAACCGGAACCGAGATCGGCCCGCCGGTGCCGCTCACGGCCATGCCACGCTTGAGCCCCTCACTGGAACCCATGGCGATGGTACGCACCACACCGTCGCCCAGCTGCTGCTGGACTTCCAGCGTCAGCCCGCTGTCGTTGATCTTCAGCGCCTCGTAGATCCCGGGGATCTGGTCGCGGGGGAATTGCACGTCGACGACGGCGCCGATGATCTGGAGAGTCTTGCCCGAGCTCATGAATCGATTCCTCTGTTAAACATTCCTGGTGTAGCGCAGGGGGGTATTCAGACCGCCGCGGCGCCACCGACAATTTCCGAGAGTTCCTGAGTGATGGCCGCCTGGCGCGCCTTGTTGTAGGCCAGCTTCAGATCGTCGATCAGCGTGCCGGCGTTATCGGTCGCGCTCTTCATCGCCACCATCCGCGCGGCCATCTCGCAGGAGACGTTCTCGACCGCAGCGCGGTAGACCTGCGACTCGATATAGCGCGCGAGCACACCGGGCAGCAATTCCATCGCGCCGGGCTCGTAGATGTAATCCCAGTTGGTCTGCAACTCTTCCTTATCACCGACTTCCGCCGGGATCAGCGTGCGCACCACCGGCTTCTGGCTCATGGTGTTGACGAACTCGTTGTGGGCGATAAAGACCCGGTCGAGGGTGCCCTCGCGATAACCGTCCAGCATCACCTGGATGGTGCCGATAAGATCGCGCACATGAGGGATATCGCCGAGATCGGTCACCGCGGCGATGACGTTGACATTGATCCGCCGGAAGAACTGCCGCGCTTTGCGCCCCATCAGACAGAGGTCGACCTCGACGCCCTGCTGCTGCCAATCGATGATCTCCTTGAGCAACATGCGGAACATATTGGCGTTGAGGCCGCCGCACAGACCGCGGTCGGTCGACACGATGATATAGCCGACACGGCGCACTTCCTCGCGCGCGAACAACAGCGGCGGCTTGAAGTCCGGGTTGGCCATCCGCAGATGGCCGATGACCTTGCGGATCTCTTCCGCATAGGGTCTCGACGCTTCCATCCGATCCTGAGCCTTACGCATCTTGCTCGCCGCGACCATCTCCATGGCCTTGGTGATCTTCTGCGTATTCTGGATACTCTTGATCTGGGTGCGGATTTCCTTGCCGACTGCCATATTCTACTCCGGGATCAGTAGCTGCCGGTCTGCGCGAACTCTTCGACGCCGCGCTTCATGTCGGCCTGGATCTCGTCACCCCAGTCACCGGTGGCGTCGATCTTGTCCATCATCTCGCCATAGTTGGTCTTCATATGGCTGTGCAGCGCGCGCTCGAAATCACCGAGTTTGTCGATCTCCACCGCGTCGGTGGCGCCGCTGTCTACCGCGTACAGCGTGACCGCCATCTCGGCCACCGACAGCGGCGAATATTGCGGCTGTTTCAGCAGCTCGGTCACGCGGCGGCCGCGGTCCAGCTGTTTGCGCGTCGTCTCGTCCAGATCGGAGGCGAACTGTGAGAACGCCGCCAGCTCGCGATATTGTGCAAGCGCCAGCCGGATACCACCGCCCAGCTTCTTGATGATCTTTGTCTGCGCCGCGCCACCGACACGAGACACCGACAGACCGGCGTTGATCGCGGGGCGGATGCCGGCGTTGAACAGATCCGTCTCCAGATAGATCTGGCCGTCGGTGATCGAGATTACGTTGGTAGGCACAAAGGCAGAGACGTCGCCGGCCTGGGTCTCGATGATCGGCAGCGCGGTCAGCGAACCGGTTTTGCCTTTGACCTTGCCACCGGTGAGCTTCTCTACATAGTCGGCGTTGATCCGGGAAGCCCGCTCGAGCAGACGCGAATGCAGATAGAACACGTCGCCCGGATAGGCCTCGCGGCCCGGCGGCCGGCGCAGCAGCAGCGACACCTGGCGATAGGCCCATGCCTGCTTGGTCAGATCGTCAAAGATGATCAGCGCGTCTTCGCCGCGGTCACGGAAGAACTCGCCCATGGCGCAACCCGAATAGGGCGCGATGTACTGCATGGCCGCCGAGTCGGAAGCACCGGCAGCGACGACGATGGTGTGGTCCATCGCGCCATGCTCTTCGAGCTTGCGTACCACGCCGGCGATACTCGACAGCTTCTGTCCGACCGCCACGTAGATGCAGGTGATCCCGGTGCCCTTCTGGTTGATGATGGTGTCGATTGCCACCGCGGTCTTGCCGGTCTGGCGGTCGCCGATGATCAGCTCGCGCTGACCGCGGCCAATCGGCACCATCGAGTCGATGGCCTTTAGACCGGTCTGCACCGGCTGGTCCACCGACTGGCGCTGGATAACGCCCGGGGCGACCTTTTCGATCGGAGAGGTTTCGCTCGCATTGACCGGTCCCTTGCCGTCGATCGGTACCCCGAGCGAGTTCACCACACGGCCCAGCAGCGCCTCACCCACCGGCACCTCGAGGATGCGCCCGGTGGTCTTGACCACCGCCCCTTCCGATATGTGCTTGTAGTCACCGAGGACAACGGCACCGACGGAATCCTGCTCGAGGTTGAGCGCGGTACCGTAGGTGTTGCCCGGGAATTCGATCATTTCGCCATAGGCGACGTCGCCCAGACCGTGGATGCGGACGATGCCGTCGGTGACCGACACTACCGTGCCAACGTCGCTGGCCTCGGTTGCAGCCTGGAACTGCTCGATCTTCTGTTTGATGAGATCGCTGATCTCGGATGCCTTGATTGACATGTTCGCAAATCCTCTCAGTGGGTCAGGGCGCCGGCGAGGCGATCAAGCCTCCCACGGAGCGACCCGTCGATAACCAAATCGCCGGCGCGCACCACGGCGCCACCCAGCAACGTCTCGTCGATTTCACAATGTAGCCGGACGTTCCTGCCCAGACGCTCGCGCATGGCTGCGGCGATCTTCTGCTGCTGCGGCTCGTCCAGCGCGATGGCCGAAGTCACATCGACGTCGACGATCTTCTCCGCCTCCGCCCGCAGGTGCTCGAACTCCATCGCGATCTCTGGCAGATAGGCCAGGCGGTCATTGTCCGCCAGCAGCCGGATGAAGTTGCGACCGAGTTCATCGGCCGCGTCGCCACACAGCTCGATCACGATGTCCGCCAGCTGCCGGTCTTCCATCTCCGGATTGCGCAGCAACTTGCTGAAGGCCGGGTCGGATGAGACCCGTGCCGCCACGGCAAGCAAGCCGGACCAGCCGGCAAAGGCGTCCCGATCCCGCGCGAGCGCAAATACGGCCCGGGCGTAGGGACGCGCGACGGTGATCTTCTCAGCCATGAATGGTGCTCCTGTCTAGAGCTCGGAGGCGAGCTTGTTCAGGAGGTCCTGGTGGGCGGCTGCGTCGACCTCGCGGCCCAGCAGCTGACGGGTACCCTCCACGGCGATCGCCGCCACCTGGCCGCGAAGCGCCTCGCGTGCCCGGTTGGCTTCCTGCTCGATCTCCGCTCGGGCCTGAGCAATCAGCCGCTCGCCTTCGGCCACCGCGGTCTGCTGCGCCTCGGCGATGATCTCCCTGGAGCGATGCTCGGCGTGTTTGATGATCTCGGCCGCCTGCTCGCGGGATTCGCGCACGGTCTCGTTGTACTGTCCGCGAGCACGCGCCAATTCCTGCTGACCTTCCTCGGCCGCCGCCAGGCCATCGGCGATCTTCTTCTGCCGATCGTCCAGGGCCTGCATCATCGGCGGCCAGACGAACCGCATGCAGAACCACACGAAGACCAGCATCGCGATGCTTTGGCCGATTAACGTTAGGTTGAAATCCACCTTGCCACTCCTCGGTTGTTGCGGTCCGTAGCGAGCGTCGGGCTGGCTAGCCGCCGACTGCCTGCTGGAACTGGCCGATAAACGGGTTGGCAAAGGTGAAGAACAGCGCGATACCGACGCCGATCATGGCCACCGCGTCGAGCAGCGCGACGACGATAAACATCTTCACCTGCAGCATGGGCACGAGTTCGGGCTGGCGGGCAGCGCCTTCGAGGAAGCGGCCGCCGAGAAGGCCCATGCCGACGCCCACACCGAGGGCACCGAGGCCAATGAGGATGGCGACAGCGATCGCGGTCATGCCAATTACAGTTTCCATCGAGATCTCCTAGTCAGGTTTTGATGGCTTACAAAAGAAAACGAAATCAGTGCTGTTCCTGCGCAAGTGCAAGATAGACGATGGTCAGCATCATGAAGATGAATGCCTGCAGAACGATGATCAGGATGTGGAACACCGCCCACATAAAATGCAGCGGTAGCTGCCAGATACCGAGCAACGCGATCAGGATAAAGATCAGCTCGCCGGCATACAGATTGCCGAACAGCCGCAACGCCAGCGAGACCGGCTTGGCTAACAGCGCCACGCCCTCGAGCACAAGATTGAACGGGATCGCGATCGGGTGGTTGAAGGGCTGCAGCGTCAGCTCCTTGGTAAAGCCGCCGATGCCCTTGGACTTGATGCTGTAGAAGATGATCAGGATAAACACCGAGATCGACATCGCGAAAGTGATGTTGACGTCGGTAGTCGGCACCACCTTCAGATACGGCACGCCCATCAGGTGGGCCAGGCCGGGGATCCAGTCGACCGGGATCAGGTCCATCAGGTTCATCAGGAATACCCAGACGAAGATGGTCAGTCCCAGTGGTGCCAGCAGCTTGTTCTCGCCGTGGAAGGTGTCTTTGACGCTGGTATCGACGAACTCCACCAGCGTCTCGACCATGGCCTGCAAGCGCCCCGGCACGCCGGATGTCGCGCGCTTCGCAACCTTGCGGAACAGGCCCAGGAACAGCACGCCGAGCACCACCGAGAAGAACATGGAATCCACGTTGATGGTGTAGAAATTGCCGCCGCACTGGTTCCAGATCCATTCGCCGTCAACCCGGCAAACCTGCAGATTCTGCAGATGGTGCTGGATGTACTCGCCTGTCGTCTGTTCTGAACCGGCCATCGTCGCTACTCGTCAACCCGTTGTTGAGGATCCAGAATCCCGGTCGCTGACCAGGAAAATCAAAACTATCGCCTGCGTCATCACGAAGGCGGTAAACAACCAACCTGCGGCCAGCGGTTTTACCAGCACGAACACCGCCGCAAACATCGCCGCCGTCAGTGCCAGTTTCCCCGCCATGCCCACATAGGACGCCGTTACCATCCGACGCGGGTCATTGTCGGCCCCGCCCGCGACGATCCGCAGCCCCATAAAGGCATTAGGAATCACGCAGATCAGACCCCCGAGGAGTGCAGACCAGGCGGCCGTGCGCCCGTCCGCTACCAGCGCGATGCCACCGATCAGCATGCCTGCTGACAGCTGTGCGATCAGAACCCTGGAAACGGCAGCCAGTGGGTTTACGTCCGGCGCGATATTCACGCTGCAGAGAGCCCCCGGCACCCGATTCCATTGAAAACCTGTTGACCATTCCGGTGAAAATAAAAACGCCACTAACCCCGATCGAGCGGTGTGTGGCGTTACCACCGGGCCCCTGACCTGAGACCCAAACGGACGACCGGGCCGGAGCCCCATTATTATAGAGGCGGCCGCTGTCGCAGCGCAACGTGAGACCCGATTACTTGAAGTGGGCGAGGATGCCCTCGAACTCGTCGAGGCTGTTATAGCCGATGACCAGCTTGCCCTTGCCGCCGGCGCCGTGCCGGATGCTGACGCTGGCCCCCAGCCGGTCGCCGAGATCAGCCTCCAGCCGCTGGATATCCGGGTCCTTCCGCGGTGCCGCTTTCTTGCCCGGCGCGCCGGTATGGGCGGCCAGACGCTTGACCAGCCGCTCGGTCTCGCGCACCGACATGGCAGCCGCCGCCACCTTGCGGGCAGCAGCAGCCTGCTCGCCGGCATCGGTCAATGCCAGCAGGGCCCGGGCATGGCCCATCTCCAGCTTGCGTGACTCCACCAGGGACTTGGCCTCCGGGCACAAATCCAGCAGTCGCAGCAGATTGCTGACCGCCGCCCTCGACCGGCCCACGGCATCGGCCGCCAGCTGGTGGGTCATGTCGAATTCGCCTATCAGCCGCTCCAGCGCACGGGCTTCCTCGAGCGGATTGAGGTTCTCGCGCTGGATATTCTCGATCAGTGACATGGCGACGGCCGCCGAATCCCCGACCTCACGCACTATCGCCGGAATCTCCTGGAGACCCGCGAGCTGGGCCGCCCGCCAGCGACGTTCGCCGGCGATGATCTCGTAGCGCGCCTGGCCTGCGGGCTCCGTCAGCGCCCGGACCACGATGGGCTGGACCACGCCCTGGGCACGGATCGAGCTGGCCAGCTCATCCAGCGACTCGGGCCGCATATCGTTACGCGGCTGGTACTGTCCCCGCTGGAGCTGGTCGACCGGCAGCGAGCGCAGCTGGCCATCCGCCGCCGGCGTGCCGCCCTTGTCGGTGGACGGTGAACTCAGTAATGCGTCGAGGCCGCGTCCGAGAGTGCGTCGCCTGGCAGACATGGGTGTCGTCTCTTTGAGCTGGTCTGGAATCCGAATCGGGGCCAGAAGTGTAGCAGAGCTCAGACGCTGACCCGAGATTCGGCCTCGTCGCGCCGGATCATCTCGCCGGCAAGAGCCAGATAGGACAGTGCCCCGCGGGAGTACTTGTCGTGGAACAACGCGGGCATACCAAAACTCGGCGCCTCGGCCAGACGCACATTGCGCGGGATCACGGTGCGGTAGACTTTGTCGCCAAAGTGCATGATCAGCTGCCCGGACACCTCGTTGGCAAGATTGTTGCGCGGGTCGAACATGGTCCGCAGCAGGCCCTCCAGCCGCAGCTCTGGATTGACTGCACCACGGATCTGCTCGACGGTCGACATCAGGGCGGACAGACCTTCCAGCGCGTAATATTCGCACTGCATCGGGATCAGGACACCGGTGGCGGCGGTCAGCGCATTGACCGTCAGCATGTTGATCGAGGGCGGACAGTCGATAAGGATGTAATCGTAGTCCGGCAGCAGCGGCGTCAGCGCGTTACGCAAGCGGGTCTCGCGGCCGAATTCGCTGATCAGACGAACCTCGGCGGTGGTCAGATCGGCATTGGCCGGCAGCACATCGAAGCCGGCGTCGGGTGCCGGGATGAGCACTTCCCGCGCACCGGCGTCGCCCAGCAGGACTTCGCAGCTGGTGATCTCGAGATCATTCTTGTCGATCCCCGAGCCCATGGTGGCGTTGCCCTGCGGATCCAGATCGACCAGCAACACCCGCCGCTTGGTGGCGGCCAGTGAGGCGGCCAGATTGACGGCGGTGGTGGTCTTGCCGACCCCGCCTTTCTGGTTGGCGACCGCGAGTATCCTGGTCATGGCATCAGTCAGCGCTCCGGCGCGCGATCTCCAGCAAATGTCGTTGTCCGCTCGATCCGGGCACACTCAGGCTGCGGTTCTCGTCGATCACCCAGCCGGCCGGCAGTGCCTCGATCTCGGTCTTATCCAGACGCCCCTTCATCGCGAGGAGACGGCCATCCGGGCCGCACAGGTGCCCGGCCTTATCGACAAAATCCGCCAGCGCGGCAAAGGCGCGGCTGATCACGGTATCAAAGCCCGGTTCGCTGGCATAGTCCTCGACCCGGGCGTGCACTACCTCCACGTTATCCAGCTCCAGTCGGGCCACCACGTGGCGCAAAAAACTGACCCGCTTGGCCGCACTGTCCAATAGCAGGAAGCGGTATCCGGACCGGGCCATCGCCAGCGGCAGACCCGGCAACCCGGCGCCGCTGCCTACATCGACGATGCGGGGGCCACGCAGAAATGGCAGCACCACCAGGCTGTCGAGCAGATGACGCGACAACATCTCTTCCGGGTCGCGCACCGCGGTCAGGTTATGGCTGCGATTCCAGCGATCGAGCAGCGTGAGATAGGCATCGAGCTGCACCGCCAGTGACGCCGGCGCCGGTATACCGAGCCCGGTCAGCGCAGCACTCAGCCGTTCCTGTCGCCCGGCCCCGGTCAAGACCGGATCCGCCTCAAACCACCGCGCCTGGCCGACGCTGAAGTCCGCCCGGGCAGGGCCTTCAGGCCTCGACCAGCAGTGCGACGAACTCGTCTACCGGCGTCGCCTCCAGCCGTGTCTGATCGGCGCAGAGCTCACGCAACGCGGAGAACTGCCGCTCCGTCAGCCTGCTCTCGAGGCTGCGCTCGAACTTGTTGACCAGCACCGGGATACCCTCCTCACGTCGGCGGCGATGGCCGATCGGATACTCGACCTCGACCCGCGGCGTCGCCGTGCCGTCCTTGAAGAACACCTGCAGCGCGTTGCCGATGTAACGCTTGTCGGCAGCGTAATAATCGCGCGTGAATCGCTTGTTTTCTTTCACCTTCATGCGCTCACGCAGCGCGTCGATGCGCGGATCGGCCGCCACCTCGTTTTCATAGTCCCGCCCGGTGAGCCGCCCGAACGCAAGCGGCACCGCTACCATGTACTGTAGGCAATGGTCGCGATCGGCCGGGTTATCCAGCGGCCCGGTCTTGTCGATGATCCGCACGCCGGGTTCCTGGGTCTCGATCACGATCTCCTTGACCTCGTCCAGCCGCTCCCTGACTTCCTCATGCAGGCGCATGGCGCACTCGACCGCGGTCTGAGCATGGAACTCCGCCGGGTAGGAGATCTTGAACAACACGTTCTCCATCACATAGCTGCCCAGCGCCTGCGGGAAGCTGAAGCTGTTGCTGCCGAACAGCACGTCGTAGAAGCCCCAGGTCGGCGCCGACAATGCCGACGGATAACCCATCTCGCCGGTCATCGCGATCAGCGCGTGACGCACGCCGCGGCTGGTGGCGTCGCCGGCCGCCCAGCTCTTGCGCGAGCCGGTATTGGGCGCGTGCCGATAGGTACGCAGCGCACCGCCATCGATCCATGCATTGGAGACCGCGTTGATGATCTGCTCGCGGTCGCCACCGAGCATCGCCGTGACCACCGCCGTGGTCGCCACGCGCACCAGCAACACATGGTCGAGACCGACACGGTTAAAGCTGTTCTCGAGCGCAATCACGCCCTGGATCTCATGGGCCTTGATCATCGCGGTGAGTACGTCGCGCACGGTGAGCGGCGCGCGCCCCTCGGCCCGCGCCTGACGGCTCAGATAGTCCGCTACCGCCAGGATCCCACCGAGATTGTCCGACGGATGACCCCATTCGGCGGCCAGCCAGGTGTCGTTGAAATCCAGCCAGCGGATCATCGCGCCGATATTGAACGCGCCCTGCACCGGATCCAGTTCCCACGCGGTCCCCGGCACCCGGCTGCCGCCGGCCATGGTAGCGCCTGGCACCACCGGGCCGAGCAGCTTGGTGCAAGCCTGATAATCGAGCGCCTGGAAGCCGCAGGCCAGCGTGTCCATCAGGCAATAGCGCGCGGTCTCGTAGGCGAGCTCGCTGTTGATCGTATGCGCGGCGGCGTATTCGGCAATATCGACCAGCGGTTGATCGGGCTCAGGGCGCTTGGCCGAACGGACATCAAAGGATGACATGCTTGCTCCTGTCAGCGGGTTCCACGGGACCCGGCTTTACGGCCGCTGATCCAACGGCACCAGTTTCTGTAACGACGGACCGATGTAGTCGGCACCCGGTCGGATCAGGCGGTTGTTGGCCCGCTGCTCCATGATGTGAGCCGACCATCCGGTGACCCGCGAGCAGACGAAGATCGGCGTAAACAGCGCCGTCGGTACGCCCATGAAGTGATACGCGGTGGCCGAATAGAAATCGGCGTTGGGGAACAGCTTTTTCTCGTCCCACATCACCCCCTCGATAACCTCGGACACGGCGAACAGGCGCTGGTCCCCGTCCTCCTCCGACAACTGGCGCGAGAATTCCTTGATCACTTTGTTGCGTGGATCCGAGGTCGTATACACGCGATGACCGAAGCCCATGATCTTGTCCTTGCGCGCCAGCGCTTCACGGATGCCGATGTCCGCAGCCTCGGCTGAATCAAAGCCTTCGACCAGCTCCATGGCCGCCTCGTTGGCACCGCCATGCAGCGGTCCCCGTAGCGCGCCGATCGCGCCGGTGATCGCGGAGTGGAAATCCGACAGGGTGGCGGCGATCACGCGCGCGGTGAAGGTGGACGCGTTGAACTCGTGCTCGGCGTAGAGGATCAGCGACACATCGAGCACATGCTGGTGCATCGTACTTGGCGGCCGGTCGTGGAGCAGATGCAGGAAATGCCCGGCGACACTGTCGTCTCCGGTCTCGGTATCGATCCGTTTGCCATCGGTGTGGAATCGGTGCCAGTAGAGCAGGATCGACGGGAAACAGGCCAACAGCCGGTCCGCTACGTCGAACTGCTGGTCGAAGCTAAGCTCAGGCTCCAGGTTGCCGAGCATCGAACACCCGGTACGCAGCACGTCCATCGGATGAGCGCTGGCCGGGATCTGTTCGAGGGTCTGGCGCAATGCGGCTGGCAGCCCGCGCTTGCCCTTGAGCCGCTCGATGTAGGCGGATAATTCTGCGGCGTTGGGCAGCTTGCCGTAATGGAGCAGATAGGCCACTTCCTCAAAACATGAGTTCTCCGCCAGGTCATAGATGTCGTAGCCGCGGTAGGTCAGCCCCGCGCCCTCCTTGCCCACGGTCGCGATCGCGGTTTCGCCCGCGGTGACACCGGCCAGTCCGCCGGCCTTGTTCTTGTCGCTCATGGTCAATCTCCTTCTGTACTGGCGTTCTTGACGGACGATCCGGGACTCAGTCCTGCTCGTCGGCGAACAGGCGGTCCAGCTTCGTCTCGTAGTCGTGGTAACCGAGCACCTCATAGAGCTCGCTTCGGGTCTGCATCAGTTCGAGCGTCTTCTTCTGCGTGCCCTCGTCGCGCAGCGCGCCGTAGACAGCGATGGCGGCCTTGCTCATGGCGCGGAACGCAGACAGCGGATACAGCGCAAGCCGCACCCCGGCTTCGCCGAGCTTGGTGGTGGTAAACAACGGCGTCTTGCCGAACTCGGTGATATTGGCCAGCACCGGTACCTTGATCGCGCCGGTGAAGTCCCGGTATTCGTCAAGCGTCTGCAGGGCCTCGGCAAAGATCATGTCGGCACCTGCCTCGACATAGGCCGCGGCGCGATCGAGCGCTGCCGCCTGGCCTTCCACCGCATGGGCGTCGGTGCGCGCCATGATGACGAAGCGGGGATCGAATCTGGCATCTGCCGCCGCACGGATGCGGTCGCACATCTCGGCACTGGTCACCAGGGCTTTGCCGGGCCGGTGGCCGCAGCGTTTGGCCTGAACCTGGTCCTCGATATGCATGCCGGCGGCGCCGGCCCGGGTCAGATCGCGCACCGTGCGGGCGATCATGAACGCCTGGCCCCAGCCGGTGTCTGCGTCCACCAGCAGCGGCAGCTCCGTAATCCCGCAGATGCGGCGCACGTCCTCGCAGACGTCGTTGAGACTGGTGATACCGAGATCCGGAAGACCGAAGGAGGCGTTGGCGACGCCGGCCCCGGAAAGATAGATAGCGCGGAACCCGGCCTGTTCGGCCAGCAGCGCGCTGTAGGCGTTGATGGTGCCCGCAACCTGCAGCGGATGCTCGGCCTCCAGCGCTTGCCAGAGGCGCTCGCCCGCGGACGGGGTAGATGGCATGTGGGTCGACTCCCGGTTATGTGCCGGCACCGCACTCTGCGCAACGCCGGGGACCCATCATTTTAGCGCAGCGCTCAGATCGGCGACAGGTGGATCATGCTGCCAACGCCACCAGGGTGCGGCCACGCACGGTCCCGTCCATATAGCCCTGAAAGATTCCCGGCAGCTCAGCCAGCGGCACGGTCCGGGTGGTGATCTGGTCCAGGCGTCGGGGCTTGAGATCGGTCGCGAGGCGGGCCCAGACCGCGAGCCGTGGCTCACGCGGTGTTTTGACCGAATTGATCCCCAGCAGATTGATGCCGCGGAGGATAAACGGCATCACGGTCGTATCCAGCTTGAAGCTCTGTGCCAGACCGATGCTGGCGATGCTGCCCCACCAGTCGGTGGTGCGGATCAACCAGCTCAGGGTATCGCCGCCGAGGTTATCCACCGCTCCGGCCCAGCGCGCGGCCTCCATCGGCCGGCTGCCATAGTCGACATCGTCGCGGAACAGGACTTCTGTCGCGCCCAGCTGCTCCAGATACGGCGCCGAGTCGCGCTTGCCGGTCAGCGCCGAGACCTGGTAGCCGAGGCCGCTCAACATGTCCACCGCGAGACTGCCAACACCGCCGGTGGCACCGGTCACCGCCACCGGGCCACGATCCGGCGCGAGCCCGTTGAGCTCGAGCCTCGATACCGCGAGACCGGCGGTGAACCCTGCCGTGCCCAGACTCATCGCCTGCCGGGCATCGAGTCCATCAGGAAGCGGGATAACCCAGTCACCCTCGACCCGCACAAGCTCGGCGTAGCCGCCGTCCCGTTCCTCACCCAGACCGCAGCCGGTCACGAGTACCGGATCGCCCGGGGCATACCGGGGATCCTCGGAACTGTGGATCACACCGGCGACATCGATGCCGCCAACCATCGGGAAGCTGCGCATGATCCTGCCAGCGCCGGTGGCAGCCAGTGCATCTTTGTAATTCACACTGCTGTATTGGGCACGGATGACAACATCGCCAGGCGGCAGATCTTCGAGGGACAGCTCGTCGATGCGGCTGTGGATCGCGCCGTCGTCCTTGTGGACACGCAGTGCTTTGAACTTGCTCATCTCTTTCACCCCCGGTGTCCGGCGTGCTCTGGGTTGGCTGCCACGATCAGCGCTGACGGCGTTGCAGCCACACAAGAATGCCCGCCGCGTTGAGTTTGATGTCTGCGCTGAGGATAGCGTATCGCCAGCCCGCGTCCGTGTTGCAGCCGTGGGCATCGAGCCGCTCGAACAAGCGTTGCCGGATCGCGTCGCGCAGCCATTGCTCCGGATCCTCTTTGTCGGCGGCCCGATCCGCAAAATCCACGTAGGCCCGGATGTCGTCACACAGCTCGCCAGCCAGACGCGGCAGATCCTCGATGCGACTGAAATGGGTCAGATAGATGGCCTCCGGTTCCGCGCTCATCAAGCGCCCTACGCTGGCGATCGCCGCTTCGGGGTCAAAGTGGACCGGTGTGGTGCTGGGCAGGATAAACGGACCGCGCTCGGTATCGAATTCCCGGTACGAAAGGCCGAAGCTGTCGCCCGAGAAAATGATCCTCGCACCCGGGTCATGGATGCAGTAGTGATGGCGCGCATGGCCCTCGGTATGCAGGAATATCAGCGGCCGGCCGGCAAGCTCGATCTGTTCCTCGTCGGCGACCACCCGGATACGCGCCTCGGGGATGGGGCGGATGCTGCCGTACATGGCCTCGAAGGCCTGATCGCCATAGACAGCGCGGCTGCCGCCTTCCAGGCGCGTCGGGTCTGCCATATGCGGCGCGCCGCGTGGGTGCAGTACGGCGGTCGCGTTGGGCAACAGCGCCATCAATTCGCCCGCGCCGCCGGCATGATCCAGATGGACGTGGGTCAGACAGACCAGATCGACATCCTCCGGCGCCAGGCGCTTGGCCTCCAGGGCCGCCATCAGCCGCGGCACCGCGCTGTTCGGACCGGTATCGACAAAGGCCGCGCGGCCCTGCTCGATGATCAGATGGCTGGCGGTCATCGACGGCCGGACATACCCGGTGTCGATCGCCGAGATGCCGGCGGGGAAGTTGATGATCAGCGCGTCGATGTCCATCTCTGCCTTCCCACGGGGTGGCGTGCGGCGCGACGCGTCGGCCACCGCGTTCCTATTACGGCTGACGCATTGCCGACAAGCTGTCCATGGCCAGCGGGTTCAGCGACCTGAGATGCCCTCGCATGCTGGCGCCCGGTCGGCGGCCGTTAGCGCGTGGCGGTCGTCAGGCCGTCCATGCTGGCGAACCAGGCCGCCAGATCGGCGATATCGTCATCGCTGAGATTGGTGGCGAAACCGGCCATGATCGCGTTCTTGCGCTGGCCACTGCGGTATCGGGTCAGGGCGTGGACGAGATATTCGCGATGCTGTCCGGCCAGCACCGGATAATTCGGCGCGGTGCCGCGCCCGTCCTCGCCGTGACAGGCGGTACAGGGCGCGGATTTGGTGCGCCCGAGTTCCGCATTGCCGTCGGCGTGGGCCGATACCGGGACGCTGAGCACGAACAGGACGGCGGTCAATATAGTTGCGCGACCCATGCTATTTACCCCCATTGCAGTAGGTCGGATCGGCAAAGAATGCCGCCATGTCCTTGATATCGGTTTCGCTCAGGGTCGCCGCCTGAGCGTGCATGGTGCCGTGGGACCGGTCTCCGACCGTATAAGCCCGCAGCGCATCGATGATGTATTGGGCGTTTTGTCCGCATAATTTGGGCACAGGGTAGGTCGGGTAGACGTTCTTGTAGTTCTCGATGCCGTGGCAACCCAGACAGGTCTCTGCGCTACGCCGACCCTGCGCGGGGTCGCCGTCTGCCTGTGCCAACAGCGGCATCGATGCGGCCAGGATCGCTACGGCGACGGCGATGCGCTTGACGAACATGAATCCTCCACGGCCCGCCGGGACGGGCGGGGGTCAATACAGGGGGCGATATGGTAATCAGACCGACGTAATATTGCCACAAACCGCCCGTGTCCCCGTGGAGGGTCCAGCCATGCGCCAACTGTTGTCTTTGCTGCTCGCCGCCAGCCTGTTCGTCGTGACCGCCGCCGTGGCCGGGGACCCCCGGCTGGTGACGGTGTCCGGATCGGGAGAGGTGCTGGTGGAGCCGGACCTGGCATCCCTCGGCATCGGTGTGGAGGCCCGGGCGCCGAGCGTGGACGCGGCCCGCCGCCAGGTTAACGACACGGTGCGCGCGGTCCTCGATCTGACCCGCGCCAGCGGCATCGCGCAGGAACACGTGTCCAGCGCAGCATTGATGGTGCGGCCCGACTACCAGTGGATGCCCGAGAGCCGCCAGCAAAAGCTGCTCGGTTACGTGGTCACGCGACGGATGAATATCCGCCTTACCGATATCTCGATGTTGGGCGAGATGCTGGAAGGCGTGCTCAAGCTGGGGATCAATCAGGTGGACCCGCCGGCCTTCGACACCACGCGGCGCGCGGAATTCGAGCGCCAGGCGCTGGCCGCTGCAGCCAAAGATGCCCGGCAACGCGCCGGTGTGCTGGCGCAGGCGCTGGATATGGTTCTGGGACCGGCCCATCGCATCGAGGCGACAGGCGGGCCGGTAGTGCGGCCCATGGCCGAGCGGGTCATGGCGGCAAGCAGCGCCGACGACGCCGGCAGCTATCAGAGCGGTGAGATCCGCATCGGCAGCCAGGTCAAGGCCAGCTTCGAACTGCTCGGGCCCTGACCCGGTTCAATCGCGGATCAATCCTCCGCCAGCGCGTCGGCGATATCCTGGAGCAGCACCGGGTCCTGCGGTGCGGTGGCGGATGGATAACGCGCGATGACCCTCCCATCTCGCCCGATCAGGAATTTCTCGAAATTCCAGGCGATGTCTCCCGGGTTGCCGTTGGCGGGATCAGTCATCCAGGCATAGAGCGGATGGCGATCGGGGCCGTTGACCTCGATCTTTACGCCCAGCGGGAAACTCACACCATAACGCTGCTGACAAAAACCGAGGATCTCAGCCGGACCGCCCGGCTCCTGGCTGCCGAACTGGTTGCAGGGGATCCCCAACACGCTGAAACCCTGCCCCTCGAGCTCCTTGTGCAGTGCCTGCAGGCCTGCATATTGGGGCGTATAGCCGCATTCACTGGCGACGTTGATCACCAGAACGACCATGCCCTGAAGGTCGGTGAGCAAATCGGGCTCGCCGCCGAGACTGTCGATTTCGAAGTCGCTGAACTGTTTCATCGGCTCTCTCCTGCGTCCTGCTGATGCTAGCACGGCCTCTTTCCTCGACAGGGCGCTATCCTGATGACACCATCCGCCACCGTTGGCCCGCATCCGGGCGCCTCCGGGACCGATAGCTTGAAACGACCGCTGACCCTCCTGTTCCTGGCGGTGCTGCTGCTCGCATGCGTGGCCCCGCCGCTGATCGGCCGTGCGGTCGAGGCACGCCAGCGGTTTCTGCTCGAGCAGTTGTCGCTTTATACGATCGGCGCGCCGCCGACCGTCGATGACTATCAGGCCGGCTGGTTTACCTCCCGCGCACGGCATCGTTTGCCGCTCTCCGAACAGGGCGCCCAGCGGATAACCCGTCTGCTCGCCGGCGCGACCAGGACAGCGCCTTCGACTCTGATCGTCGACAGTGTGATCGCTCACGGGCCCTGGCCGATGCTGCAAGGACTTCCGGCTCTGGCTCGCATGCGCTCCACGTTCCTGCTTGAAGGCACGGATGACAACACAATCCAGATCCCCGGCACCGCGGTGACGCGTATCGGTTTCGGCGGCGGTGGTCATACCCGATTTACCGCCGAAGCGATCGAGGGGCCGATGGCGGGCGGTCAGGGCGTATTCTCGGCGGCGGGCGCGGATATCGGCGTGTCATTCGATCGTCACGCCGCCCATTTGCAGTCTGAAGGGCGGCTCGGGCCGATCGAGGTAGCCGGCACGAATGGCCGTATGCGGTCGGGCGAAATTGCATTCCACAGCGACACCCGGCCCACCGGGCATGGTCTGCGCAGCGGCAACAGCCGGGTGACGTTGGAGCGCTTTGAATTTACCGACCGGCTGGGCCGGCAGGTCAGCGGTGCGGGGTTCGAGATCGATCTGACGGTGGCGACCAGCGGCGAGACGGTCGCCTACGACGCGCAGCTTGAACTCGCTGCGTTCCAGGTCACGGGCGGCGCACCGTTTGCGGCAAAGATGCGGCTCGCGATCGACGCGCTGGACAGCGTGATGCTCGGCGCCCTGGTGCAACGGATCCAGCAGGGCTTCCCGATCAGGGCGGCGGGCGCAGAACTGGCCGCGGTTGTCCGCCCCGGGTCCCGTCTGCAGCTCTCCGAGTTGGAGATCCTCGCCAACGATGGCCGCGCAGCGCTGAATCTCGATCTTTGGCTACCGACCGAAGAAGACCGGGCGATCGACGACGGCAGCGAACTGCTGTCTCTGCTCCGCGGACGCGGTCAGCTGACATTTAACCGGCCGATGTTGAACAGCCTGCTGGGTCTGAAGCCAGACCAAGATGGCGATCCGATCGGTCTGTTGAGAGCCGGCTATCTGCGCCGCGAGGGTGACAACCTGGTCAGCGATATCGACCTGAGCGGCGGACTGCTCACGGTAAACAAGGTCCCGCTACCACTGCCCTTCGCGCGTTAGATGGCGACGTCGTCCGCTGCGCGCGGTCATACTGTCGTGCTGTCAGCATGGTGGCAGGCCACGACCCGGCCCGCTTGCTCGCGCAAGCTCGGCTGCTCCTGCGCGCACCGCGCGTCCGCCAGCGGGCAGCGGGTGCGGAATGCGCACCCGCTGGGCGGGTCGAGCGGCGACGGCAGATCACCGACGATAGCCACGTGTGGCGCACCCTGCTGGATAGCGGGATCCGGAACCGGGACCGCTTCGATAAGGGCGCGGGTATACGGGTGCAGTGGCTGATCGCAGACTCGATCAGTGTCGCCGATCTCCACTACCCGTCCCAGATACATGACCATCACCCGATGGCTGATGTGGCGCACCACGGACAAGTCATGCGCGATAAACAACAGCGACAGACCCAGTTCCTGCTGGATATCCATCAACAGATTTACGATCTGGGCCTGGACGGAGACGTCCAGCGCGCTGACCGGCTCGTCGCAGATGATCAGCGAAGGGCGCAGGATCAGCGCCCGGGCGATGCCGATCCGCTGGCATTGGCCGCCGGAAAACTCGTGCGGATAGCGATTGATCAGCGACGCACCCAGCCCCACCCGCTCCATCATCGCCTCGACCCGGGCGCGCCGGCCGGATCGGTCGAGCCCAGGCTCGAACACGCGCAGCGGTTCGGCGATGATCTCGCCAACGGTCATCCGCGGATTGAGTGACGCCAGCGGATCCTGAAAGATCATCTGCACCTCGCGCCGACGCTGACGCAGCGCGTCGCGGCCAAGGCCGGTCAGCGGTCGGCCGTCCAGGGCCACCTGGCCCGACGCGACCGGCACCAGCCCGAGGATGCCGCGCGCCAGAGACGACTTGCCGCATCCGGACTCGCCGACGACGCCAAGGGTCTCACCGCGTCCGAGCTCGAAGCTGACCGCGCTGACCGCCTCGAGAATCCGGGCCCGACCCAGCATGCTCGGCCCTGCCACCCGGAAATGGACCGAGAGATCACGTACTTCGAGCAGCGCACGGTCAGCGACATCGGTCACGGCAGCATGCTCCGGTGACAAGCCTTCAGATGACTCTCGCCAAGCCGCTCGACCGCCGGCCGCTCATTCAGACAACGCGGCTCCCGGTATTCACAGCGCGCCGCAAAGGGACAGCCCGCCGGTAGCGCAAGCAGACTCGGTGGATTTCCCGGGATGGTCTCCAGTCGCTTCAAACCGGGCTGATCCAGACGCGGCACCGAGCGCAGCAGACCGCGGGTATAGGGATGCCGGCTGTGATGAAAAATCTCATCGAGCGTGCCGTACTCCATCAGCTGCCCACCGTACATGACCAGCGCCCGATCGCTGCTGCCGGCGACGACACCCAGGTCGTGGGTGATGAGGATGATCGCGGTGCCGAACTCGCGGCGGATCTCGGACAGCAGTTCGAGGATCTGTGCCTGCACGGTGACATCCAGCGCTGTGGTCGGTTCGTCCGCGATCAACAAATCGGGCCGGCACAGCAGCGCGATCGCGATCATCACCCGCTGCCTCATGCCGCCGGAGAACTCGTGAGGATAACGGTCGATCCGACCGCGCGCGTCCGGGATATGCACCGCATCCAGCATCTCCAGCGCTGTGCGTCTTGCCTCGGCTTCGCTCAAGCCCTTATGCAGCACCAGCACTTCCACCATCTGCTTCGCTATCGTCAGATAGGGATTGAGCGAGGTCATCGGGTCCTGAAAGATCATCGAGATCCGGTCGCCGCGAAACTGGTTCAGCTGCGCCGTGGGCAGGTTCAGGATCTCCTCGCTCCGATAACGGACGCTGCCGGAACAATGCCCGTTCGCGGCCAGCAGCCCCATGATGCTGAGCATGCTCTGACTCTTGCCGGAACCGGATTCGCCGACAATGGCGAGGACTTCGGACGGCTCCAGCGAGAAGCTGATGCCGTTTACCGCCTCGACCTCGCCGTCGGGCGTATCAAAACGGACCACCAGTTGATCGACTTCCAGCAATGGCATGGGCATCAACGGTCCTTCGGGTCGAGGGCGTCGCGCAGGCCATCGCCGATAAAGTTGAAACAGAACAGGGTGGCCGCCAAAAACACGGCCGGGAAGATCAGCAGCCAGGGCGAGCTCTCCATCTCCTGGGCGCCGTCGTTGACCAGCGCACCCCAGGAGGTCATCGGCTCCTGCACACCCAGACCCAGGAAGCTCAGGAACGATTCGACGAGGATCACCTGGGGGATAGTGAGGGTGACATAGACCACGACCACACCGAGCAGGTTGGGCACGATATGCCGGCGGATGATAGCGACGGTTGGCGTACCCAGGGCTTCGGCCGCTTCGATAAACTCTTTGCGTTTCAGGCTCAGGGTCTGGCCGCGGACGATACGCGCCATGTCCAGCCAGTTGATGGCACCGATGGCGACAAAGATCAGCACGATATTGCGGCCGAACAACACCATCAGCAGGATGACGAAGAACATGAACGGCATCGCATACAGGATATCGACGATGCGCATCATCACGTGATCCACGCGTCCGCCGACGTAACCGGCCGTCGCGCCATAGGCGATACCGATCAGCAGGCTGACCAGCGTGGCCACCAGTCCGACCAGCAACGAGATACGTCCACCATGCAGCGTGCGTACCAGCAGATCGCGGCCGAGACTGTCGGTGCCGAACAGATGGCCGCTGGCCAGATCCGGCGATATGGCGATGTTGCCCCAGTCGGTGAAGTCATAGTCGAAGGGCACCAGCCATGGCCCGACGATCACCGCGATCGTCATCGAGATCAGGATCACGCCGGCGACGACCGCGGCGCGATTGCGCATCAACCGTCGACGCGCGTCTACCCAGAGGCTGCGGCCCTCGACGGCACTGTCGCCCACCGGGTTCACCGCGGCCATCAGTATTTGACCCGCGGATCGAGCAACGCGTAGATCATGTCGACGAGGAAATTGAACACGATGATCAACACGCCGTAGAAAATGACCACGCCCAGGACCAGCGTGTAATCCCGGTTTAAAGCACCCTGGACAAAAAAGCGCCCGAGACCGGGTACGCCGAAGATCTGCTCGATTACCACCGAGCCGGTGATGATGGCCGCGGTCGCCGGTCCCAGATACGACACCACCGGCAACAGCGCCGGCTTGATCGCGTGACGCAGTATCACCAGGCGTTCGGGCAGACCCTTGGCACGCGCGGTGCGGATAAAGTTGCTGTGCAGGACTTCGATCATGCTGCCACGGGTCAGGCGACTGATATAGGCAATCTGCGGCAACGCCAGAGAGATCACCGGCAGCACCAGATTGGCGGCTGAACCATCGCCGAGCCCGCCGGCGGGCAGCCATCCGAGAACCACCGCGAACAGCAGGATGAGCAGCGGCGCCATTACGAAATTCGGGATCGATATGCCGGTCATCGAGACCGCCATCACCGCGTAGTCCGTCCGCGTATTCTGTCTTAGCGCAGCGATAATACCGGCACTGACTCCCACCAGCAGAGCAAGCAGCATGGCCAGACCACCGAGCCGCAGCGAGACAGGGAACCCGGCCATGACCAGCTCACTGACCGAGTATTCCTTGTACTGGAATGATGGCCCGAAGTCGCCCTTGAGCAAACCCGCGAGATAGCGACCAAACTGCTGGTAGAGCGGCTCATCCAGGTGATAGGCCGCGAGCATCCGCGCCTCGATCTCCGGTGGCAGTTTGCGCTCGCTGTCGAACGGTCCGCCCGGCGCGACGCGGATCATAAAAAACGCGATTGCGATCATGACCAGCAGGGTCGGCCAGGCGCCGATAAATCGCTTCAGGGCATATTTGAGCAACAGACGGTCTCCCGATTCGCCGCGGCGGATGTTATCACCGCCTGGAGAACTCCGGCCGGGTCAAAAACCGCGGGCGGCGGTGTCGATCGAAAGGAACTTGCTGTAATTGTGGTCCAGCCCGTTGGTCTGGTAGCCGAGCACCCACGGCTTCACGAGCCGCTTGACCACGGAAAAATAGATCGGCATGACCGGGTATTCAGACAAGAAGACCTGCTCGGCAGCCTGCAACAACTCGAGACGGCGCGCAGGGTCCAGGGTCTGGCCGGCCTTGGCCAGCAGGCGATCGTAGTCGGAATTATCGAACCCGGGATCGTTCTGCCCGTGGGTGGAATGGAAGATCTCGAGGAAGGTGTTGGCATCGTTGTAGTCGCCGACCCATCCGGTGCGCATCACCTGCCAGCGGCTGCCGTCGAGCCGCTGCTGCAACAGCACCTTGAACTCCAGATTGGTGGGCCGGGCACGCACACCCAGGGCCTGTTTCCACATCGCGGAGATCGCCAGCGCAATCTTTTTGTGATTCTCGCTGGTGTTGTAGAACAGCTCGACCCGCAGCGGGTTCGCCTCGCTGAAGCCCGCCTCTGCATAGAGACGCCGTGCCTCGGCGAGACGCTTTTCCGGCGGCCAGTCGCGCCACGGGAATTGCGCCGGCCGGTAGCCGCTCACCGCCACCGGGACAAAATTGTAGGCCGCGATCTCGCCGACACCGGTGACTTTGTCGACGATGATCTCGCGGTCGATGGCCATGGTCAGCGCCTGGCGCAGACGCGGGTCGTCAAAGGGCGGATTGTCGAGACTGAACTGGTAATAATAGACCGACCCGAAGGGTCCGAGGACCAGATCGTCGGGAAGGTTCTCCTTGATCCAGGCGAACTGGTTGTTGGGCAGGGTGAGTGTGTAATCCAGTTCGCCTGCCCGGTAGCGCTTCAGCTCGGCGGACGGTTCTTCGACATGCAGGTAGTAGACCGTATCCAGCGCGACGCTGGCCGCGTCCCAGTAGTAAGGATTCTTGCGCAGTTTTACGTGCGACTGGACCACCCAGTCGTCGAGCATAAAGGCCCCGTTCGACACCTGGTTGCCGGGCCTCGCGAAACGATCACCGAACTCCGCCAGTGACTGACGGTGGACCGGATAGGCGGTGGAATGATGCAGGATCTCAAGGAAATACGGCGTCGGCTCGACCAGCCGGATCTGCAGCATCCGATCAGACAGAGCCTCTACGCCGAGCGCATCCGGCGGCTGCTGACCGGCGACTACCGCCAGCGCGCCCTCAATGGCTTGCAGCAGCTGACCGTAGGCCGATCCGGTGGCGGGGTCCACCGCGCGCCGCATGCCGGCAACAAAGTCCTCGGCGACGACGGGATCACCATTGGACCAGCGTGCGTCGGCACGCAGGTAGAAGGTATAGACGCGGCCGTCTTCGCTGATCTCCCAGCGCTCGGCGACACCGGGTATCGGCGAGCCGTCCGGCGCCTCGGCGATCAGACCCTCGTACAGATCACGCAGGATATCGGCCGCCGAGGTCTCCTCCGAGCGCTGCGGATCCAGGCTGTCGGGCTCGCCGCCATTGCCCTTGCGCAGCACCAGACCGTCCTCCGGCGGTGGCGGCACCGGCCGGTTGGCCTCGGACCCGGTCTCCGAATCGACACAACCGGCGGCAGCGCAGGCAAGGCAAAGGCTCAACAGGAGCGTGGGAAAACTGCGTCTATTCAATGTTTCCATCCGTTTCGGCGATATAAAAATGACGGGTCGGGTGGGCGTCAAGCAGATTGTTTTTCCAGCCCCTGACCCAGGGCTTCACCAGCCGTCGGGAAACATAGAAATAGATCGGCATGACCGGCTGTTGTTCCAGCATCACGGCCTCGGCTTGTGCTTTCAGCTGCCGGCGCCGCGCCAGATCGGTTTCGGCGGCGGCCTGATCAAGCAGCGCATCATAGACCGGATCAGCATAGCCGGTGTCATTGCGGCCATTGTCGGAACGCAGGATATCGAGAAAATTCACCGGATCGCTAAAATCACCGATCCATCCCGCGCGGTAGACCTGTGTCTCGTCTTTGCGCCGTCGCGTGGCCAGATACACTTTGAATTCCTGGTTGACGATTTTTGTCTTCACTCCCAGGTGCTGTTTCCACATCGCCGCGATCGCGAGCGCCATCTGCCGATGATTGTCACTGGTGTTGTAGAGCACCTCCACTTCCAGCGGCCGCTCTGGCCCGTAGCCGGCTTCGGCATAGAGTCTGCGTGCCTCTTCCAGCTGTTGCTCGCGTGGCCACGCCGCCCACACCGGCACTGGCGCCGGGTAGCCCGGCAAGGGCGGGACGAAATTGTAGGCAGGCATCTCACCGCCTGCGCTGACATATTCGGTAATGATCGAGCGGTCCGCTGCCATGGCCAGGGCCCGTCGCAGACCTGGTTGATCACGAAACGGCGGCTGCTCCAGGTTGAAGCCAAAAAAATAGACCCCGAGATAGGGCGCGACATGAAACTGATCGCCCAGGTTTTCCCGGATCCAGCTGATCTGATTGTGGGGCACGGTGTCGGTCCAGTCGAGATCACCGGCCCGGTATCGCTTGAGCTCTGAAGCAGGGTTCTCCAGCGAATGAAAAAAAACCTCATGGATAGCCAGGGAATCCGCGTCCCGATAGTAAGGGTTCCTTAGCAGCCTGATGTGGGACTGGATCACCCATTCATCGAGCATGTAGGCACCGTTGGAGACCAGCCGCCCCGGGCGCGCAAATCCGCCCGGCCATTGCGCTGCGCTCGGTCGATGCAGCGGGTAGGTCATCGAATGCGTGAGCAGTTCGAGAAAGTAATCGCTCGGGTTCTTTAGCGTGATGCGCAAGGTCCTCGCGTCCACTACCTCCACGCCAAGCGTCTCCGGCGGCAGATCGCCAGCGGCGATAGCCTGGGCGTTGAGGATCGGTATCAGCAAACCCGCGTAGTTGGAGAGCGTTTCGGGGTCGACACCACGGCGCAACGCGACGACAAAATCCTCCGCTGTCACCGGGTCGCCATTGGACCAGCGGCCGTCCTCGCGCAGGCGGAATTCATAGATCCGGCCATCATCGCTGATCGCCCAGGATTCCGCGGCCCCGGGTTCCAGCGTACCGTCGGGCGCCTGGCTGACCAGACCCTCATAAAGATCGCGCTGAACCTGCGAGGAGTTCACCCCCTCGCTCTTGTGAATATCCAGGCTCTGGGGTTCGGCGCCATTACCGCGATGGAGCACCGTGGTCGATATTGGACCACGGACTGCACTGGCGTCAGAACCCTTTTCCGGGCTGCATCCAGCGGACAGCGCAAGCGCCGCCGTAAGGAGCAAAGCGATCTTCAAGAGCCGGTCGTCCCGTCTTTGGCGGTAAAACGGGTGGCATCGTGACGTTTGAGGTGGATCAGCAGCAGAGAGATCGCGGCGGGGGTAACGCCGGGGATGCGCGCGGCCTGGCCGAGGGTCTCGGGCCTCGCCTGTTCGAGCTTTTGGCGCACCTCGTGCGAGAGTCCGGCGACACAGGAAAAATCCATGCTCTCGGGCAGGATACGATCCCCATGCTGACGCTGGCGCTCGATCTCCGCCTGCTGGCGGCGGATGTAGCCGTCGTACTTGATCTGCACCTCTACCTGAGCGCTCACCGAGGGGTCCAGTGTCGGGCCGGCAAAGGCATCCACAGCGGTCAGATCCCGGTAGGTGATTTCCGGACGTTTTAACAATTCGCTGGCGCGATACGCCCGCGCCAGCGGACCGCCGAACAACTGACCGGCAATTTCACCCGGCACATCATCCGGCTGCAGAGTGAGACCGCGGATGCGTTCCAGCTCCAGGGTCACGGCGTCGCGCTTTTGCTCGAATGCACGCCAGCGATGGTCATTGACCAGACCGAGATCGCGGCCCACCGGGGTCAATCGCAAATCCGCATTGTCCTCCCGCAGCAACAGCCGGTGCTCCGCGCGGCTGGTGAACATCCGATACGGCTCGGCGGTCCCCTGGGTCACCAGATCATCGACCAGCACCCCAATATAGGCTTCGTCTCGCCGCGGGTACCAGGGATCGCGCTGCTGGACCTGCCGCGCCGCGTTGATGCCGGCGAGGATGCCCTGTGCCGCGGCCTCTTCGTAACCGGTGGTGCCGTTGATCTGTCCGGCCAGGAACAGCCCGCCAAAAAAGCGGCTCTCCAGCGTATGGCGGAGATCACGCGGATCGAAGAAATCGTATTCGATAGCGTAGCCGGGCCGCGTGATATGCGCCTGTTCGAATCCCCGGATGCTGCGCACGAACTCGTACTGAACGTCGAATGGCAGACTGGTCGAGATGCCGTTGGGATACACCTCTGGCGTATCCAGCCCCTCGGGCTCGACAAAGATCTGGTGTGAGTGCTTGTCGGCGAAACGCTGGATCTTGTCCTCGACCGAAGGACAGTAGCGTGGCCCGGTGCCCTCGATGGCGCCGCTGAACATCGGCGAGCGGTGCAGCGCGCCGCGGATGATTTCGTGGGTGCGTTCGTTGGTCGCAGTGATATGGCACGGAACCTGGCGCGGGTGATCCGCGTGCCGGCCCATAAAAGAGAACACTGGGCGTGGCTCGTCTCCCGGCTGTACCTCGAGACAGGAGAAATCGATGCTGCGACCGTCGATCCGTGGCGGCGTCCCGGTCTTCAATCGGCCGACCCGCAGCGGTAACTCCCGCAAGCGCTGTGCCAGCCTCAGCGCCGGCGGATCTCCGGCACGTCCACCCTCATGCTGACTCTCGCCAACATGGATGCGGCCGGCGAGGAACGTGCCCACGGTGAGGACGACACACGGTGCGTAGAATTCCAGGCCCATGCGGGTGCGGACACCGGTGACGCGATCTGCGGACAACAACAGGTCGTCCACCGCCTGCTGGAACAAGCTCAGCCCCGGCTGGGCCTCGAGAATCTGTCGGATCGCGTTGCGATAGAGCGTGCGGTCTGCCTGGGCCCGGGTGGCCCGGACGGCCGGCCCCTTGCGCGCGTTGAGGGTGCGAAAGTGGATGCCGGCGCGATCGGCGGCGATCGCCATGGCGCCCCCCAGCGCGTCGACTTCCCTGGCCAGATGACCCTTGCCGATTCCACCGATGGCCGGGTTGCAACTCATCTGTCCCAGCGTATCGATGCTGTGGGTGAGCAGCAGCGTGCGCGCGCCCATGCGGGCCGCGGCAAGGGCCGCCTCGGTGCCGGCATGGCCGCCGCCCACTACGATGACATCGAACTGTTGGGGGAATATCACGGTCGCTTCGATCCTGTTGAATTCGCGCTATTTTAGGCGCCATGGGCGACGCTCACCAGCGGCCCGGCTCGCCCTGGCGGGCATTATCCCCGTCCGCAGGATGAATATGGCCTCTTTGTGCGACACTCGTCACACATTTGCGTGGCCGTTTCCGCGATGCTTTGCCTGGAGGCGTTTGATTCGCAAGTGACGCGGCCGGCGTGCGCGTATTATCTGGGCTGATTGAATCTACAATCTGGACAAGACCCTCATGCTCCCGAGGCTGGACCCAAGACAACGATTGAGGATGCGGCGCTTCAAGATGGCGCTCGTGTCCTACTGTATGTGGACCTCACTCGGTCTGTTCGCGTTCTACACCGGACAACTGACCATCCCCCGCGAGATGCTCTACGTGATCCTCGGCGGGATCGCGCTCAGCAATCTGTATTTTTACGTGATGATCCGCAGCGGTCTGAACCGGCGTCTCGGCGATCCGGCCATGACCCTGCCGCAGCTGGTCATCGCCACCGGCTGGGCCATGGTGCTGATGTTCTCGGCGCCGCAGGTGCGCGGTGCGCTGATGATGGTCTATGTCATCACGATCCTGTTCGGGATCTTCCATCTTACTCGCCGCGGCTTTTTCGCGATGACCATACTGTCGCTGGGCGGCTACATGCTGGTGGTGGGGACCGACTACGTGCTCTCGCCCGAACACTTCGTCATGAACCGGGAGCTGCTCAACGTGCTGGTGCTTAGCGCGAGCCTCATCTGGTGCGCGAGCTTTGGCAATTACGTGGCGCAGCTCAAGTCAGCGTTGCGTCAGAACAATATCGAGCTGCGGGAAGCTGTCAGCAGCGCCAGCCGCATGGCCACACGGGACCATCTGACCCAGTCGTTCAACCGTCGTTACATGATGGCCAGCCTGAGCCGCGAGAAGGCCCGTGCCGACCGCACCGGATCGACGTTCTCTCTGTCTATCCTGGATCTGGATCACTTCAAGGACCTCAACGACGCCCACGGTCATCTGGTCGGAGATCGTGTACTCACCGCGTTCGCGTATCTTGCGCGACAGGAATTGCGCGCCACCGACGTGATCGACGTGGATAGCGAGGGCCGCTGTTTCGGTCGTTTTGGCGGCGAGGAGTTTATCTGCCTGCTGCCCAGCACCGACGAAGAAGGCGGAGAACGCTGCGCCGAGCGTCTGCGGGAAGCCACGGCCGACGCCCATTTCGAGGGCAAGCTGAAGATCACGCTATCGGCAGGCGTCGCCGAATATCGGCCCGGAGAATCGGTCGCCGATACCTTGCGGCGGGCCGACGACGCGCTCTACTTCGCTAAGCAGACCGGGCGTAATCGGGTCGAGTGCGCCAGCACGTTGGACGATCCCAATCCGCCGACCGAGACCGACGACGAGAAGATCGTCCACGGTCATTTCCGGCGCTCCCTCTCAAGCTAGACCCGGGCTCCCGTCAACGCGCCGCCCTGGACGCCTGCGGCGATTGGGGACCGGGCGAGCATAACAGCGGAAAATATTCGAACTGCGTGTCGCATTCCTGACCCTGGGCTGCATACCGCATATTAAGCCCGGCCCGCCTGCGATCCGATACGTTGGGACCGCTGGTGTGCAACAGCCAGGAATGGAAGATATAGAACTCACCGGGTTTCAGATCCAGGGTGATAGCCCGGCTGATCTCCTCGTCGGTGAGCGCGCCGCTGCGCAGCAGTTCGGCCTTGATCCGTTTCTGGTAATCGCCGATCAGCAATCGATGGCTGCCGGGGATGATCTGCATGGCGCCGCTCTCGGCATCGACCTGATCAAACGCCATCCACACCGTAACGGTCTGCACCGGGTCACCGTTGGGGAGATAGCCGCCGTTACGGTCCCCGACATCCTGATGCCAGGCAAAAGTGCGGCCGGTCTTCGCATGCTTGACCACGAAGCGGGTCTTGAACAGCGCGATACGCGGCGTGCCCAACATCTGCGCCACCGGCCGCACAATGCAGGGGTGAGTGCAGACATCGAACACGTCGGACTCGCTCAGATGCAGGTCACGTCCACGCTTGGCTGGCACCGGAATGTGCTGCCAGAGACCGTCGTATCGCAGCGGGCCCAGATATCCCTGTTGGGCAAACGTCTGTAGCTGAGACCCGCTGAGATCGTAGCGATCGAACTCGGGGCGCGCCGGACGCTGCGCCGCCCGCGCACGCTGGCTCTGCCAGCTCAGCGGTCGTTCCCAAAAGGCGTCCTTGCGGCCGCCGTAATAGGCCTCCAGCGCCTGATTGGCGATGCGCGAACTGCGCAGGGCGGCATCACCATTGCCGGCGGTAGTGTTGCTGCCGGCAAGCTCGCCGACAATGGATTCGAGCATCGGCCGATGTGGTAGCGGCTCTTTTTTGAAACGCCAGGTCCGGGTCCGCGAGCGGCGCAACTTGCGACGCAGATCAGCAAGCTGCCATTCCCGCCGCGTCTGGCTCAGCCTCATCAACGCCTCGGGGGTCTGCTCCAGCCGCACCGGCGACGAGGTCGACATACAGGACAGACGCAGCCGGCCGCGGTGGCCCTGGATGATCAGCTCATCGGTCGGTTTGCTGGCGTTGAATTCCCACAGCGCGCTGCCCACAGCGCCATCCGGCGTAGTGAAGGATATCGACACCGCATCCTCGGCGTCGTGCAGCGGCACCGAATTGCTGGCCGAACCGCCGGTAAACGCGAGCGGACCGAACCAGTCATCAAACAGATCGAGCACATGACCGCACAGATCGTAGAACTGACCCCCGCCGCAGATTGCCGGCGACAGACGCCAGTCGCCCCTGCGCAGACGCTTGCTCAGACGGTAGTCGACCGATGTGATAGTGCCGAGTTCGCCCGAGCGGATGATCTCCCGGACCTGTCGAAACCTGGGCAGGAAGCGCCGGTAATAGGAAACGTAAAGCGGCAGGCCCGCATCACGGAAAGCCGCCACCATGCGTTCGCACTCGCCGTCGGTGCGGCCGGCCGGCTTCTCCACCAGGCAGGCCTTGCCGGCCGCGCAGATAGCCAGGGCATATTGCAGATGGCGATCGGGCGGCGTGGCCACATAGACGATGTCCACACCCGCATGTTTGATCACCGCCTGGGCATCCGTGGTCCAGAATTCGACACCGCGGCGCCGGGCGAAATCGCGGAGCTTGTCCTCGGAGCGGCGCATGACCGCGACCAGACGGCTCCTGGGGATAGTCTGGAACGCGTCGCCCGCCTTGCGATCGACGACATCACCGCATCCGATAATGCCCCAGCCCACGCTCTTCACGATTCGGTCTCCATCTGCTTCGATTCAAGAGCTACTGCCCAGCCATCAATGATAGGTCAATCGGCTGTCCGCTTCCCGCGGGATGCCGCAGCGCTCACTTGCCGATACAAAAACTCGAGAATATTTCGCCCAGCAGATCGTCGCTGCTGAACTCACCGGTGATCGACCCGAGGTCTTGCTGGGCCAGCCGCAGCTCCTCGGCCACAAGCTCACCAGCGCGGAACGTCTGCAGCTGGATGACCGCTTCCTCCAGGTGTGCCCGAGCGTTCTTCAGCGCGTCCAGGTGTCGCCGTCGCGCCGAAAATGCGCCCTCGCCTGCAGCCTGAAAACCCATCAATCCTTTCAGGTGTTCGCGCAACAGATCGATGCCGGCACCGGTGAGCGCGGAGACACTGATCACGGTGATGCCCTCGTGGTCTGCGCGATCGGCCGCTGCGCCGGTCAGATCGATCTTGTTGCGGACCACGGTCAGAGATGCACCGTCCGGCAGATCCGCCTGCCGGAATTCGGTTGCAGACTCCCTGGCGGCGTCGATGATCAGCAGCACCTGATCGGCTTCCTCCATCGCACGACGTGCCCGCCGCATGCCTTCGACTTCAACTACATCGCCTGCCTCTCTCAAGCCGGCGGTATCGATCACGTGCAGCGGCATGCCGTCGATCGCGATCTGCTCCCGCAGCAGATCCCTGGTGGTACCGGGCTGGGCGGTCACGATCGCGGTGTCCTCGCCGGTCAGCCGATTCATCAGGCTGGACTTCCCGGCATTGGGACGGCCGGCCAGCACCACATTCATCCCCTCCCGGAGGATGGCTCCCTGCCCCGCCCGGGCCAGCAGATCGTCAAAACCACCACGCAAGATCTGCAGCCGATCGTCGATCGCCCGGTCGGCGAGAAAGTCGACTTCCTCCTCGGGGAAATCGATAGCCGCCTCCACATAGACCCGGAGACCGGTCAGGCCCTCTACCAGCTCGTGTACGCGGGACGAAAACTCGCCCTGCAGCGAGCGCAGCGCCGCCCGGGCCGCCTGGGCCGATCCGCTGTCAATCAGATCGGCGATCGCCTCTGCCTGGGCCAGATCCAGCCGATCGTTGAGAAACGCGCGCTCGGAGAATTCGCCGGGGCGCGCCAGGCGCGCGCCGAGCTGCAGCAGCCGCTTGATCAGCAGATCCACCACGATCGGTCCTCCGTGCGCATGGAACTCGACCACGTCCTCGCCGGTGAACGACTTCGGTGAGGGGAAGACGACGATCAATCCGCTGTCGATAGCGTCACCGGATTGATCAACAAAGCGGCGCAGAGAAACCCGGCGCGGCACCGGCAGCTCCCCGGCCACCACCAGCGCATGGTCAAAGGCGGCCGGACCCGACACCCGCACCACGGCCACGCCGCCCCGACCGGGCGGGCTGGCCAGCGCGACAATGGTGTCGCCCGGAATCATCGGGAAATCCATGGGCCGACAATCAGCTTGACCGCGGCCTGATCGATTGATGCAAGGCGGGCTGCAAAAGATGGTATCCGCATGACGTGAAGAGTACGCGTTCCGGAGCCCCAACGGATCGATCCGTAGCGACGGAGGCCAGGAACCCGTCGACCCTTCCTTCGCCGCAGCCCGCTGCTGGTGTTACTGCGCGTTCACCGCGCGACGCCGGTGCGCCACTCAATGCTCGGCTTCTACCACCCGGTTGATCCGCCATTGTTGTGCAATGGACAACAGATTGTTGACGAACCAGTAGAGCACCAGGCCCGCCGGGAAAAAGGCGAAGAACACGGTGAACACGATCGGCAGCGCCATCATCACCTTAGCCTGTACCGGGTCCGGTGGCGCCGGGTTGAGCTTTTGCTGGATGAACATGGTGACGCCCATCAGCAGCGGCAGGATGAAATACGGATCTTTTGACGATAGATCGTTGATCCACAGCATGAACGGCGCCTGGCGCAGCTCGACGCTCTCCAGCAGCACCCAGTAGAGGGCGATGAACACCGGCATCTGCACCAGGATCGGCAGACAGCCGGACGCCGGATTCACTTTCTCCCGCTTGTAGAGTTCCATCATCGCCTGAGACAGCGCCTGGCGATCATCGCCGAAACGTTCCTGCAAGGCCTTCATCCGCGGCTGCAGCTTGCGCATCTTAGCCATGGATTTGCCGCTGGTCTCGGACAGTTTGTAGAACACTATCTTGATCAGGATGGTGAGCAGGATGATCGCCCAACCCCAGTTGCCAGTGAGGTCATGGAGACGCTCCAGCACCCAAAACAGCGGTTGTGAAATGATCGTCAGCCAACCGTAGTCCACCGACAGCACCAGTCCGTCCGCGGTCTCCTTTAGCTGCTCCTGAATCTTGGGTCCGACAAACAGGGTCTCGACAAAGACGCCCTTCTCGCCCGGTGCCACGGTGGCGACGGCGCCGAGCGCGCTGAGTGTGTAACTGTCGCCCCGTGCGGTCACCTTGTAACTCGCGGGCGACTCGACGGGCGGTACCGCCGCGAGCAGGAAATGGTGCTGGATTGCGGCAATCCAGCCGCCGCTCGTGACCAGCTCGATCGGCTCCTCGATCAGGTCCTCAACATCCAGTTTGTCGTACTTCTCGCCGTCATAGAGCACCGGCCCACGGGTCGAATAGGTGTCCACGTCGGTCATCGATCGCGAGATATCGACTTGCCGGCGGCGGATCTGCACATAGCTCGCGCCGCTCCATGCCGCGGCCGCGCCATTCTTCACCGCATACTCGAGCTCGATTGCATACTGACCCCGGCGCAGACGATAAGTCTTGGTCACTTCGAGGCCGTCGCTGCCGGTCCACGTCAGTGGCACTTCGAGAACCTCTGCGTCCGGTTCAAGCTGGTAGACGTCCTGCGCGGTGGCATAGATCGCGTCGGCATCAGGCGGGGTCGGGCCGCTGGCGCCACGCAGACCGCTGCTGAATACCGAATAGTCGGCGCTGCGCGGCGACAGCAATTCAACCAGCGTGTCCGGATCGTCTTTGCGGACCGGGTAATCCAGCAGCGTGGCACCGATCAGATCGCCGCCCCGTGCATCCAGGACCAGATCAAAAACATCGGTGGTGATGCGGATCTTGCGCCCTGCGGCTTCGACTGCCTCGGCCATTTCCGAGTCCGGCAACTCGGTCAGCGCATCGGTCGACTCGGCCAATGCGGGCAACTCTGCGGCAGCATCCTCCTGGATCATCGTGTCCGATTGCGGAGCCGCCACCGGGGTCACCGGACGCGCATAGTCTTCCATCCACGCCTGCCATGTCAGCCAGGCGGTGAAGGCAAGCGCGATCCAGAGAAATACTCGCTGGTTTTCCATGAACTATTTTGCTTCTGTAGTAGTAGAGGGTACGGCCGGGGGCACGGGATCATACCCCCCCTCGTGCCAGGGGTGGCAGCGGCCGACACGACGCAGCGCCATCCAGGTACCCCGGATCGGCCCGTGGCTCTCGACCGCCTCGACCGCATAATGCGAACAGCTCGGATGATAACGGCAGTTTTGTCCGAGAAACGGGCTCAACAGCCACTGATAAGCGCGGATCAGGATGACGAGGATGCGGCGCATTGTCTGGCGATCCTGCTCCAGTGAGTTTCAAGACTGGCGGCGATGCGCGCGGAGCGTTCCCGGGCGACACCGGGCCTGGCGATAACAACAAAATCCAGCGACGGCAGATCGGCACGGTGTAGCCGGAATGATTCCCTGACCAGACGCTTGATCCGATTCCGGGACACCGCACGCCCGGTCGCCTTCATGGAGATAGCCATGCCGAGGCGGGCGTAATCTTTGCTGCCACGGCGCGCCAAAACCACAAACAATGCATCGGTGGAACGCTGGCTGCGGCGAAATACCCGGGTGAAGTCGCCTTTGTTGCTGAGGCGATAATCGCGTCGGAGCCGCGCGTCGATTGCGGATCCTGCCGCGACCGTCATCTGAGGCCGCCGGAACCCGTCAGCGGGTCAACTGAGCGCGGCCCTTGGCGCGTCGCCGCGCCAGGATCTGACGTCCGTTCTTGGTGGCCATGCGAGCACGGAAACCGTGGTTGCGTTTGCGGCGAAGATTGCTGGGCTGAAAAGTGCGCTTCATCGGTTCAGTCTCAAGCTCGTTGGAGTCGTTGACGGACGGAGCCTGTGCCCCGCAACAAAGGGCGGAAATGCTACGGAGTGCGCCCACCATTGTCAAGAAAGGGTCTGCTGCTCCGGCCTGTGGATAACCTCGGGAAACCGGTATAGACTCGGCCTCCCCGCGTCGTCTTTTGCCTTTATCTGGAGAATCGCCGAAGTGCCCGGATCTCTGTGGGACCGGTGTGTGCAGCGGCTCGAGAGCGATTTGCCCGAGCAGCACTTCAACACCTGGATCCGTCCTCTGCAGGCCGTCCAGGAGGAGCAGACCTTGCGTCTGCTTGCGCCGAATCGGTTTGTCGTGGACTGGGTCCGCGAGCACTTTTACGAGCAGATTTCAGCGGTGGTCAGCCGTTGCGCGGAGAATCGCGAATTCGACCTGGTGATCGAGGTCGGAACCCGGCGCCCGATCCCGGTTGCGCAGCCGGTCGATATTCCTGAGGCGCCGCAAGCACCTGCGCGGCAATTTCGCGCGCCGCCTGGTGTCGCCGTCGGCGGCCGGCTGAACCCGGATTTCACCTTCAAGAATTTTGTCGAAGGCAAGAGTAACCAGCTGGCCCGCGCTGCCGCGTATCAGGTCGGCCTCAACCCGGGTTCTGCCTACAATCCCCTGTTCATCTACGGTGGTACCGGTCTCGGCAAAACGCATCTGATGCACGGCGTGGGTAACGCGATCCTCGAGGCCAACCCGCAAGCGCGGATCGCGTATGTGCACTCAGAACGATTTGTTGGCGACATGGTTTCGGCGCTGCGCCACAACACCATCAGTGAGTTCAAACGTGCTTACCGATCCCTGGACGCATTGTTGATTGATGATATTCAATTTTTTGCCGGAAAGGATCGTTCACAAGAAGAATTCTTCCATACTTTCAATGCCTTACTGGAAGGGCAGCAACAGATTGTGCTGACCTGTGACCGCTATCCGAAAGAGGTCAACGGTCTGGAGGAGCGGCTCAAATCCCGCTTTGGCTGGGGTCTGACCGTCGCCATCGAGCCACCGGAGCTGGAGACCAGCGTGGCCATCCTGCTCAAGAAAGCCGCCGCGGAAGGGGTCGATCTGCAGGAAGAGGTCGCCTTTTTTATCGCCAAGTGCATACGTTCAAACGTGCGTGAGCTGGAGGGGGCGTTGCGACGGGTGATTGCGAACGCGCGGTTTACGGGTCGCCCGATTACCCTGGACTTTGCCCGCGAAGCGTTGCGCGACCTGCTTGCCCTCCAGGAGCGGCTGGTGACGCTCGAGAATATCCAGAAGACAGTGGCAGACTATTACAAGATCCGGGTGGCGGATCTGCATTCGAAACGCCGTAGCCGGATGATTACCCGGCCGCGGCAGATCGCGATGGCACTGGCCAAGGAACTGACCAGTCACAGCCTTCCCGAAATTGGTGACGCTTTTGGCGGCCGTGACCACACAACGGTCATTCACGCCTGCAAACGGGTCAAGGGTTTACGAGAAACAGAGACGCGGATCCGGGATGATTACGATAACCTGTTGAGAACCCTGACCGCATAAGCGGGACAAGCTGTGGATAAGTTTTCTCCAGTAAGTTATCCACAGATGCCACCCAGGCTGTACGGTGCTCCGGGACTTGCTTGAGAAGTAAGTTTTTAGCTAGTAACTAATTGATTTATATGGATTTTTCATAACTTATCCACAGCGCTAGCCTTGGCTAGTAATAACAATAATATTTAATTAAAGAAAGATTATTAACAGGAGTGACGATGAAGCTGAGCGCTACCAGAGAGGCCTTTCTGGATCCCCTTCAGGCGATCATCGGTGTGGTGGAACGACGTCAGACAATGCCGATCCTCGCCAATGTGTTGATCACAGCCAGAAAGGGCACTGTCACGATGACCGCCACGGATCTGGAGGTCGAGATGGTGGCGACCGGCGAGATTGCCACGGACGGTGATGGTGAGATTACGCTGCCCGGACGCAAGCTCCTGGATATCTGCAAGGCCCTGAACGAGGGTGTAAAGATCGAGGTGAATATCACCGGGGAAAAGGCGACGGTCCGGGCTGGACGTAGCCGATTTACACTTGCCACGCTGCCGGCGACGGAGTTCCCGGTGGTCGAGGATATCCACGCTCAACAAGCCATCACGCTACCCCAGCGTGCGCTGAAGCGGCTTTTGGAAAAGACCCAATTCTCCATGGCGCACCAGGACGTTCGCTACTATCTGAACGGTCTGCTACTGGAAATCGAAAAAGTGCGGTTACGGGCGGTCGCGACGGATGGTCATCGGCTGGCGTTGTGTGACGTCACACTCGACGCTGCCGCAGACGGAAACCATCAGGTCATCGTGCCCCGCAAGGGGGTACTGGAACTCCAGCGACTGCTCCATGCGGATGAGGATCTGACCCTCTCGCTGGGTACCAATCACATCCGGGTCGAGGTGGGCAACATCCGGTTTACCTCCAAACTGATCGACGGGCGTTTTCCGGATTATCAGCGCGTGATACCGAAACAGGATGGCAAGTTCATTTCGGCGGATCGCGAAGAGCTCAAGCATTCCCTGTACCGAACCGCTATTTTGTCCAATGAAAAATATCGCGGTATCCGACTGGATCTGGCCGAGAATGCATTGCGTATCCAGGCGCACAATCCGGAGCAGGAAGAGGCGGAGGAAGAGCTGGAAGTCAGCTATGACGGGCAATCCATGGAGGTTGGGTTCAACGTCAATTACCTGATGGATGCCCTGGGCGCGCTGGATGGTGACACCGTCAGCGTGCAGATCAGTGATCCGAGCAGCAGTTGTTTGATCTGGGATGCCGGCACGGAGGGCTGCCAGTACGTGGTGATGCCCATGCGTCTCTAAAAACAGAGGCGGATGACGTTACAAAAGCTTTGGGCCAGGAACGTCCGCTGTCTTGAGGATGTAAGCCTTGAGGCAGGTGATTACAACCTGATTTTTGGCGAGAACGCCTCGGGCAAGACCAGCTTGCTCGAGGCGATCTACGTTTTGGGCCGGGGCCGGTCATTCCGGGGTGCTCAACGGGAAGGTCTGATCCGCGATGGATCGGGCGAAGCCATGGTCAGCGCCCGGATCACACGCGGAGAGCAGACGGGCCAGGTAGGGCTGGCGCTGACCAGAGGTGGATCACCGCGAGTCCGGGTTAATAGTCAGGACCAACCGAGCGTTGCGGCTTTGGCCGAATGGCTGCCCGTGCAGGTGCTGGATCCGGAGCTGCACCGGCTGGTTGATGAGGGTCCTGGTGTAAGACGCCGATTCGTGGACTGGGGCGTGTTTCACGTGGAACATGGCTTTTTGGACCAGTGGCGGCGCTACCAGCGGACGCTCCGTCAGCGAAATGCTGCGTTGAAGGAAAAGTCCTACCAGGACCTGTCCGTATGGAGCGAACAGCTCGCCGCCGAGGGGGAGACCCTGGGTACGCTGCGCGGACGCTATCTGGAGGGTCTGATCCCCGATGTTCAACATTTCGGGATGAAGCTGCTGGATGCCGAGATTCGGATGGAATACCGGGCGGGGTGGCCGGAAGGCAGGACACTGGCACAGGCCCTGGCGAGCGGCCAGGATCGGGATCGTCGATTCGGGGCCACCCACGCGGGTCCCCATCGAGCGGATATCCAGATCGACGTGGCCAAACGCCGGGCCCGGGGCAGGGTCTCCCGGGGTCAACAAAAATTGCTGGCAGCCAGTCTTGTTCTGGGCCAGCTCAAGAACCTCCAGCGACGCACCGGGACACGCAGCGTACTGCTGCTGGACGATATTGCGGCGGAGCTGGACCAAGACAGCCTGACTCGGTTGATTGAGGCGGTCAGCGGCCTTGGTGTACAAATCTTTATCACCGCGCTCTCCCGTGACGATGTGCCGTTAGACCGACCTCACAGCCTGTTCCACGAGGAACAGGGAAAGGTCTCATCGGTGGTATAATCCGCCGACTGTGCTGCGGATATTTTTCTATGAGCGAAAACACCACTTACGAAGCTAAAAACATCAAGGTTCTCAAGGGCCTGGACGCCGTGCGGAAGCGACCCGGGATGTACATCGGGGACACTGACGATGGCACCGGTCTGCACCATATGGTGTTTGAGGTCGTCGACAATTCCATTGACGAGGCGCTGGCGGGCCACTGCACCGGGGTAAAGGTGAGAATCCACGCGGACGAGTCTGTCACCGTCTCGGACGACGGGCGCGGTATTCCGGTTGGCATGCACGAAGAAGAAGGTATATCCGCCGCCGAGGTCATCATGACCGTGCTCCATGCCGGCGGGAAGTTTGATGACAACTCCTACAAGGTCTCGGGCGGTCTGCACGGCGTAGGCGTGTCAGTGGTGAATGCGCTCTCCGAGACCCTCGAGTTGACGGTCTATCGGGAGGGTAAGACCCACCAGCAGGAATATCACATGGGCCGGCCAGTGGCGGATCTGGCGGTCGTCGGCGAGACCGACCGTACCGGCACCACCATCCGGTTCAAGCCCAGCGCGGATGTGTTCAACAACATCAACTTTCATTACGACATCCTGGCGAAACGCCTCAGGGAGCTGTCTTTTCTCAATTCCGGTGTGCGTATCGAGCTCGCTGATGACCGGACCGGGGAGGAGAATGTCTACGAATACGAAGGCGGTATCCGCGCTTTTGTCGAGCATCTGAACCGCAACAAGACCCCGATCCACGAGAGTGCGTTCTATTTCCAGACGGAGCGTGACGATGTGATGGTCGAAGTGGCCATGCAGTGGAATGACTCCTATCAGGAGAACATGTTCTGCTACACCAACAACATCCCGCAGCGCGACGGGGGCACCCATCTCGCGGGATTTCGTTCCGCGTTGACCCGGACGCTGAACACCTATATCGAGCGCGAGGGGCTGGCCCGCAAGGAAAAAGTTTCGACCAGCGGTGACGACGCCCGCGAAGGCCTGACGGCGGTGCTGTCAGTAAAGGTGCCGGATCCGAAGTTTTCCTCTCAGACCAAGGACAAGCTGGTGTCTTCCGAGATCAAGGGGATTGTCGAGTCGGCCATGGCCGAAAAGCTCGAGGAATTCTTGCTCGAACACCCGGGCGACGCCAAGTCTGTGGTCGGTAAGATCGTCGAGGCGGCTCGAGCCCGCGAGGCCGCTCGGAAAGCTCGCGAGATGACCCGCCGTAAAGGCGCGCTGGATGTGGCAGGTCTGCCTGGAAAGCTGGCGGACTGTCAGGAGAAGGACCCGGCTTTGTCCGAGCTCTTCCTGGTCGAGGGTGACTCAGCCGGCGGCTCCGCCAAACAGGGCCGGGATCGCCGGACCCAGGCTATCCTGCCGCTCAAAGGCAAGATCCTGAATGTGGAAAAAGCCAGGTTTGACAAGATGTTATCGTCGGCCGAGGTGGGCACATTGATCACTGCGCTTGGCTGCGGGATCGGCCGCGAGGAGTTCGATCCGGACAAGCTCCGCTATCACCGTGTCATCATCATGACCGATGCTGATGTGGACGGATCGCACATCCGGACCCTGCTGCTGACGTTCTTCTATCGCCAGATGCCCGAGTTGATCGAGCGCGGTCATATTTATATCGCTCAGCCGCCGCTGTACAAGATCAAGAAGGGTAAACAAGAACATTATGTTAAAGACGATGCGGAACTGACGGCCTACCTGCTGTCGCTCGCGCTGCAGAATGCGGCGCTCCACGTATCCGACGCGGCGCCCGCGCTGCAGGGGCCGGGTCTGGAAACCCTGGTACGACGGTTTATGGAGGTCCGCGCCATTATCGATCGCCTCGGTCGACGCTATGATCCGGGCTTGCTCGACAAGCTGCTGGTGGTGCCGACGGCTGACGGCGAGACGCTTGATGATGAAGCGTTTATGACCGGCTGGGCTCGCGAGCTCGAACAGGTCTTGAATCAGGGCAGCAACGGTAGCGGCCAGCCATACCGGCTGGGATTCGAGCCCGCCGAGGGCGATCAGCGGTGGCGTATTCGGGTCGTGCGCTTACACCACGGCGTAGAAAGCCTGCGTTATCTGCCGCGTGAGTTTTTCGAGTCGGTGGAATACCGCCGGATCGCGGAGCTTGCGGGTGATCTGTCCGATCTGATCGGCGAGGGTGCTTTTGTGGCCCGAGGCGACAAACGAGAGCCAGTCAGCTCCTTTCCCCAGGCCGTTAACTGGTTGATGGACCAAGCCAAGAAGGGGCAGGCTATCCAGCGCTATAAGGGTCTCGGCGAAATGAATCCCGACCAGCTTTGGGACACCACCGTCAATCCGGAAACGCGCCGCCTGATGCAGGTCCGGATCGAAGACGCGGTAGGTGCAGACGAGGTCTTTACCACGTTGATGGGCGATCAGGTCGAACCACGGCGCGAGTTTATCGAGCGCAATGCACTGACCGTCGCCAATCTGGACGTATAGCGCAAGGATCCGACAGAAGAGCTAACATTTTGGGCGTTCGAAGCATTTAGATGCGCGATCGCGCATTTTCATCGACAGCGACGAATCATGCTTATGTTTGCGAGGGGACACAATAAGCGCAATGTGGGTTCCACCTGTTTTGTAACAATTTAGCTCTTATTGCTGTTTTTCGCCGATTATAGCGCCATTTTCCCCGACGATAGGGTCGTTGCGATGGGCCTCGCTTATGCTTGCCATCGTATGGTCGACCCACTGTTTGGCGGCGTTGTTGACTGCCGCGGGTTCCATGCCGCGTGTCTCGATGGGTGGGCCAACGACCACGCGGATCACGCCGGGTTTTTTGCGTAGCCCACGCCGCGGCCAAAAGTCCCCGGCGTTGTGAGCGACCGGCGTCACCGGTCGCCCGGTTTCGCAGGCAAGCAGCGCCCCGCTGATCCCATAACGCCGGGTCTCACCGGCCGGCATCCGGGTCCCCTCCGGGAAGATCACCACCCAAAGACCCTCGGCCAGCCGGCTGCGGCCGGTGTGAACGACCTGGCGCACCGCCGAGCGATGCGCGCGCCGATCGATCGCGATCGGCTTGATCAGCGCCAAGGCCCAACCCAGGAACGGGATCAACATCAGTTCCCGCTTGAGCACAATGCACGGCAGCGGAAACAGCAAGAACAGCACGATAGTCTCGAAGGTGGACGAATGCTTGAGCAAGGCGATGCCGTTTTCCGGCGGGATATGTTCCGCGCCCTCGACTACGTAGGCCAGACCGCAGACATGTTTTAGCAACCACAGGTTGACGTGTGCCCACACCACACCGATCTGAAGCCGGACCGCAAAGCCAAATGGCGCCAGCAGCACCACCGCCAGCGACAGCACCAGCGTCGCCACAAAGAACAGCGTGGTGAATATCAGCGAACGGATCAGCATGGCGAGCCAGGCTCATCGAGCAAACACCGGGTCACTGCCAGCAGATCAGGAAACATTTCCACGTCATCGCCCTCGTCCAGCGCCTGGCTGGTAGTTTCCCCGTTCCCGGTCAATACCAGTATGGCACGGGCGCCGACGGCTCTTGCCGCGTCAAGATCCCGCTGCGAGTCGCCGATACAAGGCACGCCGGAAAGCGGGACTCCGTATTCGCCGGCAATCGTATGCAACAGTCCCGGTAACGGCTTGCGGCAGTCGCATGCTTCCTCAGGTCGATGCGGGCAGTAGGCGACAATATCGATACGGCCTCCGCTTTCCTCCACGGCGGATCTCATCTTCTCGTGCACGGCCTCGAGCGTATCGCGATCAAACAGACCGCGGCCCAGCCCCGACTGGTTGGTCGCGACAGCGACGGTAAACCCGGCTCGGGACAGCAACGCAATCGCCTCCAGACTGCCCGGCAAGGCCACCCACTCCTCCGGCGATTTCACAAAATCGGATCGGTCGCGGTTGATCACGCCGTCCCGATCGAGGATGACCAGCCCCGGCCCGTCCACCTAGACGCTCAGACGGGACAGATCGGCGGTGTGCAGGAACAGCTCGCGCATTTGACTCAACAGAGCCAGCCGGTTGCGCTGAAGCTCCGGGTCGTCCGCCATGACCAAGACCTTGTCGAAAAACGCATCTACCGAACCACGCAGCGTCGCAAGCCGTTCGAGCCCGAGCCGATAGTCACGCGCTTCGAGCAAGGCTTGCACTTCGTCACGCAGCTGGTCCAGCTCTTTGTACAAACGCCGTTCCTCGGGCTCCACCAGGCGCGCCGGATCCGGCCTGCGATCGCCGTCATAGTCCGCCTTGCGCAGGATATTCGCGACCCGCTTGTTGGCCGCAGCCAGACTCTCGGCGGCCGGCAACGCAGCAAAACTCTCTACCGCTTCGAGGCGTCGATGGAAGTCGAGCGGCGCCGTCGGCCGCCGCGCCAGTACTGCATCAAATACCTCGGCAGCCACCGGGTTCTTATCGGCTTCCGTATAGTAGGCGCGCAGCCGCTCCATCATGTAGTCGAAAACCTGGTCGGCAACCTCGCCGCCATCCTTGACGCCGGGGATCCTGCTGGCAGCCAGTTGCAGATGATGCAGCAAGTCCAGGTCCAATTCGTGCTCGATGATGATACGCAGCGCACCCAGCGCACTGCGCCGCAGCCCGAAGGGATCGCGGGTTCCCGAGGGTCGCTGACCGATGGCGAAAATACCGGTCAGCGTGTCAAATTTCTCGGCCACTGCCAGCACCTGACCGGTCGCTGCTGACGGCAGCACATCGCCGGCGAAACGCGGCAGATACTGCTCGCCGATTGCATCGGCGACCGCCTGTGGCTCGCCATCATGAAGCGCGTAGTAGCGACCCATGACCCCCTGGAGGTCGGGGAACTCGCCGACCATTGCCGTCAACAGATCGCATTTCGCCAGGCGTGCTGCCCGCACCGCCGGCGCAGCGTCGATACCCAGAGACCCGGCCAGATCGGCGGCCAGCGCCGCGACCCGCAGGCTCTTGTCCTGGAGACTGCCGAGCTTCTTTTGAAACACCACGTCGGCCAGACCGTCAATACGGCTTGCCAGCGTGTGCCGCCGATCGCTGTCAAAAAAGAAAGCGGCGTCACTCAGACGCGGCCTCACTACCCGCTCGTTGCCTGCGGTGACCTGGGCCGGGTCGCGGCTCGGCAGGTTGCTGACGGTGATAAACCGGGGCAGCAGCTCGCCGTTAGCGGCCGTTACCGGAAAATACCGCTGGTGCGCCTGGAGCGTGGACACCAGTACCTCGTGCGGCAACGACAGGAAACGCTCCTCAAACCGCCCGGCAATCGCCACTGGCCATTCCACCAGCGCGGTCACCTCGTCCAGCAGATCGTCGTCATAGAGTGGCCGACCACCGATCTGTTCAGCCAGATCCTGCACTGAGGTTTCGATCTGAGCACGCCGTTGAGCAAAATCGGCGATCACAAAACCACCGTCCTCAAGCAATGCCGGATAGTCGGACGCCTGCCCGATGGTGATCGGCTCCCGGACCAGGAACCGATGGCCGCGGGTTTGGCGATCGGCGGCGATGCCGAAAAAGGTTGCCGGGACCACGTCGCCGTCCAGCAGCATCACGATCCAGTGGACCGGACGCACGAATTCCGCATCGCTGGCGCCCCAGCGCATGCGCCGCGGCACCGGTAGCGCGGTCAGTGCCTGCTCCACCAGCCCCGGCAGCAGCGCCTCCGCCCGGCTCCCCGGTTGCACGTCTTCGTAGAACAGATACGCGCCCTTGTCGGTCTCCAGACGCCCGATCTGATCAAAAGCCACGCCACAGCCGGCGGCAAACTTCTCCCCGGCCCGGGTTGGCGCGCCGTCTGCGTCGATGGCTACCGCCACCGGCGGTCCGCGCCGGGAGACCTTGCGCTCCGGCTGGATCGGTGCGAGCCCGCTCACACGGACCGCAAGGCGTCGCGGTGTGGCATAGCCGCGCAGATTTTCGAAGCCGAGCCCGGCTTTGTTGAGCCCGTCCACCAGGGCGCCTGCAAAGGCGTCGCCGAGGCGCTTCAAGGCCCGCGGCGGGAGCTCCTCGGTGCCGATCTCGACCAGCCATTCCTTTCGCTCAGCCATGGGCTTTCTCACTGGCAGACGCCGCGCACATGGGGAACCCCAGTGCCTCACGACTCGCGTAATACGCCTCCGCCACCGCTCGGGCCAGAGTGCGTACGCGCAGGATGTAACGTTGCCGCTCGGTCACCGAAATGGCATGGCGGGCGTCAAGCAGATTGAACGTATGAGAAGCCTTGAGCACCTGCTCGTAGGCCGGTAGCGGCAGGCCTTTTTCGAGCAGCTCGTTGCAGACCCGCTCAAAGAACTCGAATTGGTGGAACATCTCCTTGGTGTCAGCGTGCTCGAAATTGAAGGCCGACATCTCGACCTCGTTTTGCCGATACACATCGCCATAACTGACGCGCCCCAGCGGACCGTCGGTCCATACCAGATCAAAAATGCTCTCCACGCCTTGCAGATACATCGCTATGCGTTCCAGACCGTAGGTGATTTCCCCGGTGACCGGTCGGCAGTCCAGGCCACCCACCTGCTGGAAATAGGTGAACTGCGTGATCTCCATGCCGTTTAGCCAGACCTCCCAGCCGAGGCCCCAGGCACCCAGAGTCGGAGACTCCCAGTTGTCCTCGACAAAACGGATGTCGTGGATAAGCGGATCAATGCCGAGCGCGCGCAGTGAATCCAGATACAGCTCCTGGATATCGATCGGCGACGGCTTGATGACAACCTGATACTGATAGTAATGCTGGAGCCGGAACGGGTTGTCGCCATAGCGACCGTCCGTAGGCCGTCGGCACGGCTGCACATAGGCGGCGCTCCAGGGCTCCGGGCCGATGGAACGCAGGAACGTAGCCGGGTGGAAGGTCCCCGCGCCCATCTCCATATCGTAGGGCTGGAGGAGGACGCATCCCTGCCGGGCCCAATAGGCCTGCAGCACCATCAGCAGTTCCTGAAAGGTGGCCGGTGAAGACTGACTCGAGGTGGATGTCATAGCGTCCGGGACGGCCGTCGCGTGGGCCGTATTTCCTTGTAAATAACCGGAAAGTATACCCCAGGAGACGCTTGGCCCGGTGCTGACGCCGTCTCACGATCCAGTATGGTGCAGCGGGCGGGCCAGGCGCACGGTTTCAGTGCAGCGCAGGGACCTGCATCACCCCCGGGAGGCCCGGAAATCAACGTCGCAACGGAGCTTGGGAGTGTGGCATGATTCCTGCTTGTTCCCGTTAATTGTCGCCGGTTCCGGCCGCGGACCCATATCGCGGCCGAATGATCGGCGCTTTCGTATCTCTTAATCACTCCGGAGGAATGTTTCCATGAGCGCTGCTGATGTACTGGCCCTGTTAAAGGACAAAGACGTGAAGTTTGTCGACCTGCGCTTCACCGACACCAAGGGCAAGGAGCAGCACGTCACCGTGCCGGCCTCCAAGGTGGACGATGACTTTTTTGAAGACGGCAAGATGTTTGATGGCTCCTCGATCTCAGGCTGGAAGGGCATCAACGAGTCGGACATGATCCTGATGCCCGACACCGCCAGTGCCGTGATCGATCCCTTTGCCGAGGATGTCACTGTCAACGTTACCTGTGACGTGATCGAGCCGTCGACGATGCAGGGCTACGAGCGTGATCCCCGCTCTCTGGCCAAACGCGCCGAGGCCTATCTCAAATCGACCGGCATTGCCGATACCGCCTACTTCGGGCCGGAGAACGAGTTTTTTATCTTCGACGACGTCCGCTGGGGCGCCGAGATGAAGGGCGCGTTTTACACCATCGATTCTTCTGAAGCAGGCTGGAACTCAGAGAAGATGTACGAGGACGGTAACTTCGGTCATCGGCCGGGCGTAAAGGGCGGCTACTTCCCGGTGCCCCCGGTGGATTCGCTGCACGATATCCGCTCCGCGATGTGTCTGACACTGGACGAGATGGGTCTGGACTCGGAGGTCCATCACCACGAGGTGGCGACCGCCGGCCAGTGCGAAATCGGTGTGAGCTTCAATTCGCTGGTGCGCAAAGCCGACGAAGTGCAGATCCTCAAGTACGTAGTGATGAATGTGGCTCAGGCCTATGGCAAGACCGCAACGTTTATGCCCAAGCCGGTGGTCGGTGACAATGGCAACGGCATGCACGTCCACCAGTCGCTGGTCAAAGACGGCTCCAATCTGTTCAGTGGTGAGGCCTACGGTGGTTTGTCCGAGACCGCGCTGTTCTATATCGGCGGCATCATCAAGCACGCGAAGGCCCTGAATTCCTTCACCAACCCGTCGACCAACAGCTACAAGCGCCTGGTGCCGGGGTTCGAGGCGCCGGTGAAGCTGGCCTATTCGGCGCGCAATCGCTCTGCGTCGATCCGCATCCCGCATATCCCGAATCCCAAGGGCCGACGCATCGAGGTACGCTTCCCGGATTCGATGGCTAACCCCTACTTCGCCTTCACCGCGATGCTGATGGCCGGGCTCGACGGTATCCAGAACAAGCTTCATCCGGGGGATGCGCTGGACAAGGACCTCTACGACCTGCCGGCCGAGGAGTCGAAGGGAATCCCCGAGGTCTGCTATTCGCTCGATCAGGCGCTCGACAGCCTGGATGCAGATCGCGGCTTCCTCACCGAGGGCGGCGTGTTTACCGATGACGTCATCGATGCCTATATCGATCTGAAGATGGAAGAAGTGACCATGCTGCGGATGACCACGCACCCGGTCGAATTCGATCTGTACTTCAGCCTTTAGACATAATGCAGCGTCCGAATGGCGGGGAAGCCTGGCTTCCCCGCCGTTTTTTTTGTCTCTGCGGGCGGCGGGGGCTATGCTAGACGCTCCAAATTCCAAAGGTATGCATATGCGCTGGTTTCTGTTGGCAGTCTGTCTGGTGGTCACCCCAGCTGTGGGTGAAGAGGCCTATCGCTGGGTGGATGAGAATGGCGTCATCCACTATTCCGACACGCCCCATCCTGGCGCCGAGCGTGTCGAGCTGGGCGAGGTGCAGACCTTCTCGGCCCCGACCGCTCCGGACCGTCCGCCTGCGCCGAGTCTGTCTTCGGGACAGGACGCCGCGACGGATCTGTACCCGACGTTCAGGATCGCACAGCCAGCGCCCGAGCAGACCATTCGCGATAATAGCGGCACCCTGGATGTATCGTTGGAAGTCGAGCCCCGAATCCGTACCGGACACCGGCTCGAACTGTTCCTCGATGGTCAAAGTGTCGACGGCATACCGCGCGCAACCACCCGTTTTACGATCGACGGCGTCCCGCGCGGAGAGCACACGCTCCGAGCCGAGCTGCGCGACGGCTCCGGCAACCCTGTGGCCGAGTCGCCGACGGTGCGTTTCTATGTGATGCAGACGTCGATACAAAATCAGGCCAACCCGCTGGCGCCGGGCAATCGTCCGCGCCCGACACCGCGCCCCGGCGGCTAATCGACATGCTGTTCCGGCATGGTCTCTGAGCGGGAGGCGCCCGGCCCTTTCCCGCTTGCAGAGAACCTCGCTACTGGCGTCGTAGTGCTCGGGCCGATGCTGGAGGTCACCTATCTGAATCCCGCAGCGGAACAGCTGCTCGGCAGCAGCCGGCTGCAGCTTACCGGCAAGACCATCGACCAGGCAGTGCCCGCGCTTGCGGCCCTGAGGCCGTTGCTGGAGCGGGCCGTAGCCACCGGCGAAGGCATTGCCAGACGCGAGTTGAGTATCGAGATCTCCGGCCCCAAGGCCAGTCCGAGGACCGTCGATTGCACCTTGAGCGTGATGGCGCCGGATGATGGCACCGGCGCCCTTGTGGTCGAATTCAGCGACGCCAGCCATCGGCTGCGTATCGATCGCGAGACTTCACTGTTGTCACAGCTCGAGACGAGTCGATCAATGGTGCGCCAACTGGCTCACGAGATCCGCAATCCGCTCGGCGGCATCCGTGGCGCGGCCCAGTTGCTGCAGCGAAAGTTCGAGAGCGAGGAGTTTCACGAGTACACTCGCCTGATCATCCGCGAAGCGGATCGTCTCGCCAGTCTCACCGACACAATGCTCGGGCCCGGCGGCGAGCCGGCTCGTGAATCGCACAATATCCACGAGTTGGTCGAGCACGTCTATCATCTGTTGCGCGCCGAAGCGCCCGGATCGATGACACTTAGCCGTGACTATGATCCGAGCCTGCCCAACTTGCTGATCGATCGCGGCCAGGTCGTCCAGGCGATGCTGAATGTGGCCAGAAACGCGATGCAGGCTGTGGCCGACGATGGCGACATCATTTTCCGCACCCGCGCCCTGACTCACTACACTGTAGGCGGCCGTTTGCATCGGCTGGTAGCCTCGGTCGAGGTCGAGGACAATGGCCCGGGCGTGCCGGTCGAATTGCGCGACAGCCTGTTCTACCCGCTGGTCAGCGGCCGACCCGGTGGCAGTGGCCTGGGTCTGGCCCTGGCGCTGGAACTGGTGACTCGTCAGGGCGGCATCGTCGAGTACACCAGCGTGCCGCGTTGCACCGTGTTCCAGATGTTGTTCCCGATAGAGGACATTCATGCAAGACACACCGCTTGAGGTCTGGGTGGTCGATGACGACGAAGCGATCCGCTGGGTGCTCGAGCGCGCACTGAACAGCGCCGGCATGACCTTCCGTGGCTTTGCAGAATCGGCTTCACTGCGTTCCGCGCTCGATGAAGGTGTGCCGCAGGTCGTGATTACCGATATCCGCATGCCCCAGGAAGACGGTCTGAGTCTGCTCGATCACATCCAGCAGGCGCATCCTGAGTTGCCGGTGATCGTGGTCACCGCGCACTCCGATCTGGACAGCACCGTGGCTGCTTACCGCGGTGGCGCGTTCGAGTATCTGCCGAAGCCGTTCGATATCGACGAGGCCGTGGCGCTGGTCCAGCGCGCGGCCCGGCACGGCATCGGCGGCGACCGTAAGGAAGAAAGCCCGACCTATCCGCGCCTGATCGGACAGGCGCCGGCCATGCAGGAAGTGTTCCGGGCCATCGGCCGGCTGTCGAACTCGAGCATGACGGTCCTGATCACCGGTGAATCGGGCACCGGCAAGGAGCTGGTGGCGCGGGCACTGCATGAGCACAGCCCGCGGGCGCGCAAGCCGTTTATCGCGTTGAACACCTCGGCCATCCCATCAGAGCTGCTGGAGTCCGAGCTATTCGGCCACGAACGAGGCGCGTTCACCGGCGCGGATGCCGCGCGCCCCGGCCGCTTCGAACAGGCTGACGGCGGTACCTTGTTTTTGGACGAGATCGGCGACATGTCGCCGGCGCTGCAGAGTCGCCTGCTGCGGGTGCTGGCGGAGGGTGAGTTTTATCCGGTCGGCGGACAGGTGCCGAAACGGGTGGATGTGCGCGTGATCGCAGCAACTCATCATGATCTGCCGGCCCGCGTGGCCGCGGAGCATTTCCGCGAGGATCTGTTTCACCGTCTCAATGTGATCCATATCGAGACCCCACCGTTGCGCGCGCGGCGCGAGGATGTCTCCGTCCTGCTGGACCATTATCTGGAAGTGGCGGCGGCCGAGATGAGCGTCGCACCCAAACGCATGACCGCCGACGCCAGAGATCTGTTGACCGCATTTGACTGGCCCGGGAATGTGCGGCAGCTGGTCAATGCCTGTCGCCGACTGACAGTTACCGCGCCGGGGCGGCAGATCCAGACGGGCGATATCCCGGCTGAACTCGGTGGCCAGGCAGGGGAAGTCGGTGATATGGACTGGTCTCGAGAGCTGCGTCGCTGGGCCAGCGCCTATCTGGAGGCCGCCGATGATTCGCCGCTGCTTGAGCAGGCGCTGCCCAGATTCGAGCGCGCGCTGATCGAGGCCGCGCTGGAGCGATCCAGGGGCCATCGCCAACAAGCGGCGCGTTTGCTCGGCTGGGGGCGGAACACGTTGACGCGGAAGATCCGGGAGCTCGGGATCGGCGACTGATTTAAGGCGATTTTCGTCTGCGGTCTATGACGGTAGACGCAGCGTTCCGACGAGTTCGCTGACCGAGCCAAGATTGTGGCGCTGCAGATAATCGGCGATGCCGTTGTTCATCCGCTTGCAGGCCATCGGATCGTAGAACAGCGCTGTGCCGACACCCACCGCCGATGCGCCGGCGATGATGAACTCCAGCGCGTCGCCGGCATCACAGATCCCGCCCTGACCGATGATGGGCACGCCATGCGGTCCCGCCACCTCGTAGACCTGATGTACCTTCAGTAACGCGATGGGCTTGATCGCCGGCCCGGACAAGCCGCCCTGAACGTTACCGATAACCGGTGCTCTGGCCTCGGCATCGATGGCCATGCCCATCAAGGTATTGATCACCGCAAGGCCGTCGCTGCCGGCTTCGATACAGGCTCGCGCATTGGCGCGGATATCGGTCTGGTTCGGTGACAGCTTGGTGATGATCGGCTTTGAGGTGACGGCGCGGCAGGCGGCGACCACCCGGGCCGACATCTCCGGATAATTACCGAAGGCGACCCCGCCCTCCTTGATGTTCGGACAGGAGATGTTGATCTCTATCGCGTCAATCGGCGAATCGTCAAAGCGCGCGGTCACGTCCACGTAGTCCTCGATGGTGGAGCCGCAGACGTTGGCGATAAAGCGCGTCTCCTCGAAATCCAGCTCCGGCAGGATTTCGTCGACCACGCGGTCCGCCCCCGGGTTCTGCAGACCGATCGCATTGAGCATGCCCATCGGTGTCTCATAGATGCGGTGAGCCGGATTGCCCAGACGTGGTTCCGGCGTCGTCCCCTTGAGCACAACCGCCCCCACATCCCGGTTCGAAAAGCCCTCGACCCGGGTATATTCCTCACCGAATCCGACGCAACCCGACAACAGAACCAGTGGTGAGTCGAATCGCATGCCGCATAGCTCAAGCGCCAGGGCCGGGTGCAGCTTGTCAGTCATTGCCGTCATAATCCTCGACCGAGCCTAGGGGCCGGAGCCTGTCCTCGCATGTTCGATGTAATCCTCTACCAGCCCGAGATCCCGCCCAATACCGGCAATATCATACGACTTTGCGCCAACACCGGCGCGCGCCTGCATCTGATCGAGCCGCTCGGTTTCGAGCTTGACGAGCCGCGGCTGAAGCGGGCCGGCCTCGACTATCATGAATACGCCCGGGTCAATCGCTACGAGCGTCTGGATGACTGTCTGCGTACACTGGGCGAGCCGCCGGTCTATGCGTTCTCCAGCCATGCCGCTCGCCGCTACGATGACGCCGCCTTCGCCGCCGGCGACGCGTTCTTGTTCGGCCCGGAAACGCGAGGTCTGGGGCCGGCCGTGCTCGCCGGGATACCTGCATCCCGACGCCTCACCATCCCCATGCGTCAGGGCAACCGCAGCCTGAATCTGTCCAACGCAGTCGCAGTTGTGGTTTACGAGGCCTGGCGGCAAACGGGTTTCGCCGGCTTGCGAGACTAGCCGCCAGGTGCAAATTCCGATTTGAGATCGCGTTGCATCAGCGCGCTTACCGCGGCATGCGGGTCCTCGCCCTGATACAGGATGCGATAGATCTGCTCACAGATCGGCATCTCGACGCCGGCTCTGGCGGCCACCCGGTGCACCGCATCGGCGGCTTTCACGCCTTCGACCACCTGCCCGATCTCTGTTTCGGCCTCGGCCACGGTCTTGCCTGCGGCCAGAGCCAGGCCCATGCGACGATTCCTCGACAGATTGTCGGTGCAGGTCAGCACCAGATCACCCATCCCGGCCAGCCCCATGAATGTAGCGGGCTGCGCCCCGAGCGCGACCCCGAGTCGCGTCATCTCCACCAGGCCCCGGGTGATCAGCGCAACACGGGTGTTGGCGCCGAAGCCGAGACCGTCGCAGATCCCGGCGCCGATGGCCAGCGCATTTTTGACCGCGCCGCCTACCTCGACGCCGATCATATCGGCCGAAGTGTAGGCGCGGAAATTCTCGCCCGAGATACTCTCGGCCAGCTCGGCGGCGAACGCGTTATCAGCGGAGGCCACGGTCATCGCCGTGGGCAGGCCTGCGCCTACTTCCTTGGCGAATGTCGGCCCTGACAGGACCGCGGTGGCGATGTCCTTACCGAGGACCTCAGACGCCACCTGGTGTGGCAGTTGACCTGTTTCGACCTCGAAGCCCTTGGTCGCCCAGGCCAGCCGGGCGTCCCTGCGCAACAGCGGTTTGATCTGCTTCAGCGTTACGCGAAAGGCGTGGCTGGGCACAGCGATCAGGACCATGCTGGCGCCAGTGACGGCCCGCTCCAGGTCCGGTTCGATCACGAGGCTCTCCGGGAAGTGGGCACCCGGCAGAAAATGCTGGTTCTCCCGGTCCTCGATCAGGCGATCGAGACGATCGTCCTCCCGTCCCCAAAGTGCTGTGGAAGTGCCGCTGCGAGCGAACTGGATCGCCAGCGCGGTGCCCCAGGAACCTGCGCCCAGGATGGTGATCGCGCGTTGTTCGCCCATCAGCTTCTCCCGGCTGTTTCCTGGGATTGTACGCCTAGGCCCCGGCCGTCTCCGAATCCTGCTCGGCCTGCGCCTGAGCGTGGGCCATCATGGACTCGAAATTCACCGGCTGCAGATGCAGCTGCGGGAATCCGCCCTTGCCGACCAGGTCGGCGATGACCTCGCGCGCATAGGGATATAGCTGGGTGGGGCAGAATATTGCCAGCATCTGCGCCATATCCGTAGCCTGGAATCCCTCGAGCAGGAAGATACCGGCCTGCTGCACCTCAGCCAGGAACGCGACCTTGTCGCCCTGTTTGGCCTCGACCGAGATTTCCAGCACCACCTCGATGCTGTTTTCGCCGAGATCCTCGGTGCGTGTCGAGAGATTCATCGTCACCGCAGGCTTCCATTCGCCCCGCAATATCCCCGGGCTGTTCGGAGCCTCGAAGGACGCATCCTTCAAGTACACTCGCTGCAGACCTATTTGGGGGCCGTTGGCGGCCGCAGCGGCCTGGTCAGATGATGCTTCAGTCATGATTGCTCCAATCGGGTTGTCTGTTGTCCATTATCCAGGCCGGCCGGTATATCTGGCGCCGGCGTGGCGCCTGTTTGTTGCGGAAAAAGGAGGGGGTCCAGCTTCCCGTCCAAGTCGAGGGCGTGCAGATCGTCATAGCCGCCGATATGGGCCCCATCGATAAAGATCTGCGGCACCGTCCGTCGCCGGCTGCGCACTTCCATCTTGCGACGCCGGGCCGGATCCTGATCGACGGCGACGTCTTCGTAGCTGACGCCCTTAAAATCCAGGAGCTCCCGCGCCCTCATGCAATAGGGGCAGAACCGGGTCCCGTAGACCACGATCCCGGCCTGGTCTGCGGCGCTCATTTCTTGCGTTCCCTTGGCCCGTTCCTGTTGCTGCGAGCCAGCGGCAGGTTGTCCCGCTGCCAGGCGACGAGACCGCCCTGAATGTTGGCCACCTGGGCCACGCCCTTTGCCCGCAGCAGCCGTGCCGCCTTGGCGCTGCTGCCGCCGGTGTCGCAGCAGACGAGGACAATCTTTTTGCTGAGCTTCTCCGCCGCCTCGTCGTCTTCGCCGAGCTTGGCCAGAGACATGTTGCGCGCGTTGACGACATGGCCCGTCTCGAATTGTGCTTCCGGGCGGACGTCGATGACGACGGCGCCCTTGTTGATCAACTTGACCGCGTCGGCCGGAGAGACCGACGTGCCCCCGGCGCGCAGCCGCGCCTCATTCAGGATAACCAGCGCTGTCAGCGCCACTAGGGCGCCGACCAGGAACGGATGGTTGCCGGCGAATTCGATGAGCTGAGCCATACCGGTTGGGATCTCCAAGACGGTCACGGTAAAGCGCGCCATTATAACAGCGCCGCTCGCCCGCCGCCTTCCGTCACCGGACTCTAAACCCTACACTGAAGTCCGCTGGTGTCGGCCCTCAAGCAGGTACAAACGTTGATCCGCAGAGTCTGGATTTCGGTTTTGATCTTTGCCGTTCTTGTCGTCCCGGCAGTGGCCGATGACGATCCGGGTGCCCGCCTGCAGCAGCTGCGAGAGCGGGTGGGCTCGCTACAAAAGGAGCTGGAACGGGACGCAGACCGGCGCGACAAGGAGGCCGCGCAACTTCGTGAGGCAGAGCAGGAGGCGGCCGCCGCGGCCGCGGAGCTGAGGCGCACCCGGATCGCGATCGCGGATCACCGGCGCCGGCTCGACGCGCTGGGCGCCGATAAGCGGAACAGCGAATCGCGCCTGGAATCCGGGCGGACCGATCTGGCAGTCCAGGTTCGAGCGGCCTATCTCGGGGGCCGGCAGGAACGGCTGCGGATGTTACTCAATCAGCAGGATCCGGCCCTGCTCGGCCGGATGCTGGTCTACTACCGATACCTGAGTGAATTTCGCGCCGAGCAGATCGAAGCTGTTGTCGCCGAGCTGTCACGCCTCGTCGCGGTAGAACGGGAACTGGTCGTCGCGACCCGGGAACTTGAGGAGCTCGAGAACAAGCGCCGGCGCAAGGTGGCAAAGGTCGAACAGGCCCGCGAGACCCGTGCGGCTGCGCTGGCCAGGCTCGATACCCGGATCGAAGACAATGCTCAGGAAGTAGCGCGGCTGCAGTCCGAGGAACAGACTCTGCTGCGGCTGATCGAGGAGCTGCAGCGGGCGCTGGAGGATCTTCCCGGCGCTCAGCGGGAACCCTTCGCCGAGCAGCGGGGCAAGCTGGCATGGCCGGTCAAGGGCAGTTTGCTGCACGACTTCGGCCAGCCGAGGGCGGGAGGGTCGCTACGCTGGAACGGCGTGATGGTCAGCGCCGAACGCGGCGCCGAGGTTCGTGCGGTCTATCACGGACGCGTTGCTTACGCTGACTGGCTGCCGGGTATGGGCTTGTTGTTAGTGATCGAACATGGGGACGACTATCTGAGCCTGTATGGTCACAACGACGTGTTGTTCAAACAGATCGGTGACTGGGTGCAGCCGGGTGAGGTGATCGCCGCGGCCGGTGACAGTGGCGGCCGCAACCGGGCGGCGCTCTACTTTGAGATCAGGCGGGGCAAACGGCCCCAGGACCCGCACCGCTGGTTTGGCGCCCGATTGTCGGCGCGTTGACGCCGTTTTGAGGCCTCGGGGCCCTGTGCTATGGTCGATGCTCGATCCCCGGGGGGGGATTCAGGACACGCCATGTCTCTGAAAATCAGGGGACTTCTCGCAATTGGCATCGGTACGGCGCTGGGTCTGGCGCTGAGCCTGGGATCCGCTGTGCTGGCCAGCCGGCAACTGCCGGTCGATGCCGATCTGGACGCCGGGCAGTCGCAATTGCTGACCGAAGTCCTCGATCACGTGCGGCGTGAGTATGTGGATCCCGTCGATGACCGGCGACTGCTCGAATCTGCGGCCCGCGGCCTGATCGCCGGGCTCGATGATCATTCGGCATTTCTCAACGCTGCCGAATACCGGGACATCCTCGACAGCACCAGCGGCGGCTATACGGGTATCGGACTGAATGTCGGGATCGATGACGGTCATGTCGTGGTGATCGCGCCCATGCCGAGCGGTCCCGCCGCCGCCGCCGGTGTGATGGCCGGAGACGTGATTGTCAGCGTCGACGGCATGCCCGTAGGCGCGGCCGAATTCGACGAGACCATCGCACAACTGCGCGGTGAGCCGGGCTCCCGAGTCCGCGTGACCGTGGTCCGTGGACAGGATGACTGGCCGCGCTCCTTTGACATCGAACGTTCCGAGGTCAGGCTTCCCAGCGTCGAATGGCGGCAGCTGGAGCACCGATATGGCTATCTGCGTCTGTCCCATTTCACCGCGACCACCGCCGATGAAGTCGAGCAGGCGCTGGCTGAGCTGAACGCGTTGCAGATCGAGGGGCTGGTCATCGACCTGCGCGACAATCCGGGCGGCGTGCTCGATGCCGCGGTAGATGTGGCCGACCTGTTTCTGGACATGGGTGTCATCGTAAGCGCCGAAGGACGCGCTGCCGATGCCCGTTTCCGCTACCGGGCTCGCGGTGGCGACCTGATGGCCGGCAAGCCGATTACGCTCCTGGTCAACGGCAGTTCTGCCTCGGCTTCCGAGATTCTGGCAGGCGCGCTGCAGGACAACGATCGGGCGCTGATAATCGGCTCGCCCACCTTCGGCAAGGGCTCGGTGCAGACGGTGCTGCCGCTGTCTGAAGGGCGCGCGATCAAGCTCACTACGTCGCGGTATTTCACGCCGTCCGGACGGTCCATTCACAATAGCGGCATCCGGCCTGATGTCACCGCTTACCCGAGCCCGAACGAGGCTGATGGTGACCGCGCGCTGGAGATCGCGGTCACTCGTCTGCAACGGCCCCCTGTGATCGAATCCCGATGGATCGTCGCTACCGAGGCGCGTCCGATTCCATGAAATTGCGGAGTCTCCCGGGTCTTGTCACCCTGGGGCTCTGCTCACTGGCCACTGCCCTCCCTACCTCTGCCGCTGATACGCCAGTGGTGGCGATCATCATCGACGATCTCGGCCATGCGCTGGACCCGGGTCTCCAGGTTGCGGCACTGCCCGGGCCGGTCGCCTGCTCCGTGCTTCCCCACACGCCGTCGGGCCGCTTGCTGGCGGAGCGCTGTCATGCGTCGGGCAAGGAAGTGATGCTGCACCTGCCGATGCAGCCAGCCGATCCCGCGGAGCAGCCCGGTGTCGGCGCGCTCGAGGTGCGCCACGGGCGGGGTGAATTGCTGCAGAGGCTTGAAGCGGCCATGGCGTCGGTGCCCCACGCCAGTGGCGTAAACAACCATATGGGGAGTCTGTTCACCCGACATCTGGCACAGATGCAGTGGGTGATGGAGTCGTTGGGCGCCAAGCGCGACCTGTTCTTTGTCGACAGCGTGACCACATCGGCCAGCGTCGCCTGGCGGGTAGCGGTGTCCAATGGACTACGCACTGCGCGAAGGGACGTGTTTCTGGACACCTCGCCCCGGCCCGAGGACATTCGCGGGGCGCTGACGCGCCTGAAGAAAGAGGCGCGCCAGCACGGTTTCGCCCTGGCCATCGGTCATCCCTACCCGGAGACCCTGGCCGCTCTGCAGACAGAGCTTCCACGGCTGCGGCAGGAAGGTATCATGCTGGTAAGCGTCGACGAGCTGATTCGTCGCAGGAGCACGGAGGGCGCCCCATGGCTCGTGTACTCGTCCCTCTCGCCGCCGGTTTCGAGGAGATAGAGGCTGTCACCATCATCGACATCCTGCGTCGCGCCGATGTGGAGGTAGTCGTCGCCGGGCTGCACCCGGGCCCGGTGACCGGGTCGCACCAGATCACGGTCACCCCGGACCTGGACCTCGACGATGCTGTCACGCAGACATTCGACATGGTCGCACTGCCCGGCGGCATGCCCGGGGCCGATAACCTGCAGCACGATCAACGCATCATCGATGTGCTCCACGCCACGGCCCGGCGCGGCGGTTTCACTGTGGCGATCTGTGCCGCGCCCAAGGTGCTGGCCGCTGCCGGCCTGCTCGATCATCGGCGCGCGACCAGCTATCCCGGGTTTCTCGATGCGCGATCGGCGCCCGGAATCATGCTCAGCGATAAGCCTGTGGTGCAGGACGGATCACAACTGACCTCGCGTGGCCCTGGCACCGCGATGGATTTCGCGCTCGCGCTGATCGAGAATCTCGCCGGTAAAGATCAGCGCGATGCTGTCGAGACAGGGCTGCAACGGCCGGCGACCACCGGCGTATCCAACAGGCATACGGCTTAGATGAGAAATTTACGAGAGAAACTCGTCGCTGATGTCGGCGAGGAGATCGAAAGGGATCAGATAAGAGGCTTCGCCCGCAGCGTGGCCGAGATCGAATGGCTGGTGCTGATTCTGGTGATGCTCTATCTGCTGGCGCCCGGCACCGATGTGTCGCGTCAGCCGATGCTGACCGCCGCGCTGGTCGCCTTTGCCGCGTTTATCCTGACCTTCCGTTATCTCGGCTTCTACCGGACCCAGTCCCGCCTCAAGATCAGCATCGAGACGCTTGCGATGATCGGCTTCGTCACCGCAGTACTGATACCGACCGGCCGGCTCGAGAGTCCCCTGCTCAATCTCTATCTGTTGCCGATAATTGTCACTGCGCTGACCCTGGGCAAATGGGTGACCTTGTTGTTCGTGGGTTTGATTTCCCTGTGCTACGTATTCGTGGGCGGGGATCTGATGTCGGCATTGTCGCTGGCCGGCATGAGCGAGATCCTGGCCAACCTGGCACCGTTTCTGCTGGTCGCCTTCGTGACGACCATGTTGGCGAACGATATCCACATCGCCAAGAGCCGCATCCGCACACTCTCTGAAACCGATGAATTGACCGGGTTGCAGAACATGCGCGCGTTCGCGCGGCTCCATAAACAGGAGCATGAAAGGGCGGGACGATACGAGCGGACTTACGGTCTGATGCTGCTCGACATGGACAATCTCAAAGGCATCAACGACACCATCGGACATGAGGCGGGCAGCAGTGCGATCGTGCTGGTGGCCAATGTCATCACCCGGCTGATACGCAACACGGATGCGGCGGCCCGCTACGGCGGTGACGAATTCATCGTGTTGTTGTCGGAGATCACGCCCGAGCGCCTGGATCAGATCAGCAAGCGCATCCGCAGCAGTGTGCACAACGCCACGCTCGAGTTCGAGGGCCGCATGTACCGGACCTCGGTCAGTATCGGCACCGCGATATTTCCTGACGATGGCACGGATCCGAAAGACCTGATCAGCAAGGCGGACGGCAAGATGTATCAGAACAAGGAACTCCAGCGCCGACCGTCGGTGAAGGTCCCCTAGGAGTGAGTCCTACGCATCCATGAGCCCGCCACGAGCATTATCTTCAGAGCGCGAGTTGCTGGCCCTGCTGGCGGTCGTGGCGGTGGCGCTCGTTTTCTCGGGTATACGCCCCAGCGACTATATGACGTGGGTGCTCGAGGTGTTGCCGGTGCTGATCGTTGCGCCGCTGCTGATGTTTACCCGGCACCGGTTTCCGCTGACGCGGCTGTGTTACTGGTTCATCGTCGTGCACGCGTTGATCCTGATCCTCGGCGGACACTACACCTATGCCAAGGTGCCGCTGGGCTTCTGGATCCAGGATGTGTTCGACCTGAGCCGCAATCCCTATGACCGCATCGGCCATCTCGCCCAGGGCTTTATCCCGGCGCTGGTGGCGCGGGAGATCTTGCTGCGCAAGACACCGCTGAGATCAGGCGGCTGGCTGTTTTTGCTGGTGGTCAGCGTGTGTCTGGCCTTCAGCGCGTTTTACGAGATGATCGAATGGTGGGTAGCGATCCTCGCTGGTCTTTCTGCCGAGGCGTTCCTCGGCACGCAGGGTGATATCTGGGATACACAGTGGGATATGTTTCTCGCCCTGATCGGCGCGATTGCGGCCCTGCTGATTCTCGGCCGGGCCCAGGACCGACAGCTTGCCCGCATGGGCATCGATACCGGTGCGCCCGTTTGATCAAACCGCGGCTGTCCCGGAGGCATAGCAAGCACTCGTCAGCCTGAACAGAGGGCCGCCCTTATCACCCCCGCGTGCACATGGTCTTTGACAGCGGCACAGCCGGACGATCTCCGTTGGCTGATCGACCGGCTGCGCGAAGCGCATTTGCCGGATCAGGGGATACGTGTCAGTGAATCGGAGCGTTATCTGATCGCCCGTAATCAGGCTGGCGTGGCGCTGGGCGGCTTTGGTCTGGAATTACATCCACCCTGTGCGTTGCTGCGCTCCCTGGTCGTACGCGCCGATGCCCGGGGTGGGGGTCTGGGACGCACGCTGGTGAGCGCTGCGGAGGATCTTGCCCGGGAGCATGGTGTCCGGTCTATGTACCTGCTGACGCTGGACGCAGACGCATTCTTTCGTCGACTGGGCTATGTCGAGATCCCGCGTGATGTCGTGCCGGATGAGATTCAAAAAACCGGGGAATTCGCCATACTTTGTCCGGCATCGGCGATCTGTCTGAGCAAGCGACTGGCTGCCGTGTCCGGCCCGGAGGCCCGGGATGACGCCGGCCCCGGCAGCGAATTCGATGACCCGGCGAGCGCGGGTTGATCGATCGACCTTGGCAGGTGCTGCTGCTGAGACGGAGTGCCCCTCGTCGCCGCCGACCTGCGGCCGGAGCGGTTTCCCGCGTAGCCTGGCTCCTGCTCCGACTGTTGCTGTGGTTTCTGCTGCTGTTGGGGGTCCTCGTGGTGTTTGAGGCGACAAATTTTGTCGATGCAAATATCTGTCTGGAATTTAGCCCGGGCGTCGAGTGGTGCAACCACACGCCGGACCCGGTCGAGGCACCGTGAGAACGAGGCTTGCGTGCGCGCGCGTTTGGTCAGCCGCGGGCCCGGCCTTACACTAAGGCCATAGTGCGATACGGCCAGCTTGGAGGAGACAGGAATGGAAGGTGGAATTATCGGAGCACTGGTGCTCGTGGCCGACATCTGGGCCATCCTCAACGTGTTCCAGAGCAAATCGGAAATGACCCCAAAGGTGCTATGGATCGCGGCCATCATCCTGCTGCCGGTGTTGGGCTTTCTCGCCTGGCTGATTGCGGGGCCGCGCAAAGCCTGAGCACCGGGCCAGCGTTAGCCGTACCGCTCAGCCCGCGGTCACGGGATACGTGCCGGCCCGGATCCAGCGGCTCAATAGCCACTTCTCGCCCCGCAGCACCGGCGCACCCGCGTGCAGCGTCCTCACATCCGGCTCGCCTCCGGGATCGCAGTTAAAAAATAACAGCCCGCAACCGGTCGCCGGAGGGATGGTCAGACCGACCTCGGGAAAGCAGGTCTCGCCGCCGGCTTCCACCTCGTTCAGATAAACCAGGAAGGTTGCCACCCGCTGCCCACCCTGGTCGAGACCCACACGGCTGCCAGGGGCCCGTGGATCGTAATAGTCCCGATGCGGCCGGTATTCGTCGCCGGGGGCGTAATGAAGGATGGTGATCGGCTCCGCGTTTTCAGGTGGCAGCATCGCGTACCGGGCCAGACGCTGCTCGATGTTCCAGACCACCATGTCGCGCAGAGGGTCTAGCATCCTCGCCGATGACGCGCGGCGTGCGTCATCCACGACGCGTTCGCCGGTCTTCCGATCCAGTACGCGGGCGGTACGCAGGAACGGCTGGGCCATGGCGATAAGGTGAAAACACTCTTCCTGGGACAGCATGTCGGGGAACAGGAAACAACGTGGCTGCCATGCAAGGACCCGCGGCGCCGCTTCGCCAAGATTGATCAGGCATTCCCGTGGTGTCTGGGGCGGGGCAGGCTGCCGGCTCATGGCCTGGGCACTCGCGATGTCCGCATCATCGAGCTGCGGCGCCAGACGGTTGGCTGCCATGGAGCCGCCCGGGTAACCGGCGGCGGCCGCGGCCATATAGCTGGCCAGCGCGCGGATCGGGTCGGCGCTCAATGTGTGTCCACACTCGTGACGCCACCCGATGGCGCACAGCGCTCGCGGTTCACCAGCGGCGGCGGCGCGGCCATACCATGCGCTTGCTTGCACTGGGTCCGGGTCGCCGCCAATGCCGTGGCTGAGGCCGTAGGCAAACTGGCACATCGCACCCGGGTGACCGGCTTCGGCTGCCTGACGGAAACAGTCTTTCGCGGCTGTGGGGTCCTGCGGCCGACCATAACCGGCCCCGTACATCTCGCCGAGCCGGTAGCGCGCCTCCGCGAAGCCCGCGTCTGCAGCGCGCAAGAACAGATCGCCCGCCGCGCTCGGGTCATATGCCACGCCCTGTCCCCGCAGCAGCATATAGCCCAGGGCAGACATCGCCGGCGCGAAACCCTGTTCTGCGGATGCCTCCAGTGTCCGCCGGGCGGCCTCATAATCGGCGTCGTCACCATGCTGTTGCAGGTACCAGACACCCAGATTGTATTGGGCTGCGGCGATGCCGCGAGCAGCATCGCGCTTCAGTGTATCGAGGTCGGGCGCCTGCGCCATTTGAGTCCTCCTCCGCGGGGGCGACAGCTTAGCAGAAGCGGGTTTGCGCTCTTTGACTGGAACTATCAAGCAAAGCAGTCATGCTTGTGCAGAGCGGTTGGTAGATACGGAGCAATAGAATGGAGCGAATCCTTGTAAGCAGTTCAGCCCCCTGGGAAGAACAGGTCGGTTATTCCCGGGCGGTGCGGGTCGGAGCCCATGTCTATGTATCCGGTACTACCGCCACGGGTGCGGATGGGGCCTTGATCGATGGCGACGCCGCGGCTCAAACAAGGCAATGTTTGAGCAACATCCGCGCCGCTTTGGAGCGGGCTGGCGCCAGCTTGGAAGACGTCGTGCGGACGCGGATGTATGTGACGGATATCGGTGAGTGGGAGGCCATCGGCAGCGCCCACGGCGAGGTGTTCGGCAGCATCCGCCCCGCGACGTCGATGATCGAGGTCAGTCGTCTGATCGTGCCCGAGATGCGGGTCGAAATTGAAGCAGAGGCCTACGTCGTCGATCCGTCCGAGGCCGGGTAAAGGTCGAGCCGGGCTCTAAGGCGGGCCTGGGGCGGTGATATTGGTACAGTAGGCCGACGGTGGCACACTGGACGTTGCGAATACGCGCCGGGAGAGAAGCAGGATGACAGACGCACTCGTAGCATACGTGCATTACCTCGGCATCATGATATTGATGGCCGCCCTGGTCACCGAGCATGCCCTGCTCGGCGGCAACCTCGACTTGCGCCGTGCCAGACAGATGGCCACGACGGATCTGATCTACGGCGGGGCGGCCGCAGTGGTGTTGCTCTCGGGCATCGTGCGGATGCTCTATCTGGGCAAGGGAAGCGCATTCTACTTCGGTAACCCCTTGTTCCACGTCAAACTCACCCTGTTCGTGCTGTTGGCATTGTTGTCTGTCTATCCCTCGGTCCAGATCGCCGGCTGGCGGATGGGACTCAAGCAGGGACACGCCCCGCCGGCGTTGCCGAAGCGTTTCGCGGTGATGCGCTGGATCATCCGCATAGAACTCACCGCACTGGCGCTGATCCCGCTACTGGCCGTGCTGATGGGACGGGGTTTCGGCTATTGATGGGTCGACTACGGCCCGTCATCTGACCCTGACAGCCTCCCGGATATGGCTGAAAAGCCCGAAGATATGAAGAACCTCGGCCCGGTGTCCGTGGCCTGGCTCCGTGAGGCCGGTATCGCTACGCCAACAGCCCTGCGTCAGAGTGATGCCATAGCCGCCTGTCTCGCGGTACGCGCGCTCGGACATCGGCCCAGCGTCAATCTGCTCTACGCCATCGACGGGGCCATCGACGGGGCCATCGAGGGGGCCATCGTGGACCAGCACTGGACCCGGGTGGACAGGGGACGGCTTCTGCCAGGTCTGGACCAGGCGGAGCAGGTACACGGGATACTCGACTGAGACCGCGGATCGATGGGCAAAAGCTTGATGATGTTGGGCCTCGTGTTGATGCTGATCGGAGCGGTCTGGCAATGGGCTCCGGGACTGCTCGGCTGGTTCGGTAAACTGCCCGGTGATTTTCGTTTTCAGAACGGCAACAGCACGGTGTTTATTCCGCTGGGCTCCATGCTGGTCATCAGTCTGGTGCTCAATGTCATTTATTATCTGTTCTTCCGGCACTGACAGGGCGCCCCGATCGGCGCCGGAACATCGACCGGCAACCACGGGAGGCGACCATGAACAAACGCGCCGGCATCAGGATCGTATTCGCATTGTTGCTGTGCTCCGGCACAGCCGTTGCGGACGAGGCACCCGGACCGGGCCCGCTGGCGCCGTTCGAGGCACTGATCGGTGGGCAGTGGACCCTGGGTGACGGTTACCAGGTCCTGGAGTGGGGGGTCGGCCAACGATCGGTCATTGCCCGTTCTTACCAGCGCGGTGCGGGCGGCACGCGGCTGGTGTCCGAAGGCATCTGGTTTTTCCATCCTGGAAAGCAGACGGTAGTCGGCTATTTCACCGCTGTCGGTATGGGTATTGCGCTGTTCGAATATCAGACCACGCCGAGCACCGCCGGACTCGAGAGCGAGATCGTCACGTGGGATGAACAGGGGCGTGAATCACGCTATGTCGAGCGCTGGCTGTTGCAGGGAGAGGATCGTTATCTGTGGCAGCTGATGGCCCCGGGTGAGGACGGCCTCAAGCCCGTGTCCGAGAGTGTCTTTACCCGTGAGAAATCGGGCGCTGATGCCGCGGAGGGCCGGCCATGAGTATCAGACAATGTCTTTTCCTGATGGTGGTATTTTCGCTTGCCGCCTGTGCGCCATCCCGCGGACCGGATTCCGAGGCACGCAGCCTGCTCGAGCAGGACCAGTCTTTTGCCCGCTTGTCGGTGGATCAGGGCGCCGCGGCCGCGTTTGCCGAGTATCTGGCTCCGGATGCCATCCAGCTGCCGGAACGGGGCGATGCCGTGGTCGGCAGAAATGCCATCACGGAGGGCCTGGTGCCGCTGGCCGACTACGTGCTCGACTGGACGCCGGTCGCCGCCGAAGCCTCGCTCGATGCGACGCTGGGTTATACCTGGGGACGTTACCGCCTCTATCGCAAGGACAATCCTGAGCAGGTGCAGGCAGGCAAATATCTGACCGTATGGCGTCGATACGAGGATGATCGATGGCGCGTGGTGGCGGATATTGGCAATCACGAACCCGTGGCTCCGGACTGAAGCCGGGTCTGGCGACCGGGGATACTGCAGTATGCGTGGACAAAAGAAACTGGCGAGGTCCGAGGCCAGCCCGGCGACATTGGTCGGACTGGCGGCGATGATCGCGGTCGCCAGCGCCCTGGCCGGTCTCTATACTCTGCCCGGCACGCGTATCCCGTTGCTCAACCCGGTGCCCGCCGTATGTCTGGCGGCGATGCTGGTCTACGGTCTACGCACCTGGCCGGCGGTGCTGGCCGGCAGCGTCGTCTGGTCAGCGGTGATGTTGGCGCCGGACTATGTTCTCGCCGCCGCCTACAGTCTCGGCATCACGCTGGCCAGCGTCATGGCGGCCTGGGGCGTGTTCCGCTACTGGCGTCTGGACCTGTCGCGCAACGCGGTCCACAACCTGATGGTGGTTTATCTGTTCGGGGCCGTGGCTTTTGCTGCGGTGATGATGCTGCTGGTGGCGCCGGCGATCACCGGTACCCGGCACGCTGCGCCCGCAGAAGCCCTGCTGCTGACGCTCTGGCTGCCGCCCTATATCGTGCTCGGCATCGCGGCGTTTCTGCCGGCGATCATGTTGGTGGTACTGCAGCTGCCTCCGGAGCCGGCGAGCCGCAGTCAGTCGCAGCGCTTTGTCACTCTCGGTCGCCGCGGCTGGATCCTGGGATGTCTTTTGCTGGCCCTGATCCACTTTTGGCTGCTGGCGGTCGGCCACCCGGAATTCGCTATCAGCCTGCGTTATCTGTTGCTGCTGATGATCATCGTCGCCGCGTTGCGATTCGGTTACCGCTTCAACGCGGTGGCTTCGCTGGCCGTGGTCGCTTATCTGGTGCTTGCGGAGTCCTGGTGGCTGGGACCGCTCGCACCGGCGGTCGAGCTGCCGAAAATGATCGACCTGAACCTGGTCTGCATCCTTGCTCTGCTGGCTGCGCAGCTTATCGCGATGTATCGTCTCGAGAGCGCTACCGCCACGGTGGACATACGGCGTCACGCCAGCCATGACGCCACCACCGGCCTGCTCAAGCGCGAGGCGTTCCACAGCCAGCTGGTCGAGGCTGCCGCGGGCGATTCCCGCGACGCGCGACAACATGCTTGTCTGCATATCGATATCGACCGTTTCTCTGTCGTCAACGACAAGAGCGGGATCGAAGCCGGCGACCTGATGCTGCGGGAGGTCGCTGATCTGATCGCCGGTGATCTGCCGGTGACGGCGACCGCGGCCAGGCATGATGGCGACGACTTTATGGTCCTGCTGCGCAACTGCGACGAGGACGAGGCGTCCCGGGTCGCCACCAATATCCGCAGACGCGTCGCCGCTCTTAGGTCGGTATGGCACGGCAGTGAGAGTGCGGTGACCGCCAGTATCGGCATCGCGCCCTTCTCCGGCGGCCAATCCGATGCGGACGTGATCCTGCTAACCGCCCATACTGCGATGAGCCTGGTGCAAAACAGCGGTGGCGACGGCCTGCGCGTGATGCGGGTGGACGACGATGCGGTGGCCGAGCGGAAACGCGCCGCCGCCCTGGTCGGTGAAATACGCGCCGCGATCGAAGCCAACCGGTTCCAGATCTATTGTCAGGAGCTGCAGCCCTTGCAGGATTCCGCGGACGGTCTGGTCAGCTTCGAAGTGCTGTCGAGAATGACCGATCAACAGGGTCGGCCGCTGCCGCCGGTCGAGGTGTTCCCGCTGGCGGAGAAGTTTGAGCTGATGCGCGAGGTCGATCGGGTCGTGGTCACCAACGCGGTGAGCTGGCTGGCCCGCCACCCGGCGTGCATCGCGCGCACGCACGCCTGCTGTATAAACCTGTCCGGCGCGTCCATCGATGTCGCCAACATCGGCTTCTACCGAAATCTGCTCGACACTTTTGACCTGCCACCGGAGAAATTGTGTTTCGAGGTAACCGAGACGTCCGCTGTCACCCACTTCCGTGCCGCGGTAGAGTTTATGGGCGCGCTGAAAGCTACGGGCTGCAGCTTTGCACTCGACGATTTCGGCGCCGGCATGTCCTCTTTCGAGTACTTCCGTGAGCTGCCGGTGGACAAGATCAAGATCGACGGCGCGTTTATCCGCGGCCTGGAACAGGGCTCGAAGAACTACGCCATTGTGCAGGCAGTGGTCAGTATCGCTCACGCGTTTTCACTGCAGACGGTGGCGGAATTCGTGGAGAATGATGAAATCCGGGAGCTGCTGCGCGACCTGGGCGTGACCTATGCCCAGGGCCATGTGGTGGCGAAACCCGAACCCATCGAAGAATTCTTTCGCAAACGGATGGCCACATGAACAGGAACGGACTTGATGCGGAGCCATCACCACTCGATCTGCCGGAGCAAGCGGATCTGGCGCCGGTGTACGCTGAATTCGGCGCCGCGGTCCACGATACCCAGGTACTGGAGTTTGGCCTGGTCCTGTTGATGGCGTTGGCGACCCGCTATGACGACGCCCAGTTCGGCACTGATTCGGTGAAGACCCTGTCTACGGCGCAGGCCGGCCAGACCGTGGGTGAGCTGTTCCGTGCGGTGCGCAAAAAAGAGCATTTTACCTCGCCTGAGCGCAAGGCGATCCACAAGGCCATCCGGCTACGCAATGACCTCGTCCATCGTTTTATGGTGGACAAAGTGGAGAACCTGTTTACGCCCGAGGGCCGGGAGTCGTTGCTGCAGGAGATCCGCGCGATCCGTGGGGCCGTTCAGACCGCAGATCGGATCAATGCCTCGCTGATCGACCGTTATCTGGAGGAATATGGCACCAGCGTAGATGAGCTCAAAGATTATGCCGCAGAGCTGTTTCCGAGTGATGACGAGGAGACGATGGGGTGATGTTGCGGCGTCGGGCGGCGCTGGTCTGTCTGTGTCTGCTGCCGGGACTCCTGGCCGCGGATGACAGCCCCGGAGACCCGATCGCCGAGTTCTGGGACTGGTTCGAAGCGGCCGCGCCCAGGATTTACGAAAATGGCGAGGACAAGGAGGACCGCGAGGACATGACCTACTGGCTTGATCGGATCCGGGACGGTATGAGCTATGAGATCGTCCGCGCGGGGCGCAAGGCTGAACTCATCATCAGCGCGGACGGGCGCATCGGGTTGTTCGGCGCCGTCGATGCGGTGGTCGACGCTGCGCCGAAGATCCGCCGCTGGAAGATCCGCGCGCTACGGCCTCGCTCGGGGCGTCTGACGCCGGTCACCGTAGATGGCGTCGGCATCGATCCGGCCGCCGCGTTTTTCGATCTCTACGAGGATGCAGACCGCCTCGGCGTGGTGTTTTATCTCCCGGAATACGATGCCGGGCAGATCGAGGCTTATCGCACCGCAGCCCGGCGTCTGATGTGCCAGGCGGTGGGGGAGCGCCAGGTCGGCAATGACGTGGGCTTTGTCGATCTCGATACCCAGGATGTCCGTGACGCACAATTCAGCCGCCCCTTCGCCGAATTCCGGGAGGTCTTCAACGGCCTGCGTCGCTGATGGCGGTGGCGCGAAGATGTTAAAATGTGCGCATCAAATGACGCCCGTATCGGGCGCCTCCACCACATCATCCAGCAGGGCAGCCCATGAACAAGCTCTCCCGTCTCCGTGAACTGACTACCGTGGTCGCCGACACCGGCGATATCGAATCCATCCGCCAGTACGCGCCGGTCGATGCGACCACAAATCCCTCGTTATTGTTCAAGGCAGCCCAGGAAGGGAAGTACCGGGCGCTGGTGGATGACGCGATCCGCTTCGGTCTCGATGCCTCGGTGGCGACAGAGCGCCAGCTGGAGCTGACGCTGGATCGGCTGGCGGTGAATTTCGGCGTCGAGATCCTCGGCATCATCCCGGGACGTGTATCCACGGAGGTCGACGCGCGTTTGTCGTTCGACACCGACGCCACCATCGCTCGCGCGGAGCAGCTGATCGGTATGTATGAAGCGGCGGGTATCGACAGGGCGCGCGTGTTGATCAAGATCGCTTCCACCTGGGAGGGCATCGCAGCCGCTGGCCAGCTGGAGCGCCGCGGAATCCACTGCAATCTGACCTTGTTGTTTTCGTTCGCCCAGGCGGTCGCCTGTGCCGACGCCGGCGCGACCCTGATCTCGCCTTTTGTCGGCCGCATCCTCGACTGGTACAAGAAACACGAAGGGGTTGATGGTTACGAGCCCGCTGCGGACCCCGGCGTGATGTCTGTTACGCGTATCTACAATTACTACAAGCGCAACGGCATCGACACTGTGGTGATGGGCGCCAGTTTCCGCAATACCGGCGAGATTCTCGAGCTCGCGGGCTGCGATCTGTTGACTATCTCTCCGGACCTGATGGCAGAGCTGGAGCAGGACACCGGCGAACTGCCGCGCAGGCTGTCGCCGGAAACGGCGCGGGAGCGCGGCGAGGCCGAAGTCGAGATGGACGAACGCCGCTTCCGCTGGGAGCTCAACGAGGATGCGATGGCGACCGAGAAGCTGGCCGAGGGCATCCGGAATTTCACCCGCGATACCGAAAAGCTCGAAGCGCTGGTGCGCGAACTCGAAGGCCTGCCGCGGGCGGCTGCTGGCTGAGGCGCCGGCAACGAACCCCGATCCGCGATGAAGGCCCCGGCCAGTGTGGCGGAAGCCGAGCGCCTGCTGGCGATTGGCGACTGGCAGGGCGCCGCGGCAGCGGCCCGGGCGTGTCTGGTCCAAGATCCGGGCAACAGCGCCCCGGTTTTTGTGCTCGTCGAGGCGTTGCTCCGCGGCCGCCAGCCGGATAAGGCGCTAAAAGCGCTCGAGCGTCTGCCTCGCTCCGAACTCCGTGCACCCCGCCGCCTGATGCTGGAGGGTCGGGCCCGCAACAATCTCGGCCAGCTGAAGCCGGCCGAGAAGATATTCAAACACCTGCTCAAACTCGAACCCGACAATGCAGACGTTTACAGCAATCTGGGTCATGTGACCCGAGGCCTGGGACGGCCCCTTGAAGCCGAGCAGCAGCTGCGCCGCGCGGTGGAGCTGAACCCCTGTCACGCCAGAGCGCTACAGACCCTGGCGGACATCCGTCTCGCCGCAGGCTCTACCGAAGAAGCGGTCAAGATCCTGCGCCAGGCGCTGGATGCCGAGCCTGAGAATCCCGGTCTGCTGGGACATCTGGGTGCCGCATTACACCGCAGCGGCGACTTCGCCGGCGCGGAAACGGCCTACCGGGCGGCGCTGGCGGCAGATCCGGGTCACGCCGAAGCCTGGCTCAATCTGGGTATCACGTTGCAGGACACCGGACGGCTGGACAAAGCGGTCGCCGCCTATCACCGGGCGGTCAGCGTGGCCCCCGCCAGCGTCACTGCCTGTGTCCGCCTGTCCGAAGCGCTGCTCGCCCGGGGAGACACCCGGCAGGCGCTCGATGAGATCGAGCGCGGGCAGCGCATTGACCCCAGTCATCCATCCCTGCTGGCGGCCCAGGCTCTGGCGCTGACCGGTCTCGGGCGGTCCGGTGAGGCCGCTGCGCTGCTGGATCCGTCACGGCTGCTGATGAGCGTGGATCTTGCGCCGCCGCCGGGTTATGGCTCGATCGGGTCCTTTAATGCAGCATTGACCGCGCATCTGCTCAAACATCCGACCCTGGCTTACGAGCCGGATGGCCACGCCACCCGCAAGGGTCGTCACACCGGCAACCTGCTGGGTGACAATAAGGGGCCCATGGCGCACCTGGAGCAAGCCGCGCAGGACGCCGCCAACGACTATCTGAAGCGACTCGCGCCAGATCCCGAACGCCCGTTTCCGGGCGCGGTGCCCGGGCGACATCAGCTGACGATGTGGGCGGTGGTGATGGATACCGCTGGCCACCAGCTGCCGCATATCCATCCCGCCGCATGGCTGAGCGGCGTCTACTATGTAGAGCTGCCGCCGACGCTGGGCGACGGGCAACAATGCCAGGACGGATGGATCGAATTCGGCCTGCCGCCGGAGGAATTCCAGAAGGCGGCTCTGCCGGAAGTCCACGCATTCGAGCCGGCGGCGGGCCGGATGTATCTGTTTCCGTCCTATTTTTATCACCGCACCTTGCCCTTTCCGGGGCCCGCCCGCCGTATCAGCATCGCATTCGATTTTTTGCGGCGCCTGCCCGGTGCCTGAGTCCCGAGGCTGGATAAGCGCTCGAAACGACGCAGACCTGTCCGGACGCGTGCTGGTTCACCGCACAAGCGCCGGCACCCAGGGTCTGCTGGCGGCAGTCGATGCTGGTGCTTCACCGGTGCTCGCCGGCAGCTTTCTCACCGCCGCTGCCATCGTCCGCCATCTGCAGAGGCTCGGCGCGGACCAGATCAGCCTGGTGGCGCTGTGCTGGAACGCCAGTGAGCCGGCGCCGGAGGACATGCTGTGCGCCGATTACCTGCACGCAACTCTGTTCGGAAAAGCCCCTGACTTCCCCGTGCTGCGCGAACGTATCCGCAACGATCCGAGTGGTCAGCGATTTTTCGACCCGGAGCTGCCCTGGTTTCCGATGGCGGACTCCGATGTCTGCATGGATCTGGAGCGCTTCGACGCGGCCGTGGTCGCGGTGGAGGATGAGACCTTCGGCATGCGTCTCGAGGCCGTGTCGCCGACTTGTAAGGCGTGGGTCACGCTCCGCGCCGCATTGCTTCATCCGGATGAACCGGAATCTCGCGAGCCGGGCCTGCGGAAGTTATAGTGCTTATCGGAGAAGAATAGGTCTTGGAACAATGAGCAACAAGAAGCAGCAGCTGGACGCGCCCGGCGCCGGTGTCGTCGGGGAATGCCCCAAGTTCGATGTGCCAGAGCAGCGCAAAAGCTGGTACACCAAGAAAGGCAAGCTGAAGGGCGTCATCTACGACAAGCACCTGAGCCTGCTCCAGGAAGAGCTGGTCAAGCTGCAGGAATGGGTCAAGTACGAAAAGCTCAAGGTCGTGATCCTGTTCGAGGGCCGCGACGCCGCCGGCAAGGGCGGCACCATCAAGCGCATCATGGACTGCGTCAACCCGCGGGTGGTGAGGATCGCGGCGCTGCCGACGCCCACCGAGCGTGAGAAGACCCAGTGGTACTTCCAGCGGTATGTGGCCCAGCTGCCGGCGGGCGGCGAGATAGTGTTGTTCGATCGGAGCTGGTACAACCGGGCCGGAGTCGAGCGGGTGATGGGATTTTGTACCCGCGATGAATATCTCGAATTCGCCCGCGAGGTACCGGAGTTTGAGCGTATGTTGATCCGCTCCGACATCATCCTGCTCAAATACTGGTTCTCGGTCAGCGACGAGGAGCAGGAGCGTCGTTTCCAGTCGCGGATCCATGATCCGATGAAACGCTGGAAGCTGAGCCCCATGGATCTGGAATCGCGGCGGCTGTATCGGGAGTACTCCCGGGCCAAGGACGATATGCTCAAGTTCTCCGACACACCACAGTCACCGTGGTGGGTCGTGCCGGCCGACGACAAGAAGCGTGCGCGGCTCAACTGTATCCACCACATCCTCAGCAACATCCCCTATCAGGATGTGATGCCAGACCCGCTCACGTTACCACCGCGGGATATCAGCAAGATCTATGTCCGCTCGCCGATCGAAGAGCAGAATTTCCTGCCGATGGTTTACTGACTTATCCGCGGAATCCCGAAGCAGAGGAGAGCGACGATGGCGAATGAGGGTTACCACGAGCCGGTAGAAGAATTGAGCACGGCGACCCGGGACATGCACCGGGCCATTATCTCGTTGATGGAAGAGCTCGAGGCGGTGGACTGGTACAACCAACGCGTGGATGCCTGTCACGACGAGGAGCTCAAATCCGTCCTCGCCCACAACCGGGACGAGGAGAAAGAGCATGCGGCGATGGTGCTCGAATGGATCCGCCGCCGGGACCCGACTTTTGATGCTGAGCTAAAGGAGACCCTGTTCTCCAAGGGCCCGATCGGGCATCACCACGAATAGCTTGATCACGTCCGCGGAGAATGCCCGGCTGCTGCGGCTGGCCACGGTCTGGTCCGTGGCCACGGCCGGTGTGCTGATCGCGGTCAAACTGGTGGTCTGGTTCAACACGGGCTCGGTTGCGTTGCTGGCCTCGTTGCTGGATTCGCTGATGGACGCGGCCGCGTCGATCGTCAATCTGCTGGCGGTCCGCTATGCGCTGCAGCCGGCCGATGAGGAGCATCGCTTTGGCCACGGCAAAGCCGAGTCCCTGGCCGGTCTCGCGCAGTCGGCGTTTATCGCCGGAACTGCCGTTCTATTGCTGTTCGAGGCGGTCGACCGGCTGCTTCACCCGCAGCCGGTGGAAGGCGTGGCTCAGGGTATCGGCGTGATGATCTTCGCGACGCTGGCGACCTTGCTATTGATCGGGGTGCAGCGCCATGTGATCCGTCGAACGAACTCGCTCGCGATCCGTGCCGATTCCTTGCACTACGTGATGGATCTGTTTACCAACATGGCGGTGATCCTTGCGCTGGGTCTGGCCGCATGGGGCGTGGGTTGGGCGGACCCGGTGTTCGGACTTGGTCTTGGCGTGATGATCCTGTACGGCGCCTACGGCATCGGCCGCGAGGCGGTAGACCATCTGATGGATCGTGAACTGTCCGAAGATGTCCAGCAGGAGATCGCGCGCATCGCGCTGGATCATGAACACGTGCTTGCAGTGCACGAGTTGCGGACGCGCCAGGCGGGCCAGACCCGTTTTATTCAGATGCACCTGGAGCTGGATGGACGCATGACCCTGGCCCGGGCCCATCGGATCGGCGACGAGGTGGCAGACCGTATTCGTGCGGGCTTCCCGGGGGCCGATGTGTTGATCCACCAGGACCCCGGGGACGACTCCATGCCGGAGACGCCAGGTGAACGGATCACCGACCCAGCCGGGTTAGAATAACGGCCCCGGCTTGAGCCGGACCCGAACAGCGATGAACCAGACCAGCGAAAAAACCGTTGCCCAGCGACCAGAGAATCCGTGGATCAGCCTGCTGATCAATATCGCGATCCCGGCGCTGGTGCTGATGAAATTAAGCGGCGAGGCATATCTCGGACCGGTCTACGGACTTTTGGTGGCGCTGGCCTTCCCGCTGGTCTACGGTATCCAGGATGCGGTGCGTTGCCGACGTTTCAATTTTATCTCGGCGCTGGGTGTAGTCAGCACATTGCTCACCGGCGGCATCGGTCTGTTCGAGCTGGATCCGAAATGGCTTGCGGTCAAGGAGGCCGCGGTGCCAGCGGTGATCGGGCTGGCGGTGATTATCTCTACACGCACCCGATATCCAATCGTGCGCTCGCTGCTTTATAACGAGAAGATCATCAACATTCCCGCGGTGGACGCAGCGCTGGACGCGCACGATAACCACGGGCGCTTTGAGCGCAGCCTGGTCACGGCCTCGTGGCTGCTGGCCGGTTCATTTTTCCTGTCGTCGACGCTGAATTTCATCCTCGCACGGATGATCGTCCGCAGCCCGGCAGGGTCCACCGCATTCAACGAAGAGCTGGGGCGCATGACCGCGCTGAGTTATCCGGTGATCGTGATACCGTCCATGGCCATCATGATCGTCGCGCTCTGGTACCTGCTGCGCCAGATCCGCACATTGACTCATATGGAACTGGAGCAGATCTTTCACCCGCAGCCCGACTGAGGCTGCGGTACTCGAGGAGGTGCGCCCATGCAGGGCATTTTGATCCGATTCCTGATCACCGCCGGCGCCATGTGGCTGGCCTCCGCGATCGTCCCCGGAATGATGTTTCAGAGCACCGGTTCCTTGCTTTGGGCGGCGTTCTGGCTGGGGATCGTCAACGCCTTGTTGCGGCCCATAGCTGTGATCCTGACACTGCCGCTGAGCATCGTCACGCTCGGGCTTTTTCTGCTGGTCGTCAATGCGGCCATGCTCGGCCTGGTGGCGTCTCTGCTCGACGGTTTCCAGCTGTCCGGTTTTTGGGCGGCGCTGTTCGGCGCATTGTTGGTCAGTATCTTCAGCGGCCTCGCCTCCAACTTCATCGGCCCGAAGGGCCAGTATGAGGTGATGGTGATCCGTCGGGACTGAGGCGTGGATCTCAACCAGGTGACGGTCCCGGCGACGGACGTAGCGGCGTCGGTCGTGTTCTATCAGGCTCTCGGCCTGCGGCTGATCGTCGATTCCGTGCCCCGCTACGCCCGCTTCGAATGTCCCGAGGGTGGCAGCACATTCTCCGTTCATCGGGTGGAGCCAGCACCGGCGACCGCCGGTTTGACCGTCTATTTCGAATGCGGGGATCTGGACCAGACCGTGACCCGTTTGCGAGAGGGCGGAATCGTGATCGACAGCGGACCGAAGGATCAGAGCTGGCTGTGGCGCGAAGCCCGGCTGCGTGATCCTTCAGGCAACGAGATCTGTCTCTACACCGCCGGGCGGAACCGCCGCTATCCGCCCTGGCGGATAACGGAGAGCTGAACCCTATCGCCGGTGCATCGATCCTCGTCTGACATTTTATCTGCGACACGGCGTCGCGACCCGTCCCGCCCAAAGCACAGATTCAAGATGGGTGGACGCGGGCTGACCGATTGCCATATCGTCCTCGAACCCCGACTGGAGGAGAGAAATGCTGAGACCCATTGCCAGTGCGTTGTTGAGCCTGTGCCTCGCGCTCGCCGCTGGCCCGGCCGACGCTGACAAAGTCTTGGCTGGCATGACCGCGCCGCCATTTACCCTGGAGACCCCTGACGGCGCGGAGTTTTCCTTCCCCGCTGACAGGCAGGGACAAGCGGGCATCCTGCTGTTCTGGGCCACGTGGTGCCCTTACTGCAAGGCGGTGATGCCCCATCTGCAGCAGATCGTTGAGGATTACAGCGATTACGGCGTCGAGGTCTACGCCATCGACTTCAAGGATGATGGCGATCCCGTCGAGATGATGGAGGAACTGGGCTACGATTTTATCGTGCTTCCCCTCGGCGACCTGGTCGCCGATGAATACGGAGTGTTGAGCGCGCCCGGGATCTTGGTTGTGGATCAGGCGGGCACGGTGGTCTATCGACGCCGCCCTACGCGCGCCCCGCCCGGCAAGGCGATTGCCGAAGTCTGGAATGAGGAAATCCGGGATGCCCTCGACGCAGCCTTCGGCCGCAAGCCCGACGGCGCTTGAAATAGACCATGACGGCGCCGTCGTGAACGGACTGCCCGTTGAGGCATCTACGCCAGGCAGACGTCGGCAGTTCCTCTACGGCGCCGTCGTATTTTTTTCGTCGGCTATTGTGATGGCGCTCGAGATCGCCGCCGGACGGCTGATCGCGCCCTATGTCGGCGTGTCTCTTTACTCCTGGACATCGATCATCGGCGTGGTCCTCGCCGGACTCTCGCTGGGCAACTGGGCCGGTGGTCGCTGGGCGGACGCGGGTGCCGGCGCAAGGGAAGTGGCTATGGCGCTGGCGGCAGCGGCGCTGGCGACCCTGGCCATCATCCTGTTGCTGACCATTGTCGCGCCCCTTTTGCAGAGCCGCCCGCTCGGGCTGATGTCCGCCAGCATGTTGTTCGCACTGGCCCTGTTTTTTCTGCCAGCTGCATGTCTTGGTCTGATCGCTCCGATGTTGACCACGCTGGCACTGCGGACGGATCCGCGCGCTGGTCATGTGGTCGGGCGGATGCATGCGCTGGCGGCCCTGGGCAGCATTCTCGGCACCTTCGCCGCCGGATTCTTGTTGATCCAATTTTTTGGTACGCGCAGCGTGATCGCCGCTGCCGGGGTTGGCCTGTTGCTGCTGGCTGTTCCCCTGTCGCGATCCGGCCGCGGGATGATGGCCGGTGTCGCGGTGCTGGCGGCACTTATCCTGACGACAGCGGTATCGCGTCAGGGCATGAGCGACCCCTGTGAGGCAGAGAGCCAGTACTTTTGTATCCGCGTGATCGAGTCTGGCGGCGAGGGCACCCCGGACGGCAGCCGCACGCTGGTGCTGGATCATCTGGTACACGGCATCAGCTATGGCCCGGACGGGCGTCTGCTGTTTGCGCCTTACTCTCATCTCATGGATGAACTCGTCCGCCGCCACCTGGGTGATCGAGCAGATTCAGCCCGTTATTTTTTTGCCGGTGGCGGCGCCTTTAGCCAGCCGCGTGCGGTAACCATCTCCTTTCCCGCCGCCCAGGTAGCCGTGGCCGAACTGGATCCGGCCGTGACGAGAATCGCCGAGGAGCGGTTGTTTCTCGATCCGCAGACGTTGCGGGTTGAGCACACGGACGCCCGGATCGCGCTGCAACGGTCCGCTGAGGGCGCCTATGACGCCATTGTCGGCGACGTGTTTCACGACGTGGCGGTGCCCTTTCATCTGACGACGCGGGAGTATGTCGCGCTGCTCAAATCCCGGCTGGCGCCTGACGGTATCTACGTACTGAATGTGGTGGACGTGTTTCCTGATCCCAGGCTGGTCAAAAGCATCGTAAAGACGCTGTCGGAATCATTCGCGCAGGTCGACGTATGGCTGCACCGGATACCGGCGGAGCGCAGCCGGGCGACCTTTGTTGTATCGGCGATTGACGGTCCGTCGCCACCTGAGGTGCTGGAATCGAGCTACGGTCTGGCGCGAAGCTGGCTACGCGTGACGGACCCGGTGCTGGAAACCGGCACGCCGATAGAGGCCCTGCCGGTACTCACGGATAATTTTGTGCCGGTGGAGCGACTGGTCTCGCCGCTGCTCCTCGAGACGGTGGGTAACTGATGCGTGATCGGTCATGCTCCTCGTCACGCGCTTTTTTGACGGCTCTGGCTGTATCCGGGCTGCTCGCAGTAGCTCCGAAGTCCACGATCCTGGCGTCGGAACCGGGGACCCCGGTGCAGATCGAATCGGCAGGCCGGACATTGAACGGCTGGTGGACCGAGGTAGACGATCCGCGCGCGACGGTCCTGCTGGTGCATGGGACCCTGGCCCACGCCAACATGGAAATCATGACCGCGCTGGCCGAGGTATTCGCCGAATACAGTATCGAGAGCCTGCGGGTAAGCCTCTCTCTGGGCATCGACGACCGCCGAGGCATGATGGATTGCGGGTCGACCCATAGCCATCTTCACCAGGACGCTGTCGACGAGATCGACGCATGGTTCGGTTGGCTGGATCAGCGCGAGCGCAGATCGGTGGTGTTGCTGGGGCACTCCCGGGCGACCAACCAGGTGACTCGTTATGCAGCACGCAAAGGACTGCCGCGGCCGAGCGGCCTGGTGCTGGTGGCGCCAGGCATCTATGACGCCGATGCCGTTGCGGCCCGCTATCAGGAAAACCATGGACAGGCGCTGGCGCCGCTGGTGGATCGGGCGACTGAGCTGGTCGAGTCGGGCCGAGGTGATGACGTCCTTGGCCGTGTGCCCTTCCTCCATTGTGACGCCGCCGAGGTGACGGCGGCGTCTTTCCTGTCCTACTACGTGGACGATCCCGCTTTCGACACACTGAGTCTGGCCGCCAGTACAGGCATCCCGGTCATCGTGTTTGCCGGCAGCGAGGATCCGCTGAGTCACGGCGTGGATGCCGCGATAGTCGATTATCAGCAAAATGCGCCGCTCGACTTTGTGATGATCGACGGCGCGGATCATTTCTTTCGCGATCTTTATGCCTACGATCTGGTGGAGGCCGTCCAGGCATGGATCGACGTAATGGAGACCCCCTGATGGGCGGTCGCGTGAGGAGACGTTTGCTGTCGCCGTTGCTGCTGGCCGGTCTGGCGCTCACCGCGGGAGTCTCAGCCAGTGAGGCCCGGTCGGTGCCCCAGGCGACGGATCTCAGCGCCGATGCCACACTGGCGGCCACGACGGGCCGGCCCCTGATGCTTGTCTTCACGCGCAATCACTGCGGCTACTGTGCGCTGCTCAAACGCTCGGTGATCGTACCCATGATTATCAGTGGCGAATACGCCGAGCGCGTCATCATCCGCGAGCTGGTCATCGACGGAGGTCCCGATCTGCTTGATTTTGGCAGGCAGAGAGTTAGCCCATTCGCGGTGGCGGACCGCTATGACGCGTTTTTCGCGCCGGTGGTGCTTCTGGTCGGGCCGGAGGGCGAGGAGCTGCATGAGCGGCTGATCGGTATCAGCAACGAAGAGATGTACCTGTTCTATCTCGACCAGGCGATCGAACGGGCAACGGAAACCCTGCGCACATCTATGTCGGATTGAGCGCCGCTCTTTTTGCTGCGCTGCAACCCTGCCAGCCGGGGGTATGACTTTTAATCAGGTCTGTCTTATATTCAGTGGAGTTAATCTAAGCGGGCCCAATCTCCGAAGCTAACAGCGGTGCTGTTATTGCAGCGCATCAACGGCTGAGCTGCGTTTTGGGGATCGGGCCGGGAATAAGAAAAACAGGCAGAAGCCTGTCTGGCCGGGAGGAGCAAGACATGTCGAAAGGGCGTCCTGAGCCCTCGGACATCCTGTCTTTGGTGGCGGAGAAGGCAAACAGCCTTCCACTGCCAGAACGCAGGGCATTCCTAATGCGCGGCCTGGCGCTCGCGGGAGCCACTGCGGCCGGACCGGTGCTGGCCGCGATCGAGCCCAATGACGCCCTGCCGCCGAACATTCCGCCATGGACACGGAGCCTCGGCAGAGGCGTTGTGACCGTACCCTACGGCATGCCCTCGGAATTCGAGGCCAACGTGATCCGGCGTACCGTGCCCTGGCTGACCGCCAACAATATCAGCTCGATCAGCTTTACCCCGTTGCCCGAATTGAAGGGCATCATCACGCCCAATGGCCTGGTCTTTGAGCGCTACCATGCGGGCGTGCCGGATATCGATCCGGAACAACACCGCCTGATGATCCACGGCATGGTCGAGCGCCCCCTGATGCTGACCATGAACGATCTGATGCGTTTTCCCAGCGTGTCGGTCATCCGCTTTATCGAGTGTCCCGCTAATGGGGGAATGGAGTGGCGCGGCGCGCAGATGGAAGCGCTCCAGTTCACCCACGGTATGTTGAGTTGCTGCGAGTGGACCGGTGTGCCGCTGTCCGTGCTGCTGGAGGAAGTCGGTCTGAAGAAAGGTGCGGCCTGGATTCTGGCCGAGGGCGCGGACGGAGCGGCGATGACACGAAGCATCCCGCTGGAGAAAGCGCTGGACGATACCTTGGTCGTCTATGCACAGAATGGCGAGGCGTTACGCCCGGAACAGGGTTATCCGGTACGTCTGCTGAATCCCGGTTGGGAGGGCAACACCAGCGTGAAATGGTTGCGGCGGCTGGAGGTCGGTGATCAGCCCTGGTATCAACGAGAGGAGACGTCGAAGTACACGGATCTGATGCCCGACGGCCGCGCGCGCAAGTTCACGTTCACCCAGGAGACAAACTCGGTCATCACGTTTCCGTGTCCCGAAAAACCACTTACGCAGCGAGGCCGGTACGAGATCGAGGGCCTGGCCTGGTCGGGTCGCGGGCGGATCCGACGGGTGGATATTTCTCTTGATGGCGGCGTCAGCTGGCGACGTGCTGAATTGAAAGGCCTGGTGCTGCCCAAAGCCCTGACGCGCTTCAGTTATATGTGGGACTGGGATGGCAGCCCGGCGCTGCTGCAAAGCCGCGCTGTCGACGAGACCGGTTACGTCCAGCCGACCCTGACCCAGTTACGGGCGGTGCGCGGCGTCGAGTCTATCTACCATAAGAACTCGATCCATACCTGGCGGTTGGCTGAGACGGGCGAGGTAACCAATGTCCAGATCGACTAGCGCTCGATTCTCGCCAAAGTACATCCACGCCGGAGTGATGGGTTTACTGTGGGGCGGTTTTTCGATGCTGACCCTTGCCGCGGATAACAGCCCGGTACCCGAGGGTCCGAGCATTGGCCCGGCTGTGGAAGCCATCGAGATCAGCCTGGCGTTCCGACCCCAACCGGACCCGCACCGGGTCGGCTACTACGGATTCGGCGAGACCGCCACGACCGAGATGATCGCGGGCTGGGATATCGATATCCGGCCCGATGGTCTGGGTCTGCCGCCCGGGAGCGGCTCTGTCGCCGGCGGCGACGGTCTTTACGAGGAGAAGTGCGCCGCCTGCCATGGCGCCTTCGGCGAGGGCGAAGGCCGTTGGCCGATGATCGCTGGCGGTTTCGACACGCTGACCGAGTCACGGCCCGAAAAAACGGTCGGCAGCTACTGGCCCTACGCAAGCACGCTGTGGGACTACGTACACCGGGCCATGCCATTTTATGAACCTCAATCTCTGGCCGATGATGAGGTCTACGCCATCGTTGCCTATGTGCTATATCTAAACGATCTGGTAGACGAGGACTTCGTGTTGACCCGGGCCAATCTCGCCACAATCGAGATGCCGAACCGGGATGGCTTCTTCGTGGATCCACGACCCGACGTAAAGAACGTGACGTGCATGAAGAACTGCAAGGATCCGAAGGGGGTTGCGATCACCGGGGACTCGACCGAACTCGGCGTCACGCCGGTCGAGCACTTCAAGGGCGAGGAAGAAGCTGTGGGGGCTACGGCCGCGGCGGTGGATCCCAACCAGGGGCAGATTGTTTATCAACAGGCCTGCGCCACTTGTCACAAGGGCGGGCTCGCTGGCGCCCCGATCGTCGGTGACCAAGCCCATTGGCGCCAGCGAGTGGCTCAGGGCATGGACGTGCTGGTGGACCACGCCATCAACGGATATCAGGGGAGCGTGGGCTATATGCCGCCCAAGGGTGGCCAGGTGCAGCTTACTGACGACGAGGTGACTGCCGCCGTTGGGTACATGATCGAGAATTCGTCGGATTGACGGGGACCACCGACCGGGCCCCGATTGGAGGATTCAAAGATGAAAAAAATGAGGCTGGTAGCGCTCACGATAACCCTGTTGTGTGCAGTAAGCGCGATGCTATTGCCTGTTGCCGGATCGATGGCGGAGGAAGCGGCAAGCGCCCTGGAACAAGGCAAAGCGATCGCTTTCGACCGCAAAAAAGGCAACTGCCTTGCCTGCCATATGATCGCGACCGGCGATCTGCCCGGCAATGTCGGCCCGCCGCTTGTGGCCATGTCCATGCGTTATCCGGACAAGGCCAAGCTCCGCGCCCAGATCTGGGACTCGTCGGCGGTAAACCCGATGTCGACCATGCCGCCCTTTGGCAAGCACCGGATTCTGTCGGAGGACGAAATCGATCTGGTCACTGAATTTATTTACGTGCAGTAAGCGCATAGCGCGAACGGAGAGAATCCCATGCGAGTTAGTAGAAGACTGTTTCTTAGAGGTGCAGCGGCGGCAGCGGCCCTGATCGCTTTGCCGCGAGCGCTGTTGGCCTGGCCCGAGAAGGCCTTTACGGCCGGCAGCCATGACGATGCGATGCAGGCCCTGTTCGGGACAACCGATGCGAGCGTAAGCAGCGCGGTGACGCTGAATGCACCGGACATTGCGGAGAACGGCCGCGTCGTGCCGGTGTCGGTCTCGAGCACCCTCGATGGCGTCGAATCGATCAGCATCATCGTCGAACAGAACCCGTCACCGCTGGCCGCCTCTTTCGATCTGGGGCCGGGCGCCGTGGCCGATGTCTCGACGCGGCTGAAAATGGGCAAGACCTCGAACGTGATCGCGGTAGTGAAGGCGGACGGCAAGCTCTACACCGCGACAAAAGAGGTCAAGGTCACGATCGGCGGCTGCGGCGGCTAAGCAGGATAAAGAGGAATCAATCATGGCTAGTGGTATTCGAATCAAGGCCAAGCTGAATGGCGATCAGGCTGAGGTCAAAACCTTGATGAAGCACAATATGGAGACCGGCACCGCTAAAGATAAAAAGACCGGCGAGACTATTCCCGCTCACTACATCACGGAAGTCAGGGCCGAGCTTGATGGCAAGCTGGTGATGACCGCGAACTGGGGACCGGCGGTATCCAAGAACCCCTACTTCGCCTTCAGAATCAACGGCGCGAAAGCCGGCGACACGCTGACAGTGAGCTGGGTGGACAACAAGGGCGAGACGGCGTCGGAACAGATGACGCTCTCCTGAGCAGCGATCCGGAGGAGAGAGATATGAAGATGTTGATCACCATCCTGCTGGGCGCGGCGCTGGTCGCCGGGCTGGCCTGGGCAAGTCCCGAGGACGATCGCGAAGCGTTTGTCGAGTACTACCAGAAGCGGTTCCCGAAGGTCGCCTTGGAAGACTATGTCAACGGTGTCTACGCGATCGACGAGACCGCCTACGAGCAGTGGCTTGAGATCGAGGAGTTCGCGCCCTATGAATTGGCGATGGCCGAAGGCAAGGAATTGTTCGAGACACCGTTTGCCAACGGCAAGACTTACGCGGACTGCTTCCCCAACGGCGGCATCGGCATCCGTCAAAACTACCCGTATTTCGACTCCGAAACCGGCCAGGTCAAGACCCTGGAGCTTGAGATCAACGAATGCCGTGAGAAGAACGGCGAGAAACCCTATGGCTACAAGAAAGGGCCCATCGCCGCGATATCCGCCTATATGGCTTACACGTCGCGAGGAAACAAATTGAACATCGTCATCCCCGACGACCCGCGCGCGCTTGCCGCCTACGAGAGTGGCAAGGAATTCTATTATTCCAAACGCGGCCAGCTCAATTTCTCCTGCGCCGACTGCCATGTCTACAACCCGGGCATGATGGTCCGTGCCGACAAGCTGAGTCCGGCCCTCGGTCACCCGACCCACTTCCCGGTCTATCGCTCCAAGTGGGACGACATGGGTACGCTGCACCGCCGCTTCGACGGCTGTAACAAGCAGGTCCGGGCCAAGCCCCTGCCGTCCCAGGGCGAGGATTACCGCAATCTCGAGTACTTCCTCACCTATATGAGCAACGGGATGGAAGTGAACGGCCCCGGCGCGCGCAAGTAAGCCGGCATCAGGCGAGGATAGACCTATGACAAAGCAAATACTGATCGCCGGCACCGCACTGCTGTTCGTGCTGTCCATGGCGCCGGCAGGCGCGGCTGACGAGGCGAGCTACACAGCGGCCTGCGCTGCGGCGCAAGAAGCACGCAAGATGGCGGCCGAGCTGCATTACGAGTGGAACACGGTCGCGCCACTGATCGGAAAAGCCGATGCGGCAGCCAAGGCGGGTGACTTCGCCAAGGCGGTCAAGCTGTGTAATGAAGCCCGGCTACAGAGCGAGGCCTCGGTGGCCCAGGCGAAACAACAAGCGGATGCCTGGCGGGCGGCCGTCATCAAGTAACTGAACGGCGATCGCCGAACGGTCGCGAGGGAGACGCATGGAACGTAGGGAATTCCTGCGCCTGCTGGGCATCGGCGTACTCGCGGGCGGGGCCGCCGGTTGCGCAGCGCGCGGTACACGCGGGGCGACTGCCGGCACCCTGGAGGCCATTTATGATGTGGTGCCCTTTGGCAACGCCCGCTTGCTGCACTTCACCGATTGTCACGCACAGCTGTTGCCGGTCTATTTCCGCGAACCCAATGTGAATCTCGGGATTGGCGCTGCCAAGGGGCGGCCGCCGCATCTGGTCGGCGAGGCATTGTTACGTTATGCGGACATCGCGCCGGGCACCCCGCAGGCCCATGCTTATACCTATCTGGACTTCGAGGCCGAGGCTCGTCGTCTGGGCCGGGTCGGCGGTTTTGCCCATCTCGCGACCCTGGTGAAAAAGCTCCGCGCCGAGGCGCCCGGCGGCAAGGCGCTGTTGCTGGATGGCGGCGATACCTGGCAGGGCTCAGGGACAGCACTGTGGACGCGTGGACGCGACATGGTCGACGCCTGCAATCTGCTCGGCGTCGACCTCATGACTGGCCACTGGGAATTCACCTATCTCGAAGACGAGATCCGCGCCAATATCGACGCGTTCGATGGTGAGTTCGTGGCACAAAACATCAAGCTGACCGACGACGCGGCATTCTTCGACGTTCCCGCTTTTGACGAGATCAGCGGACACGCGTTTCCGCCCTATACCCTGCGCGAGATGGGCGGCCAGCGGATTGCGGTGATTGGTCAGGCCTTCCCCTACACGCCCATCGCCAATCCGTCCCGCTTTATCCCGAACTGGACTTTTGGCATCCGCGCCCAGGAGCTGCAGGCGCTGGTGGACGATATCCGCGCCCGCGAGAATCCGGCGGCGGTCATATTGCTCTCGCACAATGGCATGGACGTAGACCTGAAGCTGGCCTCGGTGACCTCCGGGCTGGACGTCATCCTCGGCGGCCATACCCATGATGGTGTGCCGGTACCAAGCATCGTCGCCAATGCTGGTGGTGGGCGCACGGTGGTCACCAACGCGGGTTCCAACGGCAAGTTCCTCGCGGTGCTCGACCTGGACCTGGACGGCGGCCGGCTCAAGGACTACCGATACCGGTTGCTGCCGGTATTTTCCGATCTGCTGTCCGCCGATGCGGACATGGCCGATTACATCTCCGGTGTGCGCGCGCCCTACAACGAGCAATTGCAGGAAACGCTGGCGGTGGCGGAGAGCGTGCTCTACCGCCGGGGAAACTTTAACGGCACCTTCGACCAGGTGATCTGCGATGGACTGATGGCGGTAGAAGATGCCCAGATCGCTCTGTCACCTGGTTTCCGCTGGGGGACCAGTATCCTGCCCGGCGAGCCGATCACTATGGAGCGATTGCTGGATCAGACCTGCATCACTTATCCCGAGACCTACGTCCGCGAGATGACTGGAGAGGAACTCAAGCTGATCCTCGAGGACGTGTGCGACAACCTGTTCAATCCCGACCCCTTCTATCAGCAGGGTGGCGACATGGTCCGCCTCGGCGGCATGAACTATGTCTGCGACCCGCTGGCGGAGATTGGCCAACGGATCAGCAACATGACGCTGGACTCCGGCGCACTCGTCGAGGCTGGCAAGCGCTACAAGGTCACCGGCTGGGCCACGGTCGGCTCACAATCGCCAGGACGCCCGGTCTGGGATGTCGTGGCCGAGTATCTGCGTTCAATAAAAACCATCAGCGTCGATCGACTGAATACGCCGGTGCTGAAGAATGTTGCGAATAATCCGGGTATTTCCGACTATCCTTCCTGACATGCGCAGGAGGACCCATTTATGACACTGAGATCCGAAACACTGCGGTCAATTTTGTTCGCGCTGGCCGTGTTTTCCTGGTCAGGTCTTTGCGGCCAGATGGCCATGGCTCAGGAGGACGGCGGACCGGTCAGCGATGACAAGCCCTTTGCCGAGACCTTTATCATCCTGCAGCTCAGCGATCAGGACCCGGACAAGCAGGATTCGGTCCTGAGCGTCGCCAACAACCTGATCAAACACTACGGCAGCCCGGATCTGGTCGATATCGAGATCATCGCCTTTGGTCCCGGCATGACGCTGCTGCTGGCCGGCAACAAACGCGAACAGCGGATCTCCAGCCTGGTCGAAAACGGCGTGCGTTTTATCGGCTGCATGAATACGGTCGATACGATGGAGCGCAGCACCGGCAAACGGCCGGAGCTAAACGAGCACACAATCCCGGCCCAGACGGGAGTCGCCCACGTGGTCGAGCGGGTGCGCCAGGGCTATGTGCTGGTCAGGCCCTGATCAGAACTCGAGATCGGCCATAACGGCCTCGATCCCCGCGCGGCTGCACAGGTCATCCTCATCCCCGCCGGGAGCGCCAGAGATACCCACGCCACCAACGATCGAGCCACCGGCCTCGATCGGCACCCCGCCACCGAGCATGAGCGCGTTGGTGATCTGGCGGGCGCCGGATTGGGGTTTCCCGGGCGCCGTGTTCTCGGCCGTTGCCAGCGTATCCTCGCGGAAGCTCACTGCAGTCCAGGCCTTGCGGAACGCCGTATCCGGCGTGTGCGGGCCGGCATAACGATCCCGGAGCATCACCTGGGGCACGCCCATACGATCTACGACCACGACCGCAACCTGATAGCCCTTGCTGCGGCAGGTCTCAAGCGAAACCTGGGCAACGCGGAGCGCTGTCGCGGGAGTCATCAGCTTCATCTCAAAGGTCGCGTCCTCTGCAGTACCCGCTGCCGATACAGCGAGAAGCGCAGCGCAACACAACGCAGCATAAATTTTGCTTGTCATCCCAATCCTCCCAAAAAACACCGCTTGCGGGCGCGGCGTCGCCGGACGCCTGATCCGCGTTGGTTCCCTTGCAAAGGATAGTACAGCTCAGGGTCGTTGAACGATCCCCTCGACCGGTGCGGTGCGGGGCTTGCGGTGCGAGGCGCTGCGGTACACCATCGATCGATCGAATGGAGGTACCGATGAGACAGGTCGTGTCGCTCGCGGTCGTGGTGTTACTGAGCCTGCATCCTGCCATCGCAGAGGATGCACCCTGGCGAGCCAAGCTGGCTGCCGCAATGGACAGCCCAATCCGCACTGACGCGGAGAATGCCCGGGACGCCAATCGCCGCCCGGTGGAAACGCTGGAGTTCATCGGTTTTCGTGACGATATGCGGGTGCTCGAGCTGTTCCCCGGCACCGGCTGGTATACCAAGCTGCTGGCCCCGGTGCTGGCGGAACGCGGGGAGCTGTATCTCGCGCTGTCCACAAACCGAATCCAGGACGTGATCGCCCGGACGCCGGAACTGGCCACGGCCCAGGTGCTCGATGTCAACCCGCTGATGACCTCGACAGGCATCCACGGCGTCTTCGATCTGGAACCGTTCTCGTTCTGGCTGGAAGACCTGGATCTGGTCCTGACCTTCCGCAATGCTCACAACCTGACCCCGGCGGGTCGGGCCAGTCTCAACGAGGCGGTGTTCGAGTCGCTACGCCCCGGTGGGCTGTACGGCGTCGTGGATCACTCGCGGCGTCACATGGAGCCCGACGGCCCCGAGAACAGTCGGCGGGTCGATCCGATACGGATTATCCACGAGGCGCTGGAGGAGGGATTCGAGTTCGTCGCCTGGAGCGATCTCCACTACCGCGCCGACGACGCGCTGCGCTACGAAGTGGGCCGGCGCACGGTCCGGGGCAAAACGGACCGATTCACCGTGCTGTTCAAAAAGCCTGCGGATTGACCCGTATGCGGCTGCACGGCCCGTCCGCTGCCACCTGCCGTGCCCCTCGGGCCCTGGACGATGACCTGCATGCGCCCGCGATTCAGCAATCTGGCATTGATCGGCTCCCCCGTCGGTACGACTATCATCTAGGTGTGAAACCCGCTGATCGGGACTAGCATGGGTATGGAGAAGATCCGTACCCGACGGAGGCCGCCGGCTGCAGACGGAGCACGTACTCAGATGGATAGCGACCGGAGATCGAAATTCGAGATCGTGGCCCGGGAGGATTTCTCGGATGCCACGTATTTGCTCGAGATCTACCATCCATTGATGGCGAAGGCGGCCCGCCCAGGCCAGTTCGTGATCGTGATGGCTCACGAGCACGGCGAGCGGATTCCGCTGACCATCGCGGACTATGACCGCGACGAGGGCACCATCACTCTGGTCATCCAGGCGGTGGGAAAATCCACCCGCGAAATGCAGCAGATTTGCACCGTAGGCCACTGTCTGCATGGCATGGTCGGTCCCATGGGCATGCCCAGCGAGATCGGCCAGGGGCAGAAGGTGTTGTGTGTTGGCGGCGGTCTCGGTGTCGCGCCGGTCTATCCTCAGGCACGGGGATTCAAGGAGAATGGCGCCAGCGTCATCGCGGTGCTGGGTTTCCGCACCAGCAGCCTGATCTTCTGGCAAGAGAAATTCGAGTCCTGTTGCGATGAAGTCATCGTCTGCACCGACGATGGGTCCGCTGGCCTCGAGGGCCGGGTCACCGAGGGCATCCGGCTGGCGCTGGAGAAGCATCCGGATATTGACGAATGCGTGGCTATCGGGCCGCCGGTGATGATGCAGGGTGCCGCGGAGATGACTCGCCCGCACGGGATCAAGACCATGGTGTCGCTAAACCCGGTGATGATAGACGGCACCGGCATGTGCGGGGGCTGCCGGGTCAAGGTCGGGGACCAGGTCAAGTTCGCCTGCGTCGATGGGCCGGATTTCGATGGTCATCAGGTGGATTTCGGCGACCTGATGACGCGGCTGCGTCGATTCTCGGAGGAAGAAAAGGCGGCCATGGAGCGCTGGTCGGAGCACTGTCGAATGGCCCAGCAGCCTGATGGCGTGGAGACGCCCCCGATGGCGCCCGAGAAGTAATCGCCGGTGGCAAAGAAACGGACCATCCGCACGATCCCGCAGGAGCGCACGCCTGTTGCCGAACAGGATCCGGGCGAGCGGATCACGAATTTCGATGAGGTCTCCCACGTCTACGGCAGGGAGGAAGCGCTGGTCGAGGCGGACCGCTGTCTGATGTGTCCCGAGCAGCCCTGTGTCGCGGGCTGCCCGGTTGGTGTGAATATCCCTGCATTTATCCAAAAGGTCACAGAGAAGGATCTCCGCGGCGCCTACGACGTGATCACCACCACCAACCTGCTGCCGGCCGTGTGCGGGCGCGTGTGTCCCCAGGAGACCCAATGCGAGGGTGTGTGCACCGTCGGCGATACCCTGGAGCCGGTCGCCATCGGCAGGCTCGAGCGTTTTGTTGGTGATATGGCCATCGCCGCCGGCTGGGCCAACGTGCCCTACATCGAATCTTCGGGTTTCCGCATAGGCATCGTCGGCGCCGGTCCGGCCGGCATGGCCTGTGCCGCCGACATGGCGAAGGCCGGCTGCGAGGTCACCGTCTATGAGGCCTTCCATCAATCCGGTGGCGTGTTGCGTTATGGCATCCCCGATTTCCGTCTGCCAAACGAGGTGATCGACGCGGAGATGGGCAACCTGGAGAAGCTCGGCGTCCACTTCGAGTGCAACACGCTGGTGGGCAGACTGTTCACCATCGAGCAGATGATCGACGAACTCGGTTTCCATGCGGTCTTTATCGGCACCGGCGCTGGATATCCCAATATGCTCGGCGTACCCGGTGATTCACTCAACGGCGTGTTGTCGGCCAACGAACTCCTGACTCGCTGCAACCTGATGCACGCCCGGGAATTCCCCAACTACGACACACCGATGCCGCCGGCACGCCATGTGGCGGTCGTCGGCGCCGGCAACACCGCGATGGATGCGATGCGCGTGTGTCTGCGCCTCGGCGCCGAAGAGGTCTCCTGTATCTATCGGCGCAGCCGCGCGGAAGCGCCGGCGCGGGCCGAGGAGGTCCATCACGCCGAGCAGGAAGGCATTCGTTTCAAGTGGCTCACCAATCCGGTCGCCGTCCTGGACGATGGGGAGGGAGGCGTGAGTGGCATACGCTGCGTGCGCATGGAACTGGGCGAGCCGGATGATTCCGGCCGGCGCCGCCCGGTGCCGGTGGCCGGCAGCGAGCACGATATCGAAGTCGATCTGGTCGTCGTCGCCATCGGCACCAATGCCAACCCGATCATCGGACAGACGTCAAAGCTGGCGCTCAACAAGTGGGGCTATATCGAGACCGACGAGGATCTCGCTACGTCGATGCCCGGTGTCTTCGCCGGCGGCGACATCGTCACCGGCGCCGCGACCGTGATCGAGGCCATGGGCGCGGGTCGCAAGGCAGCGCATAGCATGCGCCGCTATCTCGGCATCCGTGATGCCGACGCGCCCTATCGGGCTCCGGGGGGTGACACGCTGTTCGGAATCGACCTGAGGGAACGCAACTTCGTCCGTATACAGAGCTCGGCCTGAAGCCTATGAAACAGAGCAACCCATCCGCGACCGCACGAGCGCAGCCAATCAGCTCGCGCCCGCCGCAACCGGTCAAATCAGTCGCCGACATCGAGCAACACGTGATCGAGATCATCAGCGATTCCGGCGAGGGCGCGCAACGCTGCGGGCAATCGTTGGGCGCTATCGCGGCACGCATGGGCAACGGCGTCTGGACCGTCGAGATCATCCCGGCCGAGATCCGGCCGCCGGCGAGGAGCGTCGCCGGCGCCAGCGGCAACCGCATCCGCCTGGGCTCGAAGCGGGTGACAAACGGCGGCGATGAGACCGATCTGGTGGTGGCGTTCAACGAGCAGGTGCTGCTCGGGCGCGTGCGCGCCGGAGAACTGAAACCGGGCTGCACCATCCTGCTCGAAGACAAGTGGCGTGATGAGACCGATCCACGCATCGCTTCTGCTTATGCAGAGACCTGCGAGCAACTGGGAGCTGCCGGGTATCGGGTCATTGAAATCCCGATGGAGCGGGAATGCAAACGCGCGGCTCCCGATGCCCGTCGCGGCAAGAACATGTTCGCCCTCGGCATGTTGTGCAATATCTACAGCCTGGATATGGCTCTGGCGCGGGAACAGATAGCGTTGACCTTCCGCAAGAAATCCCGCGAAGTGATCGATAGCAACATCGTGTTGCTGGACGCCGGCCACGAGTGGGCGGAACATAATCTTGCGTTCAAATACCGCATCCCGGCTACACCGGCCACCGAAGCGCAGATCGTCGTCAACGGCAACACGGCGCTGGCGCTTGGCGTGCTGGCCTCTGGCATGGAGATCTGCGCGATGTATCCGATCACGCCGGCCACCTCCGCCTCTCATTATCTGACCGAGGTGTTCGAGAAGGTCGGCGGTGTGGTGCATCAGGCCGAGGACGAGATCGCCGCCTGCGCGTTTGCCATCGGCGCGTCCTATGTCGGCAAATGTACCGTCACCATCACCTCGGGTCCCGGGTATTCGCTCAAGCAGGAAGCCATCGGCCTGGCGGTGATGGCCGAGATACCGCTGGTCGTGGTGAACGTGCAACGGGGCGGGCCGAGCACCGGTCAGCCAACCAAGGTTGAACAGGGCGATCTGCTGACGACGATGTTCGGCAGCCACGGCGACGCACCCAAGGTGGTGATGGCCGCGAGCACGGTCGAAGACTGTTTTTACTCGGTGATCACGGCGCGCAAGATCGCGGAGACCTTCAACATGGTGGTGGTCGTGTTGTCTGATGCCAGCCTGGCGACCGGGCAGACGCCTTTCCCGAGACCTGAATTCAACGAAGCCTGGATGGCGCCGCCGGTGGATCAGAGTCCGGTCGCGGCCGGTACGCGGCCTTACGACTGGGATCCGGATACCGGATTGGCCAGGCGCATCGTCCCCGGTCAACCCGGCGGCATGCATACGGTGACCGGGCTGGCACACGATCGCGACAGCCACGTGGCGTATGACCCGGACATCAACGAGGAAGGTCTGCGTGCGCGCAGCCTCAAGCTGGCCGCGCTGCAGAGGACCCTGAAGCCGCCGGTGGTTTTCGGTGATGACAGCGGCGAGCTGCTCCTCATCGGCTGGGGTAGCACCCGCGGTACTATCGAGGAGGCGGTAGAGCGCATGCGCGCCGAGGGTTACAGGGTCTCCTCGATGCACCTCAAATTCCTGCAGCCGATGGCGCCTGGTATCGATGACATCATGCGACGTTTCGACAAGGTCATGACCATCGAAGCGAATTGGAGTGATCGCTTGCAGGACCGGTTCATAGACGAGCACAACCGGCGCCATGCGGCGCTGGCGATGCTGCTGAGAGCCCGTTATCTGGTCGACATAGACTGCTGGGGCCAGGTACGGGGCGCGCCGATCAAGCCCGGCGCGATCTGTCAGGTGATACGGGAACGGCTCGATCCACATGATGCGACCGGCGGCAAGCAGCCGCCACGGGGATAAGTCCATGGCCACTGCCGCAAGCCGCTGTCTGCTCAAACTCTACGAACAACGCCACGAACTCGAGGATTACCAGAGTGGCGTGCCACGCTGGTGCACCGGGTGTGGCGACAACGCGATCCTGGCGGCGGTACAACGTCTGTGTCGTGACGAGCAGCTCAGACCAGAGAAGACCGTGTTCGTGTCGGGGATCGGTTGCTCCAGCCGTTTCCCCCATTACATGAAGACCTACGGCTTCCATGGTATCCACGGGCGCGCGTTACCACTCGCCGAGGGCGTGCGCATGGCCCGCAAGGACCTGCACGTGTTCGTCAACACCGGCGACGGCGATTGCTGCAGTATCGGCGCGGCCCACTGGATCCACGCCATCCGTTACAACATGAATATGACGGTGTTCCTCCACGATAATCAGATCTATGGCCTGACCAAGATGCAGGCGTCGCCGACTTCGCCCAAGGGGCTGAAGAGCAATACCACGCCCCATGGCGCGTTCCTCGAGGCGATGCAGCCTCTGACCGTGACCCTGGGTGTGCAAAACGCTTCGTTTGTCGCCCAGGCCGTGGACTGGATCCCGGAGGTTCTCTACGACATCGTCTCGGCGGCATTCAAGCACCGCGGCTTTTCGTTTATCCGCATCGTCCAGCGTTGTCCCGAATGGCTGCCCAGTCTGTTCGAGCCCTGGCTGCACGATCCGGACCGGATCCATCTGTTAGGCCATGAGGACGGAATACAAATCAGCCCGGCTCTGGCACGCGTCTATCGCAACCAGGAGCAGCATGATCCATCCGATCTCGACCGGGCCCGGGAGATCGCGTCGATCACCGACGCCATTCCGGTCGGTATCCTCTATCGGAATCGAGAGGTGCCCTGTTACGAAGACCTGCGCGACACCGATTACCTTCGCACCACGGAATTCGTCAAGTCGGGGCTGGAGGCTGAGCTCGACAAGTTCACGGTGTGGCCGTCCGCATGAGGGGCTAACGGAGCGACAGGACATGGATACCGCGCGTCAGGCCCGGGTGGCTTTTTATCTGACCGGCAAGCGGCCCGGGGCCGAACTCGAGCCTGTCGAAGGCATGGATCTCTCCCCGGCGCTGCTGACCCGGTACCGTGATCTGAATTCGCTGCGGCACGACTATCCGTTGGTGTTGCTGGAGAGTGCCCAGCCCGCAAGTTGCGTGGACTCTCTGTCGGGGCTCATTGACGCGGTGCTGCAAAAGATCGCGCATGGTGAGGACGGCGAGCAGCTGAGCCGTCATGTGCTACGTATCGAGAACGCGCTGCGCCAAGCCGCCACCGCTGGTGCTGCCAGGTCGCTGTCGACGCTGTGGGAGGCAGCGGCCACGCAGATCGGTGCAGACGAAGACGAGGGTCTGCGTGACAGTCTCGAGCGGGCCCGCACGGCGCTCGAGGTCGACGGGAAGCTTGTGGACTGCGATGTGGGGCTGCCGTCGCGCGTGTTTTCCCACCTCTGGCAAGCGGCTCAGGAGGAGAAGGCGGGCCGGCTCAGCGACCAGATCGCCAGATTGGTGCAGCGATTGAGCGACATATTAAAAGCCGACGTCGCCCGTTCGAAACGCGGTCGCAGCCCCGAATCGCTGGAGGCGGCCATCGGTGGTTCGGATGCCCTGGAGTTCGACTTCCAGGCCATGTCGCAGGTGCTGGTCCGCACCGCCAACCAGACCACCATCACCAAAACGCGTCGCCGCCGGCTGGAGCGACTGGTCAACGCGCTCCAATCCTATGACTTCAAGCCGCAAGCGTTCCGTTTCGATAGCTGCGTGTCGGCGCTCAATGTCTGGCGTGAGCGCTTTCCGATCCTGATCGATGTTGCCCGAGCCATGGCCATGGCGGACCTCGAGATCGCCGGCGACTACCGGGAAGATCGGCACGACTCATACTTCGAGGAATATGGTACTGACGGGCTGACACCGGAGGACCTGGCGCCGTTCGCCGATTATCTGGTGTGCGTGAATGCGGGTACCATGGACGCCACCGAGCAGGCGGCGCTGATGGAGCTGCTGTCGTCGGGTCTGCCGATGAAAATCCTGGTGCAGACCGACGATATTCTGGAAGCGGCGCTGCCCGGTCTGGAGTCCCACGGGTTCGGCCGCAGCGCGTTGCATTTTGCCAATATGGCGATGGGTCTGAACGATGTTTATGTGCTGCAGGTGCCCGCCTCTCACCTGCTCCGCTGCAGGGAACAGATCGCCAGCGGGCTCGTCTTTCCGGGGACCGCGATCTTTAGCGTGTTTTCGGGGGCCTCGCCGTTCGCCGGTAATCTGTCGCCTTATCTGCTGGCGGCGGCGGCCGTTGAATCCCGGGCTTTCCCGATATTCGCCTTTAGTCCGGCAGCCGGTGCGGATCTGGCTTCGCGTTTCTTTTTGACCGGCAATCCGCAACCGGATGTGGACTGGCCGCTGCATGTGTTTTCTTACGAGGATCGGGACCGGCGCGGCGTCACGGAGACGATCGCGTTTACCTTCGTCGATTTCGCAGCGCTGGACGAACGCTTCGCCCGGCACCTCGCCCGTGTGCCGGCGAATGCACGGGATGAGCAGATGATCTCTGTCAGCGAGGCACTTGCCGCCGAAAACGACAGCGGGACCGAGAACATCCCCTGTATTCCGATGGTCGACGGGCAGGACAATCTGCAGCATGTGCTGGTCGATGAAAAGCTGCTCCGCGAGGCGCGCCGGTGCCGCGAAGCCTGGCACAGCTTGCAGGAACTCGGTGGCATCCATAATTCTCATGCGGAGCGACTGCTGGCCGCGGCGCGAAGGGAGCGTGAGCAGGAAGCGGAACTGGCAGAAGCTTCGGCGCCCGAGTCGCCCACAGAGAAGGCGGCTGCTGCCGAGCAGCCCGAAGAGCTGCCCATCGAGGTCGCAGCAGAACCGTCACCGGACGAGGCGTATATCGAGACACCCCGCTGCACGACGTGCAACGAGTGCACCGAGATCAACGACAAGATGTTTGTCTATGACGAGAACCGTCAGGCCTACATCGCGGACCGCGACGCCGGTACTTATGCCCAGCTGGTGGAAGCGGCGGAGAGCTGTCAGGTCTCGATCATCCACCCGGGCAAGCCGCTCGACCCGGATGAGCCCGGGCTTGAGGATCTCATCGAACGGGCCGAGCCGTTCCTCTAGCGTTGTTGCCGGCCCACCGGCCTCGCTCATTGATCGGGCATGTTCACGAAGATCAGGATCAAGGCGCAGGACGCGGCATACTGGAATGCGCCGTCCATCGACATGGTGCCGAGCTCGGTCTGCCACATCTGAAAATACGCGCCGCCGAGCGCGCCGAAGAATCCGAACCAGACGACGACGCCCAGACCGCAGCCCAACAGCGCGTTCTGTTTGGCCCCGTTGAATCCGGCTGGCGCCGCTTTTCGGCATGACCAAAGATCCCACGCGCCCTTTAGCGCAAATCCGCCCGCTGTCAGCTCGGTGGCGATAATGACTATCAACGCCAGCCAGACGAGTATCGGGCTTGTCACCGCGGGCCCGATCGAGGCAGGGTAGTACTCGTGACCCGACATCCCGAGAACGATGCCGACGACCTGAAACGCTGCCTGGATATTGACGATGTTCTGTAGTGCATACAGCAGCGCCATCAGACCGACCAACGCGACCAGCGATATCTTGAGGTAACGATTAGCCATGGATCTCCCCTCTCTTTCACTGTGAACGGCCATCCTAACCCGGTCGGTGGGGCTGGCCGAGGCCGTCTGATGGCTTGCGCTGGTGTCGGCGGTCAACTAACTCTTGAATGATGGGACTATTTTTTGAACTAAGGCGCCGCAACGTCCCGCGGATGGCGGCGCTGTATGCGGTGACCGCCTGGCTGATCATGCAGGTGGCCGAGGTGATGATCGGTCTGGCCGGGCTGGATCCGTTGATGGGACGGGTCGTGTTGGGCGTGTTGGCGGTCGGATTCCCGCTGGCGCTTATTCTGGCCTGGTTCTACGAAATAACGCCGGAAGGTCTGAAGCGCGAGAAAGACGTCGCCCTGTCAGAGTCCATTACCCAAGCCACGGGGCGGCGGATGGACTTTGTCGTCATCGCCTTGCTCACTGCCGCCGTAGGGTTTTTCGCTTTCGACAAATGGTGGCTGGGTCGCGATACCGAAGCTTCTATCGCGGTGTTGCCCTTCGTCAATATGAGCGGCGATCCCGCTCAGGAACATTTCAGCGACGGCATATCTGAGGAACTGCTACACCGGCTTGCACAGATCTCCGATCTGCACGTGGCCGCACGCACGTCGTCGTTCTATTTCAAGGGCAAGGACGTGGCGATCGGGCAGATCGCGAGCGAGCTCGGGGTCAAATCGGTGCTGGAAGGCAGCATCAGGAAAGCAGGCGACACGATCCGGATCACCGTGCAGCTGATCAATGCCAGCGATGGATACCATATCTGGTCGCAGACTTTTGACCGCCGGATCGACGACGTCTTTTCGATCCAGGACGAGATCGCAACCAAAGTGGTCGAATCGCTGAAGGTGTCGCTGCTGGGCGCGGAGCAAAGCCGGCTGAGCCGCCGACCAACCGACAATATCGACGCCTATGATGCCTATCTGCTCGGCCGCCAGATGATGGCCCGTCGTACCAGTGGCTCGCTGCAGGAGGCGGCCGGACATTTCGCCGAGGCCGTTCAGCTCGATCCGGATTTCGCCTTGGCCTATGTCGGGCTGGCCGATACCTATGCGTTGTTGGGGTCCTACGGCGGACTGGACACACAGGCGGTACAAAAACATGCCGAACCGGCACTGGACCGGGCTCTGGAGCTGGATCGTCAACTCGGGGAAGCCTACTCGAGCATGGGTGGGCTGCGCCTGCTGCAGGGGGACTTTACCGGCTCCGAAACAGCTTATCAGCGTGCCATACAACTCAGCCCGAACTACGCCCCGGCGTATCTGGGATACGGCATGCTGATGAAGCGGGGCTTTGGGCGGGTCGATGCAGCGCTGGAATTGCACCAGACCGCACTGGGGCTGGATCCGCTGTCGACCCCGATCAATATGGCCGTGGTGGAGGACTTGCACGAGCTGGGGCGATTCGAAGAGGTGCGCGAGCGTTGCCAACGCGTCATCGACATCGATCCGGATTATCCGCGCGCCTATACCATCATGGCCGACCTGTACTGGGAGGTTTTCGGTGAACTCGACCAGGCGGTCTTATGGCTCCATAAGGCGATCGAGCTGGATCCGGGCAATCCGGATCACGCGCGCTGGATGGGTATGGTCTATCTGGACCTGGGTGATTTTCAGTCCGGCGAGCAGTGGATGCGAAAGGCGATCGACATGGCCCCGAACCAGTACGCGTCCCTGTGGGCGGCCATCTATCTGGCGCGTTATACGGGCGAACAGGAGGACGCCGTCGACGCGGCCAATGCCATGCTCGAGATGGTGCCGGACAACTGGCTGTCACTGCTGGTATTGCGCGATGCAGACTACCGCGACGGAGATGTGCCATCGGCGCTGGCCCGGTATCGCCGTGCCCAACCTGAACTGGTAGAAAGCCGGGATGTGGTCATCGACGCGACGAATTTCGCCTGGGCGATCGAGATCGCCAATGTCCTGTTGAAATCGGGCCAGCGCCAGCAAGCAGTGATTTTGTTACAGGGTGCGCTGGCCGCGATCGCGGCTCGGCCGCGCCTCGGGTTCAGCGGTTTCGGCATCAGCGACGTTGAGATTCAGGCGTTGATGGGCGACACCGAAAAGGCGCTGGATACGCTCGCCATGGCGGTCGAACAGGGTTGGCGTTCGGGTTGGCGGCTCCAGACCCGGGACAACGACAATCTCGTCTCCCTCCACGCCGATCCGCGCTACCAGGCCATCATGGCGGACATCGAGGCGCAGATGAGCACGCAACTCGCGCTTGTAAGAACACAGCAAACGAGGGGATTGTTACCCGGCAACTAGCGGCATCCGCTCGCCGTAAAAGCCGAGAAAGAGGCGCTACGACACGTGTCGGGAATATTTACGCTACCGGAATCGAAGACAGAGGAAACGTCGGGAATTTTTACACTTGTGTTTCAGTGCCTATATTTTCTCTCTTAATAAAAGGCACTTATATTCTGGCCCTGTCGCCGCTGGCCCAGGCCACTCCGATCACCTGGAACGGTAATACCTACGATGTCTTCGACGTGGGCAGCAACCTGACCTGGCAAGAGGCCAAATCGATGGCCGAGAGCATGGGCGGCCATCTGGTCACCATCACCTCAGCCGCAGAGAATGACGTCGTCACGGCACTGGTGGGTGATCAGGGCTCCGGCAACCTTGAGCGCTACTGGCTTGGTGGCTATCAATATCTGACCGACATTGGGGCAACGACTGAATCCGATCCGTCCGCAGGGTGGGCCTGGGTCACCGGAGAAGCGTGGGATTACACCAACTGGGCGACCAACGAGCCGAACAATGGAGTCGGTGGCACGCAGCACTGGCTGCATTACTGGCCAACCGTGGGTCTGTGGGATGACATGGAGAACCGTAGCCTGATGAGTGGCTTCGTCATCGAATATGAGGTTCCGGAACCCGCCAGCCTTGCTTTGCTGGGTCTGGGTCTGCTCGGTGTCGGCGTCTCCAGGCGCCGCCGCAAGCGTTAATCCTGCAACGACTTTCGTCCGTCAAAGACCCGCCATCAGGCGGGTCTTTGGGTTCTGCGATCACCGTCCTGCGGATGCGAGCGCCTCTGCCCGTTTCTCGTTGATCAACAATAGCAGTTCAGCTGCCGCTTCCGCATCGCAAAGCGCCCGGTGATGCTGCCTCAGTGGAACGTCGAACTCCGCGCACAGCGCGCCCAGACTATAGGACGGGAGTCCAGGGAACAGCTGGCGCATCGAGGCGCAGGTACAGAGCTTGGCATGGCGGAACCGGCGTCCGAGACGCGCATACTCGCGGCTTACGAAGCCGTAGTCGAAATTGACGTTGTGGGCGACGAAGATCGCGTCGCCCATGAACGCGGTGAACTCGTCGGTGATTTCAGCAAACTGTGGCGCGCCGGCCACCATTTCGTCGGTGATGCCGGTCAGACGGGTGATCTTCGGCGGAATCAGCCGTTGGGGATTGATCAGGCTCTGGAATCGATCGACGACCTCGCCGTTCCGCATCTTGACCGCGGCCAGTTCGGTGATGCGGTGTTGGTCACCGCTGCCGCCCGTTGTCTCCACGTCCACCACCACGTAGGTCTGTTCCGGATCCAATACCCAGCGGATCCGTAAAACGCCGGCGCGCAGACCCGCCTCCCGCAGCTGCTCCAGCCGCACCAGCTGATTGCGCCGGATCTGGTCACCCGGCGCCTTGATCTCCACAAAGCGTGCGCCGTCGTCATCGATCACCAGCAGATCGGGGAAACCATAGCGGGTATCGGGATAATCACGACACATCCGTCTGAGCACGCTGCCTACTGCAACTGCCTCAGCATGATCGAGCAACGCGAACATCTTTTCCGCCATCGACCGGCGCCAGCGGAATACGCCATTCGCGGTGCCAAAATACCGGGTGCTGGTCTTGAGCAAGCGCCGCTTGGCGTCTTCGACATTGCACAGAGCGGCCAGTTTCTGCTCGATGGCCGGCGCATGGCGTTCGTAAAACGAACCGTTCCGGAGCGTTGAAGGCAAACCCTCGAATGGCGAATGCAGTGCTGCCGAATCCGCGGCAAACAGCTCATCCCAGAACAACAGCCCGAACAACGAGCGCCACAAGGTATTTTCCGAGCGGAACGCGCGTTGGCCGCAGTTCTCGAAATACGAGATCGCCGCCTGTTCCGGGTTACCCCTGTGGGCCTCGTCCAGCTCGATCGTATCCGCGGCCCTCAGCGCGTCAGTCAGTGAGGAAGTGCGCTTGCGACCAAACTTCTGTTGATAGAGGTCGTTGGCGAAGAACCACTCCTCATCGCTGCGCGGATTGTCCAGACAGGTTTCCAGGTGCAACCGGGCCTGCTCTCGTTCTCCCTGCGCAATTAGCAGACGCGCGATCCGCTCGCTGCATTTGGCCGAGTCGCCGCGATCGTAGAGGACCATGGCCGCATCGGCCGCGCCGGCTTTTTCCTGCTCGCGTCCCATGGTGTAGGCGAGCCGATCGCGCAGCCGGGCGGCGGCCTCGAAAACGGGCTCCGGCCACGTCGGCACTTCGTCAGCCAGCCTTCCACGCTCGCGCTCTGTGCCGTGGCCGAAGATCCTGATGCGATCGGCGAAATAGTAGGTCTCCAGTGCTTCCTCGCGGTCCGAGAAGCGCGCCTCATAGCTATCCGTGAATGAGTGGGTGCGGACCAGACCCATGTCGCGCATGGTGAAGTGGGACAAGCCGTCGCGGCATTCGCCAAAATACAGAAACAGAAAAAAACGCACCCAATCCGCTCGCCGCTGGACCAGCAGCCGGCCAGGATCGATGCTGGACATAAACGCCGCCGGATCACAGTGCTGGTGCACGAAGTTGGTCAGTTCCGCTTTTTTTAACGACCGGCTCAGTCCAGGGAACGACGGCGCGGCACCGGCGTAGATCTCCGGCTTGGTCAAAAACCCGAGCACGTCTTCGAACAACTCCGGGCCCGGCGATGCGACCCAGCCACCGGTCCGCAACCGGGTCAGCGGCTGCGCGAGATCACCGATTTCCGGGTATCTGAGCTTGTTGGCGGCGAAGATCCGGCCCTTGCGATTGACCAGCCGCACATAAAGACATTGCGCGGGCCGATCGAGCCTGCGGAACTGGTCCGCGAGATCGCGCTGTTGCGGCGCCAGCACGTGAGCATAGTGGGCAGAGACAAAATCCAGCAGCTCCAGAAAATGCTGGTGATAGTAGAAGGTGGGAAGCTCGCGCTGGCGTCCGGGTGTTTGATTGAATGCCGGGCTGGACATTATGCGCTCACGCCAGTTCTCATTCTTTTGCGGTCCATCGTCATGATTGCCCTCTTACCCACCGATGCAAACGGCATCTGATTCGTGCCTGTCCGCCAACTGGACTAGAGTACAAAAAACCACTGCATGGTTACCATGTGAATAAACGCAGGCCAGCAATCATTGGCGTACTCGTCGCGATCGTCATCACGACGACGATGGATGCGACCGGCCTGAGCGTTTTCAGCGCCTTGCCGTTGCTCCCCCTGGCCGGCCTGTTCTGGTGGCTGCAGAAGTTCTCTCGCCGGGAAATGGGTCTGATCTGGGGCAAGCCGCCGGATTATGGTCTCGCCCTCGCCTATCCGCTATTTGTTCTGGGGCTGATGGCGTTGATCGCACTCGCTTTCGATGCGACCGACACCGCCGATGCCGACTGGAACAAGACGCTGCTCAACATCGCGCTGATGAGTTCCACCGGCGTCCTGATGGGCCTGCTTACCGAGGAAGGTTTTTTCCGCGGCTGGCTGTGGGCTGCACTCAGGCGGGCCGGGCAATCAGACACGCAGGTCCTCGTTTGGACCACCGTCGCGTTTACGCTGTGGCATGTCTCTGCGATCTCGCTTGATACGGGTTTTGACGTTCCCGCCGCTGAGATCCCCATCTATCTGCTCAACGCGACCTTGATCGGCGCCGTGTTCGGCATGTTGCGGATGGCCTCCGGTTCGATCGTTGTGCCCAGCGTCTGCCACGCCGTTTGGAACGGTCTCGACTATCCCTTGTACGGCTTTGGTGAAAAGGTCGGTGCGCTCGGGATCGAGGCC
>CAJHYD010000100.1_pt1 | contig 100308 bp, 99 predicted proteins | sample 9198701 | NCBI WGS metagenome assembly CAJHYD01 (sample SAMEA7708365, study PRJEB35096) | sediment metagenome | biome: marine neritic benthic zone biome [ENVO:01000025]; feature: sediment [ENVO:00002007]; material: shallow marine sediment [ENVO:03000034] sea grass bed [ENVO_01000059] ...
ATGCGGAAAGACTCCGAATTGCTGGCCGTCAAACGGGCCTGGCTCAGTACCGCCGCGATACCCAGGCCGCCATCGTTGCCGTCCAGCGCGACTTCCGGCATGTCCTCGGGTAACGCCCCGCTGCGGAAGCGGGCGATAAACTCTTCCTCGGCCGCCGTCGCCGCAGCCGCATCGTGAAAGCGGCCGACGATCTCGCGCGCCAGCTCGAATTTTACGTCGCGCGGATTCCTGCCTTCCTCGATCTGGCGCTGCAGGCTTGCGATGTCCGCGGCGGGCCGGAAGCTGAGCAATTCGAAATACCGCCACATCAGCTCATCAGAGATCGACATGAGTTTGCCGAACATATCCCGCGGGCTCTCGGTGATGCCGATATAGTTGCCGAGCGACTTCGACATCTTCTGCACGCCGTCCAGACCTTCCAGCAGAGGCATGGTCAGAACGATCTGCGGCGCCTGTCCGTAACTCTGCTGTAGCTGCCGGCCCACCAGCAGGTTAAATTTTTGGTCGGTGCCGCCGAGTTCAACATCGGCGGACATGGCCACCGAATCGTAGCCCTGGACCAGCGGATAGAGGAACTCGTGGATCGCGATCGGCTGCCCGGCGGCGTAGCGTTTGTTGAAATCGTCACGTTCCAGCATCCGGGCGACGGTGTGGCGGGCGGCCAGCTGGATCAGACCGGCCGCGTCCATCGCGCCCATCCAGCTGGAGTTGAACATCACCAGGGTCCGTTCAGGATCGAGGATCTTGAAGATCTGTTTCTCATAGGTGCGGGCGTTGTCGATCACCGCTTCCCGGGTCAGGGGCGGCCGTGTGGTGTTCTTGCCGGTGGGATCACCGATCATCCCGGTGAAATCGCCGATCAGGAAGATGACCTCGTGACCGAACTCCTGGAACTGCCGCATCTTGTTGATCAGCACCGTGTGGCCCAGATGCAGATCCGGCGCGGTGGGATCGAATCCCGCCTTGATCTTCAGCGGCTGGCCCGTTTCGAGCCGCTCGACCAGCTCTGACTCGACCAGAATCTCGTCGGCGCCGCGCTTGAGTTCTTCCATCTGCTCTTTGACGGAAGCTATTGGTTCTTCTGACATTTGACGAGCCCAAAACGAGAACTGTGTGATTGACCGGCCGGGTGTGTCCGGCTACCTTATGCTGAATTCTGCAGGGATTCTTGAGATGGGTCGAGTCAAAAGCGCGCTTCGGCACGACTATAAGCACGGTTTGAGTTCGGCTCGACCGCGTCGCCCTGGCGTCTGGCTCGGGGCCGCGGGTGGTCTGCTGCTGGCCGGCATGATCGCAGTCTGGCTCACATCTGACAAAGATGCAGACGTCGAAGCGACGCCGGCTGCCGCTGCGACAGGCGTCACCCGGATCGAACTGGCGCTACCGCCGAGCTCTCAGCCCGCGGACGGACCGATCCCGACCGCTGCACCCGACAGACAGCCGATCACCGCCACCTCACCGACAGCCGGGAAGACGACACCCGCTCAGACATCACCCCGACCGGCCGTTGCGGCTGCGGCCGCAAGCGCTGCCGCAACGCCTGACCTGGATGCCGAGCCCGCCGCGCCTGTCGGCGAGCTGATGCGGGTCACAGTGAAGTCAGGCGACACCCTGGATCGCCTGTTCCGGCGCAACGGACTCAGCGTAGCCGATCTCGCGTTGATGCTGCGGCTCAAGGAGGCGCGGAACGGGCTGGCGAAAATCCTGCCCGGGGACAATATCGAGATCCGCCATGAGCAGGACACGGTGCTGGAATTATCGCGGCGCATGTCGGAAGAGCTGACGCTCAATCTGGTCCGGCACGACGACCGGTACAAGGCAGAGTTCCTTGCCCACCCGGTTGAGCGGCGCGTCGCCTACGCCCAGAGCAAGATCGCGACCTCGCTGTTCGAAGCCGGCACCGAATCCGGTCTGTCGCAGACCCTGGTGATGAACCTGGCCGGGATCTTCGCCTGGGATGTGGACTTCGCTCTGGATATCCGTAGTGGCGATAGCTTCGCGCTGGTTTACGAGGAGATCTGGCAGGATGACGTCCGTCTGCGCGACGGAGAGATCCTCGCCGCGGAGTTTGTCAATCAGGGGCGCAAAGTCCGGGCGCTGCGCTACCAGGATCCGGATGGTCGCGTCGATTACTACACGCCGGAAGGTTTGAGCATGCGTAAGGCCTTTTTGCGCACGCCTGTGGACTTTGCCCGCGTCAGCTCAAATTTCAACCCCAGCCGTCTGCATCCGGTGTTGAAGACGCGGCGTCCGCACCGGGGCGTCGATTACGCGGCCCGGGCGGGCACACCGATCAAAGCGGCGGGTGACGGCAAGGTCATCTTCCGCGGTCGCAACGGCGGCTACGGCAATTGTGTGATCCTCCAGCATGGCGGCAACATCACCACGCTTTATGCTCACATGTCGCGTTACGACAAGAAAGCGCGCCTGGGCAAACGGGTGCGCCAGGGCCAGGTGATCGGTTATGTGGGCTCGACCGGTCTGGCCACGGCCGCACATCTGCACTACGAGTACAGGCTGAATGGCGTGCATCGGAATCCGCGGACCGTGCCGCTGCCGGACGCGGAACCGATACCCAAGCAGTACCGTGCCATGTTCGAGGAGGCGAGCCAGCCGCTTATCGCCCAGCTGGATGCGATCACCCAGACCCGGCTGGCTGCCCGCTGATGAAACTCAGCCAGCCCGATGCGGGCGCGGTCTGACATGAGCAGGTATTACATCGGCCTGATCTCCGGCACCTCGATGGATGGCATCGACTCCGTGCTGGCGAGTTTTGACGACGGCTGCCAGATTCATGCCACCCGTTCGCATCCGATGACCGCGTCCACGCTTACCCACCTGCGTCATCTGGTCGAACATCCGGACGAGGCCGGCCTGGCCCGCGTCGGCGCCCTCGATACCGCGCTGGGTCAGGATTTCGCCGCCGCGGCGATGGCGGTGCTGGAAGCCGGCGGCGTGGCCGCGGAAACCGTCCTCGCTGTCGGCAGTCACGGGCAGACGGTTTACCACTCTCCGGCGGGTCCCGAGCCGTTCTCGATACAGCTCGGTGACCCCAACATCATCGCAGTGCTGACCGGTATACCCACCGTGGCCGATTTTCGCCGCCGGGATATCGCGCTCGGTGGCGAGGGCGCACCACTCGTCCCGGCCTTTCATCAGGCGATGTTCCGTGATCCGGACCAACCGAGGGCAGTAATCAATATCGGCGGCATCGCCAACGTGACCGTGCTCGTGCCGGGCGCTGATGTCTCCGGTTTCGATACCGGACCCGGCAACACGCTGATGGACGCATGGACCCGGCTGAATCGGGGCCAGCCCTACGACGCCGGTGGCGATTGGGCCGCCTCTGCAGACCCGGATGAAGCATTGCTGGAAGCGCTGATGGCACATCCGTTCTTCGCCCGCCCCGGACCCAAGAGCACCGGCATCGAGGACTTCAACATGAGCTGGCTGCAGGGTGTACTCGACGACCTGCGACAGCCGCCCAAGCCGGAGTCGGTCCAGGCGACGCTCTGCGCTCTGACCGCGCGCACCGCCGCCGACGCCATCCGCCGGGCCTGTCCCGATCAAGGGACGCTGTTCCTGTGTGGCGGCGGCGCCCATAACCGGACGCTGACCCGACAGATCGCCGAGGGCCTCGAAGATTGGCAGATCGAGTCAACGGACGCGCTCGGGATCGGCGTAGACTGGGTCGAAGCGGCCGCGTTCGCCTGGCTGGCCCATCGCAATCTGGCCGGGCTGCCGGGCAATATCCCCGCGGTGACGGGCGCCTCTCGAGAGGCGGTGCTGGGCAGCGTGTTCCGGGGCTAGGGCGATCACCGGAACTTGAGATCTATCCCCAGCGACTGCAGATAAGTCGCCTCCCTGGTCAGGTCCGCCCGGGTGAGCGGATGCTCGGCCAGCCAGCCGTCCGGGAATGACAGCTTGAGACCGGCTTCCCGTGGTCGCAGGCGGATCGCCGGCAGGATGCCGTCGGCCCGGCCCCGATTCAGCACCACGGCGAGACGCAGCAGTACCAGCAAACGCCGCGCCCTGGTGGTCCAGCCGGCAGGTAGCCCATGAAAGTAATCGCTGCGGATCCGGCGCCGATGATTCGCGACCAGGGCCGCCATCAACACCTGCTCGCCGCTGGAGAAACCCGCCATGTCGGCATGCTGCAGCAGATAGGCCGCGTGGCACTGATGTCGGGAATGGGCGATATCGAGGCCGATCTCATGCAGATGGGCTGACCAGCCGAGCAGCCGGCCAGGCATCGGGCCATCCAGACCCCAACGCTCGCTCACCTGATCCAAAAATCCCCTGGCCGTGTCCGCGACACGGGCGGCCTGGGCCGGGTCCGCATGGAATCTGCGGGCCATCGAATCCACGCTGCGTTCCCGCGCATCGCGATCGGTCAGCCGGCCAAGCAGATCGAACAGCAGACCCTCGCGCAGCGCCCCATCGGCAGCCATCATCGACTCGATACCGAGCGCGTCGAAGATTTCGATCAGGATCGCCAGCCCGCCAGGGAAGACCGGGGCCCGGGCCTCGCTCAGATCGGGTGGCCGGCGGCGGCTGAGATCGCGGCAGTCGATCAGCGACCCGCAGAGTTGTTCGAGGCGCTCCCGGGTCATGATGCCGGATGGATTACCCTCGGCGACCAGCTGGCGCGCAGCCGAACGGATCGTGCCCGAGGTACCGTAGGCCCTGGTCCAGCCATCACCGCGGAAGCGGGCGATCACCGGCTCCAGTTCCTGGCGCACGGCCAACCGGGCCTTGCGGAAACGGCCGGGGCTGACGCGCCCGCCGCTGAAGAACTCCCTGCTGATGCTGACGCAGCCCATATACAGGCTCTCGAGAGTACGCGGCACATAATCGCCACCGATGATCAGCTCGGTGCTGCCACCGCCGATGTCGACGACCAGTCGATCGCCGGTCTCCATCGGCAGACTGTGGGCGGCACCCAGATAGACCAGCCGCGCCTCCTCGACGCCTGCGATCACCTCTATGGGGTGGCCGAGCGCGGCTTCAGCGCGCCCCAAAAAAACGCCGCGGTCGCGGATCCGGCGCAGCGTATTGGTACCGACCGCCCGCACGCTCGCTGCACCCATATCGCCGAGGCGTTCGCTGAATTTGCGCAGACAGGCCAGACCCCGGGCCGCGGCCGCGTCTGACAACACGCCACCGGGCTCCAGACCGGCGCCGAGCCGTACCATCTCGCGCAGGCGATCGAGGATCACCAGCTGGCCGCCGTCGAGGCGGGCGACGATCATATGGAAACTGTTGGAGCCGAGATCGACGGCGGCGATGACCTGTCCGGGTGCAGCCATCAGTCCCGGGGCGGCACTCACGGTCTGAGGGAGCTAGATGCCGAAGGAGGAACCGCAGCCGCAGGTCGTCGTCGCGTTGGGGTTGCGGATCACGAATTGCGCACCCTCGAGATCCTCACGATAGTCGATCTCCGCACCCATCAGATACTGGACGCTCATCGGATCGACGAGCAGCGTGACGCCACCGTTCTCTACCTGAACATCGCCGTCTTCGATTTTCTCGTCGAAGGTGAATCCGTACTGGAAACCGGAACAGCCGCCACCAGAGATGAACACACGCAGCTTGAGCTCCGGGTTTTCCTCTTCCTTCATCAGCTCCGACACCTTGCTCGCCGCCGCGTCGGTGAAGATCAGCGGTACTGAGGGTGCGCGCGGGATGTCCTGTGTCTGTTCCATGGCTTGCCTCGGCTGGAGATCTGTCCAGCGCTTACGAAAATCCGGGCTCTATTCTAGCTGACTCAGGACTCCTCCAGCGAATCCTCGGCGGCTTCCTTATCGGCGCTGGCCTTCTTGGTCTTGGCGCTGGCGGCTGATTTCCCCGGCAGTCCCATGGCGCCGGGCGCCCGATGGATGAGTTTGCCGTTGACCTCCGCGCCGCTGGCCATCTCGATCAGGTCGTAGATGACATTGCCTATGACTTTTGCGGTCGGTCCGAGTTCCACTCGCTCGTTGGCCTCCAGGTTGCCCTTGACGGTTCCGCTTAGCACCACTTCAGACACATTGACGTCGCCCTCGATGATGCCCTCTTCACTCACGCTGAGGGAACCTGGCTGACCATCCTCGGTCGAGACGTTGCCGTGCACCAGGCCGTCCACATGCAGGCCGTCAGTGAAAATCAGGTCGCCATTGACCCGCGTGCCGGCGCCGATCAGCGTGCGGATTTCCTTTTTGCTTCGATTCTGTTTGCTGAACATCTGGAACCTCTCAATTACGCACGATCCGCCACGGGAAGCTGCCGGTGACCGGATCGTCCTGCTTGCGCGATGGCTGCAGAGCGACCTCTACCAGCCGTGGTTTGAAATCCGACGGCAGTGTCACATCCTGCCTGAGTATCTGGAAATACTGGAACGAATATCGCCGGTCGGATCCGTCTTCGGCCGACGGCGCAATCGGCATGCGCACGATCTCGCCACCCTGATCACCCTCGATCGTTACCTGGACAGTCCCTTTCTGGCGGCGATTCTGGCTGCCGGCCTGGACCAGCACCAGACGCAGCCGAAAAAGTCCGCGCTCGGATCCCGGAGAGATCTGCACGGTCTGTATCTGCAGACCGGTGTTGCCGTCGGCCGGCGACATGATGCCGCGATAGAAAGCCAGCTCCTCCTTGAGCTCGGCGATCTGCGATTGCAGATCATCCAGATCGCCGGTCACACGCTGATAGCCTTCCTGTTCCACTCTACCGGCAGTCCTGAGCAGCGCGAGATCCCAGCGCAGGGCCTCGTTTTCAGCGTCCAGTTCGCGGATACTCCCAGCCAGTCGATCACGGGTCTCCGCCGCCGCCCAGGCGTCGTGACCCGCCGCCCTGCGACCCCACTCGAAGGCGCTACCAAGGGCAATCAGTCCGAGCACCGCGGCCAGGGCCAGCGCGACCCGGGATTGAATCCGGGCACGGGATGTGACGACCAGTCGCGATGCCATGGCTCAGATCAGACCTCGATGGATTTGCAGGGCCGGGTCGTCAAAGACTACGGGCTAGGAGCCAGGACCGCCACCGGTCCCGGGGAACAGCAGCGGCCGCAGTTCCTCCAGCGCGCGCCTGTAGACGCGACGTTTAAAGTAGATGACATTCTTGAGCGGGAACCAGTAATCGACCCAGCGCCAGCGGTCGAATTCAGGCTTGGACGTGGTATCAAAACGCAAGCGGGACTCCGGGCTGACCAGACGCAGCAGATACCAGCGTTGTTTTTGTCCGATACATAGCGGCTGGCTGTCGCGCCGGACATAGCGCCGGGGCAGCCGATAACGCAGCCAGCCGCGCGTCTGGCCGACCAGCTCTACGTCCTCAGGCGTCAGTCCGATCTCTTCGGCGAGTTCCCGGAACATCGCGTCGCGGGGATCCTCGTCCGGCTGAATGCCGCCCTGGGGGAACTGCCAGCCATCGCGGCCTGCCCGACCGCCCCAGAACAATCTTTTCTCGCCGTTAGACAGGACGATTCCGACGTTGGCCCGGAAGCCTTCCTCGTCGATGAAATCCGTCATGCAGACACAATCCTTTACTTGGCCGGCATTCTTCCACAAAAGCCCGGCCCCGAACAACAAGCCCGGCGGCAGCCCGTGGTATCGTTCGCGGCGATCGACGCGGCCCGTTTTTGCGGCCGCCGGGGAGTGTTCTCAAGGAGTCAAGGTGAGCCGCCGACGTCCAGTGCTGGCTTGTATCGTCCTGGTTGTGATCGCCACCCTGGCGTTGCTGTTCGCGCTGCTTGCAGGCAGCGTGCCGCTGTCTCCGGCCGAGGTCTGGCTAGGATTGAGCGGCGATGGCGGCATGGCCAGTGCGCTGGTCAACGAGCTGCGTCTGCCCCGGGCATTGACCGCCTTTGCCACCGGCGGACTGCTGGCGATCGCTGGCGCACTGATGCAGGTTCTGCTGCGCAACCCGCTGGCGGATCCGTACATTCTGGGCGTCTCGGGCGGCGCGGCGGTTTTCGCTCTGTTGGCCATCATGCTGGGGCTGGGCAGTTTGTGGATAGACATCGGTGCCTTCGGTGGCGCGATGTTGACCACGCTGATCGTGTTCAGCCTGTCGCGTGGGAGCGGCGGATGGGTCCCGCTGCGGCTACTTTTGACCGGCGTCGTGCTGGCCGCGGGCTTCTCCGCGATCATCAGTCTGATGCTGGCGCTGAGTCCGGATGCGAGCCTGCGCGGCATGTTGTTCTGGTTGATGGGAGACTTGTCCTTCGCGACCCGCCCCGGACCCCGCCTGCTGCTCCTGGCCGCCGCCGTCATGGTCGGGCTGGCGGTCGCCCGGCCGCTCAATGTGCTGGCTCGTGGTGACCTGCAGGCCAGCGCACTGGGTGTAGCCGTGCGCCCGCTGCGCGTCGGCATCTATCTGGCCAGCTCCCTGATCACAGCGGTGGCGGTCACCACTGCCGGCAGCATCGGTTTTGTCGGCCTGGTCGTACCCCACCTGGTGCGGCTTGCGACCGGGCAGGACCATCGCCTGTTACTCCCCGCGGCAGCCCTGGCCGGCGGCAGCCTGCTGGTCGTCGCTGACACGCTGGCGCGCACGGTCGTGGCACCGCGGCAGCTACCGGTGGGGGCGCTGACCGCGCTGCTCGGCGTACCGTTGTTTCTGTTACTGATCAGTCGTCAGCGCGCGCTGCGCTGATCTCGGGTGCGACTCAGGAGTTGGCGCAACGCACCAGGTCGCGGCCGTCCGCCTTCGCGCGATAGAGCTGAACATCGGCTTCAGCGATCAACTTTTCGCCCAGCGACTTCAGATCGGTCACGCCGCTTTCGGGCCGCACTGAGGCAACACCGACCGACACGGTAACCTCGACCTCCTGATCGGGACCGAAACAGATCGGACTGGCGGCGACCGACTGACGAATCCGCTCGGACAGGCCGATCGCTTCTTCAGCCCGGGTGTCTGGCAGCAGCAGTGCGAACTCTTCTCCCCCATAGCGAGCGGCCACGTCGCTGGCACGGACCTCCATCTCGATCCGATCCGCGATTTCGCGCAACACCCGATCCCCGGCCAGATGGCCGTGGTTGTCATTAACGGCCTTGAAATGATCCACGTCGACCAGCACGCAGGTCAGCTCGTTCTCGGCGCGTTGCGCCCGCGCCAGTTCCTCGGCCAGTCGGCTCTGCAGGTAGCGCCGGTTGCTGAGACCCGTGAGCACGTCGGTCAGACCGCTGCGCACCAGCCGCGCGCGGTTGATCGCATTCTCGAGACATACCGCGGTCACATTGGCCAGGTGATCGAGGAAATCAGTGCCGTGGTGACGGGTAAAGCGACGATCATCGCTACTGCCGAAATTCAGCGCCCCGAGTAGCTGTTGCTGGCGCCGCAGCGGCAGCATGGCGAGCGAGGTCAGCCCTTGTCGACCGGGAAACAGCAGCTGATGATCGGCGCCGATATACGGCCCAAGCCACGGTTTGTAGAGCGTGGCGAACTGCGGCGCCATGCCCGCCAGGCTGTCGACAAACAGCACCTCAGGACGACTCTCCGTATTGAACTTCTCGCTGTGCGCCAGATGCCTCACTTCGTGCTGGGGGTCGACCAGGATCAGGCTCACGGCCTCGAGCCCATGGGACTCGCGCAATCCGTCGACGATCTGATCAAACAGCGCGACCAGCGATTCCGACTGCAGCAGGCACAGCTCCCGTGACTGGGCCCGTTTGAGGATGCTGGTATTGTCCGCGGCTTCCCGCCGTAAGATCGCGATCTGTTCGCGCAGACGTCGCGCTTCGGTTTCCGGATCCGCCATTCCTGTTTCCTCCGGCTCGTCCGCTGATTGCCGCTCAGCGCAAGAACAAACGATAGAGCAGATTCTGCAGCCAGCCGCCATGGGGTGCATACAGCACCTTGGCCGTATTGATCAGCGGACGCGACAGCACTGCCTTGTGATGGGAGAAGGTCAGGAACCCTTCGTACGCATGATAATGACCCATACCCGAGTCACCGATGCCGCCGACCGGCAGATCTTCGGCGATAAAATGGGTGATCGCATCATTGACGCACACACCGCCGGAGTGCGTCGCATCCAGCACCCGCTGGCTGCGTTTGCGATCGCGGTCAAACAGATTGATCGCCAGTGGGCGCGGCCGGCTGTTGATATACGCCAGCGCCTCGTCGAGGGTCCGATAGGGCACGATGGGGAGGATCGGCCCGAAGATCTCTTCGCGCATGACCCGCATCTCCGGCCGCGCGCCGCGGATCAGGTGGATCGGCATCCTGCGCGTAGCGGTCTCCGCCTCCCCGCCGTCCGGATTGAGCACGATGATCTCGGCACCGCCGGCGCGCGCCTCTTCCAGATAGGCCTGCAGCCGCGACCACTGCCGTTCGTTGACCACGCTGGTGTAATCGTCATTGCGCAGCAGGTCGGGGTACATCGCCTCAAACGCGGCGCTGAACTCACGCACGAACTCATCGACCCGCTGCTCCGGGCACAACACGTAGTCCGGCGCCACGCAGGTCTGTCCGGCATTGAGCGCCTTGCCAAAACAGATCCGCTCGGCGGCCATCTTCATCGGTACGTCCGGGGCGATGATGGTCGGTGACTTGCCGCCCAGCTCCAGGGTCACCGGCGTCAGGTTCTCGGCCGCCGCCCGCATCACTTCCTTGCCGATCTCGGTGGAGCCCGTGAACAGCAGATGGTCGAAGGGCAGCGTGGAAAAGGCGCGGCCTGCATCGACCTCTCCGAGCACCACGCCGACCTGGTCCTCGTCAAAGGCATCGGCGAGCATCGTGCGCATCAGCTCTGCCGTAGCCGGCGCTGATTCAGACATCTTGAGCATGACCCGGTTGCCGGCCGCCAGCGCACAGGTCAGCGGTCCGATGGCCAGGAACACCGGGTAATTCCACGGCACGATGACCCCGATTACGCCCTTGGGCTGATACATCACCCGACAGCGGGTCGTCGCCAACAACAGCCCGGCCTGGCGCCGCGAGGGGCGCATCCAGCCTCTGAGGTGACGCCGGGCATAACGGATCCCCTGCACCGAGCCGAGCAGCTCTGCCAGGGTCTCGTGGCGCGAACGACCGCCGAAATCCTGCCTGACCGCCTCGGCGAACGCGTCCCGATGCGCGATCAGCGACTCTTTCAGGCGGGCCAGATCCGCCCGACGCCGTCTGGCGTCCGGCATCGGCACGGCTTCGAAGGCTGCGCGCTGCGCGCGGAACATCGCGTGCATGCGCTCGATTTCATGTTGTTCGTGAATGCTGGATGGCTCGGCAGCCATTATTTATCTCCGCTCACACGTCTTTCCTTGACTATAAAGCCCGGCCGGGCCTTTATCCAGACACGGGCAGAGCCGCTACCGGCTGGTCTATTATGGGCCCGTCAGCTCATTTCAACAGACGTCCGCACTGGGGGGCAGGGATGAAAGCAAAAGCCGCCGTGGCCTGGGAGGCCGGCAAACCGCTGGAGATCGAAGAGGTCGATGTAGAGGGGCCGAAGGCCGGCGAGGTGATGGTCCAGATCGTCGCCACCGGGGTCTGCCATACGGACGCGTTCACACTCTCGGGGGAGGATCCCGAGGGTCTGTTCCCGGCCATCCTCGGTCACGAAGGCGGCGGTATCGTGGTCGAGGTGGGAGACGGCGTGAGCAGCGTGAAACCGGGTGATCACGTGATCCCGCTGTATACGCCGGAGTGCGGCGACTGCGCCTTCTGCACCTCGGGCAGGACCAATCTTTGTCAGGCGATCCGGGTGACCCAGGGCCAGGGTCTGATGCCCGATGGCAGTTCGCGTTTCTCGATCGGCGGCAAGCCGCTGTTCCATTATATGGGCACATCCACATTCTCCGAGTACACAGTGCTGCCCGAGATCTCGCTGGCCAGGATCAATCCACAGGCACCGTTGGACAAGGTCTGTCTGCTCGGCTGCGGCATCACTACCGGTATCGGCGCTGTGCTGCATACGGCCAAAGTCCGGCCCGGCGCATCGGTGGCCGTTTTTGGTCTCGGCGGCATCGGCCTGTCGGTAATCCAGGGCGCAACGATGGCCCAGGCCGGGCGCATCATCGGTGTCGATCTCAATCCGGACAAATTTCCGATGGCGATGGCGATGGGCGCGACCGACACGGTCAATCCCGCCGATCATTCGTCGCCGATCCAGGAAGTACTCGTCGAGATGACCGGTGGCGGCGTCGATTACTCATTCGAATGCATCGGCAACGTAAACGTGATGCGTGCGGCCCTGGAGTGTTGCCATAAGGGCTGGGGCGAGTCGACCATAATCGGCGTGGCCGGCGCCGGTCAGGAGATCAGCACCAGACCGTTTCAGCTTGTCACGGGCCGGGTCTGGCGAGGCACCGCCTTCGGTGGCGTCAAGGGCCGCAGCCAGCTGCCGGGCATGGTGGATCAATATCTGTCCGGGGAGATCAAAGTGGACGAGATGATCACGCATCGTTTCCCCCTGGCGCAGATCAACGAGGCCTTCGACGTGATGCACGAAGGCAAGAGCATCCGCTCCGTCATCGACTTCTGAGATCATGAGCGAAGCCACGGTTGAAATCAGGGCGCGGCACCGCAGCTTCGGCGGCGACTTGCTGTTCTGCGCGCACCACTCTGCGGTCTGCGACGGCAGCATGCGTTTTGCCGTCTATCTGCCGCCCGCCGCCAGCAGCGGACGGGTACCGGTGTTGTTCTGGCTTTCGGGTCTGACCTGCAGCGAAGAAAACTTTGTCGCCAAGGCTGGCGCGCAGGCCCATGCGGCACGGCTGGGCATGGCATTGGTGGTCCCGGACACCAGCCCCAGAGACACCGGCATCGCTGGCGAAGACGATAGCTGGGATCTGGGCAGCGGCGCAGGTTTTTATGTCGACGCGATCGCGGAGCCCTGGGCACGCCATTACCAGATGCAGCGCTATGTCAACGAAGAGCTGCCGGCGCTGGTCGCTGAGGCTTTCCCCATCGACGTCGGGCGTGCGTCGATCAGCGGTCACTCCATGGGCGGCCACGGCGCACTGGTCAGCGCGTTGCGCCATCCCGGCCGTTACGTCTCGGTATCTGCCTTCTCTCCCATCTGTTCGCCGCTGAATTGCCCCTGGGGCGAGAAAGCGCTCGGCGCCTATCTGGGACCGCGTGGCGAAGCGTGGCAAACCTATGATGCCTGCGCATTGATCGCGGCGACTGACCGGCCGGGCGAGTTGCTGGTGGATCAGGGTAGCGATGACGAGTTCCTGTCGACCCAGCTGAAACCGGAATTGCTCGAAGCGGCCTGCCGCGACGCCGGCTGGTCGCTGACGCTCAGACACCAGACAGGCTACGACCACAGTTATTACTTCGTGGCCTCCTTTATCGGCGACCATATGGACTGGCACGCGCGCCACCTCGGCTGTGTCAGCCCCTGATCTCACAGCAGACAGCCGCATGAACGCACAGCAAACCGAACCGGGTCGGCGGTCGTGACCACAGCAGTCATCGCATCCAGCTCCCAATTGGCCGCGGATGCCGGGGCCGAGGTCGCGCGAGCCGGTGGCAATGCGGTAGACGCCGCCGTCGCCGCCTGTCTGGTATCGATGACGGCAGAGCCCGGTGTTTGCTCGCTGGGGGCAAGCGGATTCGTCACCGTGTGGGCGCCCGATGGCCAGCCGCTGACGATCGACGGGTATTCCGAGATGCCGGGCCGCGGCCTGGCCCCGGAGCAAATGGGTCAGGGCGCATGGGAAGTGGAACTGGGTTACGGCGGTGGCATGCGGACTATCGTCGGGCCCGGCGCAGTGGCCGTGCCCGGCGGTATCGCAGCCATGGGTCACGCCTGCGAACGCTATGGTCAGCTGCCGTGGCGCGAAGTCGTCGAGCCGGCCCGGGCCATCGCCGAGCGCGGTTTTCCGATGCCGTCAAGTTGCCGCTTTTATCTGGACTTCTGCGCCGAACCGGTGTTCGGCTGGGATCCTCACAGCGCTGCCGCGCTGCAAGGGCCGGACGGCCTGATTCCTGCCGCGGGCGAGACCATGAGAATCCCGGGCCTCGGCGGCAGCCTTGAGCGCATCGCCCGCCTCGGTGCGCAGGAGTTCTACACCGGCGAGCTGGGTCACCATATGGCCGATCACGTCAGAGATGCCGGCGGCATGCTGACCCGGGCCGACATGAGCGCCTACCGGGCCGTTGAGCGGGCCAGTCTGATGGTCAGCCTGGATAACTGGGAGATCGCCACCACGCCCCCGCCGGCAGTCGGCGGCGCCGCCCTGGTGGCGATGATGATGCTGACACGCGATGTGGGCGTCGACGGCTGGGATGCGGATGCGGTGGCGTGCATGGTGGAGGCGCAACGCCGGGTCATCGAATACAGGCGGGACGTGCTGACCACCAGCCGGGATGTGGACCGGGACGTGGTCAAGCTGCTCGAATCGATCCGTGACGGGAAACCACCCGGGACCTCCAGCGAGACGGTCCATACGTCTGCGGTAGACGGGCATGGCATGGGCTGTGCGATAACCATGTCGGCGGGCTATGGCTCGGGGGTATTACCCCCAGACACCGGCGTATGGCTGAACAACGCGCTGGGCGAAGTCGAGCTGGGCACGGGCAGCCTGCTGATGGCAGCGCCCGGCACCCGCTTGTCGTCGAATATGGCACCGACCGTCGCCCGCCGCAGCGACGGCAGGGTGCTGGCAGTCGGTTCACCCGGTGCTGACCGGATCACCTCAGCGATTCTGCAGACGCTGATCAACTATATGCACTTCGGCATGTCGCTGGAGCAGGCCGTGGCCCACCCCAGGGCTCACGTCGAGATGACGCCAGCGGGGTATCGGGTCGCCCACGAGCCCGGACTGCCGATGGACGCCTGCACGCTCCCGCGGCGACCCTTTGATCACCTGTCGATGTTTTTCGGCGGTACGGCGGCGGCCGAATGGAAGCCCGGCGAGGGCTTTGCCGTGGCCGGCGATCCAAGACGCCACGGGGGCACCGCCATTGCCGAATAGGGGCACGGATCGGCAGTGGCGGCGACGCTCGGCACGGGCCGTGGCGTGGCTGGCGATCACCGCCCTCAGCGCGCTCATCCTGTATAGCTGCGCCACACCGGACCGGCTCTACGACGGACCGGTCAGCGACCATTTCGACGGCCGCCGGTTTCATCTGGACCATCAGCCGGTCAAGAGTCTTGGCGATGTTTTGAAGTGGCAGTTCAATCGTGAATCAGCGGGGCCGTGGGATCGGGACCTGTCACCGCTGCCGTATCCGCGACCACCGCAGCAGGTGGACGGGGACGGGCTTGAGATCACCTTCGTCAACCACGCCACCGTGCTGATACAGACCGATGGTATCAACCTGTTGACCGACCCGATCTGGTCGGAGCGGGCCAGCCCGCTCACCTGGGTCGGGCCTTCCCGTTATCGTCCCCCCGGGCTGGCTTTCTCAGATCTGCCGCCGATCGACGTGGTCGTCGTCAGCCACAACCACTTCGACCACATGGATTTGCTGACACTGCGCCAGCTGCACCAGACGCATGATCCGCTGTTCCTCGTCCCGTTGGGCAACTGTCACTTCCTCGCGCTGGATGACAGCGACCGCTGCAGAGAGCTCGACTGGTGGCAGGCGTTCGAGTTTGCCGGCGGTTACCGGATCAGCGCCGTACCGGTTCAACACTGGTCAAGACGGGGGATGCTCGACACCAACAAGGCGTTGTGGGCCGGCTATATGATCGCCGCAGGGGAGCGCAAATTATTTTTCGCCGGCGATACGGGCATGGGCGAGCATTTTTCCGAAATCCGCGAACGGCTGGGTCCGCCGGATCTCGCGATCCTGCCCATCGGTGCGTATCTGCCGCGCTGGTTTATGGCTTATCAGCATATCGATCCTGCCGAGGCGGTCAGCGCGCACCAGCAGCTGGAGGCGAGGCGCAGCATGGCCATACATTTCGGTACCTTCCGTCTCGCCGATGATGGCCAGGAGCAGCCAGCGACAGAATTGCTGGTGGCATTGGACGCCGCCGGGCTGGACGCGGAGACCTTCTGGATCCCGCAAAACGGTCAGCGGCGGGGCGCGGCAGATCTCGGCCTTGCGCAGACCATCCGATGAACCTGAGGCACATATCTCGAGATCCGCGGGACCACCGCTGCCCGGCTGGGTGGTGGGACTGACCCGATGGAGCCGGTCACTGAATGGCCCTATGCATGCCCATTCTGCTGGGAGGAGAACACGCTGCTGATCGACCTCTCCGCACCGCCAGACTCGCTGGTCGAGGATTGCCGGGTCTGCTGTCAGCCGATATTGCTGGAAGTGTCGATATCGATGCATGGGATCGAAGCGGTCAAAGCGTCGAGGAGCGCTTGAGTCGATGGTGAAGTCAGGGATCAAGCTGCGATGACGCATCTCGCTGCACGCGAGATCACGGTCACGGCCGGCGATCGACTGCTGGTCGAGGCGCTCGACCTGTCCGTGGGCCCGGGCGATTTTGTCGCGATCCTCGGCCGTAACGGCGCCGGCAAGACCACGACCCTGCATACGCTGGCCGGTCTTGCGGCGCCGGATGCGGGCGAAGTGCAGATAGACGGGGTGGCCCTGAACCGGCAGCCGCGGCGCGAGACTGCCCGTCGCATCGGGCTGCTGATGCAGGATGACGAGGATGTGTTCCCGGCCACGGTGATGGAGACCGCGCTGATCGGACGTCATCCCCATCTGGATTTCTGGCAATGGGAGGGGCCCGAGGACAAACGCATCGCCGAGCAGGCGCTGCGGCGCGTCGGTCTGGACCACACCCAGACGCGCGCCCTCGATACGCTTTCAGGCGGCGAACGCCGGCGCCTCGCGCTGGCCACCCTGCTGGTCCAGGATCCGTCCGTGGCCCTGCTCGATGAACCGACCAGTCACCTGGACCCGCAGTACCAGCTCGGCGTGATGCAGATCTTGCGGGAGCGCGCGGATCAGGGCCACTGTGTGGTCGCCTGCCTGCATGACCTGAACGCGGCCGCCCGCTTTTGTGATCGGTGTCTGCTGTTGTTTGGCGATGGCCGCTGGCTGCTCGGCACCACTGCGGAAGTGCTGAACGAACAGAACCTGGGCGAACTCTACGGCCTGCCGATGCGCACGTTGGAGACGGGGTCCCGGCGGATCTTTTTCGACGCCTGATCTCAGACTTCGAGTTCACCGCTCAGGTAATGACGAGCGCGGCCACCGATCTCCACCGTGTCTTCGCGCAAGCCGCAGAACAGCGCACCGCCCCGTTCCGAGAGCTGGCGCGCTGTCAGCGTAGTCTTGCCTAGCCGCTCTGCCCAATACGGGATCAGGGTGCAATGGGCGGAGCCGGTAACCGGATCCTCATCCACGCCGACCGCCGGAGCGAAGAAGCGGGAGACAAAATCCAGCCCCGGATCCGCTGCCGGCGCAGTCACGATCACCCCGGTTCTGCCCAGTGCCGCGAGCGCCGTGAAGTCGGGTTGCAACGCGCGAATTTCATCCTCGGCAGCAAAAACGGCAAGGTAGTAATCGGCACACAAGACCTGCTCCGGTTCGGCACCCAATGCCTCGCTCAACTCGGCCCGGGCGGCACTCTGCCGGGCCGGCCGCGACGGGAATATCAACACGAATCGCTCGTCCTCACGGCGCGCCTGCAGCAGCCCTGAGCGGGAGTGAAAGCGGATCAGACTGGCCCGCGGATCGACATAGCGGCTGATCACTGCGGCACTGGCCAGGGTGGCGTGACCGCACAGGGCCACCTCCTCAGCGGGTGTAAACCAGCGGATCTGCCAGCCATCGTCGGCCGGGACCAGGAACGCGGTCTCCGAGAGATTGTTCTCGCGGGCGATGGCCTGCATCAGGTCGTCATCGAGCCAGTGTTGGAGCAGACAGACTGCGGCCGGGTTGCCGGTAAACGGCCCCTCCTCGAACGCATCCACCCAGTAGATCGGGACGCTCATAGAAAACGCTGGATTGCCTCGTGCAGCGGCCCGTTGCTGGCGAGCACGCTGGTGGTCTCCAGACACGGTGGGGCGCCCTGCAGATCGGTAAATCGGCCGCCTGCCTCCTCTACGATCAGCGAAAGTGCCGCGATGTCGAAGATATTTACGTCGGACTCGACGACGGCGTCGATGCGGCCGGAGGCCAGCAGATGATAATGGTAGAAGTCGCCATAGCCACGGATCCGGTCGACCCGCGACACGACCTCACCCCACCCCGCCCAGCGGTCGCCGCTGGCCAGCGTGCGCAGATTGCCGGTCGAGACTGCAGCCTGATCCAGACGATCGATCTCGCTCACTCGTATCTGCTCACCGTCCAGCCAGGCACCGCCGCCGCTTTCGGCCCAGGCGATCTCGTCAAAGGCAGGCGCACTGGACACACCGAGGATGATCCGCCCCTTTTGCATCAGCGCGATCTGAGTCGAGAAGAACGGATAGCGGCGCACAAAGCTCTTGGTACCGTCGATCGGATCTACCAGCCAAAGGAAGTCCGAATTCCCGTCATCTCGCCCGGTCTCCTCGCCGTAGAAACCATGTTCCGGGAAACGCAGTGAGATGGTCTTGCGGATCACCTGTTCCGCCTCCACGTCGGCGCGGGTCACCGGGCTGTTGTCAGCCTTGAGGCTGACTTCAAGCTGGCCCCGGTAGTAATGGCGGATCACGTCGGCCGCCGCGCGGGCAGCCTCCAGTGCTGCGGTCAAGTAGGGGCTCTGTTGCATGTTATTGCCGGTAGTTGTGGTGGCTCCGATTCTAATCGATAGCCGCGCCGGCGGCGCCGGTTGACAGTGTCGACGGCGCTGCCTAGAGTGCCAGCACCTGCTCGGGTGATCCTGACAACAGATGTCGGGATAACGGGAAGCCGGTGATCCTCACGAGGATAATCCGGCGCTGCCCCCGCAACGGTAATCGAGTCAAGGTCGCGTCATCGTCGGCTCATGCAGCCGCAGCCACTGCCCCGGAACGGGTGGGAAGGCGACGCGACCGGGGTGCAATCCCCGCTCGTCAGCCCGGAGACCGGCCCGACAGCATGCGACCGGATCCGCGTGGGGCGGATTGAACCGGCAGAGCCTCTGGTTCTTCTGCCGTCGACGCCTCCGCCACCGGTTTTTTATCGGTACCTTGCGTGCGGGCGTGCGCGTGGCCGGAGACCTCGATGCGCAGACAGATCCCTCTAGCCCTTGCGCTGCTGGCTGCGCTGCCGGCGGCCGCCGAGGACGGTCGGCGTGAGCTGGCGCCGGTCGTCGTCACCGCGACCCGGACTTCCGTCACCGTCGATCACGCGCTGGCACCGGTAACCATCATCGATCGCGCCGAGATCGAGCGCAGTATGGCGATCGACGTGGCCGAGTTGCTGCGTTTCCACGGCGGCATCGAAGTGGCTCGCAATGGCGGGCCGGGCCAGGTCACATCGGTATTTATCCGCGGCGCCGAGAGCGATCAGACCCTGGTGCTGATCGACGGCGTGCGCGTCAACGCCGGCACCACGAGCGCAGCGGCGATACAAAACGTGTCACCGGACATCGTCGAACGCATCGAGATCGTCAAAGGCCCGCGCGCCGCACTCTATGGCTCCGAAGCGGTGGGTGGCGTGATCAACATCATCACACGCAAAGACACCAGCGGAGTCCGGGCCCGGGTCGAAACCGGCGGTGGCAAGTACGGCACACGCAAGGCGGCTGGTGAATTGGCGCTGGCAGGTGATGTTTCGGCGGGCGGGGTCAACGTCTCCTGGCTGGATACGGATGGCTTCCCGACCTTCAAAGCCAGCAAGAACGATGCTGGCTACGACAATTTGACCGTAAACGGATGGGGGCAGACAGAACTCGGTCCGGCCAGGCTCGGCGCCCGCTACTGGCGCGCCCACGGCACCACGGAATATTCAGATTTCTTCCTGGCGCCGGTGCGCCAGCAGTACACCAACAGCATGGCGGAACTCAAGCTGGAAGCCGATCCCACCGATGCATGGCAGACACGTCTGTCCGTGAGCCGCGTCATCGACAAGATCGACCAGGGGCGCGGGGCGTTCAACCCGGCGGACTTTACCCGTACCGACCGCTACGAGCTCGACTGGCAGAACGACTTTGCGCTGCGGCCGTGGCTGGAATTGATCGCCGGCTTCCACGGCAGCCGCGAGCAGACCTCCGGCATCATCTTCGGCACCCCGCTGGAGAAACGGCCCGGCAGCGGCGACGTGCATCAGGATGTGGACGCACTCTATCTGGAGTCCATCGGCCAACTCGGCCGTCATCGCTTCGTGACGGCAGTGCGGCGCACCGACCACGAAGTGTTTGGCTCGGAGAACAGCTGGAACCTGGATTACGGCCTGGACATCGGCCGGGGCCTGCGTTTTACCGCCAGTGCCGGACGCGCGTTCCGCGCGCCCAGCAGTCTCGACCTGTACGGTTTTGGCGGTAATGCCGATCTCGACCCGGAGATTTCTCGCAGCTGGGATTTCAATTTTATCCAGCGTATCGGCGATCGCCAGACGCTGCGGATCGGGGGCTTCAAGAACCGGATCAAGGACCTGATCGAATTCGTTTTTACCGACCCGGCCAACTTTGTCGGTGAGAACCGCAATGTGGAGAAAGCGCGGATCACCGGCACGGAGATTGCCTATGAGTACAGGGGCGAGCACTGGCAGATCCGTGGAGAAGCTACAGTGCAGGATCCGCGTGACCGTACTACCGGTCAGAAGCTGTTGCGACGGGCGGACAACTTGTTCACCCTCGCAGTCGTGCGTCAGATCGGGGCTCACGAAATCGGCCTGAATTTTCTCACCACCGATGATCGACTGGATTTCGGCGACGAGGACCTGGCCGGATATGCGTTGCTGAACCTGTCGGCCCGGGCACAGCTGTCGCGACATCTGACGCTGCGTGCGAAGGTCGAAAATCTGCTGGACAAGGATTACGAGCTTGCGGCCGGCTACAACACCGCCGGTCGCGGTGTCTACGCTACCCTGTCCTACGACTACTAGGCACAGACCGGAGAAACAACATGGGCAATCGGCTGAGCAAGATCTACACGCGGACCGGCGATACCGGCACCACGGGTCTGGGTGACGGCACACGGGTCGCCAAGGATCATCCGCGGGTGGAGGCTTATGGCTGTACTGATGAACTCAATAGCGCCATCGGTGTGATCCTCGCCAGTGGCGAGATCCCGAAGCCGATCGCGGCCTGTCTGACCGAGGTGCAGCACGATCTTTTCGATCTGGGCGGTGAGTTATGCATCCCCGGCAGTGTGGTCGTGAATGCGGCCGACGTGGAGCGGCTCGAGCATGAGCTCGACCAGATCAACGAATCGTTGCCTCCGCTTAAGGAATTCATCCTGCCAGGCGGCGGCGCGCCCGCCGCGGCCTGCCATATGGCCCGGACCATCTGCCGCCGCACCGAACGCCGGGTGCTCAACCTGGCCTCAAACGAGCCGGTCAATCCGGAGCTTGTCCGTTATCTCAATCGGCTCTCGGACCTGCTTTTTGTTGTCGCGCGGGTGCTGGCGCGACGGGACTGCGGCCAGGAAGTGTTGTGGCGCCACGATCGCGGCCGCGGCAGCGACTAGTCCACAGGTCTGCCGCGCGACGCCTCGAGACGTTCACAGATCTGGCTCACCCCGATCAGCAGCCGCGGCCCGGGACGGGACACCAGGTCGCCATCCACCAGATACAGATGGCCAAATCTGACAGCTGCGAGATCCTGGAATCTGCGCCAACGGGCGAGCGGATCGTCACCGGCTCCGGCCGTCGCGAGCATGACCCGGGGTTCGGCCGCTACTACTGCCTCGGCTGACACCTGGGCCACCAGCCCAGGCAGGTCCGCAAACACATTGCGCCCTCCGCACAGATCGATGGCCTGACTGATGATCTGCCGGCCGGTCACCGTGTACAGCGGCTGCTCCGAAATCTGAAAAAACGTGGGCAGGGTCGCGTCGCCGCGATAGCGTTCGCGCAGGGCCGTCAGCTCGCCACGGTAACGGGCAGCTTTCTCGGCCGCCGTCGTTTCGCTACCGGTCAAACGTCCGATCTGTTCCAGCGCATCGGCGACCGATCCCAGGGTGTCCCCACCGATTACCACCACGGTATGGCCATCGCCGCGCAGTTGCTCGATGACCGCGACCGGCGTGCCACCACCCCAGGCCAGCACCAGATCGGGTCGCAGACTCATTATGCGTTCCCGATCGAGCCGGAAGGCGTCGCCGACCCTCGGGATATCGCGAGCCGCTTGCGGATAATCGCTGTACTCCACGGTCCCGACCAGCGCCGGTCCCGCGCCCGCGGCGAATACGATCTCCGCCAGGTGTGGCGCCAGAGTGATGACGCGTCGGGCCGGAACATCGCTGACCGCCGCAGTGGCCAGGGTAGCGATAAACACAAACGCAACGAACCGTGCCCAGGCCGGTGCGGCCGGGTCGCGTCTCGCGGAACGCGTCATATGGCGTAGCCGAAGACCGTCAGCAGGGAGATAGCCGTGACCCAGATCAGCAGCGTGCGGCTGACCAGTCGCATGGCGGCGCGAACCGGCTCCACGTTGACGCCACCTTCTGCGTCAATATTGCCGATGGCGCCACGACCCGCACAGGCGAGGATCTCGTCGTTGACGTGAAAGAACTTGTCGGAACAAGTGTCGTAGTAGCCGCGCCAATCCGACATGGCGTCCTCGAAGCTGCCAGCCATGGCGTAGCTGAGGGCGAGCAGCCGCGCCGGCAGCCAGGCCAACAGCCCGTACACCGACTGCACTGCGTGCAGATAACCGGGATCAGTCCCGTCTGCTGTGCGCACACGCGTGGCCTCGAATACGGCCCGGCGCCGCATCAGATCCGCGACGCGGAACAGCCAGGCGCCGCTGGGGCCAAGCAACATGAACCAGAAGATCACGCCGAAGATGCGGTTATTGGCCTGGGCCAGCACCGCCTCCTCCACCGCCAGTACACGGCGTCCCTGGCTGCCGGCCAGATCCGCCTCTACCAGCTCCTTGGCCAGACGCCGCGACGCTTCTTCGTCACCGGCCTCCATCGCGATCAGGTAGTCATCCACCTCGCGGGCCAGGTCCCGGGGACCGAGACTGAAAACCAGGATAACGGCCGCGAAACCCACCGCGAGAAAGCCCATCAGCGCGTCGCCGAGTGCCACCATCAGCAGTACCACGGGCAGCACCGGAACAATCACGATCAACACCGTCAGCAAGAAAGCCGCGATGCCGTGCTGCTGCTGCACCAGGCGGAAACACCGATCAAAATAGCCATCGAGACCCCGGGGTTCGCGCAGCGACAACAACCGGGTCGCGGTGCGCTCCAGGATCAGACCGAGGATCAGCGCGATCAGCTTCACGATGGCTCGCAGGGTGGGTTCATAATTGGATTATACGCTCCGTCCGGGCTCATTCTGGCCGAGCACACGCCAATCGAAGCCGGGACCGGGGTCGTTCTTGCGTCCCGGCGCAATATCGCTGTGGCCAGCGATGCGTTGCGGGCTGATGCCCGGATAGGTCTCGTCAAGCACGGCAACGACATCGATCAGAGCGGAATATTGCGCGTTGGTGAAGTCACCCTGATCCGTCCCCTCCAGCTCAATGCCGATGGAGAAGTCGTTGCAGCGCTCCCTGCCCTCGTAGCTCGACAGACCTGCATGCCAGGCGCGGCAATGGAAGGGCACGAACTGAATCAACTCGCCGTCGCGACGGATCAAGAGATGGGCGGAGACCCGGAGATCGGCGATTTCGGCGAAATAGGGGTGGGCCGAGGGATCGAGGTCGTTACAAAACAGCCGCTCGATCCACGGTCCGCCATATTCCCCGGGCGGCAGGCTGATGCTGTGGATCACCAGCAGCTCGGGTTCGCATCCGGACGGGCGCGCATCCTGATTGGGCGAGTGCACCAGCCGGGCCTGGTCCAGCAAGCCGCTGTCCGCATCTAGCTTCATTTGCGATTCCAGCCTGTCGCGATCATTGCGCAGCATCATGCCCTGCCGGCCGGTAACGGGCAAAGACTTGCGCCAGTCGGCCCAGCTGACCATCATCGGCCCCATGCACAACCGGCTGCCCGATCTCGAGACCATGATCGCCACACTGGTGGCGGAGCCCTCGATCAGCAGCGTCCAGCCAGCGCTGGACAGCAGCAATCGCCGCGTGTGCGAGCATCTCGGCAACTGGCTCGAGGGTCTCGGCTTCGCCGTGTCGCTGCTGCCGGTGGCCGGTCGGGAGGGTAAATTCAACCTGCTTGCGCGGCTTGGCGATGGTGAAGACGGACTGGTGCTCTCGGGCCATTCGGATACGGTGCCCTGGGACGAAAGCGGCTGGTCCACGGATCCATTTGCCGCGACGCGCCGTCAGGACCGCATCTATGGTCTGGGCACGGCGGACATGAAATCGTTCCTCGCCCTGGCCATCCGCGCTGCGCAGGGATTCAGCGGGAGCAAGCTGAGTGCTCCGCTAACCCTGCTGGCCACCGCCGACGAAGAGAGCACCATGAGTGGCGCGCGGGCACTGGCCCAAAGCCAGGCGCGCCCTGGCCGTTACGCGCTGATCGGCGAGCCCACGGGGATGCGGCCGGTATTCCAGCACAAAGGCGTGCTGATGGAGGGCATCCGTGTGTCGGGACGCAGCGGGCATTCGAGCAATCCCGCCCTGGGCCGCAACGCGCTCGAGGGGATGGTCGAAGTCATCACTACCTTGCGGGCCTTGCAGACGGAGTTTGCCGATCGCTTCAGCGAGACGGCGTTCGAGGTACCGGAGCCGACGATCAATCTCGGCTATATCCGTGGCGGCGACAATCCGAACCGGATTTGCGCCCAATGTGAGATGCATATCGACGTGCGGCTCAATCCCGGCATGACGGTGCGCGGGACCCGGGCGCTGCTGCGCCAACGGATCGAAGAGCGGCTCGCGGGTAGCGGGCTCGAAGTGCAATTCCTGACCCTGTTCGAGGGTGTGGATCCGCTACGCGGTGAAGAAGGGCCGCTGCTGCACAGTTGCGAGGCCGTCACCGGCGCGCGGGAATCCGTGTGCTTCTGTACCGAGGGCCCCTATATGCAGTCTATGGGCATGGAGACGGTGATCATGGGGCCCGGCTCCATCGATCAGGCCCATCAACCGGACGAGTTCCTGAGTCTCGAACAGGCCGAACTCTGCGAGACGGTGCTGCGCGGACTGATCCACCGTTTTTGCGTTGCCGACCCCGCTGCAACGGCCCCATGAGTTCTGACAACGCGCAGCTGGTCGAGCGCGATCTTGCGGTCCTGTGGCATCCCTGCAGCCAGATGAAAGACTACGAGTCGCTGCCGATGATCCCGATCCGCCGCGGTCGGGGTCCATGGCTGGAGGACTTTGATGGCAACCGATATCTGGACGCTATCAGCTCCTGGTGGGTCAACCTCTTCGGTCATGCGAATCCCGATATCAATCGCGCCATCCGCGACCAGCTCGAGTCGCTGGAACACGTGATCCTGGCAGGATTCACCCACGAGCCGGTGGTGCGGCTGTCAGAAGAGCTGGTGGCGATCAGCCCGCCAGGTCTCACGCGCTGTTTCTACGCCGACAACGGTTCCTCGGCGGTGGAGGTGGCGATCAAGATGAGCTTTCACTTCTGGCGCAATCAGGATCAGCCGCGGAAGACCCGTTTCGTCACCCTCGGCAACAGTTATCACGGCGAGACCCTGGGTGCACTGGCGGTCGGCGATGTGGCGCTGTACAAGGAAATCTACAGTCCGCTGCTGATGGACACGCTCACCGTGCCATCGCCAGACTGTTTCAATCGGGAGTCCGGAGAGTCCTGGGAGTCATACAGCCGCCGGCAGTTTGCTCCCATGGAGCAGTGCCTGCAGCAACACGGTGACGAGATCTGCGCGGTCATCGTGGAACCGTTGGTGCAATGCGCAGGCAACATGCGTATGTATCACCCGGTATATCTGAGCCTGCTGCGGGAAGCCTGTGACCGCTACGGCGTGCACCTGATCGCCGATGAGATCGCGGTCGGCTTCGGCCGCACGGGAACCCTGTTCGCCTGCGAGCAGGCAGACATCACCCCAGACTTCATGTGCCTGTCCAAAGGCCTGACCGGCGGCTATCTGCCGCTGTCCGTGGTGCTGACAACAGACCCCGTCTATGCCGCCTTCTACGACGATTACGACACGCTCAGGGCATTCCTGCACTCCCATAGCTACACGGGTAATCCGCTCGGCTGCACCGCGGCTTTGGCGACCCTGGAGATCTTCCGTAGCCGCGACGTGTTGGGTCGCAACGCAGCGCTGGCCAGGCATATGGCCGCGTCCGTCGCGGATCTGCAGGATCATCCGCACGTAGGCGAGATCCGCCAGCACGGCATGATCCTCGCCATCGAGATGGTCAGGGATCGCGCCAGCCGGGAGCCGTTCCCCTGGCAGCAGCGACGCGGGCTGGAGGTCTATCGTCATGGGCTGGAACAGGGCGTGCTGCTGCGGCCATTGGGCAATGTGGTCTACTTCATGCCGCCCTATGTCATCGACGAGACCGAGATCGACCTGATGGCACGCGTCGCCTCCGAGGGCATCGATCTGGCCACCGGCCTGAAGACGGCGATTTGAGGGTGGCGAGACGGCCGAGGATCTATTGCCCGCCGCCGCTGGTCGAAGGCGCGTTGGCGACGCTGCCGGAATCTTCGGCGCGCCACATCAGCAAGGTGCTGCGCCTGGCCGCCGGCGACGCCCTGCGGATTTTTGATGGGGAGGGTCGCGAGCACGAGGCACAGCTGGCGGCTGGAGGGCCTGGGACCCGCGCCCTGGTCGGCGCCCCGCTGGCGCCGTTGCCGGAGTCGCGTCTGCGGATCACGCTGATCCAGGGCATCAGCCGCGGTGAACGGATGGACTGGGTGGTGCAAAAAGCGACCGAACTCGGGGTCGTTCGCATCGTGCCGGTGCAAACCGCGCGCAGCGTGGTGCGCCTGAATCCCGAGCGAGGTCAGCAACGCCATCGGCACTGGCTGGGCGTCGCCACCAGCGCCTGCGAGCAATGCGGACGCAGCTCGCTGCCCGAGGTCGTTATGCCGCAACCCCTCGCGGATGCCCTGGCCGACGAGACGACCGCGGGCTTGCGGCTGATGCCGGATACCGCGACGTCGGCCGCGCTCTCGGCGCAGACGCCCGAGGACGGCGGCATGACACTGCTGATCGGACCGGAAGGCGGGCTGGAAGACGAAGAGAAAGGGCTGGCAACGCGGCACGGCTTTGTGCCGGTGAGCCTGGGCCCGCGGGTGTTACGCACCGAGACGGCGGCCGTGGTCGCGGTAAGCGCCTGTCAATTGCTTTGGGGCGATCTCAGCGCCAGTCTGCAATCGCCTGATTGAGATCGGACTCGATCCGTTCCAGATCCGGTACCAGCGGATACTCGTTGATCATGCGCACGCGGCAGATGATCGGCGCCGTCTCCGCCCAGTCCCGCTCGCTATCAGCCGCGATCACGCCGGCACTGACCCGGACCAGCTGCGGCAGCCCCTGGCTCAACACCGCAAAGAACCCGCCGGGCAGCCCGGTCGTGGCGTGGAAGATGACCGCCCGCGTCCTGCCGGATATCTCAGGCGTGGCCCGGCCGCAGGCCGATTCGAACGACACCAGCGGCACCTCGCGCCCCTTCCAGCCGACTTTGCCGACCAGCCAGTCGGGGCCATGTTCCAGCATATGCAGCTGGCCGAGACCGGAGACCTCGGCCACGCACACGCGGGGCACGATCAAACGCGAACCGCTGATCGGTAGCAGCAGACTGTAGAGCTCGTCAGCGGATTCAGTCATGGTCACTGCGATCCTCAACCAGCGCGCCGATGGCAGCCAGTAGCTGATGCTCCTGGTAAGGCTTGCCGAGGTAGTCGTCGACACCGGTCTCGATGGCGCGGGCCCGGTGTTTTTGACCCACGCGGGAGGTGATCATCACGATGGGGATGTGCTTGAGACGCGGATCACTGCGCACATGGGTCGCCACTTCGTAGCCGTCCATGCGTGGCATCTCGATATCCAGCAGCATTATGTCCGGCATATGTTCCTGCAACAGCGCCACGGCGTCGACGCCATCCTTGGCAGTGATCACCCGCATACCGTTGCGTTCGAGCAATCGCTCGGTAACCCGGCGCACGGTGATCGAATCGTCCACCACCATGACAAACACCCGGTCATCACGTTTCTCGCCGACCTCGGTCTCGGGATACGGGCGCTCGACGGCTGGACGAGCACGGATCAGCGCGCCCGCGTCGAGGATCATCACGATACTGCCGTCACCGAGGATCGTGGCGCCGGACAAGCCGCGGATGCCGGCCAGCTGCGGACCCAGCGTCTTGACCACAATCTCCCGGGCTCCGAGCATTTCGTCGGTCAACAGTGCGGTCGAGGCCTCGCCCGCACGGACCAGGATGACGGGGATGCTGCTGTCGTCTTCGGGCAATGCGAAGGCGTGCCCGTCGATCAGCGTGGCGAGATGACGGAAGCTGTATTCCCGGTCGCCATAGCGGTACGGAACCGGTCGATCGCCCAGGTGCCGTGACAGCTCACGACCCGGCAAGCGAACTACGCCCTCGACCGTGGGCAGTGGCAGCGCGAACAACTCGTCGGCGCAGCGCACAATAAGGGCCTGGGTGATGGCGCGGGTATAGGGCAGCCGTACCAGGAACCGGGTCCCCGCATCGGGCCGGGTCTCGATATGCATCGAACCGCCCAGCTCCCGGATCTCGGTAGCCACGACGTCCATGCCTACGCCACGCCCGGCCGATTGAGTCAGCTGGACGGCGGTGCTGAACCCGGGTTTCAGGATGAGTTCGGCGGCCGCGTCGGTGCTCAGCGTCTCGCCCTGCTCGATAATGCCCTGCAGTTCCGCCCGGCGCCGGATCGCCTCGACGTCGAGACCGCTGCCGTCATCGGACACCTCGATGATGACCTCGGATCCCTCACGTCGCAGACCTATCTCGATACAACCTGCCTCCGGCTTGCCCTTCTGTTGCCGGATCTCCGGTGCTTCGATGCCGTGGATGACCGCGTTGCGCAATAGATGTTCAAACGCGGGCAACATCCGATCCATGACCTGCCGATCCAGTTCGCTGGTACCGCCCTGGATCTGCAGATCGGCGTGTTTGCCGCTCTCCCGCGCCGCCTGGCGCACGATCCTGCTGAGGCGTTGGGCATGGCGACTGAAGGGCACCATGCGGGTCCGCATCAGACCATCCTGGATTTCGGAGATCACGCGCGCCTGCTGCGTGAGCAGCGTCTCACCATCTCTCACCAGCTCGCTCAACAACTGCTGCAGGCTGGCAACGTCGTTGGCGGCCTCGGCCAGCGCCCGCGACAATTGCTGGATCATCGAGTACTGATCCAGCTCGAGCGGGTCAAAATCTTCACGCCTCGGCGCGGCATCCTGATGCCGATGCAAAATCTGCGCCTCGGTTTCCATCTCCAGCTTGCGCAGCTGGTCACGCAGACGCACGACCGTCTGATTCAGTTCGTCGAGATTGAAATCGACGGAGCTCAGCTGCTGCTCGAGCCGTGAACGGAATATGCTGACCTCACCGGCCGCGTTGAGCAGGTTCTCCAGCAGATCGGCGTCGACGCGCGCCACTTCGGGCCGGGCGAGCGCGATACTGGACACCCGCATGGGTTCAGCCTCCTCCTCGCTCTCCGGCAGCGGTGCCTGTGCCGCGACGACAGGAATCTCGACCGGCGCCTCCGGCTCAAGGGGCGGCTCAACGGGCGGCTCGGCGGGCGCGGCGGGCTTCGCTGCCGGCCACGCAATCGCGCGGACGTCCGCGGCAGATGCTGCCGGCGGCAGCATAAGGTCCGCCGCTTCATGGACTGGCGCCGGGGTCGGCAATCCGGTCTCGACCTCTGCCGGCGGCGCGGCTGGTTCCGCCTCGATTTCCGCCGGCGGCGCGGGGAGTTCGGACTCGACGGGCCGTCCGCTTGCCAATGCGGCCAGCGCCTCAATCAGTTCGAGCGGTGCCGGCGGCACATGACCGCCTTCAACCGTGTCCCGCATCCGATTCAATTCGTCCAGCGTCCGCTGCATATGATGATCAGAGGCGGCCGGGTCTGCTATCTGGCCTTGGGCGATGGCGGTCACAAGGGACTCCAGACCGTGGCTCAGATCGCCCATCGAGATGATGCCCGCGAGTCTGGCACCGCCCTTGAGCGTATGCAGATGGCGCTGCAATTCGTGGAGACGGCTGCCCTCGGACGGCGCCTCGCGCCAGTGAGCCAGGGTTGTCTCGGACTGCTCCAGCAGTTCGGTGGCCTCCTCGCAGAAGATGCCGGCGATCTCCGGATCGAGCTGCAACACCTCCTGCTCGGTGGCGCCGGCCTCCGGCTCCGCGACGGCGAGCTCGGGCTCCTCGGGCGGGACCGCTACCTCTGACTCCGGCGCAACGGGCTCCGGCTCCTCCTGCTCCACGCCGGTGACCGCTTCGCCTTTGGCCTCCTCACCCGGTTCCAGGCCAGCGGTCGCCTCGGCCTCGAGCGCCGCAGCGGCTTCGGCTCGCAGCACGTATTCGGAGTATTCGTGACGCAAGCGGTCGGCCAGCTCGCTACCCTCGACCTCAACCGGGCGGCCGGTGCTGACCGCCTCGATGATCTGGCCCATCAGATCCGCGACCTCGCGACACAGCGCCAGTCCTCCAACCGTCAGTCCGGCGCCGTCTTCGAAAAGGCGCCGCACAAGCTGGTTGAGCGGTGCCGCCAGTTCCACCGCGGGGCTCACGCCGGCCATGTTGGCGCTACCGCTGAACGTATGACAGGCGCGGTGCATCTCTTCAGTCACCGGATGTGGCTCAGGGCTATCCTCGCGGCTTTCGAGATAGGCGCGGATCGCCTCGAGATGGCCCGAAGCCTCCTTGGTAAAGATGTCCCGCAACACCGGATCCATCTCGGCCCGGGCCGAATCCGCCGGCATGATCCGGATCTCGCGCCCGGAAAGGGTCTGCTCGAGCATGTATTCGGCATCTGGGCTGGCTTCGGCGAAAGCCTTGGCCTGATCAACATAGGCCGCCACGTCGTGCTCAGGTTCGCGCCCGGTCTCGAGTTGTTCCACCAGCGCCGGCACCAGGTCCACCGCGCTTCTGACAAAAGTGATGATGGGCGGTGTCGGTTTGACGCCGCCGTCGATCATCCGGTTCAACAGATGCTCCATCGCCCAGCCAAATTCTCCGAGCCGTTCGGCGCCGACCATACGGCCGCTGCCTTTTAGCGTATGGAACTGACGCCGCAGCTCGCCCAGCAATTTTTCATCGGCCGGCTCTTCCACCCAGGGCGGCAACAGTCCGGTCATGGTCTCGTGCAGCTCGCCGGCTTCTTCGATAAACAGCTCGAGCAATTCCGGATCTATGCGGCGGGGCTCTGGTCCGATCCGCGGTGGTGGCTCGGCCGGCAGCTCGAAGTCCAGCCCCGGCCTTTCCATCACCTGGGTCTTCTCGTGAATCGGGATCTCGGGCTGAGCCCCACGTCCCGGGATCTGCACGGTCTCCGCCTCACTCGCCGCGATCTCGCCCTCGATCCCGAAGGTCGGCTCCCTGCGCATGGTCTCGAGCGTAGCCAGACACGCTTCGGCATTGTCGAGCATGTACATGGGGTCGCTGCGGCCGAGCTGAATGGTCTCCATGTAGTACTCGACGCTGACCATGGCGTCGGCCAGGCGATCCAGCGCGTCCACCGAAGGTACTGCATCGCCGATCGACAGCCACAGACGGATGCTGCGCCCGATGCGCTCGACGATGTTGACCGCGCGGCTGCGGTCAAGCATCAATAAGCCCGCAGTGATGCCACGCAGATGGCCAGGCACATCGTCGAGCATGTGCGGTTCCAGCGGTGCGTCCAGTGACTGCACGATGGCATCTTTCACCTGCCCCAGGTTTGTGATGCACTCCTTGAGCACCGTCGCGGTGACCTCCTGGAAGTCCCGCTGGGTCTCGAGCTGGTCCAGATCCGTCTCCGCAACCTGTGCGTCGGCGTTATCACCCACCAGGCTGAACATCTGACTGTCGAGATTGTCTTCGACCTCGATCAACACGGTAGCGACACTCAGCAGCGTGGCTTCTTCCGCGACCTTTTCGCCACTGACGATGGCGCTCAACTCGTCGACCTGCGTCTGCACCGCACTCTGCAGCGTGCCCAGCCCGAGCACACCCAGGGTGTCACCGATCTTCTTCAGCAGCTCGAGCTGGGGCTCCAGGTCGTCGGTGCGCTGGAGACCGGTACGGACAAAGATATCCAGCACGTCCTTGACCTTGGTCAGGTCCTCGCGGATGGCGGCAGCCACGGTCTGCATCAGTTTGATGCTGGGTGCGGACAGACTGTCCCGGGCGCCCTCGATCTCACCTTCGTCGGGGATCAGCTCACCCAGACTGAAACAGTTGCGTATGGCGGTCACCCGCTTGCCACGGGACAGCGATCGCGCGACGTAGAACAGCAGGCTGTTGAGCAGTTCAAACGGCGGGTTGGACTCGAAACTGTTCTCGCCATCGCGAATCACGCGGCGGATCTGCTGGTCCACCTGGCCCATCAACCGCTTGACCGCCGGTGCGCTCTCCAGACCGTTTTGCCTCAGAGCCTCGATCACGCCACCGGCCACCCACCAAAGCTGGTAACAACGATCCTCTTCCGCGGTCGTCTCCAGCATGGAAATGATGTCTGCCATGGCGGCCAGGCTACTGTCAGGCTGTTCGCCGCGAATCCAGTGCAGCAAGGCAGTCTGATACTGCGGCCGCAAACGCCTCGACAGTTGGGCGAAGTTCTCGCCGGTGAGCTGGCGCGGCGGCGTCTCACGCGGCATCCGCCGATCGGTCGGAAAGTCCAGCAGAAGCAGCGTGTTCTCGGACAGCAGCGCATGGCCGCGGACCGCGCGCAGATCGTTGAGCAATGGCAACAGCACCAGAGGGATATCCTTGCCGCCGCTGAGGACCCGATCCATATAGGCCGGTAGCTGCACCATCGAGCGGGTCAATGCATCAAGCGCTTCCCCACGGCGCACGTCGTCACCAGCGTGATCGACCAGCGCCTGCGCCACCAGCTCCATCTCTTCCGCCAGCAGGGCAGCGCCGTGGACTTCGACCACCTGCAGAGCGCCGTGCACCTGATGCATTCGCTCGGCACAGCGACTCAGGGCCGTCGTGTTGTCCGGCCGCTCTATATATTCCTCGAGCGCCTGACGCGCTTCCTGCAGCGTCGGACCCATTTGCTCGTTGACCCAGACCAGGGCCTGTGAAACAGCTTTCGTCATCGATCTATGTAGCGGCGTCCTGGTGGCCGAATATCCCTCTCAAGCCGAACCCCTTCAGGCCTTGACCGGACGCGATTTGGCGCCGGGCTTCTTGGCGGACTTTCCAGACCCGCTTCCTGCGACAGCTTCAGGCAATCTGAAATCGGCGACCGAGCTGCGCAGCTGGGCAGCCAGTTCTGCCAGTTTGCGGATCGAATCCGAGGTCGCTCCGGTGGCCTCTGCCGTCTGCGAACTCACTTCCCTCAGTACGCCCATGTTGCGCGTGATGTCCGTCGCCGCCAAGGCCTGCTCGCGGGCGGTCCCGGAGATGTTCTGCACCAGGTTGGCGATCTGGTTGGACACGCTTTCGATTTCATCCAGCGCCGCGCCGGCGTTCTCCGCCAGCAGCGCGCCGCCGACCACATCAGTCGTACTGCGCTCCATCGAAATCACTGCTTCGTTGGTGTCGGACTGGATCGTCTTCACCAACACCTCGATCTGCTTGGTGGCATTGGCCGAGCGCTCGGCGAGTCGCTGCACTTCGTCAGCGACGACGGCGAAACCACGCCCGGCCTCACCAGCCATCGACGCCTGGATCGAAGCGTTGAGCGCCAGGATGTTGGTCTGCTCGGCGATATCGTTGATCAACTCGACTATGTTGCCGATCTCCTGGGAGCTTTCGCCGAGGCGCTTGATACGTTTGGAGGTGTCCTGGATGGTCTCGCGGATAGTATTCATGCCCTCGATCGTGCGCCGCACGGCATCACCGCCCTTGTGCGCCACGTCCACCGAGTGACGAGCCACGTCCGCGGATCGTTCGGCGTCACCGGAGACTGCCTCCACCGAAGCGGCCATCCTGGCAATGGACTCGGTGGCGTCGGCCACCTGCTTGGATTGTGTTTCGCTGGCCTGGGTCAGATGGCCAGCCGTGGCCTGGGTCTGACGCGCAGCCCCGTCTATGCGGATGCCGGTTTCGTTGATCGTGGTCACCAGCTCACGCAAGGCCTCGATCGCATAGTTGATCGAGTCCGCGATCGCCCCGGTGATGTCCTCGGTGACCGTCGCCTTCACGGTCAGGTCACCGTCAGCGAGGCTGCCCAATTCATCGAGCAGGCGCAGGATCGCAGCCTGGTTACGCTCGTTTTGCTGCGCCTGATGCTCGGCGGTCCGTCGCGTATCCTCGCCCGAGAAGCTGATCGCGGTCAGTCCCAACGCTACCAGCAGCGCGGCTGCGACCAGACCCAATGGCAGCCACGGGCTGTTGAGGTCGATCGGTCCCAATGATCCCGCGCCAGGCACCGGCGCGGCCGCCAGCTGAGCCTGCACTTCGCGCGCGCGGACGGCGACCGCGGCCACGCCCTCGGTGACGCCTTCCAGCGCATCGGCGGAGGCGATCAGGGTCAGCGCGCTGTCGCTCAGTGCCCGATAGGCCTGCTCCATGCTCTGCATTTCGGCCTCGCGACCGGCGGCGTTGAGCGCAGGCACACCCGCCTCAGCGTCTGCGCCGGTGAGCGACAATATCAGCTGACCCAGACGCATTTCGTCGTCACTTAACAACCGTGACAGCGACACCGGATCGGGTACGCCGGCAGCCAGCGCGTTGGCGCTGACCGAGACCCGCCCGGCCACCACGCCGGCCTCATCGAGCGCGCTCCTGGCAGCGCCACGGGCATCCGCAGAAAAAGTCGTTGCCGCATCCAGGATAACGGCGGCCTGCTGCGCCACGTCGGCAGCGGCAGCGCTTGCTGCGAGCACATCCTCGCGGCTGCCGACCACAGCCGCGGCCGCCCCGGACAGTGCCTCGAATGCCGACGGCTGCAGGTCTCCGGGCAGGCGCTTGAAGGCCGCCTGTCCCTCGGCGCTGAGCCCATTCAGACGAGCGAACGCATCCGCTTCGCCGCCGCGAGCCGCATAAGCGGCGGCCGGCATTGACGCTGCCATGCGGGCAAGTGCCACGGTTCGCTGGGTAGCCACCCCGCCCACAGCCTGATTCTGTAGTGCGTAGTAGAGGCTGGCCCCGGCCAATACGAGCAACAGGACAAGGATCGCGCCCAACAGGGGCATGCGCCTGACGCCGGAATGCATTTCGTCCATCGTTACCTACCCGGAATTGTCATTGTTGACCTGGTCAATTCTCATTCTCGCCGGCCTGCAGGAACTGGCGGCTCTCCACCAGTCGGGTCAGATTGAACATCGGCCAGTTATCCATGTCCTGTCTGAACGCACCATGCAAGTAGCGTTCGCAGCGCAGCACCGTCTGCGGGGTTTCTTCCACCCGCTGCGCCGGCTCGAAGCGGCGGAAACCGAATACCTCGTCCACCATCAGCCCCGCAGGCACATCGCGGTGATTCACTACTATCAGGCGCGTGTCGCGACCTATCCGGGTGGTACCACCGCCGAGGAAGGCTTTGAAATCGACCACCGGCACCAGCTGGCCGCGGACGTTGGCGAGCCCCCTTATCCACTCCTTGGCACCAGGGATCCTGGTGTAAGTGTCCGGGAAAACCATCACCTCGCGCACATCCTCGCGCGGCGCGACGAAATTTTCCTCAGCAAGCCGGAAGGCAAGACCGACCCATTCCTCAGCGCCGTGTCCGGCGCCCCCCGACGCCGCCCTGAGACCGCGTCGCTCCATCTCCCTGAGCAGCTCGAATGGCTGGTCGCACAGCTCGTGCAGGGAGGTGTGCTGTTCGCTCCCCGCGGTCATTGACCCAGTGCAGCCTTGATCTTCTCGATCAGCTCCTGCTCGGAGACCGGCTTCACCAGATAGTCGACCGCGCCCTGGCGCAATCCCCAGATCCGATCCGTCTCGTGGCCCTTGGTGGTCACGATCAACACGGGTATGGCGCAGGTCTCCGGGTCCTTGGACAGCTCACGGGTCGCCTGATAACCGTTCATGCCCGGCATCACGATGTCCATGATGATCAGGTCAGGCTTCAGCTTGCGCGCCTTCTCCAGACCCTCGCCGCCGTCAACAGCGGCGTCGGTTTCGAAACCGTTGTTCTCCAAAAAACCTCGGATGACATGAACCTCGGTCGGCGAATCGTCGACGATCAGTACCAGAGCCATATGGCAGATCCTCCTGCGACGTCCTCAGTGAGTGGTGGCGGTAGCCGGCGCCCCAAGCTGGGTGTGAATCGCATTGATCAATTCGTCCTTGGTAAAGGGCTTGGTGAGATATTGCTCGGACCCGACGATCCGTCCTCTGGCTCGATCGAACAACCCGTCCTTGCTGGACAACATGATCACGGGCGTCCTTTTGAAAACTTTGTTGTGCTTGATCAGAGCGCAGGTCTGATAGCCGTCCAGCCGGGGCATCATGATGTCAACGAAGATGATGTCCGGATGGTGATCGGCGATCTTTGACAGGGCATCAAAGCCATCGACGGCGGTAAAGACCTCACACCCCTCACGGGACAGAAGCGTCTCTGCGGTGCGGCGGATGGTCTTGCTGTCATCGATGACCAGCACTTTCAGCCCGCGCAGATCCTTGGGATTGACCCTCTCCACTCCTTCCTCCTCGAGATCGAGCAATGATGCGTCCGCCACGTCGGTGTCGGGCCCGTCCTGGGCCGGAATGACGGTGCGATTCTATGGGAGGCCTTTTAACATATTGAAGCGGCAGCCGCCACGGAGCCCATCACCCTTCCGCGACGACGCCAATCGAGGCGATGCTGCTATATTACGCAGCCCGTATTTTTGGCTTCCCGGCATCGAACTCGACCTGATCTCCCGGAGGAGACTGAATGTCCAAAAAACCGCCCCGCCTCGGCGTCGTCATGGATCCGATTGGCAGCATCAAGCCGGTCAAAGACAGCACCCTGGCAATGCTGCTGGAAGCCCAGGCGCGAGACTGGGAGCTCAACTACATGGAACAGGCCGACCTGTTCGTCGAGGATGGACATCTGCGGGCTCGGGTACGGCGTCTCAGCGTCAGCGATGATCGCGAGGAATGGTTCCGGCTGGACGCGCCGCAACAGTCCGCGCTCGGCGAGCTTGACGTGATCCTGATGCGCAAGGACCCACCCTTCGACATGGAGTACGTCTACACCACCTATCTGCTGGGCCGGGCCGAGGAAGCCGGCTGTCTGGTCGTCAATCGCAGCGCCAGCCTGCGGGACGTCAGCGAGAAGGCCTACACCATGTGGTTCCAGGAATGCTGCCCGCCGACCCTGATCACGCGGTCGATGAGCGAGATGCGCCGCTTTCTCGAGGAGCAGGGCGCGATCGTGGTAAAGCCGCTGGACGGCATGGGCGGCCGCTCCATCTTCGTAGTGCGGGCCGGCGACGCCAATGCCAATGTGATCTTCGAAACACTGACCGACACCGAGCACCGCTTCGCCATGGCCCAGCGCTATATCCCCGAGATCAGCACCGACGGCGACAAACGCATCCTTTTGATCGATGGCGAACCCTATCCCCATGCGCTCGCCCGTATCCCGCCCGCCGGCGACAATCGGGGCAATCTGGCCGTCGGCGCCACCGCCGAGGGCCGCGAGCTGACCGAGCGGGACCGCTGGATCTGCGCCCGGGTCGGTCCGGTGCTGCGCGACAAGGGCATTATCTTTGCCGGCCTCGATGTCATCGGCGACTATCTGACGGAGATAAATGTCACCAGCCCCACCGGAATCAGGGAGTTGGACGGGATGTACGGTGAAAACATCTGCGGCTTGTTGTTCGACGCGATAGAGACCCGCCTGTGAGGCGGATCACCAGGTTGACCGGGCGCGGCCCCTGTCGCGACTGCCATCCGGCCGCCTTGCTGATCGCCATTATCCTGGTCGCGGCTGGTTTGCAGGCCTGCGCCAAGACGCCGGAAGCCAGCCGGGCGCGATTCCAGGCCATGGGCACGCTGGTCGAAGTGAGCGTGTACGGCGAGGATGCGGCGACCGCCGACACCGCCAGCGCCGAGGTGGAGGTGCTTTTTGACCAGCTGCAGCAGCGCTGGGACCCCTGGGGTGACGGCGAACTTGGCCGTCTCAATGTCCAGGCCGGCGGCGTCGAGCCGCTGTTGGTGGATAAGGACCTGGCAAGATTGCTGGATGGCGCCGCCGTCATCAGCCGCGACAGCGAGGGCTTGTTCGACCCTGCCGTCGGCGGTCTGATCCGGATGTGGGCATTCAGCTCCGAGGAACTGATGCCTACCTCACCGCCGGACGCAGAGAAGATCCGGCAGGCGGTGGCCGCGGGCCGGCCGTTGCACGAAATCTGGCAGGCAGACACGCGGCAACTGCTGCTCGGACCCGGAACGGCGGTCGATCTGGGCGGATTCGCCAAGGGCGTCGCGGTCGACATGGCCATCGACCTGCTACGCGAGCAGGGCATCCAGAACGCGATCGTCAATGCCGGTGGTGATCTTCGCGCCATCGGCAAGCATGGCGACCGCGCCTGGCGTATCGGCGTCCGCGACCCCCGCGGCGAGGGCGTGCTGGCGGCCATCGATGTGGAGGATGACGAGAGCGTTTTCACCTCGGGCGACTATGAGCGCTACTTTGTGTTCGAGGGCCGACGCTATCACCACATCATCGATCCGAGAGACGGCTATCCCGCCGAGGGCATCAGTTCGGTAACCGTTATCCACCGCCAGGCGGCCGTGGCCGACGCCGCTGCCACAGCGCTGTTCGTGGCCGGCGTCGATGAATGGCCACAGATCGCCGCACGGCTTGGCGTCACACAGGTCATGCTGGTCGAGACTTCGGGTACCATCCATATGTCGCCGCAGATGGAAGATCGCACTTGGCTGATCCCGGATCCCAAGCCGGAAGTGAACATCCAGCAGATCCCCGCTCTTTGATCCGGGCTGGCGATATCCTCATCCTGTTGATGGCCGCCGGGCTGGTCGGCGCTTCCTTCGGCGCCTTTTGGGGACCGCGCGGTGAAGGCGAGATGGCTGTGGTGACGGTGGATCGCAGCGCGGTCCGGGAGTTGTCGCTGGACCAGGACGGCGTGTTCGAGATCGAAGGCCGTATCGGTCTCAGTACCGTGATGGTCGACGCCGGGCGTGTGCGCTTCCTGGATTCTCCCTGTCCCGGCCGATATTGTGTCCACAGTGGGTGGCTAAAGTGGTCTGGTGAAGTGGCTGCCTGCCTGCCAAACGGGATCGTGGTCGAAGTGCTCGGCGGTGAGCGCGAGTTTGACGCGATCAATCTTTAAGCAGATGAGCGCCAGCAGACAGATCGGGATCGACCATGCCACGGCAGCCTGCGGCAGAGATGACCGCCTTGTCGCCGGCTTTGCGGCCCTAGCGATCGCCATCCACATCCTCGAGGCCGCATTTCCCAGCCCGCTGCCCGGGGTCAAGCCGGGCCTGGCCAACGTCATCACGCTTATCGTCTTTCTGCGTCATGGACTGCGGCTTGCCATCTGGGTGGCGGCGATGAGGGTCCTGGTCGGCAGCCTGCTGGTCGGTACGTTTCTCAGTCCGACGTTCCTGCTCAGCGCAACCGGCGCCGTCGCCGCGCTGTCGGCCCTGGCATTGGTCGGTACCGTCGGCGGTCAGCGGATAGGTCCGGTCGGGCTCAGCGTCGTCTCATCCCTGGCCCACATGAGCGGACAGATCACCGTGGCCTATCTCTTGTTCATCCCGCATCCGGCCTTGCTCAAGCTGGTGCCGGTGCTGCTCACCGCGGCGCTGCTGTTCGGTATCGTCAGTGGCCTGATCGCGGCCAGCGTGCTGCAGATTTTGGGCCGCCGGGCCGCCGCGTCGTGACGGCCGCCCGCCATTTGTCCCCCAACTCGGCCATGTCCTATGCGCTGGGTATCGCGCTGGCGATCCACGCCGTGCTGATACTCGGCCTCAGCTTTACCGCACCGGATGGCATCGACAAACCGGTGACGCCGACGCTGGAGATCGTATTGTCGTCCGACGAGCTTCCGGAGGAGCACGTCGACGACCCCGATTATCTTGGCCGCCAGGACCAGCGTGGCAGCGGCAACACCGACGAAGAGGTAGATCCGGTATTGGAAGCGGCGCGAGAGCAGGTCAATCCGTTTGAGGCGGAAGCCGACGGAGTCGATCCGGAACCCTCTCCGGCCACCGGCAGCGAGGAGCGGGACCTGGTCACAAGCCGGGACGAGAGTGCGGACAAGGCTATCCTCGACGCGGAACAGGAACGCCCCGCATTGTCGCCGGGATCCCGACAGATGCTTACACTGACCCCGGTCGCCAGAGCGCGTGATCCCCGCGAACGGTTTCTCACGGTCAACACCCGGCAGACCCTGTTCGCGGACTATCTCTCGTCCTGGAAAGACAAGGTAGAGCGTGTCGGCACGCTGAATTTTCCCGATGCGGCCCGCCGGCTCAGCCTCGAAGGCAGTCCGGTACTCGAGATCGCGCTGCGCGCCGATGGCTCGATCGCCGAGATTGCGGTGCGGGAAAGCTCAGGCCAGCCGGCGCTCGACGAAGCCGCGGTGCGAATCCTGCGTCTTGCTTCACCGTTCGATCCCTTCCCCAGGGATTTGCGCGAGCATTATTCGGTGCTCCGTTTTGCCTACGAATGGCGATTCGTCGAGGGCAGACCCGTCACCAGCGGGATCGGTGACAAGGAATCCTAGGACCCGGCCCGGCACGAGTGCGCACGCGGCGCCGTATATAATGGCGCCATGGCAGATTCGTATCTCACCAACCACTTCCTTATCGCCATGCCGGCCATGGGCGATCCCAATTTCGATCGGACCGTAACCTTTATCTGCGAGCACAACGATGACGGCGCCCTGGGTCTGGTGATCAACCGACCCATGGACCTGGCTCTGGCGGAGGTCTTTTCGCAGATGTCTCTGGAGTCGGACAGCGGGGAAACAGACACAGGGCCGGTCCTGCAGGGCGGCCCGGTCCAGGTCGAGCGCGGCTTCGTGATCCACGACGGCGAGAAAAAGTGGGAGTCGACTCTGGTGGTCTCGGACTCAGTCAACGTCACCACGTCCCGCGACATACTCGAGGCCATGGCTGCCGGAGGCGGGCCCGAACAGGCTCTGGTGGCGGTGGGCTATGCGGGGTGGGGCCCCGGCCAGCTGGAGGCCGAGATGGCCGCTAACGCCTGGCTGACTGTGCCTGCCAATACCGAGATCCTGTTCGATATCCCCTTCGACCAACGCTGGCGCGCCGCCGCCGCATTGATCGGCATCGATCTTGACCTGCTCAGCACGGAGGTCGGTCACGCCTGAGGGCGGGGCCGAGCCAGGATACCGGGTGCTGGCACTGGGCTTTGACTTCGGACGGCGCAGGATCGGCGTTGCGGTAGGTAGCCATCTCGGCGGGGCCGCCAAGCCAGTTGAAACAGTCGTCAGTCGTGGCGATAAGCCTGACTGGGCGCGGCTGGAAGCCCTCGTCACCGAGTGGAAGCCGGAGCGTCTGGTGGTCGGGCTGCCTTATAATATGGACGGCTCGGAGAGCGAGTTGAGCCGTGCCGCCCGGCGCTTCGCCGGACGCCTGCAGGCCCGCTGCCGGATAAAAGTCGAACTGGTGGACGAGAGGCTCAGCTCGCGGGAAGCGGAACAACAGCTGAAGATGCAACGTCGTTCCGGAGACAGGAGAAGAAAGCTGAAGGCTGCCGACGTGGATCAGGAAGCGGCAGCGTTAATCCTGCAGAGCTGGCTGGACAACCCGGGCCAACAAGGAGCCGAGGAATGATCTCTCAGTTCGACCAGGCGGGTCGCTTGCGCCACCTGATCACCCTTAAGGGTCTCGAGCGGGCCCAGATCACCGATCTGCTCGATCGGGCTGAGACCTTCCTGCGGCAGGCCGGCGATCTGCCGGCAAGAAACAGAGTCCTGGCGGGCCGTACCGTGGCCAATCTGTTCTTCGAGCCCAGCACGCGTACCCGAGCGTCATTCGAGCTGGCCGCCAGGCGCCTCGGCGCCGACGTGCTCAGCCTCGACGTCAGCACGTCCTCCCGGGCCAAGGGCGAGAGCCTTCTGGACACGATCTATACCCTGCAGGCCATGCAGTGCGACATCTTCGTGGTCCGTGATGCCCAGGCCGGGATACCGGAATTTATCGTTGACCACGTCGCGCCGCACGTGCGCATTTTGAATGCGGGTGAGTCGCACCTGAATCACCCGACCCAGGGCCTGCTGGACATGCTGACGATCCGTCGCCACAAGGGCGGATTCGACAAGCTGGTGGTTACCATCATCGGCGATATCCACCATTCGAGGGTGGCGCGATCGGCGTCCCATGCCTTGAGCGCACTGGGTGTCGGCGAATTGCGGTTGGTAGCGCCGGAACACCTGCGCCCGGACGCCAGGGATTTCCCGGACGCGGCTATCGTCGATGACGTGGACCAGGCGATTACCGACGCCGACGTGGTGATGGCGCTGCGCATACAAAAAGAGAGGATGTCCGAAACCGCGGTGCCGGACGCGGCGGAATATTTTCGTCGTTTCGGCCTCGATCCCGGGCGTCTGAGCCTGGCCAAACCGGACGCCATCGTCATGCATCCGGGCCCGATGAACCGGAATGTCGAAATCGCCCCCGAGGTCGCCGACGGCGCTCAGTCGGTGATCGAAGAACAGGTCACCAACGGCGTGGCCGTGCGCATGGCGGTGATGGAAGCGGTGATGACCGACTGACTCCCGGCAGCGACTATAATGGCTCTCTCCTCAGACCGCTGACCGGCGCAACCGAATTGAGCAAAGCAAATCGCAACACCATCCTGCTGGAGGACGCTGAAGTCCTGCACCAGGTCGCGCATCCGGCGGATCAATTTGTTCTGACCGTGCGCTCACCACGCTGCGCGGCAGTCGCCGAGGCCGGCAGCTTTGCCCACTTGAGCTGCGACCCGGCGCTGCCGATGCGACGCCCACTTTCGATCATGCGCGCCGACCCGGAACAGGGCACGCTGGAGTTTCTCTACAAGATCGTCGGTGACGGCTTGCGCCTCCTGGCGGACAAAAGGCGCGGAGACCGTCTCAGCCTGCTTGGACCGATCGGTGTCGGTTTTCATCTGGACCCGACCCGGCGGCGACCGCTGTTGATCGGTGGCGGAGTCGGTATCCCGCCGATGATCTTTCTCGCCGACACGCTGCGCCAGGCGCGGGAACTCGACTGGAAACCCTTGGTACTGATGGGATCTGAGGTGCCGTTCCCGTTTGCCACCAGAGCCGCCGCGACCCCGGTGGCCGGTATCCCGGCCGCGGCGGCCTACGCCCTCGACCTACTCGAGGACTGGGGTATTCCGAGCCGTCTGGCCAGCGCCGCCGACCTGCCCGGCTGTTACCGCGGATATGTCACCGAACTGGCTCGGGAATGGCTTGCGACCCTCAGCGACGAGGCCCGGGCTGAAGTCGTGATCTATGCCTGCGGCCCGACACCGATGCTGGAAGCCGCAACCCGGGTGGCCCAGGCATACGGCCTTCCCTGTCAGGTGTCCCTTGAGGAGTACATGGCATGCGCGGTCGGTGGCTGCGCGGGCTGCGCGGTCCCTGTACATACCGCCGAGGGGCTGGCGATGAAACGCGTATGCGTCGACGGTCCGGTGTTTGATGCCGACGAGATCTTCCCGCCGCCGGCCTGAACGCGTCTGTCAGCCGAAGTTGATCTTGGCTTCCAGATCGGTCGAGGAATCGGCGTTGGTCAGGGCGGTCTCAAGATCTATCAGGCCTTCCTTGTACAGGTGGTAGAGCGAAGCGTCGAAGCTCTGCATGCCCTCTTCATTGCTCTCCTGCAATGCTTCCTTGATGCTGCTGACATCCCCCTTCATGGTCAGGTCCGCTACATGCGGCGTGTTGAGCAGCACTTCGACCGCCGGCAACCGCTTGCCGTTGCGCCCGATCACCAGCCGCTGGGCGATGATGGCGCGGAGATAGTGCGACAGATCCATAAAGATCTGACGATGCTGGCTCTGGGGGAACAGATTGATGATCCGGTCCATGGTTTCGGCGGCGTTGTTGGCGTGCAGCGTGGCGATGCACAGATGGCCGGTACCCGCCAGGGTGACCGCGGCCTGCATCGTCTCCCGGTCACGGATTTCGCCGATCAGCACCACGTCCGGCGCCTCACGCATCGCGCTCTTCAGCGCTTTGCTGTAGGACAAGGTGTCGAGCCCCAGTTCGCGCTGGTTGACGATCGACTTCTTGTTGGTATGGAGGAACTCGATCGGCTCCTCGATGGTGAGGATATGGTTGGCGCTGTTCTCGTTGCGATGATCGATCATCGCCGCCAGCGTTGTGGATTTGCCGGAGCCGGTCGCGCCCACCATCAGCACCAGACCCCGTTTGGCCATCGACAGGCTTTCCAGTATCGGTGGCAGATTCAGCTCAGGGAGCTGGGGCACGTTCAGGGTGACGTAGCGCAGCACCATGGCGATGTTGCCGCGCTGGTAGAACACATTGGCGCGGAAGCGGCCGAGACCGGGCTCCGAAATAGCGAAATCGAGCTCCAGATCCCGGTCCAGCAGATCGGTCTGCGGGCCGGTCATGATGCCGACGGCCGCGTCGCGGACCTGATCCACGGTCAGCAATTCCTTGCCGAGAGACATGATGCGGCCCTCGATCTTGATCTTGATCGGAGCTTTGGGCGTAAAGAACAGGTCCGAGGCGTTCTTCTCGGCCATGAGCTTGAGCAGCGGTTTGAGATTCATGGATTAGCGCGCGTTCCCTGCTGATAATTTCCGGCCGCGAGCAAAACTCAGCTACCGACCCCGAAATAGCCGCCCTTGTCGTCTTCTTCGATTACCTCGAACTGATCGGACTCGATTTCTTGTGCACCGCGCTTGCTTTCCAGTTTGATGCGCAGCCGCACCTCATTCATGGAGTCCGCATTGCGCATGGCTTCGTCGTAAGAAATCATCCCCTGCTCGTAGAGATCGAACAGTGACTGATCGAAGGTGCGCATGCCCAGGCGCGTGGATTTGGCCATCACTTCCTTGATCTGCGCGACCTCACCCTTGAAGATCAGATCGGCGATCAACGGCGAATTCAACATGATCTCCATCGCCGCTACCCGGCCCGTGCCGCTCTCCCGCGGCAGCAGACGCTGGGACACCAGCGCCTTCATGTTTAGCGACATGTCCATCAGCAGCTGGTCACGTTTCTCCTCGGGGAAGAAGTTGATGATGCGATCCAGCGCCTGGTTGGCGCTGTTGGCGTGCAGCGTGGCCAGGCAGAGATGGCCGGTCTCGGCGAATTGGATGCCGTACTCCATGGTTTCGCGATCGCGGATCTCACCGATCAGGATCACATCAGGCGCCTGACGCAGCGTGTTCTTCAAGGCCACGTGCCAGCCTTCGGTATCGACGCCGATCTCTCGTTGGGTGATGACACAGCCCTTGTGCTCGTGCACGTACTCGATCGGATCCTCGATGGTGATGATGTGCCCGTGGCTGGCCGCATTGCGATGACCGACCATGGCCGCCAGGGTGGTCGACTTACCGGTGCCGGTACCGCCGACGAGGATGACCAGGCCGCGCTTGGCCATCACGATGTCCTTGAGGATGACCGGCAGTTCCATCTCCTCGATAGTCGGGATCTCGGTGTTGATAGTCCGGCACACGCACCCGACCTGACCCTGCTGGATAAATGCACTGACGCGGAAACGACCGATGTTCGTCGGCGCGATGGCGAAATTGCACTCTTTCTCGGCGTCGAAGGCCTTGGTCTGCCGATCGTTCATGATCGAGCGCACCAGCACGCTGCTCTGTTGCGCGGTCAACGGCGTATCGGTGACCGGCCTGATCTCGCCATCTACCTTGATCGCGGGAGGGAATCCGGCGGTGATAAACAAATCCGAACCGTCGACCTTGATCATCCGGCGCAGGAAATCCTGCATCAATCGAATCGCCTGGTCTCTATTCATGTCGATCTCCCGGGATCGCTATTCCGTGTAGTCCCGCCCACGCGCTGCCTGCACCTCGGCAGCCGGCAGTTGGCGTATCCTAGAATGTTTCCTTGTTGGCCGCCTTGTAGCGAGCTTCCTCGCGGCTGACGACACCCTTGGCCAGCAGATCCTGCAGACACTGGTCCAGGGTCTGCATGCCCGTTGCCTGGCCGGTCTGTATCGCCGAGTACATCTGCGCGATCTTGCCTTCTCTGATCAGATTCCGGATCGCGGCGGTGCCTATCATGATCTCGTGGGCGGCGACCCGCCCGCCGCCATTCTTCTTCAACAGCGTCTGCGATATCACCGCGCGCAGGGATTCCGACAGCATCGAGCGGACCATGTCCTTCTCGCCCGCCGGGAACACGTCCACGATGCGGTCGATGGTCTTGGCGGCCGAACTGGTGTGCAGGGTGCCGAATACCAGATGGCCGGTTTCGGCTGCGGTCAGCGCCAGCCGGATGGTCTCCAGGTCGCGCATCTCGCCGACCAGGACCACGTCGGGGTCCTCACGCAGGGCCGAACGCAGGGCCTCCGCGAAACCCAGGGTGTCGCGATGCACCTCGCGCTGATTGATAAGACTGCGCCGACTCTCGTGTACGAACTCGATCGGATCCTCGATGGTCAGGATGTGATCCGGGCGGTTGTCATTGATGTAGTCCACCATCGCCGCCAGCGTGGTCGATTTACCCGAACCGGTCGGGCCGGTCACCAGCACGATCCCGCGTGGATACATGGAGATATCCTTGAAGATCTTTGGTGCGCCGAGCTCTTCGAGGGTGAGGATCTCGGTAGGGATGGTCCGGAACACGGCACCGGCACCACGCGCCTGATTGAACGCATTGACACGGAAACGCGCCAGGTCGGGTATCTCGAACGAGAAATCGGTCTCGAAATACTCTTCGAAGGCCTTGCGCTGCTTGTCGTTCATGATGTCGTAGATCATGCTGTGCACTTCTTTGTGCGGCAGCGCCGGCATGTTGATCCGCTTGACGTCTCCGTCCACCCTGATCATTGGCGGTACGCCCGCAGACAGGTGCAGGTCGGAGGCGTTATTCTTCACCGCAAATGCGAGAAGCTGGTCGATTTCAACGGGCATACGGACTCCCTGTATTGCGCAACGGCTCCTGCCTGCCGGCACCGCCGGCAGCGCATGACTGGCCAAGAGTATAGCTAAGGGCGCCTGGGCAAAACATGACAGACTTCTCAGTCAGGCTGCGGCAGCTGCTCGAGCGGATCGAAACCGCTTGTTCCCGCCATGCCCGCGACCCGGCCGGGATCCGCCTTTTGGCCGTGAGTAAACGGCATCCGGTGACGGCGGTGATCGACGCCATCGCTGCCGGGCAAAGGGATTTCGGCGAAAATTTCGTCCAGGAGGGGATCGACAAGATCGAAGCGACTGCGGGTCGTCCGGCGCGCTGGCATCTTATCGGCCATCTGCAGAGCAACAAGAGCCGTCAGGCCGCGGCGCATTTCGATTGGGTCCAGACCATCGACCGGCTGCGCATCGCGCGCCGCCTGAGCGAGCAGCGACCGCACCACGCCGGCGAGCTCCAGGTCTGCATCCAGGTACGCATCGGCGACGAGCCAGGCAAGGCGGGCGTGGCACCATCCGCGGTGCCGGAACTGGCCGCTGGCATCCTCGATCTGCCCCGTCTGCGGCTGCGCGGCCTGATGGCGATACCCCCGCCCAGCGATGATTTCGACGTCCAGCGGCGTCAGTTCGCCGAACTGCGCAGCCTCTACGAGCAACTGGGTGCCGACGGCATCGAACTGGACACCCTGTCCATGGGCATGTCCGACGACCTGGAGGCAGCGGTGGCCGAGGGCAGCACCATGTTGCGCATCGGTACCGCCTTGTTCGGGCCGCGGCCGCCATCCGGCGGCAGCGGACTGGAGAGTGCCTGACGCGACGGATATGCTTGGTCTATCGACTGGCAATGCTGTCAATCACACTATGCGTAACAAGAGAATCTGTTTTATCGGTGGCGGCAATATGGCCGGCAGCCTGATCGGCGGCCTGCTGACGGACGGATATCCGGCTGACCTGATCAGCGTGGCGGAGCCGGGCGCACAACAGCGTGACAGACTGCGCTCACGATTTGGCGTCACGGTCAGCAGCGACAATGCCGAAGCGGCTGCCGATGCCGACCTGGTGGTGCTGGCGGTAAAGCCCCAGCGCATGGCAGAAGCCGCAGGAGCCATTGGGCCATTGTCACCCGCACCTTTGCTGCTGACGGTGGCGGCCGGAATCCGCATCACCGACCTGCGCCGATGGCTTGGCAGCGACGGCGCCATCGTCCGGGCCATGCCCAACACCCCTGCCCTGCTCGGCGCAGGGGTCACCGCCGTCTATGCGGGCGACGATGTGGCAGCGGCAGATCGGGAACTGGCGGAAGCGGTGCTGCGCGCCGTCGGCGCGGTAGTCTGGGTCGATGACGAGGGGCTGATGGATGCCGTCACAGCGCTGTCCGGCAGCGGCCCGGCCTATTTCTTCCTGTTAATGGAAATCATGGCCGCGACCGGCATCGAAATGGGCCTGAATCCGGATACGGCACGCCTGTTGACCCAGGAAACCGCGCTCGGCGCCGCACGCATGGCCTTGGAGGCAGACGTCGACGTAGCCGAACTACGTAGACGGGTCACCTCGCCGGGCGGGACCACCGAGACGGCGATGCAATCCTTGCACGACTCGGATTTCGCCGCTGTCGTACGCAAGGCGATCCATGCGGCGCAGCAGCGCTCGCGGCAACTGGCCGACGAAGCCGGCGGTTGATAAGAGCGGAGAATCCATGAGCGCGCCATTATTGTTCGTTATCGAGACCCTGTTCGATCTCTACGTGCTGTGCTTCATCCTGCGGCTGGTGATGCAGATGACCCGGGCAGACTTCCACAACCCGCTGGCGCAGTTCATCGTCCGCGTGACCAACCCGTTGCTGGTGCCGCTGCGCAAGCTGGTGCCGGGGTATCGGGGCCTGGATCTGGCGGCAGTCCTGCTGATCCTGGTCCTCGAATTTGTCGCCACGGCGGCGCTGTTCCCCCTCAAGACAGGGCTAACGCCGGGTTCGGGCACGCTGGTCTATTTCGCACTGTTGCGCACGCTGGTGACGATTATCCGTCTGTATTTCTTCGCCATCCTGCTCTACGCCATCCTCAGCTTTGTCAGCCCGGGCACCTATAACCCGCTGAGCAGCGTACTGGCCAGCATTTGCGAGCCGGTCCTGAAGCCGGTCCGGAAGCTGATCCCCCCGATCGGCGGCATCGACCTGTCGCCGCTGTTTGTGCTGATCGGGCTGCAGGCCCTGCTGATGGCCATCCCGGTACCAGCGGTGCTGACCTGACCACGGAATTGCCTGTTTTCTGGCGTGATCAGGTGCTGGTCTGCCGACTAAGGCTGCGGCCGGCCGGCGGTCGCGACGGCTTCGCCGGACGCGTCGGCGACCGACTCAAGGTTCGGGTCAGCGCACCCCCTGTCGAGGGGCGGGCCAACGCGGCGCTGGTACGTTTCCTGTCAAAGCAGTTTCGCGTAGCACGATCCAGGGTTCGGGTCGTTGCCGGCGAGTTTGATCGCGACAAGGTGGTGGAGATCGATCGACCGACGACGGTACCCGGAGAAATCCTCTCGTGCATGGATTCAACTGCACAGGAATAGGCTATAGTTACGCTGTTGTCCGCCATATCCAGGCCGGTGAGGGGAGTTTGAGATAGATGATGCAGGTGTTTTCCAGGCCGCGAATAATGGCGATCACGATGTGTGCGTTGCTGGCCGGCTGCGGCCCATCTGGCGGAGACAGCGAGCAGGCTCCCGCCGCGCGCGAGATCACGCGGGAGAACTTTGTCGATGCCGGGGATTACGTGGTCCACTTCAACGCGCTGGCGACCGAGATGCTACCGGCCGAGGTGGCGCGGGCCTACGGGATCGTCCGCAGTGACAGCAGGGCCTTGCTCAACGTCAGCGTGATCCGCAAGCAGCAGGGGACCATTGGCAAACCGGTCGCCGCCAGCGTGACAGTAAATGCCTCAAATCTCACCGGACAACTGAAGACTCTGAGCCTGAGGCAGATCGAAGAGGGCGACGCGATCTACTATATTGGTGAAGTGCCCGTCGCAAACAGGGAAACGCTGATTTTCGATATCAGAGTGACGCCGGAGGGGGAGAAGGACCCGGTCAGCGTCCGCTTCCAGCAGCAGTTCTACACAGACTGACGTTTCGAGGTAGACTTCAATGAATCAGAGCCGTGGCTCGATCGGCTCGACGCCAGATTTGGCGACTCCATTTTTGTGGTAATTTCGAGCATCATTCAACCATCAACATTGAACCAAGGACCCAGGGGGAACAATATGGCTGCATCGAAAAAGCGGGCGAGCAAGAGAAAAGCTGCTGCTGCTCCGAAAGCACCCACCAAGAGCCAGATCATCAGTCAGATCTCGGACAACACCGGTCTGACCCGCAAGGATGTCGGTGCGGTATTCGAGTCTCTTAACGGGGTGATCAAGAAGAGCCTAGGCCGTCGCGGCGCCGGTGAATTCACTATGCCGGGCTTGATGAAGATCCGGGTGGTGAAGAAGCCAGCCACCAAGGCGCGCAGGGGCATCAATCCGTTCACAAAAGAAGAGATGGTGTTCAAGGCCAAACCCGCCCGCAAGGCGGTCAAGGTGCTGGCGCTCAAGGGCCTCAAAGATATGGTCTGAGCCGCCAGCGGCCAAGCTCGACCCTACGCCCGGCCCGGAAACGGCCCGGGCGTTTTTATTGCTCGCCGGCTTCTTTCGAGGCCGAGATCATCCGGTCGCGGATACGCACGTAGTCGGCCCGCCGCAGATAGATCAGATCTGCGATCTTGTCCAGCAGATGCCGCTCGTGCTTATCAAAGTGACGATCGGCCAGCGCTACCTCAAGCAGCATCTCGATCAGCCGGTGCTTCTGCGGCTCGCTCAGGTTCTCGTGGATCGACCGGGTGTATTGCTGTAGCGAGACCATTTCGTCGGCCCTGGCCCCGGCATCACCCATCAGCGTCTCTGCTTCCCGGGTCTCCAGCTGGAAATGGCGCTGCAAGATACCCCTCAAGGCCTCGGCTTCCTCTGGGCCATCGACAAAATCGGCGCGACTCATTTCCACCAGCAGCACGGCCATGGCCAGCCGCAGGTCATGCTCACCCGCACCATCTGTCTCATCGCCGCCGTCAGCGTCGAAGGTCGTCTCGAGGAAACGCATCACCGCTTTCAGCACATCATGACCTCATCGTCAGCAGCGGCCGGCTGCAGGAATTCGGCTACGATCTCGCGCAGCAGGGTGAGCCGGCCATGAAAGAAGTGGTCGGTATCAGGCAACAGACGAAGGCGTGGCGATGGATCCAGCCGCTTCGCCCATGCTTCGACAACCGCCGCATCAACCAGTTCGTCGCGCTCGCCCTGGACGATCAGCCATGGACAACGCGGCAGAGACAGTCTGGACATGTCGAATCGGAGCAGCGGCGGTGCCACCGTTAACAGTCGGGCCGGTTGTGCCTCGGCGGCGATCGACAACGACACATAAGCGCCGAACGAGAACCCTCCCAGCCAGAGCTCAGCATCGGGCCAGCGTGCCCGGCTCCAGGCGACAACCGCCGCGGCATCCTCGGCCTCACCCTTGCCATCGGCGTATTCGCCCTGGCTTTCACCGACACCGCGGAAATTGAATCTGACCGCGGGCTGGCCCAGCTGGACCACGGCCCGCGCCAGCGTATGCACGACCTTGTTGTTCATGGTGCCGTGATAGAGCGGATGTGGATGACAGAACACGGCGACCGCGTGCGGGGCGGCGTCAACAGGCTGCTCCACGACACCCTGGAGCGGGCCCGCGGGACCGGTGATGACCACTGGCTCCGGGCTTGCGGCGCGCATCACGGGCTGACCTCTGCTGCGTCATCCTCGAGCGGCGCAGGCGGGACCGGCGCAGTCATCTCCGGCTCACGTGGCGGTCCGAAACTCACCAGCGTGTCCCCAGCTTCCGGCTCCACCTCTTGTTGTGGCGACACAAACAGCGAGCGCCCGTCCGCTTTGAGCAACAACACCTGGAGCGCCCGACTATCGGCATCCCCGAGGTACTCGCTATAGGTATAGCTGTCCGTCAGACCGGTCCGGGAAAACTGCCAGCCATCGACCAGATGACGCCACAGGTCTTCGTATTCCGCGGACTCACCAAACGCGACTTTGCCGCGCAGACCGATGGCGACGCCCCGGGGATCGTCTTCTTCGGCCGCACCCATCGGCAGCTGGAAAACCCGATCGCGGCCGATCTCCGGTGCCATCGCGGTACATACCAGCGCGTTGTAGGCATCGTTATCGGTGGCTGCCAGGACCATGCGGACATGGCCCAATTCCACCGACTCATCGGCGAAATCCGAGAGGATCTCACCATAGAACACCGGCAGACCCGCCAGGCGGGCTGCCCGCAACTTGTGCCAGGACCTATCTACCACCAGCACTTTCACCTCGAGGCCCTGCAAGGTTCGTCCCAGCTCCACGCTCCAGGGCGATGCACCGACGATCAGCACACTGTCCCTCGCCGGTGAAGACAAACCCAGGCGCCGGGCCAGCCATCCCATGCTGAGGCCATGCGCCAGCACGGTTGCGAAGATCACGCCGAAGACCAGCGGCAACAGGGCTTCGGCGCCGGCGAAACCGCGCTGGGCCATGGCCGGCCCCATCACGCCGGCGGTGGCCGCAGCGACGATGCCGCGTGGCGCGATCCAGGATAAAAATACCCGGTCCCGGATATCCATGCCGGCGCCGATGGTGGCGATCATCACCGCAACCGGGCGCACCAGGAACATGATCGCGGCGATCAACAACAGACCACGGGCATCGACGCTCTCGATGACGATCAGATCAAGCGTCGCGGTCAGCAACACAAACACCACCGAGACCAGCATCACGGTGATGTATTCCTTGAAGCGCTTCATGTCTTGCAGACCGGGCAGGTTCATGTTGCCGACGACGATACCCATCACCGTGACCGCGAGCAGCCCGGCCTCGGCCTGGATCTGATTGGAGAGCAGATAGACCAGCAGCACCAGGGTCAGCAGCACCGGCGACTTCAGATATTCCGGCACCATGCCGCGTTGAAATGCCTTGCCGATCAGCCAGCCGGATAGCGCCCCGAACAGCAGAGCCGAGGCGATAGCCGACAGCAGACCCTGCACTATGCCGCCCTCGCCCTCGCCGGCAAAGACAAAAAACTGAAAGCTGAGCACCGCCATCAGCGCGCCGATGGGATCGTTTACGATGCCTTCCCACTTCAGATATGACGCCGTGCGCCGATTTAGGGCGGCCTGCCGCAGCAGCGGCATGATTACGGTCGGGCCGGTCACGACCATGATGGCGCCAAACACCGTCGCCACGTACCAGCTCAGGCCACCGATATAGTGCGCCGCCAGGCTGCCGAGCAGCCAGGCGAGCGGCCCGCCCACATAGACCAGGCGTCCGACGCCCACCGAGGCGACGCGCAAATCCGCGCGCTGCAGGCTGAGCCCACCCTCAAACAGGATGATGGCAACACACAGGCTCACGATCGGCTGGATCAGTGCCGAGATCTCGGGGCCAGAGGGGACGAAACCCAGTACCGGTCCGATCAGCAAACCGGAAGCGGCCAGCAACACGATCGCGGGTAGCCGCGTACGCCAGGCCAGCCATTGGGCAGCTATACCCACGGCCAAAATGACGACCGGCATCAATCCATGCGTATCCAATCCAGCCCTCCCAGGTCCGGGGGTACGGTAGCCTCAGCTCCAGAATGGCGCAACCAGGGTGTGAAGGCCCGGCCTTATTCCCTTAAAATCAGTCGGTAGCGCTATCTCCGTGGCCATCCCGGCCCCGGGCGCGTCAAGGATCAAAGCGATGAATCCGATCATCGAACGTGAGAATCGTTACTGCGCGCATAATTACCATCCACTGCCCGTGGTACTGGTCAGGGGTGAGGGTCCTTTTGTCTGGGATGACAGCGGCAAACGCTATGTGGACATGATGAGCGCCTATTCCGCCGTCAGCCATGGCCATGCCCACCCGCGACTGATCAAGGCGCTTATCGAGCAAGCGTCGACGCTGAATATTGTCTCCAGAGCGTTCCACACGGATCGGCTGGCTGCGTTTTTGGAACGGGCCTGCGAGTTGACCGGACAGGATATGGCGCTGCCGATGAATACCGGCGCCGAAGCGGTCGAGACCGCGATGAAGGCGGCCAGAAAATGGGCCTATGAAGTCAAAGGGGTAGCGCCGGACCAGGCCGAGCTGATCGCCTGCGACGGCAACTTCCACGGCCGCACGATCGCCATCGTCGCGATGTCATCGGAACAGCAATACCGTAATGGTTTCGGCCCCTTCCCGCCTGGCATGAAGCTGATCCCCTATGGCGATGCCGAAGCGCTGGAGGCGGCGATCACGCCCAATACCGCGGCGCTGATCGTAGAACCTATCCAGGGTGAGGGTGGCATCGTGATCCCGCCGCCCGGTTATCTGCGCCGCTGCGCGGAGATCTGCCGCGAGCACCAGGTGCTGTTGATCGCAGACGAAGTTCAGACCGGCCTCGGCCGCACTGGCCGACTGCTGGCCTGTGATCATGAGGGCATCAAACCCGATGGCCTGATCCTCGGCAAGGCGCTCGGCGGCGGCGTGTTGCCGGTGTCGATGTTTCTGGCGCGCAGCGACGTGATGAGCGTGTTCCGTCCCGGCGACCACGGCAGCACCTTTGGCGGCAATCCCCTTGCCGCCGCGGTCGGACTCGAGGCGCTGAATCTGCTGATGGACGAGGGGCTCATCGAGCAGAGCGCGGCGAACGGCGCGTGGCTGCTCGAGCAACTGCGTCAAATTCGCAGCCCGCCGATCCGCGAGGTCCGCGGCCGCGGGCTGTTTATCGGTATCGAAATCGATCCGGCGCTGGCCTCTGCCCGGGAAATCTGCCTGCGGCTGATGTCCCGGGGCCTGCTGAGCAAGGAGACCCACGAGGTCGTCGTACGCCTGGCCCCGCCGCTGACTATCGACCGCGAACTGCTGGCCTGGGCGGTGCAGCAGATCCGGGAAGTGCTGGAAGAAATGGACAATCTGCGCCAGGCCTCCTAGGCCGGGTCGCAACGCTGAGGAGAACAATGATGGAGCTGCACGTGGAAGGGCTGCAAGCTGGCGGCCCGGTCGACGAACGATTCGCGTTCGGGATAAAGGATCCGGTCAATCATGTCAGTCTTGGCGCGAACCGGAACCCGGGTCTGAGCTGGGGACAACCCCCGCCCGGGACCCGTTCGCTGGTCCTGATCTGTGTGGATACCGATGTGCCCACCCGCCCTGATGACGTCAACCAGGAGGGCCGTGAGGTGCCCGCAGATCTGCCCAGGGCGAACTTTTATCACTGGCTCATGGTGGACATATCGCCCCAGGCTGGCGCCATCGCCGAAGGTGCATGCAGCGACGCGGTGACGCCCCGCGGCAAGTCTGATCCGCCGGGCCCGGCCGGCTCGCGTCAGGGCAAGAATGACTATACCGGCTGGTTCGCCGGCGATGCTGACATGTCCGGCATCTATCTGGGCTATGACGGCCCGTGTCCACCCTGGAACGACTCGATCCCGCACCACTATCACTTCATCCTCTACGCGACGGATCTGGAGCGGTGCCCCGTGGAAGGGGCATTTACCGGTGCCGAAGTGGAGGCGGCGATCGCGGGTCACATTCTGGCGGAAGCCCGGATCACCGGCGTATATGCACTAAACCCGGCAGTCCGGGTCTGATCCGCGGTCAGGATCCGTCGGCGGGAGCCTCGATACTGAAGTCGATGATCTCGGTGCTGGTTTCTCCGGGCGCCAGATCCTCGAACCGGCGGCTGCGCAGGATGGCCAGCGCCTTGTCTTCGTAATAGCCGGCCGGCGCGGCTCGCACCACTTCGGCCTCGGTGACCCGACCGTCAGCGTCGACGGTAAACTCCAGCTGCACAAAACCGCTGCGACTGTGGCGCGGCAATTCCAATGGTGGTATCTCCTCCAGCGGTGGCAGCGTCGGTCTTGCAGACGCTGGCGCCTCTCCGAGTTCCTCGGCCAGATCGCTGCGTTCATCCACGCCTAACAGGCGGAGGCTCTGCGTGTAATGGAGCTTCTCGACGTCGAAAACACCGAATAGCCACAGACTGGCCAACATCAGGGTCAGCACCACGACCGTGGCCACGCCCACCGAACTCAACCAGCGTTTGATCAGTTCATCCACGCCCGTCACCCACGGCGCGATCCACTGATGGACCGGCGTCTTCGCGGGGTGCGATTCGCTGTTCCGCTCCCGACTTCAATATCGGTGTCCACAACCGTTGAGAGCGGAGCTTTTCGACACGTTCGCGTGAAGCTGAAGCCTTCACCTATCAGCCGCTTCCGGTATCCGCATCCAGATCCAGTGAGGCGGAATTGATGCAATAACGCAGACCGGTGGGCTTGGGACCGTCCTCGAACACGTGACCGAGATGAGCATCACAGCCTGCGCATCGGACCTCCTGGCGGTTCATGCCGTGGGACTTGTCGGTCAGCACGTTGACCCGTTCGCTGGCCAGCGGCAGCCAAAAGCTGGGCCAGCCGGAACCGGAATCGTATTTGTGTTCGGAGCTGAACAGCTCGGCGCCACAGCAGATGCAGCGATAGACGCCATCATCCTTGCAGTCCACATAACGCCCGCTAAACGGACGCTCCGTGGCACCCTCGCGGGTCACGCGATATTGCTCATCGCTCAATCTGTCTCGCAGATCGGAGTCTGAGGGTTTGCGTTGGTCCATGGCTGTCCTCCCCGGCATTAGCAGAGAGGCTAATGGACTGCGGCGAGAATACAAGGTTCCCGATCGGCGGCGTGCCGGTTGGGGACAGCGGTGGCTCAGCCAGGGCCTTGATCTGCCAGGGCCTTGATCTGCCAGGGCCTTGATCTGCCAGGGCCGGATCAGGTCACGGATAGCGCCGCAGCGATGTTCGGGGTGGCGTCATCGGCGCGACGGTCGCGCCGGAGACCGCAGGCCCGGTGTCGCGTAGCCGGGCGAGGGGGCTCAGAATCCGGAGCGGATGGGTCGGGTCAATTCGACGATATAGGGATCAAAGCAGGTGATCGTGTCGGAGCGCCGGTCATCGCCGGCCCAAACCGACTCGCTGCCCTGGGGACATGCGGATTCCAGTGCGACGCCTCGATTAGACGAGGCCAGGTCGCCGAGATACGGGTCGCTGGATCCGGTCGGTCTGGAGTCGCCGTCTGGCGCAGGCTTGCGGTCAAAGGCCATGCTGTTCACTCCTGCAATGGGTCTACGGGGTCAGCCTAGCCTGGAGCCGGGTCACGAAGCTGTGCGCAGCTTCACAGATTGGGGCTTTTCCCTCGCCAAATACGCTTTATCCAAGACTCGTGCTGGCAAGAAAAATCAACAACATGAGTGATCCCAGCAACAACAAGCGGCCGCAGTGCGCCCATGCCTCGCCGACAAAAACCGCCAGCTCGTCCACTTCGTCAAGGAATTGCACTACTCGTTCCATCGGGTTCCTGCCGTCACAATAGATGGGGAGCACGAGCCTAGACGGGTGACGTCTTTGCTACCGTGAAACGCGTCTCAAACCGGGACCAGAGGTGCGCAGCGTCGATCGGTGGATCGACCAATGCCGGCCGGCTGGGGGGTGCGGACGCCGCTCAAAAATAGCGCGCGTTCTCGACCCGAAACTGCAAAAAGGGGAACGGCGCCCGGGTGCCGTGATCCCAGATGCCGACGACCTCGCTGGGGACCGTATAGCCGTCCCAGCTCGCTTCATCTTCCACCCTGAAGGCGAACGGGACCTTCTGTTCACGGCCGAATGCGGCATCACCGTGACGCATCATGCTGACTTCGGTCAGAGCGCCGTCCTCGGCGACGACGAAATTCAAAGCCACGTTGCCATCGGTGGTGGGGATCACCGCCGTCGCCCGCTGGTGGTCACCCGGCTGCCAGCGCACGCCGCCCTCGGGGACCAGCGCGCCCGGCAACCAGATCGACTCGATCAACAGGCGCGCTGCCGCAGAGCGCCGCAGAGCATCGCCGTGTTCCCGCACCAGATTCAGGGTGCGGCCAAGAAAAAATTCGCTGCCGGCTGTCTGTTCGAACAGATACTCGGCGCCCTCAAACGTGATTGGACCCAGGCCCTGGAGCCTCGATTCGCAGATAAACCCGCGCTCGGGGCAGATGCGCTGGTGTGCCTCGAAACCGACCCAGCCGGCAGCCGGCTGCGGCCTGATGCGGCCGACCAGATAAAGGTCCACGGTCCGTGCCAGCCGCCCGTCGGCGGGCAGCGCGCGCCGCAGATAGCGGCCGGCCGGCGGGGGCAAAAGGATCAACTGGCGGACGTCGCAACGATCCTCGGTCACATTGGGCAACGCGAGCGCGTTAAAGATGCGACGGAACGAGGCCCTGCGGCGCCGGTAGCGGAGACGCCCGATGGCCACCGTGGCGGCGACGCTTGCGACCACAGCCGCGAGCACGGCCAACGTCAAAACCGAGTTCATCTGCAATCCCCGCTGCGGCGGCAGCGGCCATTATACGGCTGCCCCGGGAGATCGGTTGAGCCCGGTTGGTGTCAGCCGGTGTGTTTTTGCAGCTGGTGCGGGAGTGTAAGAACGAACTCGGGATGGGACCGGGCGCGCTCCATTTCCCGAGCCGAAGCCGCCGCGACCCGCGCGTCGGAAATCCACGAAAGTCGATCGCGCAAGGTAGATGGATTCTTCTTATTCACGGATGCCAGGCCGCCTTCAACGACGTACATAATGGGTCCCCCCGCTGCCCCAAGAGCTCTGTTCAAGATCCGGATTCGCTGTCCCAGTTGGCACGGACTTTTGCCGCCCAGGCCTTGTAGGCTTTCAGGGTGTGCAATTTGCGCGCGCCCTTATGCCGCGACATGGCTTGGCCGCCGACCGTAGCCGGATAGGCGCCCCAACCGATCGCCGCAGGTTTTCGCGCGTCGGCGACGTCACGTGCCACATCATCCCGGGAACGCCCCTGAGCGATATTGGCAAGCGATCTTGGTCGCTGGTCTGTAGCCACTCGGATCTCCGCTCCGATCATTGATGAGTGGAAATATAGGGACGCAGGCCCGGGGCAAACGTGACTTGATTCACAGTGTCTCGAGAGAGACGCGATTGATTCGCGGATATGTGAGCGGATTAACGCTATTTGTTTGATTTATTTGACTTAATCCGCAGCTATCGAACGACCCGATAACAGGGCGTATATTCCACGCCCGGCAAACGCATGCGGGATTGACGCGCAAACGCACGTAGCAACTCGTCGAGTGGTTCGAGCACGTCGACATCGCCATGGATCTCAAACGGTCCCCGTTCCTCGATGGCGCGTACGCCATGCTCCTTCACATTGCCGGCGACGATACCGGAAAATGCGCGGCGCAGATTCGCCGCCAATTCGTGTGTCGGCTGAGAACGGCTCAACCTGAGCGCCGCCATGGATTCGTGATCGCCCGGGAACGGCAGCTGGAACACCTCTTCCACCGCCAACCGCCAATTGAAAAAGAACGCGTCCCCGGTACTTCGGCGATACGCCTTTACCGCCGCCATCCCCGCCAGCATGCGCCGGGCTACTTCAGGCGGATCGCCGACCAGGATCTCGTATCGCTCGGCCACCTGATCACCGAGACTGCCACGCAGGAAGCGATCCAGATGATCGAAATAGGGTCCGCTCGACGCCGGGCCGGTCAACACCAGCGGAAATGGCAGCTCGGCATTGGCCGGATTGAACAACACACCGAGCAGATAGAGGACCTCCTCCGCAGTACCGACCCCGCCGGGGAAGACCACGAAACCATGTCCGAAGCGCGCGAATGCCTCCAGGCGCTTCTCGATATCCGGCAGGATCACCAGGGCGTTGACGATGGGATTGGGCGCCTCTGCGGCGATGATCCCCGGCTCGGTGATGCCGACGTAGCGGCCGTCCCCCAGGCGCTGTTTGGCGTGACCGACGGCGGCACCCTTCATCGGCCCCTTCATCGCTCCGGGGCCGCAGCCGGTGCAAACGTCGAGTCCGCGCAGACCGAGTTCATAGCCGACCGCCTTGCTGTAATCGTACTCCTCGCGGCTGATGGCGTGGCCACCCCAGCAGACGACGATGTTCGGATCGGTGCGCGAACGTAACACGTCCGCGTTGCGCAGGATCTGGAACACCGCCTCGGTCGCGCCGCCCGGCCCGCTGTACTCGGGCCGGTTGGCGATCTCCTCGGTGACGTAGACGATATCCCTCAGCACCGCGAACAGGTGTTCGCGGATGCCGCGGATCAGCTTGCCGTCCACAAAGGCCGCCGCCGGCGCGTTGCTCAACCGCAGCTTGATGCCACGTTCCTGCTGGACCAGCTCGATCTCGAAATTCCGGAACATACGGAATACCTGGCGCGCATCATCGATCTCACCGCCGCAATTGAGGACCGCCAGAGAACAGCGGCGCAGCAGGTCATGGACACCGCCATGACCCGCATCCATCAGCTTGGCGACCTCCTGCTGGGAGAGCACATCCAGGCTCCCGCTGGGGGAGATCACGACTTCGTCTTTGAGCGCATTCAATGGCTGGGCCTCTCCGGGTTCAATGCCTGATAACGGGTTCCGCACGGGACGTATCGGGTGCCGGTGGATCGCCCACCGCCGCCTCCAGCGCCAGCGCTGTGTCGAGCAGAAGTCCCTCGGCACCTGGCGCCGAGACTAGCATCAGACCCGGCGCCAGCCCGCTTTGGGCGTCGCGGCAGCGCCAGGCGGGAACGGTGATGGCGGGAAGATCGAGATAATTGCACATGGTGACGGGGGTCATCAGTCGATTGACGCCGGGGCGCAGGGAGAGCCGGTTCATCTCGCCGTGACGGGGCGCCAGAAGACCCAGCGTGGGCAGCAGCATGACGCCGTCCCGGCCCAGGCACTGGCGCACCGAGACCCGCGCCGCCTCCAGCAGCGCGACCGCCTTGTGCGCGCTGCTCGCACGTCGGTAACGCACCAGTGGCCCAACCAGCAACAGGCGGTAGAGCCCCTCATAGATATCGCCGCCACCGCGTAATCGGGACAAGCCTTCGCGCCACAGCGAGAACGCCTCGCCGCCGGCATTTGTCAGCCCGGCCTGAAGCATCGGCATCAATTCCCATGCCAGATAGCGAACCATGGTCTTGTACCAGCGCCGGATATCGCCGAGCACGACACGCTCGGACCGCATCCCGGCCGCAGATAAATCTCTCTCGGCCACCTTCAGAGCCGCAGGGATCGCGGGATCGCGAAAGGTGAGCGGGAAATCTGCCGGCAGGATCAGCCGGCGCCCGGCGATGGGTGCGGGGGCCGGCAGCGGCGTCTCAGCGAGGACCCCGTAGAGCAGGCGGATATCACGGACGCTGCGCGCGATGGGGCCCACCGCCAGCCAACTATCTGTAAACAGCCCGTCCAGGTCCGGCCAGCTGTCGCGCTTGTCCACCGCTGCCGACGCCGGCTTGAACCCGACCACACCGCAGAAGCTGGCCGGAATGCGTATCGAACCGAGGATATCGCTGCCCAGCCCGGCGGCCACGCAGGCGGAAGCCACCAGCGCGCCGTCACCGCCCGAGGAACCGCCGCAGGTCCGGTCTGCTGCCAAGGGATTGTTGGTGCGCCCATAACGCGGATTTTCGGTCTCGCCGGCCATCACGAACTCCGGCACGTTGGCCCGCGCGATGACGATGGCCCCCGCCGCTCTTAGCCGGGCCACCGCCGCCGCATCGCGCTGCGCGGCCACCGGCGGCATGCGCAACGAACCCGCGGTGATCGTGTGTCCGCTGAGTGCGAAGGTCTCCTTGACCGAGATCGGCAGTCCCGAGAGGGGTCCCGGACCGGGCGTGGCGGCTGCGGCCAGTGCCTGTTCCTCGAACACGGTCGACGCGGCATTGAGATGCGGGTCGAGTCGCTTCAGTCGCTGCAGATGTTCGCCGACCAGGTCGAGTGCCGAGCGGCGGCCCGTGATCATGGACTCGAGCATCGAGGTCGCGTCGGGCAGGGCCCGGGGCGACTCACTCAATGACTTCACCGCTGGCGTGGCGGACCTGTCCGGCACGGTGGATCCAGCAATTGAACGCCACCACGATGCGTGGCCGCTCACCCACATAAGGGTAGATTTCGTGGCGCAGATAGGACGGGAACATCACCAGCTGGCCGCGGCGGTGACGCCAGTCGCAACTGCCGATGCTCCATGGCAACTGCAGCGAACGATTGCCGGCATCCGAATACATGTCTATGTGGGTCCTCGGGTCGTGGAACCGGACCAGACCGCTGTCCGGCCGTTGCGGGACCTCGTCGCCCGGGTCGACGCAGAAGATCCCCGACCAGGAGGCATTGGGATGATTGTGCTGGCCCTGGTAACCGAACTTGCGGGTGACATGGAACCAGGCGTGGTAGCTGAACCGCAAACCGGCCAGCTCCTCCTCACTGTAATCGTTGAGTCTGCGCACCAGTCTGGCCAGCGCCTCGTGACACGCGGCGGCCAGCTCTCGTATCGGCGGGTCTGGCCAGCGGAACAGATCGAAGCGGCTCTCGAACAGATCGCCGTGCATGGTGTCGATGCGCTTCTGGTGACGGTAAGTCTCGCCCTGGCCCGCTCGCTCGAGGAACAGCCGGCTGAGCTCATCACACAATGCCTCGTAGCCGGGCAGCGAAACGCGGGCGATCGGCACGGCGAAAAACGACTCAACCTGGGGATCGCCGCCGTTGGCAATGGGATCGCCGGCGCCGGACATCAGGGAAGGATCGTGATCGGCGTGTTGTCCTTCACCGACAGCCAGATGTCGATCATGGCCTGATTGCTGACCGCGATACAGCCGTTGGTCCAGTCCTCGCCGAGATAATCGCTGAGATTCGGTTCGCTGTCGTTGGGCAGGCCATGGATCATGATCAGATTGCCCGGATTCACACCGCGCCGCCGCGCCTGGCGCAGATCGTAATCGTTCGGATAAGAGATATGCATGGCCATGTAGAAGTCGCTGTCGGGCTTACGCCAGTCCAGCAGGTACTCCCCCTCGGGCGTGCGATTGTCGCCTTCCTTCTGCTTGTGCCCGATCGGATTCTGGCCCAGAGAGATACGATGCTTACGCAGCACCTCATCGCCACGCATCAGATAAAGTTGACGCTCGCTCTTGACCACCAGCACCCGATCCGCCGCCCAGGGATCGTCAGACGGGGAGAAGCCGGTGGAGACGGCACCATCGGACAACGCAAGCGGTGACCAGATCAGGCCGATCAGGAAGGTGAGCACGGATGGTCGGGCGCAACGTCTCATGATGGGCTCAGGGTACCGCACTGTCCTCGGTCCGGGTCAGACAGAAGGCGACGGTTACGCGCAGATCCTGGGTGTTGCGGGTCGGCGCGCGTCCCCAGTGATGATGCCGGGCATCGAAAAACAGGATACGGCCCGGTTTGGGTACCACCGCGTAGACCGGGTCGGTCCGGGCCTTGTTATAGAACACCGTCTCGCCGCCCCAGTCCACGTGCCACTTCGGATTGACATAGATCAGCACCGTGTACCAACCCTCCTCGTCATGAGGACAGTCGGTATGTATCGCGTTCTCCAGGCCATAGGTCTGGCCGTTGATAAAGATATCGCGCAGCGCGAAACGGAATGGCTGCAGCCCCTGCTGCAGTCTCTGCCACAGCTGCTGGAAAATCTCCGGCGTCTCATCGATCGTGTGAGGATCGTCCGTACCATGCCGCTCCTCGCTCATCACCGTCGCACCCCAGAAGGGATTGGTACTGTACTTGGCGTCGGCCACGTCGCCATAGCGCCAGCCGGTACGGCAGGAAGCGACTGCGTACTCGAACAGGCCCTCGACCATGGGCTGGGCGATGGCGCCGTCGACCACGTGGATGGCTTTGTTCTCGATCTTCAGCATGGTCTGCAGTCCTTGCGCACGGCCGTATTCTATTACATATCTGCGGCTTTGCCGTGCAGCCGGTCACACCACATCAGGGTGGCGCCGATCACCGCCGCGGGCATCGCCACCAGATTTAGCCCGGGGATCACCGTCATCGTCATCACACCGGCACCGAAGCCCAAAGCGAGTCCGCGACGGCCGCGCAGCTGCCGCCGGGCTGCAGCGAATCCGTGGCCCGCATTGCCGAGCGGATATTCGCAGTACTCCAGCGCCAGGATCCATGCTCCGTACGCGGCCCAGACCGCGGGCGCCAGTACGTTAAGACCCGGGATCAATGCGATCAACAGCACCGGCACTGCAAGCAGGACAAAATATGTCAGCTTGCGCAACTCCATCAGCGGCGCCCTGACCACCTCCTGCCACAAGGGCAGCGGATTGACGACGAGATCCGGTCGATGGCGCTTCTGTACCCGTTCCGCGAGCAACCCGTTAAACGGCGATCCGATCAGGTTCGCGACCATGGTGAAGCCGCTCCACACGACCACCAGCACCGCGGCCAGCGCCAGCGGCCACAACAACCAGCTCAGCCAGTCGAGCCAGTCCGGCAGCCAGCCGGTCAGCATCAGCTGCAGCCCTTCGACGGCGCCCACCAGCCAGACCATGCCGACGGAAAAGATCACCACGTTGATCAGCAACGGCACGATGACCAAACTGCGGACATCGCGACGACCGAGCCAGGACAAACCGCTCAATCCGTATCGATAGCCGCGGCTGAAATCAGTCAACAATGCTCCGCCCCTCTATTTCACGCCGACACCGCGTCCAGTCTTACCCGGCAATCACGCAGCGGCCGACTCAGCGCATCGAGCGTAGCATGCCGGGCGGCGTCCCAGGCCTGACGACCGACCGCCAGCGCATCCGGGCCGGGACGCGGCAGGCCATCGATAATCAATGACACCATGTTGTGGCGGCGTGGCGCCTGCATGGTGCGGGTATTGCGGCGGCGCCAGGGCGGGCGGGTCGCGATGTGATGGTGAAAAACCCGTTCGCTTGCCGCGACGCTGGCCAGACCCGGCCGATCGGCCACGCCGCCATCGACCAGCCAGCCACCATGGGTGCGGATCGGATGGAACATCAGCGGAACGGCGCAGGATGCATAGATCACATCAGCAAAATCGCCGCTGCGTAACACGCGCGTCCGGCAGCGGAGCAGATCGAAGGCTGACACGCTGGCTGGCCGCGGACAGGTTTCCAGGCTCTCGACCGGACTGGTCGCTCGCAGCAGTCGGCGGAATCGCTCACCGCGCAACAGACCAGGCCCGGGCGCTGGATCCCAGAAGTCATGCTTGCGCAGAGAGAAGTAGAGCTCGGCGATATCACCGGCCGACAGACCGGCAGCCCACAGGCCCCCGGTCAGGGCTCCTGCGCTGGACCCGGTGACTGCATGCGGCAACAGATCCGCCTGCTCGAGTGCCGACAACAAACCGCAATGGGCGAAAAAGCTGAAAAATCCCGAGGACATACCCAGGGTGTAGGGCGCTCGGGCCAGCCAGTCCCCAAGCAGCCGGTCCTTGGCAGTATCAGCCACAGACGCAGCCATCATGCGAGAACCGGCCCGAGTCATAAATGCGGTGTGGCAGAACCGGTGTCAGGACGCTTCCAGTACGTCCATGCCCTGCTCGAAGACGACGTCCACCGGTATGCCGGCTTGCTCGATCCCCTGCAGATCTGCCTCCAGCTCAGGCCCGATAAAGCCCATGTCCTCGATCAGCCGCGCGGCGCCCTCGTAGTCGCCGTTACCCTGCAGGAACAGGAGCTGCGCAGAGAGAGAATCCATCGCCTCACGCATGCGCGCCATGTCCACCCGATAGCGGCCGGTGTCCGGATCCCGGATGATCGCGTCAAACGCGCGCATAAAATTGAAACGCACCATGTCCGAACGGGCATGAGCGCTGCTGGTGCCAAAACGTATCGAGCGGAATGTGGTGGCCGCGAACGTGACGTAGTAATCCATCAGCTCCGTGTCCGGCAGCTCACCGCGGTCGTGCAGCCAGGTGATCATGTACAGACCGAGGATATCCGCCTTGCCTTCCTCCATCGCGCTGTGCCGGTCCAGCAGCGTCTCGCGCACGGTGCCCTTGCCGGTGACCGTATTCTTCGGCCCCAGGCCATGGGCCACTTCATGGAACATGGTGGTGGCAAAAAACGCGTCGAAGGTGACGTGGCGCAGTTGCTCCTCGGCGATCATCAATTCACTGATCGGCATCAGGATCTTGTCGAACTTGGCGCGCATCGCGTTCTTGAGCTGCAGGCGGCGCGTGCCCTTGGCGAGCTGAACGGCCTCGTCGTTGGGCAGGTTGATGGCGATGGTCTTCGAGCCGGCGTTGCTATGGCCCGCGTAGTAGAGGACATCGTAAGCATTGAGGTCGGAGTCGGTACCCGGCTCCTCGGATTTGTACAGCGGCGCCACCGGCAGCCCACGCTGCAGATCCGGCAGGAAGGCGGCGAAGCGCGACAGACGCTGACTCCAGGCCTGATCCTTGAGCAGCACGTAGGCCTCGTATGCGGTCTTGTAGCCGAACAACTGATCCTCGTATTGTTCGATAGCGCCGATCACGATGTCGAGGCTGTTGTCTTTCATATCCAGCCAGGCCATTTCACTGGGCTGGTAATCGTCGGTGATCAGCGCCTTCGCACGCAGGCTCAGGTAGCGTTTGAATGCCGGCTCATCGGTCAGATCTGCCGCCTCGGCCAACAGTCGCGCGGCCTGGCCCAGCTGTTCTGCATAGGCCACATGGTAGGGCACGGTGGCCAGGCTACCGCTCTGGTCCCGGCGCAGCAGCGTGTACCAACTGGTTTTTTCCGGCAGCGCGGCAGCCTCGAATTCCGCACGCGTCATGTCCTCGGGGTAGAAACGTGCGCCCGGCGCTTTGGGTCCGACGCCCGCGATAAACGGCGTGTCGCCGTCGAGGCGGTCCCAGGGCCCATAGTTGATCTCTGCGAAGCGCCGCAAGCCGGGATCCGTGATGCCCGCAAGCAGCTCGCCGCGATCGCCGTAAGCCTGCTCCCAGAACAGCCCGTCCATGAGGACCGCGGCCTCGATCAGTAACGGCAGGGTCTGCCGCTGGACGAAGCTCAGCCCGCTGAGATCGGCGTCGAGGCGGACCGTTGCGTATTTGTCCAACAACCGGGCGGCGGGATCCGCGTCAGTGGGCCCGGCCTCCGCCACTGCAAGCTTGCCGGCGCCGAGAAGGGCACAGCTGACCACAGTGATCGTAAACGTCTTCAAGTTCATGTTGTTGTTGCCCCCGCTGGCGCGTGGTCGTGAAATCGGGGCTCAATGGGCAGCCCCGCAGTCCGCATATTCTACCGGCTGCGGCGGGCGCGCTCAGCCTGACCGGGTCATGGCATCCAGCTGCTCCAGCACCCCGGCTTCACGTTCGGGGCTCAGACCGGTGCGGAGCGGACTGTCCAATCCGCGGCTGTCGGTAAACCAGTCGAGGGTCGCCCTGGCGGTGTCCGTGACCGGGCGTGAACGCAGGCCCCGAGCCACAGCCCGGGCCACGGATGCATCCGCCGCGCCCGCAAAATCACCGCCACGCGGCACCCAGACCGGCATGTCGGTCCAGGGCTCGACGCCGAGTTCGGCCAGTACCGCCTGATCGGCCCAGCGCAGCGTGGCGGAACCGCCGGCGACCGTCTGACAGGCACTCAGCAGGCGCTGCATATCCAGCGCGCCGCGTGGCCCGTTGGCATTGTAGACGCCGGAAACCCGCTGCTCCAGACAATGCACGGTCCAGGCGGCCAGATCACGTACGTCGATAAATTGCACCGGGTCCAGACCGTCGCCCGGCGCCAGCACGCGCCCGCCCCGGGCGATACGCACGGGCCAGTAAGTAAACCGATCCGTGCGATCGCCGGGGCCCACGATCAGGCCAGGCCGGATGATCGTGGCCTTGTCGCCATAGACCACGTTGACCGCCTGCTCGCATAGCGCCTTGAGCGGCCCATAGGTCTCACCATCGACGGTCTCCGTATCCGGGTTTTGCAGCGTCCCCAGCGGTGCGGACTCGTCGATCCCGGCGACTGCCAGGGATCGGTAGACCGAGATCGTCGAGATAAACAGATAGCGTTCCACGGCGTCGACCAGGGCACGGGCGGAGTCGCCCACCAGCCGGGGCAGATAGCCGGAGGTGTCCACGACCACATCCCAGCGGCGCCTCGCCAGACCGGCGAGGCCGCCGTCCCGGTCGCCGATGATGGTCTCCAGGTCCGGGAACAAGCCGGGGTTGGTCTTGCCACGGTTGAACAAGGTCACCGTGTGGCCACGGGCAAGCGCCACATTGACGATCTGCGGCCCGAGGAACCCGGTACCGCCGAGGATGAGTATGCGCAGCGACCCGCCGTCAGCGCCCATGAGCCGACCGGCGAACGTGCCGGTGACCGCCAGACCCACGCCGGCACCGATAAATTGGCGTCTGTTCACCCGTCTATTCTTCCCCGCCGTTGGGGTCCTGGTGGGATTGCGGGACATCGTCTACCAGCTCCGGGCGGACCAGCTCGCCGCCATGGGTATAGAACCATTCGATGTCGCCGAGGGCATCGAGATCGGCCTGCGCATCGTCGGCTGACCGGAGATAAAGCGGCCGGTCCCCGTCGAGGAACATCAGGAACCAGCTTCCCGGCGTGGGCGCGAGATCGCAGGCGACCCAGTAACCATCGACGGTCAGACGCCGCGGCCGGATCTGTTTCCAGCCCTCGCGGACGTCGAATAGATAGGTGGGCAGCGAGCTGCGGTCGTCGTCCGCTCCCTCGAAGGTCAGGTCCACCTGGGTCAACACGCGCGCGATGACGATGGTGTCGGCCTGGAGCGTAAGTACCTTGCGCGCAATGCTGTCGTAGGGCTGCTCCTGAAGCACCGGATGCACCGGCGCATCCGGGTTACACGCGACCGCGCTGCCTGCGGCTATCGCCAGCCCGGCGGTCAACAGTGCTGCAGCCCGGACAGCAATCAGCTGTCGGCCTCATCGTCGTCATCCGACGCGGGCGGCTTCGGCGTCGGATCCAGCCTTATCAGACGGCCGGAGACCTGCTGCTGCCCGTCCGCGTCCGGCTTGCCGTCCTGCATGATCTCGCGCAACAGCGCTTCATCCAGCACCACCGTCTCTGTGTCCTTTTCAGACATATGTTTCTGCTCCCTGCGTGGAGTCGTTGCGCCGGTTAACGGCGGGTCACCGACCAGTAGCCGATACGACCGTTGAAATTGAGGATGCGGCGGGAGGTCAACGCGAAGGCCGAGTAGTCTTCGGCCTCGAACTGCTCCACGGTCTCGCCGGCCCTGAGTGGCAGCGGCACCCAAGATGCGGTGTAGACGCTGTAGCCGATAAACCGCTGGTTGGTCAAAAAGGCCGCCACCGCATTGTCTGTACGCTGCTCCAGAATCTCTTCCCGGGCCGAGAGTTCAAACTCGTCGGTACGGCTGAACAAGATATTGGACGCGGATATCCGCCCCGGCTCCGTCACCACATACAGCAATCGCGCCGGCGGCTGTTGATCAGCAACAGCAGGCGCCGCCAGCAGTGCCGCGGACAGCGCCATCCACATCAGGACGAGACCCTGGTACAACGCGGGCCGTAACCCTGTTCTGATACCGGACATCGTCTGGATGTTAACCGAGAAGCTCGCCCGGCTGAGAAAAAAACGCCGGCTTGCGCCGGCGTTCCCAAAGGTGGGGTCAGGAAGGGGTAGGGTTCAGCCGCACTTGGAATCGCCACAATTCAGACAGGTCATGCACCCGTCCATGAGCACCGCAGCGGCATGATTACATTTGGCGCACAGCTGGGCGCCTTCAGGGAACGGGCTTTCCGCAAACGCGTCCTGCTGTCTCGATTCAGCCTCGAATTGCGCGCGTTTGTCGTCGATCAGCTGCTGCCGGCTCTGGTCGACGCCGAGCTTCTTCATCAGACCGATGCCGATCAGATGCTTCTCGACCACGTCACCGATCTCGGCCACCAGCGAGGGCATAAATTTGCCACCCGGCTTCCAGTATCCACCGCGCGGATCGAATACCGCCTTCAATTCCTCGACCAGGAAGGCGACATCCCCGCCCTTGCGGAACACCGCCGACATCAGGCGCGTCAGCGCGACGATCCACTGGTGATGATCCAGATTCTTGCAGTTGATAAAAATCTCGAAGGGACGACGACTCTCGTGCCTGGTGCCCAGGTTGAGCACGATGTCATTGATAGTCACGTACATCGCATGCTCCTCGATCGGAGGCTTGACCTTGTACGTGGTGCCGAGCAGTTGCTCCGGGCGCTCGAGCCTCTCGTGCATGCGCACGACATTGCTCTCCGCGCTCTTCGGCGCAGGTGTCTTCTTCTCTTCTTCCGGGCGGGCTACGGTGTAACCCACGATCTTGTTGCCAATCTTGGTCGCAGACATGTTGCTGATTCTCTCCTCTGGGGCCGCGTGCGTTTCGCCGCAGGCAGCCGTCAAAACTTGCCGTAGTAGCCTTCTTTGAGCGCGTCGTAGAGGTTGGCGGCGGAATGGGTCTCGCCCTCGTATTCCACCTCTTCGTCACCGCGCAGCTCCACCGTGCTGCCATCATCAAGGGTGAACACGTAGGTCGTGTTCTTCAGGTCTTTCTCCTTGACCAGCACGCCCTGGAACGCTTCAGGGTTGAAGCGGAATGTCGTGCATCCCTTCAGACCCTGATCGTAGGCGTACATATAGATGTCCTTGAACTGCTCGTACTCGAAATCCGTGGGTACGTTTGCGGTCTTGGAAATCGACGAATCGACCCATTTCTGCGCCGCCGCCTGGATATCCACATGCTGGTCCGGGCTGACGTCGTCGGCGGTGATGAAGTATTCGGGCAAACCTGCGCCTTCCTCATCAGCGTCAGGAACCGCCTCGGGATTGATCATGGATCGGTAGGCAAGCAGCTCGAAGGAGAATACGTCGACTTTCTCTTTGGCCTTGCGCCCCTCGCGGATCACGTTGCGGAAATAATGATGCGCGAAACTCGGCTCGATGCCGTTGCTGGCGTTATTAGCCAGAGACAACGAGATCGTTCCGGTCGGCGCGATGGAGCTGTGATGGGTAAATCGTGCGCCCACCTCGGCAAGCTTCGCCACCAGCTCGGGCGCCTCCTCGGCCACCTGCTGCATATAGCGGCTATAGCGAGCATGCAGGATGCGGCCGGGCACCTTGTCGCCGGCGCGCAGGCCATCGCGGCGCATCTCGGGCCGCTTGCGCAGCATGGGCTCGGTTACCTCGAACTCCCGATTCATGATCGGCGCCGGACCTTTTTCCTCGGACAGCTCGAGCGCGGTCTCCCAGCCGGCCATCGCCAGCTCGCGGGAGACACGCTCAGTGAACTCGACCGCGGCCTTCGACCCATACTTCTTGCGCAACATGGTCAGCGTCGAACCCAGACCGAGGAAGCCCATACCATGGCGGCGCTTCTCGAAAATCTCGTGGCGCTGCCGTTCCAGCGGCAAGCCGTTGATCTCCACCACGTTGTCCAGCATACGGGTGAATACCTTGACCACTTCGCGGAATTGCTCCCAGTCGAAGCGCGCCTCTTCGGCGAATGCATCCACCACGAAACGCGTCAGGTTGACCGAACCGAGCAGGCAGGAACCATACGGCGGCAGCGGCTGTTCACCACACGGGTTGGTGGCGCGGATATTCTCGCAGAACCAATTGTTGTTTAATTCGTTGACGCGGTCGATCAGGACAAAGCCGGGCTCGGCGAAATCATAGGTCGAGGACATGATCGAATCCCAGACCCTCCGTGCCGGCAGCGTTTTGTAGATGCGGCAGGCGGTCAGCCCGGCTTCATTACAAACGTAGCCGTCGCCTAGCGGCCATTCCCGCCACACAAACTGATCCGGATCTTCCAGATCCAGCTCCTCGTCCTCGACCTCCTGGCGCAGGACCGGGAATGCCAGCTGCCACGGCTTGTCGTTCTTTACCGCGGCCATGAACTCGTCAGTGATCAGCAGCGACAGATTGAACTGGCGCAGACGTCCGTCCTCGCGCTTGGCGCGGATGAATTCGAGCACGTCGGGATGACCGATATCGAATGTGCCCATCTGCGCGCCGCGGCGCCCACCGGCAGAGGACACCGTAAAACACATCTTGTCGTAGATATCCATAAAGGACAGCGGGCCGGAAGTATAGGCGCCGGCCCCCGAAACGTAGGCGCCACGGGGGCGCAGAGTCGAGAACTCATAGCCGATACCGCAGCCGGCCTTGAGCGTCAGACCCGCCTCATGGACCTTGCCCAGGATGTCATTCATCGAGTCCTGGATGGCCCCGGACACGGTGCAGTTGATGGTCGAGGTGGCCGGCTTATGGGCCAGCGCGCCCGCGTTGGACATGATCCGACCCGCCGGGATAGCGCCATTGCGCAGCGCCCAGACAAACCGTTCGGCCCAATGCTCGCGTTTGGCCTCCTCCTCGACATCGGCCAGGGCCCGGGCGACGCGCTGATAGGTGTCATCCATGGTCTCGTCGATGACGGTGCCATCCTTGGCGACAAGGCGATACTTCTTCTCCCAGATGTCCGCCGATGCCGGCTGAAACGGGATTTGTGCGACTGTGGATGCGCTGATCATTTCCTTAAGCGCTGTTTTCATGACTGACGTCATCCCCCATATGGATTCTTATAGCTGTTTTAGCTGTTCGTGATAGTCAAAGGAGCCTCTGCGAGCCCTTCTGTAAAAGGGCTCACGGGAAAGCCCCGGAATTGGTTCCGACTCAAAAAGCGGGCCTCCGGCGACTCGCCGGACAGACACAACATGTAGTGAGAAGGGACCTGTAGATTATGTCTACCCACGGTCCCTGTCAAGACCCAAAGGGCAATTTTTGGTTCTTTTTTTATCTAGTAAAAACAATGATATACAATATACTCCAAGAAATTGTTGAGATTTTTTCCCGGGATTCCGAAAAAAACCCTTCAATGCTGCACCACAAGATATAGTGGATCGTCCTTTAGCCTTTTTTTACCGCTTTTGGCACCGGAGAATCCAGCCCGCAGGCCACAGGGGAGGCCCGGATCGGGCCTTGAAATGGTCATGGTCGTCCCTATCTAGAGGGCATCGTGGTGACAAACGTCACCTGGCTGACACAGCAAACGCTGGAGGATGTAGAAATGCTCGTTAGACAAGATCCCTGGTACCTGATGAACTGCCTTCACGGCGATATCGACCGGATGCTCGAGGGCCGCCTGCGCGGGCTGGACCACGGACTGGACGATACCAGCGCCGGCGCGGTCGCCGACTGGACGCCCGCCGTCGATATCCGCGAGGAAAATGACCGCTTCCTGCTCGAGGCGGATATCCCCGGCATCCAACCCGAAGATATCGAAATCACCATGGAAGAGGGGGTCTTGACACTGAACGGACGGCGCCAGACCCGCGCACTGGAGGATGCCGACGGATTCCGGCGGGTCGAGCGCGTCTCAGGCGCCTTTTTCCGCCGCTTCACGCTACCGGATACTGCTGATTCCGAGGCCATCGAGGCACGTTTTAATCATGGCGTGCTCGAAGTCAGCATCCCCAAGCTGCCGAAGGTTCAGCCGCGCCGGATTGACGTCAAGGTAAGCTAGGCCGAGCGGCCGCCTGCGACCTTATCGCGGGCTGCGGCATCTATACGCGTGGGGCGGACGAAAATTTCGTCCGCCCCGCTTTTCTGCCTCGTTACGGGGCGCGCATTTCCTGCCGGATCGCCGGCGCAAACGCAAAGGTTTGCTTCATGAAGAATTTCCCATCGAGATATGGCCTCGGTCTGTGGCTGGCTTTGTCGCTGGCGGTAACGTCCCATGCCGCCCTGCCCGTCAGCGTCGAAGGCCAGGACATGCCGACCCTCGCACCCATGATCGAGCGGGCCGCCCCGGCGGTGGTCAACATCGCCACCAGCGGTAGCGTAGAGGTGCAGAGTTTTCGCAACCCGTTTATGGATGACCCGTTCTTCCGCCGTTTCTTCGAGGGCGCACCGGATCAGCCGCAACGGCGCAATACTCAAAGCGCCGGTTCCGGCGTCATCGTCGACGCGGGGCGTGGCTACGTCATCACCAATGCGCACGTGATCGAGAATGCGGACGAGATCACCGTCACGCTGCAGGATGACCGGACGTTTAGTGCCGAGATCATCGGCACCGACCCCGCTTCCGACATCGCGGTGATCAAGATCGAGCCCGACGATCTCACCGAGATTCCGTTTTCCGACTCCGAGCAGGCCCGGGTCGGCGACTTTGTCGTCGCCATCGGCAATCCGTTCGGCCTCGGGCACACGGTGACCTCGGGCATCATCAGCGCTCTCGGCCGCTCCGGACTCAACCCGAACGGCTATGAAGATTTCATCCAGACCGACGCCTCGATCAACCCCGGCAATTCCGGCGGCGCGCTGGTCAACCTGCGCGGCGAGCTGGTCGGCGTGAACTCGGCCATCCTGACCCGCAGCGGTGGCAATATCGGTATCGGCTTCGCCATACCGACCAATATGATCAGGTCGGTCATGGATCAGCTGCTGGAGTTCGGTGAGGTGCGCCGCGGACTGCTCGGCGTCAACATCTACACCGTGACGCCGGATATCGCCAAGGCTTACGGCGTCGACGAGATCAACGGCGCGCTGGTGTCACAGGTCGTGCCTGGCTCGGCCGCCGAACAGGCGGGTATCGAGGCCGGGGACATCGTCACCGAGGTCAACGACGAGAAGATCAAGAGCGCCACCGAGTTGCGCAATGCCATCGGCCTGCAGCGCGCCGGTTCAAAGGTCAGGCTGCAGCTGGTTCGTGACGGGCGGACGCGCAATGTGACCGCGATTCTGGGCGAGACAGCGGCCCAGCCGGAACCGGTCACCGCCGCCGAGATCCACCAGGGTCTGGCCGGCGCCGAGCTGACCGACGCCGATCCCAACGATCCCGAATCGGGCGGCATGGAGGGCGTGTTGGTCAGCGCCGTTGCCGAAGGCAGCCCGGCAGCCCAGCGCGGACTGCGTCCTGGCGACGTCATCATCGCGGTCAATAGGCGGCGCGTAGACGGGGTTGACGCATTGCGCGAGGTCGCGGAAGGCAGCCAGTCTCTGCTGCTCAACATACGCCGTGGCAGCACCGCATTGTTGTTGCCGATCCGCTGATCGCCGGATCTTGATTCGTACCCTGATGCGCGGGCCGGAAACGGCCCGCGTTTTTTTATCCGGCCAGCATGCGCAGGCCCACGACGACGAGCAACAGTGCGAATGCCCGGCGCAACTGCGCCACCGGCAGGCTGTGAGCCAGCCTGGCGCCCAGCGGCGCGGTAAGGACACTCGCCAGCGCGATGCCGGCGACCGCTGGCCAGTAGATATAGCCGCTGGCGAACGTCACCGGCTGCTGCAGATCGAGACCGGTCAGCACGAAGCCGGTCGCGCCCGCCAGAGCGACCGGCATGGTGCACGCTGCTGCGGTCCCGACCGCCGTATGCAGCGGCACGGTGCGCCATACCAGGAACGGGACGGTCAATACGCCGCCGCCGATGCCGGCCAGGGCCGATAGCGTGCCGATCACTGTCCCGGCACCGAGAAACCCCGTCCAGCCCGGTAACGGCCTGGACGCCCGGGGCCGGCGTCCCAGCACCATGTGTAATGCGATCGCCACGACGAAAGCGCCGAATGTCGCCTCCAGCAGTCGATTATTCATTGCATCGGCCAGCGCGGCACCGAGCAGGCCACCGGCGACGATTCCGGGGACCAGGCGCCGCACTGCCGGCCACAGCACAGCGCCGCGATGATGGTGAGCCCACATCGAGGACACCGCGGTGAACACGATCACGGCCAGCGAAGAACCGATAGCAAAATGCATCCGGGCCTCGGCCGGGATACCCAGAGCAAAGCCGGCAAACAACAGGTTCAGCGCCGGCACGATGACCAGACCGCCGCCGATCCCGAACAGGCCGGCCAGCAGCCCGGAGACGACGCCGATGAGCGGGAACAGCAAGAATGGCAACCACGGCTCGACCATGGGCTCAGGCTCCTGCCGGCGACCGCGACAAGATCGGCCGCCCGACGAAAATGCCGATTGCAGCCGGCTCGCTCCACGCCATAATGAACTTCCTCGACCTGGCCCGGCACTAAGCTAGCAGATTTACCACCGTCACTGTTTCCCTCATGCGCGCCATTATCCTGACCTTATTGCCTGCCTGTCTGGCGCCACTGTCCGCGCTCGCGGCAGACGCAGCCGAAGACCGGCTCGATCTCCAGCGGGAGGCATTCATCGCCGCGCGTCCGGCCGCAGAGGCTGGCCGCTGGGCTGACGTGGAACCGTTCCTCGGCATACTCGAGGGATACCCGCTGGTGCCGGATCTGCGGGCGGCCTGGTTGCGCAAACGCCTGAGCGCGGCCACGGATGCCGAGACCGGTGCGTTCCTCGACCGCTACCCGGATCTGGGCTTCACGCGTGGCTTACGCCTCGCCTGGGCGCGTTCGCTGGCCGAGCGGCGTCAATGGGACAGTTACCTGGCCGTCTACGAAGGCAATTACGCCGGCAAGAAAGACACGGAGCTCGATTGCCTCGCGCTGAGAGCGCGCATCAATACCGGGCGCAGCGAGGGGGTGGCGGATGCGGCGCTGGCGATCTGGCTTCATCCTTACAGCCGCCCGAGCGAATGCGACCCGGTGTTCGCCTATCTCCTGGACGGGGGATGGATCACCGACGCGCGTCGACGCGAGCGCATCGATCTGGCGCTGCAGGCGGGCCAGATACAGTTGGCCCGTTACCTGGCCAGACCGCTGCCACCTGCCGACCTGGCGCGGATCGACCGTTGGGCAAAGATGCGCGCCAACCCCGATCGGGAACTGCAGCGAGCGCAACAATCCTCGACGACGGCCGCAGACAGGGAACGCCTCGACTATGGGCTCAGACGGCTGGCAGCGCTGGATCCCGAGGCGGCACGAGAACGCTGGCGCGAGTTTGCGAGTCGCACGAATGCCGGTCGTGGCGTCTCGCCGGATCAGCGGCTGGCGCTGGAGCGACGGATTGCGCTGGGGCTGGCGCGGAACTTTCTTCCGGGTGGCCGTGAGGCCATAGAGGTACAGGCCGAACGCGACGCGGATCCGATCGTCGCCCAATGGCGGGTGCGGCTTGCGTTGCGAGATGGCGACTGGCCTGCCGTGCTCGAGGCCATCGACGCCTTGCCAGACGATGCGGGCGGTGACACCAGCTGGCAGTACTGGCGGTCCCGGGCGCTGGAACACACCGGTGAGACGGAGACCGCGGCAGCGCAATTCGGCGTGCTGGCATCAGACAGGGGGTTTTATGGTTTCCTCGCCGCCGACCGGCTGGATCTGCCCTACGCCTGGTCCGACCAGCCGACCCCGGCCGATGATGCATTGATCGAGGAGATCGCGGCACGTCCGGAATTCCTGCGTCTAAGAGAGCTGTTTATGACCGGCCTGTACAGTCGCGGCCGCGCCGAGTGGGCCGTCGCGGTCAATGGTCTGACTACAGAGTCGCGCGCGCAGGCAGCGGTCCTGGCGCAGCGCTGGGGCTGGTATTCGAACGCCATCTCGACGGCTGCCCGCAGCGGTCAGGGGAACGATATGGTGCTCCGCTATCCCTTGCCCTGGCGCGATGATTTCGTGCGCCTGAGCCAAATCGCGCGCATCGACCCGACGCTGGCCTACGGCGTCGCCCGCAGCGAGAGCCTGTTCATGCCGGATGTGGCCTCAAGCGCCGGCGCCATTGGCCTGATGCAATTGATGCCGGGTACCGGAAAGGAGACAGCGGCAGCGGCGCGCATCCCCTGGCGCGGCTGGCACAGCCTCACCGACCCGCAGACCAACATCACGCTCGGGACGCAGTATCTGTCCAAAATGCTGGCGCGCTTTGGTGACAACCCGGTGCTCGCGACCGCCGCCTATAACGCCGGCCCGCATCGGGTCGAACGCTGGCTGCCACCTAACGGGGCAATGCCTGCCGATGTCTGGATAGACTCCATCCCGTTTCGCGAGACCCGCAGATACGTCCGCCGTGTGCTCGCCAGCGATGTCGTCTTCGACTGGCGCATGAACGGCGAGCCGCGCCCGCTTTCTGCCCGCATGCCGCCGGTGCTGGCGGACCCGGAGTAAATCACGGTCGCGAAAACGCCAGCTGAACTATAATCCCGCCCCCGCCACCTGGTGGCTCCGGCAACGTGACAAGCGACCCATGCGCAAGATTCTCCCCCGGCTTTCCATCTTCGTATTGGGCGGGACCGGCTTTGTCGGCAAGCACCTGTGTGCCCGCCTGGTCCGTGCCGGCCACGATGTCACGGTGCTGACCCGCTCCCGCGCGCGGCATCGCGATCTGCTGGTGTTGCCGACCCTGCGACTGGTGGAAGGTGACCCATACGATGCGGCTGCATTGAGTACGCTGATCGGAGGCTGTCATGCCGTCGTCAACCTGGTCGGGATCGCCAACGAGCGTGGTCGGGACGGCAGCGGTTTTCACCGTGCCCACGTCGACCTCGCGCAGCAGCTCGTCGCGGCCTGCGACGCCGCCGGCGTCAGGCGTCTGATCCAGTTCAGCGCACTCAAGGCCGACCCGGAAGGTCCGAGCCATTTCTTGCGCAGCAAAGGTGAAGCCGAGCAGATCGTGCGGGAAAGCGCGCTCGACTGGAGCATCATGCAACCCTCGGTGGTGTTCGGTCCGCAAGACAGGTTCATCAGCCGGCTGGCGCGGTTGGTGGGCCGCATGCGGGTTGTGCCGCTGGCTCGGGCAAACGCCCGCCTGGCACCGGTGTTCGTCGGAGATGTGGCGGAGGCGGTCCTGCGTGCGTTGCGCAGCCGGGCAGCCATCGGCAAGACCTACCAGTTGTGCGGCCCCCAGGTCTTCTCGATGCGAGAGCTGGCGCAGCTGGTGATACGGGCCTCGGGCGGGCCGGGGTTCATCGTCCCGCTCTCGCCGAGCACCGCGAAACTGCAGTCCCGGCTGCTGGATTTTCTCCCCAACAAGCCGTTCTCGACCGACAATTATCTAACGCTGTCAGTCCACAGCATCTGCGACAGCTCGGCGCCCGGGCTGCGTGAGCTGGGCGTGCGGCCCACCGCGCTGGAGCCCACCCTGCGCCGGATCTTCGGTCGCCAGCCCGACCGTTATCCGGCGCCTGGATCCGAAGCCTGAGGCGACGGCGGCTCGGGGGCGATCGCGAGCCGCGCTTCCAGCTCGGATTGCCGCTGCTCCCGGTCAGCGGCCGCCAGTTCGTCACACGCGGCAAAGAACGCGCGGAAGTCTTCGCCCTGCTCCCTGAACAATGCTCGGAACGCCGGGACCAGGCGGCCGTAGGTAGAGACGGGTACCAGCCGCGCATTGTTCAACGGTGTCTCGAACCAGCGGTCAAAACCGCTGTAACCATCCCAGCTGCGTCTGAGCGCCTGATAGCGATCGCGGAGGGCAGCGAATTCATCGGCTTTTGACTGCCGCATCCGCACCGGATCCTGGTCACTGCGATACAGCTCAGCCAGGCGCTCACGGGTGTCGGTCAACAACAGATTGAAGGCGCTGGCTCGCTCGCGCCCGGCCGTATATGCGGCCAGCCCTGCCAGGTCCCCTCGGGTCGCGAACCACCGCTCCATGCCCAGCACTTCGACCGCGGTGGCGAAGCCCTCGTTGAATGCGGAATCGTCTTTGACATAGAGCCGTTGATGGGCCAGTTCGTGGAACAGGATCGCCACCAGCTGACTGTCGTCCCAGGCCATCATGGTGCTCAACACCGGGTCATCGAAGCGGCCCAGGGTCGAGTAAGCCGCGGCCCCGCCGACATCCACATCCCAGCCCCTGGCCGCGAGTTTCGCCGCATAGGCGTCCGCGCGTTGCTCAGCGAAATATCCCCGGTAGACCACACAGCCCGCAACCGGGAAGCACCACTGTCTCGGCTCGACCGAAAATTCGGGCGCCGCGAACACGTTCCAGACCACGTAATCCCGGTCCAGGGCAACATAGGTGGTGTAGCTGTTGTTGTTCGGCAGCGCGAGCTCGATAGACGCGTATCTGCGTGCCTCCTGGACCAGCTCGAGTCGCCTGCGCAACGCGTCGTCGGTGCCAGGATCCAGCAGCAATTCGTCGATCGGCTCCCGTTTGGACATCAGATCCATGTGGCCGCGGACTGCCTGACCATAAAAACCGCCGCAGCCCAGACAACTGACCACAGCGGACATCATCAAGATAGATAGCAGCGTACGCACGGGCGCAACATTATCACGGCGTCGGACGCGGCCGCCGCGGTAGAATTGCGCCATGGAGATTTTTCTGGTCGGCGGTGCGGTGCGCGATGAACTCCTCGGGCGCGAGCCCAGAGAGCGGGACTGGGTCGTCGTCGGTGCCAGCCCCGAGACCATGACCGGACTCGGCTATCGTCCTGTGGGCCGGGATTTCCCGGTGTTCCTGCATCCGGACAGCAACGAGGAATACGCGCTGGCGCGCACCGAGCGCAAGACCGCGCCGGGTTACCGTGGCTTTGTCGTCCACGCAGCCCCGGAGGTGACCCTCGAAGAGGACCTGCGACGCCGGGACCTGACTATTAATGCGATGGCGCGGGACGGCGACGGCCAGGTGATCGATCCCTACGGCGGTCGCGCCGATCTGGAGCAGCGACTGCTGCGGCATGTGTCACCGGCCTTCGCCGAAGACCCGGTGCGTATCCTGCGGGTCGCGCGCTTCGCGGCTCGCCTGGCCGACGCTGGATTCGAGGTTGCGCCTGAGACCCTGACGCTGATGAGAGAGATGGTGGCGGCCGGCGAGGTCGACGCACTGGTCCCCGAGCGCGTGTGGCAAGAGACCGATCGCGCGTTAGGGGAGGTACAGCCGTCAGCGTTCTTCACGGTGCTGCGGGAGTGTGGCGCCCTGGCCCGGATATTCCCGGAGATCGACAGCCTGTTTGGCGTGCCACAACCCGAACGCTGGCACCCTGAGATCGACACCGGCGTGCACACTCTGATGGTGCTGGAACAGGCAGCGCGTCTGAGTTTAGACAGGGAGATCCGGTTCGCTGCGCTGGTCCATGACCTGGGCAAAGCCACCACGCCGGCACGCTTGCTACCGGCCCATCACGGTCATGGCGAGCGTGGCGCGCGGATCATCGGTGAGATGGCCGAGCGGCTGCGCATACCGACCGCCTATCGGGATCTGGCGATACTGGTATCCCGATATCACTGTCTGGCCCATCGGGCGGCTGAGCTACGTGCCGGCACCGTGCTGGATCTGTTGCAGAGACTGGATGCGTTCCGGCGGCCTGAACGGTTCGAGGCGTTCTTGATCGCCTGCGAGGCGGATATGCGGGGCCGCACCGGCTTTGAGCAACGCCCCTATCCCCAGGCGCGGATGCTGCGCGACGCGCTGAACGCGGCCGCCGCGGTGCAGCCGACCAGCGGCACGGGCCTGTCCGGAGAGGAAATCGGCCGCCGGCTGCGCGAGGATCGACTGCAGGCCATCGCTGCGCAGCGTCGCCACGCTGCAGAAGCAGCGGCTCAGCCGAAGGCGTAGACGATCAGCGCGGCGACCAGCAAACGGTAGACGGCGAACGGCCACATGCCGATCCGGCCAAGAAAACGCAGAAAATAGCGGATGGTCAGATAGGCCACCGCGGCCGATACCAGCATACCGACACCCATGGCCAGCCAGTCTGGCGACACCGGCGCCCGTAGCAGACGGACGGTCTCCAGCAGCGAGGCGGCCAGGATCACCGGCACCGCAAGCAAAAAGGAAAATCGCGCCGAGGCCTCGCGATCCAGCCCGAGCAGCAGGCCTGCGGTCATGGTGATGCCGGAACGCGAGGTGCCCGGCACCAGTGCCAGCGCCTGCGACAAACCGACGATCAACACGTCCGACCAGCTCAGCGAATACTCATTCCGATTGCGGCGACCTCTGACATCGGCCAACCAAAGAAGGATGCCAAACCCGGCTGTGGTCGAGGCCACGAGCAACGGCGAACGCATCGCTGTCTCCGCCATATCGGCCAACAAAAAGCCGACGATGGCCACCGGCGCCGTGCCCCAGATAACCGCCCATGCGAGCCGGGAGTCTGCCGTCGCCGGTCCACCGGCGACGGCCTTGAACCAGGCACGGGTCATGCTTAGCAGTTCGCGGTGAAAATACATGACGACCGCGGTGAGCGTCCCCAGATGCACGGCGACATCGAAGGCCAGTCCCTGATCGGGCCAGCCGAGGAATCGCGGCACCAGCACCAGATGACCAGAGCTCGAGATCGGCAGGAATTCGGTGAAACCCTGCAGGACGGCGAGCCAGACAGCGTGTAACAGGTCCATATGGGTGCTACAGGGAGCCCGAAAGATCATCGCCGGTCAAGCCCGGACACTCACCGTCCCAGCGGCGGCTGAAACCGGCGACCTTGAACCCCTCGCCCATCTCGCCCGGGAGGGTCAGCCAGCGAACCTGTCTCGCCTGCTCCATGCGCCGGCGCGGGTCTGCCGCGGCGGCCGGGTCGAGGGCCGCCTCCAGTCCCGACGCGATCAGAAAAGCCGCCTGGGTGGTGAATCCATCCAGCAGCAGACCGTGTTGTTGGGCCGCTTCCGCCACCGCCGTGAAGTCGACCCAGGCGGTGATGTCCTGTAACCCCGGCCACAGGAAGGGATCATCATGAGCGCGGTGCCGATAATGGCAGATCAAAGTGCCGTCACTGCGCTGCGGATGATAGAGCTGGGCCCGAGGCAGGCCGTAATCCACCAGCAACAACAAGCCCTGCTCAAGCGCATCGGCAACACCGGCAAGCCAGGGCTCGAGCATCGGCCGCCATTCCGAGCGGAACCCTGCGGGCAGCGCCTGGCCGAGCGTATCCGCAATCCGCGTCTGTTGGTCCAGCAGCGCCGCATCCGCCGGGAGTCCCTGCCAATCGAATCCCCCATCCCGGCAGCCGACACCCAGGTATTCGATGCCGTCCGCGCCGATCCGGAAACGCTCACAGGGCAGCGCATCGATGACCTCGTTGGCCAGGATCACGCCGCGCAGCGCAGACGGTGGCCGCTCCAGCCAGCGCACACGATCGGCGTACCCGGGTGCGTGATCGGCCAGCGTCTGCTGCTGACGCTGTCGCAATTCGCCGCTGGTCTCCAGGATCAGGTAATGCGCGGGTAACGCGCCTAGCTCGGCCAGGGCAAGCAGCAGATCCGCAGCCATGGCACCCGAGCCGGCGCCCAGTTCGAGAATGTGACCAGACCCGGACAACGAATCCAACACCGCCGCACAATTGCGCGCCAGGCAGCGGGCGAACAGCGGAGAGATCTCGGGCGCGGTAACGAAATCGCCGGCGCTGCCAAACTTCTCGGCCCCGGCGCTGTAATAGCCGAGGCCCGGCGCATGCAGCGCCATCTCCATATAGCGGGCGAACCGAATCGCGCCGCCCACCGCGGTGATCTCGCTTGTGATCAGCGCTGAGAGCGCGTCGCTATGGGCCAGAGCCGCAGCATCCGGCTGCGGCATGCGTCCTTCGTCCGGTTCGGCGACCATGGTGCAGTATGATGGATTCCGATCTGCCGGCGGCAGGCCGGCGCAGCAGGAATCCTAATGGCAGCCGAATCTCCCCACCAGCCCGACGCCGCCCCGGTGGCCCTGATTACCGGTGGAGCCCGTCGCATCGGCGCGGCCCTGGCCCGCGGTTTGCACGCCGATGGATACCGCCTGGTTATCCATTACCGCAGTTCGCGCGCGGAGGCCGAGTCCCTGCGCGACGAGCTGGAGGGCCAGCGCGCCGGGAGTGTCGCTCTGCTAAAAGCGGATCTGCTTGACGCGCCAGCTCTAACCGCCCTGGTCGAGAAGGCCTGCGCCTTGTTTGGCGGGCTGGATGTGCTGATCAACAACGCCTCGAGTTTTTATCCAACACCGCTGGGCACGATCAGCGAAGCGAATTGGGATGACCTGGTCGGGAGCAATCTCAAGGCGCCGTTGTTCCTGGCTCAGGCGGCGGCGGCGACGCTGCGTCAGCGACGCGGATCGATCATCAATATGGTGGACATCAACGCGAGACGACCGCTGCCGGATCATGCGGTCTACACAGCCGCCAAAGCAGGGCTGGCAGCCCTGACCCTGGCCCTGGCGCGGGATCTGGGACCGGAGGTGCGCGTCAACGGCATCGCGCCAGGCCCGATCTTGTGGCCGGAATCCGGCGTCAGCGAGTCCGGCAAACAGAAGATCCTGGACGAGACCTGTCTGGGCCGCAGCGGCGATCCGTCGGATATCGTCGGCTGCGCCCGCTATCTGCTGGCCGCCGGCTATGTGACCGGTCAGATCATTGCCGTGGATGGCGGCCGCAGCCTCGGCTGGTAGGTACCCCAGCCCATATCTGCGTCGAACAAGCGGCGCTCCGCCGGGGCCTGGCGTCAGTCGGCCTCGAACAACCGCCAACGCGGCCTGGGCCCGCCGGGTAATCCGGTCGGCGCTGCCTTCTGTCGTGCCACCGCGGGTACGCTGCAGCTGCCGTTCTCGACATAGAACAGCGCTTCGGCCAAAGACGCCTCGACGGGATCTCCGAGCGGATAATCCAGGTCATCAGCCGCCGCGCAGTCCGGCGCAAAGCCGTCGAAGTAATCGCTGAAGCCATCCGCATTGCTCAGGATGAACGACACCGGCCGCAAGATGTTCTCGCAAAATGTGTAACCGAGCTGGCCGACGGGTTTGCCAAGGGTCGTGGCGCCGACCAGCACGACATCGACGTAGGGACGCAGCGAATTGATCACCAGCTCGCTGGCCGAAGCGGAAGATTCGGTGACGATAAAGAACACGCGCCGCAGATCCAGTGATTGTTGCCGATCGCGGAAAAAAACCGTGCGGTTGCGGAAACTGTTGTTGGCGTTGTATTCGAATGTGTACTCGGTCTGCGCCTGGGTGATCTCGCCACCGATCAGATTGGACAGGACTTCTGCGACCGACAGCAGACCACCGCCGTTGTAGCGGAGGTCTATCACCACGTCGCGCACGCCGGCCAGACCCAGCGCGCCGAACGCGGCATCGAGATCGGACACCGCGGGCTCGACGAAATTTCGGAACAGCAGATAACCCACCGGCCCGGTCGGCGTATCCAGCACCTCGACTGCGCTCACCGGCGGGATCGTGACCACCGCTTTTTCGAACACGTTGGTAAAGTCCTGTCCGGCGACGTCCTGCCACGACAGTTCCACCGTCACCCCGACTTCGTTTGGGCCCAGCGAGGCACTGAAGCCCGGGTCGGCCAGCACCTCGGCGATGGGGACGCCGTCGACCGCAGTAATGTAGTCGCCCCGAGCCAGCCCTCCTTGCTCGGCCGGGCTGCCCTCGAACACGTCGATAACCCGCCGTTCGTCGGGATTCGGGCTCGTGCTTCTGAAACCGATGATCCCGACGACCTGCCCTTCGCCGAACAGGGCATCGTCGGCGGCTGCGGAGGTAATAAAACTGAAGCGGTCCTGTGGCGCCCGCAATGCCTCCAGCGTCGCCTCCGGCGAGTCGAAGTCGGCGGCGTTAACCATCGGCAGCTGATCGTTCCACAGATAGATATCCTGCATCACGTCAATGACGAACTGGTTTTGCGCGACCACCGTGCAATTGGCGACCTGCGGTCCGGAACTGCCTGACGAGCCGCCGCAACCCGCGGTCAACACCAACAGCGTCGTCAGACCGAGAAAAAGAAGCCCGTGCCGGTTGCGTATTCTCTTCTTCACTGGCTCACCCACATCAGATCGACCGTCTGCAGCCGGTGGCTGGACTGGTCAAAGTCGGACCACATCTCGGCAAACGATCGTCCCTCCGCCGGATGGACGCGGTCGCCGGCGATGTCGGCCAGCGGTCGCAACACGAATGCGTATTTTGTGATCTCGTCCCGCGGAACATTGATCTCGCCGGTGCGGTGCACCGAATCGCCATACAGCAGCAGGTCCAGATCCAGCGTCCTCGGGCCGAATTTCTCGCCGCCCCTGACCCGGCCGGCTGCGTTCTCGATCCGATCAAACTCCGCCATCACGCCTTCGATATTCAATTCGGTGTCAAAGCCGATCACCATGTTGAGAAAATCATCGCCTTCGAACCCGACGGCGCTGCTCCGGTAGACCGGCGAAAGTCTCAGTACACCGAAGGCCTCCGCCAGCGCCGCCAGCGCGTCGCGCAAATGGCCCTCGGGCTCCACATTGCTGCCGGCGCCGACAAACACCTCAGTCATCGTAATCATCCCGGCTACGCTGGATCATCACGCCTACATCCTTTGCGCCGCGGATCGCCCCGCCCTTGTGCAGGGTGACGCGGACATTTGCCACATCGAACTCTTTGACCACGATCCGGGCGATATGCTCCGCCAGAGTTTCGATCAGCCCGAATTCTGACTGCTCCACGAACGCGATCAGGCGCTTGGCCACGGACTTGTAATTCAGAGTGTCCTCGATACCGTCGCTCTGTGCGGCGCGCCGGATGTCGGCGGCCATCTCCAGATCGATGCTGACCGTCTGGCGGATACAACGCTCCCAGTCGAAAATACCGATAACGGTCTCGATACGCAGGTCTTTTAAGAAGATCGTGTCCATGGGTCTGGTCAATCCGGTCAGGATTCGCCGGGGGGCCGAAGGCTCTCCAGGCCCCATCGGGCCCGGGCTTCGATGGCGAGTTGGGCGTGCTCTCCGGCGCGGAGGCGGAGCATACCAGCGTAGGCGATCATCGCGCCATTGTCGGTGCAAAACTCAGGGCGAGGATAAAACACGGACCAGCCACGCCGTGCGCCCTCCTCCTTCAGGGCCGAACGCAGCACGCGGTTGGCGCCGACGCCGCCCGCGACGACAAGGGTGCCGGCGCCGGTCTGTTTCATCGCGCGGCGGCATTTGACCACCAATGTTTCCACGACGGCCTGCTGGAATTCAGCCGCCACGTCGGCGCGACGCGCGTCATCGAGCTCGACCCTCTGTACCGCGATCATCACCGCGGTCTTGAGGCCGCTAAAGCTGAAATCCAGGCCCGGACGGCCGACCATCGGACGCGGGAATGCGAAATGTCCAGGCGTTCCCTGCTCGGACAGAGCGGCCAGAGCGGGGCCACCGGGATAGGGCAGGCCCAGTAGTTTGGCGGTCTTGTCGAAAGCCTCGCCGGCCGCATCGTCCAGGGTCTCGCCCAGCACCCGGTAGCGGCCGAGTGCCGCGACCTCGACCAGCATGGTGTGTCCACCCGAGACCAGCAGGGCCACGAACGGCATCTCCGGTGCGGGCGTCTCCAGCATCGGCGCCAGCAGATGCGCCTCCATATGGTGGATACCCAGTCCTGGCACCCCCCAGGCATAGGCCAGGCTGCGGCCCAATGCCGCCCCGACCAGCAGCGCGCCGATCAGACCGGGACCGGCGGTGTAGGCGACGCCTCCGATCCCGCCGACCGGGGTGTCAGCCTCTGCCATGACCTGCCGGATCAACGGTATCAGCTTGCGCACATGGTCACGGGACGCCAGTTCCGGCACCACGCCTCCGAACTCGGCATGTAACGCCACCTGGCTATAGAGCGCGTGTCCGAGCAGCCCCTGCCCGGAATCGTAGATAGCGACACCAGTCTCGTCGCAGGAGGTCTCGATACCCAACACCCTCATCATTGGCTCCTCGCGGCCGTAACGGCCCTGGCGGATTGCAATTCTACCCGTCGGGGGCTAATATTCCGCTTCTCTGCGCCGCCTCGAGGGCGGCGTTTGCGTGATTGTGTAAGGACGGTGATTTTTAGATGCCTAGCGTACGGGTCCGAGAGAACGAGTATTTTGACGCTGCCCTGCGGCGTTTCAAGCGTGCCTGCGAGAAAGCCGGTGTGCTGACCGAGCTGCGTCGTCGTGAGTACTACGAGAAGCCCACTCAGGAGCGCAAGCGCAAGAAGGCAGCCGCCACCAAGCGGCACATGAAACGGATCCAGCGCGAGCAGTCCCGCCGCGTGCGCCTCTACTAAACGCGACCGCGTCCTATCCATGTCGCTCAAGGCCCGCCTCGGCGACGACATGAAGCAGGCCCTGCGCGCCGGCGACAAACACCGTCTGTCTACCCTGCGCATGACTCTGGCCGCTATCCAGCAGCGTGAAGTCGACGAGCGCATCGAACTCGACGATCCCCAGGTGCTGTCGGTCATCGAAAAGATGATCAAACAACGGCGCGAATCGGCAGTGCAATACCGGGCCGGCGATCGTGAGGAACTGGCGCAGCGCGAAGAAGCCGAGATCGGCTTCCTCGACGACTATCTCCCTGAGCCGATGAGCGAAGCAGACCTGGACGCGTTGATCGCCCAGGTCGTCGCCGACACCGGAGCCGGGTCCATGCGCGACATGGGCAAGGTCATGAACCAGATAAAGCAGTTGGCCGAGGGCCGTGCCGACATGGCCGCGGTCAGCGCGAAGGTCAAGGCGCGGCTCAGCGCCGGCTAGGGCCGCCTCCGATTCTGCGCCGACGCAGCCTCGGTGGGCTTGCAAGCCCTTGATTTCCCAGCCGGTTGGGCTATCAATACACAATATCAGAAGGCGTTTGCGCTGATCATCACGGGTCCGCCCGCGTGGTCTCCGACAACGCGCCCCGACGCTGACGGAGTCCCTGGTGAGCCGCATCCCACAGAGTTTTATCGACGACCTGATGGCCCGCGTAGACGTGGTCGAGGTAGTGGGGAGCCGCGTGCCGCTGAAAAAGGCCGGGCGCGAGTTCAAGGCTTGTTGCCCGTTCCATGGCGAGAAGACGCCCTCTTTTACCGTCAGCCCATCCAAGCAGTTCTATCACTGCTTTGGTTGTGGCGCTCACGGGACCGCGCTCGGCTTCCTGATGGAGCACGACCACCTGGATTTCGTGGAAGCAGTCGAGGAACTGGCCCGACAAGTGGGGGTCGAGGTGCCCCGGGAGACCGGCGACAGCCGCCCCAGAGCCGGCGATGATCTCTACGCCACCATGGCGCGTGCAGGCGAATTCTATGCTCAGGGCCTGCGCGACAACGCAGCGGCGATTGACTATCTGAAACAGCGCGGGCTCAGCGGTGAGACCGCGGCACTGTTTGGCATCGGCTACGCCCCGGACGCCTGGGACGGGTTGTTGTCACGGATAGGCAAGGACGACGCGGGGATCAAACGCCTGGCCGCCTGCGGCCTGATCATCGAGCGTGAACAGGGCGGTTGGTACGATCGATTCCGCGACCGGATTATCTTCCCCATCCGCGATGCCCGCGGGCGCACCATCGCGTTCGGCGGCCGCGTCATGGGCAGCGGCGAACCGAAATATCTGAATTCGCCGGAAACGACGCTGTTTCACAAGGGACGGGAGCTCTACGGCCTGTATGAGGCCAGACAGGCGCTGCGGGACATCAGCCGGCTGCTCGTGGTTGAAGGCTATATGGACGTGGTCGGTCTGGCCCAGGCTGGCATCCGCTACGCCGTCGCGACGCTGGGGACAGCGACGACCCAGGAGCATCTGCGACGCCTGTTCCGGGTTACCGATACGGTGATCTTCTGTTTTGATGGCGACCGCGCCGGCCGGCAAGCCGCGTGGCGGGCGCTGGAGAACGCGCTGCCCACGCTGCAGGAAGGTCACCAGATCCGTTTTCTGTTCCTGCCCGACGGCGAGGACCCGGATTCGCTGGTCGGCAAGGAAGGCGCGGATGCCTTTGCGGCCCGCCTCGATCAGGCGCTCCCCTTGTCTGATTATTTCCTCGACCAGCTGTCCGCTCAGGTCGACATGGACACGCTCGACGGTCGGGCCCGTATGGCGGAACTGGCGCGGCCGCTGATGCGCCGTATCCCCGAGGGGATCTACCGGGACCTGCTGACCCGCCAGCTGGCGGCGCGCGTCGGTATCGAACCCGACCAGCTGGCCCAGCGCATGATCGATGATCGGCCCGAGCCGCCGGGATTCAGACCCGCGACGCGGGGGGCGGCACGCCCACCCAACCCCCGCTCCAGCCTGGTGCGCCAGGCCATCGCGCTGATCCTCCACCATCCGCAGGCCGCAGCCACAGCCGATATCCCGCAGGGGCTGGCGGGGGTGGACTTCAAAGGCATACCGCTGCTGATGGAACTCCTTGAAATTTCGGGATCAAACCCAGATATAAGCCCGGCAGGCCTGCTCGAACGCTGGCGTGATCGGCCGGAACAACCGCACCTGCTGCAGCTAGCCGCCAGCGAGGCCCTGGTCACCAGTGAGGCGGCGCCAGTGGTCCTGGCCGATATCCTGATACGTCTGGTCGCTCAGGCGGGTCCGGAGCGCAGAACCGAGTTCCTGCTGGACAAGGCTCGCGGCGAGGGGCTGGATGAGGCCGAGAAAGATGAGCTGCGGGCGCTGCTCCAGCGGAGCAGCGCTGACGCTGCCGGCGACAGGAATGCCGCAGACTGATGTGGAGAGAGGCGCGCCAGCCTGCTATACTGGTGCGTTCGTTCGCCTGATATTGAGGGTCTTTGCGTGACCGAAAAACGAGCCATCGTTCCCGAGGACAAGCAGTCGCAGCTGAAGCTGCTCATCGCCCGCGGCAAAGAGCAGGGTTACCTGACCTATGCCGAGGTGAACGACCACCTGCCCAATGACATCGTCGATCCCGAACAGATCGAGGATATCGTCAACATGATCAATGACATGGGCATCACGGTCTATGAGAAGGCGCCCGATGCGGAAGAACTCCTGCTGACGGACTCCGCGGTCTCAGGCAACGACGACGACGACACCGAAGAAGCGGCGGCGGCGCTGGCCACCGTAGACAGCGAATTCGGCCGCACCACCGACCCGGTCCGCATGTATATGCGTGAGATGGGTACCGTCGAACTGCTCACCCGGGAAGGCGAGATCCGTATCGCCAAACGCATCGAGGAAGGTCTGGAACAGGTCCGCCGTGCCTTGTCGATGTTCCCCGGCACGCTGGACCTGCTGATCGGCAGCTATCAGGCCGCCGTCGCGGGTCAGGGACGGATCGTCGATATCGTCACCGGATTTATCGATCCCGATGCCGCTGATCAGGAAGTCAAGGCCGCCAACGGCAAGAAGAACGAGGCCGACGAGGAAGGCACCGCGCCGGACGGTCCGGATCTCGAGGAACTGGCAAAACGGATGGCCAAGATCCGGCGCCTGCACCGGCAGGTTATCAACGGCATGGAGAAATCCGGCAGTCAGGACAGCAAGGTGCTCAACACCCGCGGCAAGCTGACCGCCGAATTCATGGAACTGAAACTGGCGCCGAAGCATTTCGAGGCCCTGTCGGTCAACCTGCGCAGGACTATCGCCCATGTGCGTTCCCAGGAACGCCAGATCATGCAGATCTGTATCCGCGGCGCGCGCATGCCACGCAAGGACTTTATCGGCAGCTTCCCGCAGAACGAGACCAACCTGGACTGGCTGGACAAGCATATCCGGGCCAAGCGCAAGCACTCGTCTCAGCTGGCCAAGCTGCGGCCGGAAATCGAGCGCTGTCAGCGCAAGCTGATCGCGGTCGAAGAAGACAGCGGCCTCAGCATCCACGAGCTCAAAGAGATCAGCCGGCACATGTCCATCGGCGAGGCCAAGGCGCGTCGGGCCAAGAAGGAGATGGTCGAGGCCAATCTGCGTCTGGTGATCTCGATCGCCAAGAAGTACACCAACCGTGGACTGCAGTTCCTGGACCTTATCCAGGAGGGCAACATCGGGCTGATGAAGGCGGTCGACAAGTTCGAATACCGCCGTGGCTACAAGTTCTCGACTTACGCGACCTGGTGGATCCGCCAGGCCATCACGCGCTCGATCGCCGATCAGGCCCGCACCATCCGTATCCCGGTGCACATGATCGAGACGATCAACAAGCTCAACCGTATCTCGCGCCAGATGCTACAGGAGATGGGGCGCGAGCCGACGCCCGACGAACTGGCCGAGCGCATGGAGATGCCCGAGGACAAGGTGCGCAAAGTGCTGAAGATCGCCAAAGAGCCGATCTCCATGGAGACGCCGATCGGCGACGACGAGGATTCTCATCTCGGCGACTTTATCGAAGACGGTTCGGTGGCCTCGCCGATCGACTCTGCGACCGTCGAGAGCCTCAAGGAGACGACCCATGCGGTACTGGCCGGTCTGACACCGCGAGAGGCCAAGGTACTGCGGATGCGTTTTGGCATCGATATGAACACGGACCACACGCTGGAAGAGGTCGGCAAACAGTTCGACGTCACCCGGGAACGGATCCGACAGATCGAAGCGAAGGCACTGCGCAAGCTGCGGCATCCCAGCCGTTCCGAACAGCTGCGGAGTTTCCTGCTCGAGGAATAGCCCGCCGCCGTCCGCGTGTTGCATAGTGAGATCGACGCCCCGCTTGCATGCGGGGCGTCGTCGTATCAGGTCACGGATTCAGCGCCATACGGCTGGATGCGCGCGTCAGGCGGACTCGCGGGTTCCGGTGGTCGGCACGAAGAACGAGCGCGAGCATTCCAGCCCGGCGACCAGACGCCGCAGATGCGCCAGATGTCGACCCGGACCGCACGCCGGCGCTTGGCTGGCGGTCTGTAACAGCGCCATCGCGGTTTCCCGTCGCTCGACAAAGGCATCCAACTGGCGCTGGCTCTCGGAGCAGGATTCGCGGCGCAGACCCCGCTTGCTGATCTCTGCACAGAGATCAAGGACGCGGCGAGCGAGGAAGCGCCATTCTGCGTTGATTTTTTTGTCTATTTTTCGTTCGGATTGCATCCGGAGCCTCTTTTGTCAGCTGGGCTTTGCGCGGATATGTGGACGAAGATAGACCATTTGGCATGGTTTCGCACCCCCCGTGAAACAGGGCTCGCTGCGCTCTCCTGCGGCCTGGGGGATCAGGCTGACACGTATCTCGGATAGGCCGGGTTCCAGCTTGCTGCCGTCAGCCGCGCCTCGATCTCTGCCTCATCCAGGCTCTGGCCCACACAGTCCTTGCCGGCCTGAGCCATCACCGCGGCGGCCACCACACGCGAGACCGGCCGCAAACGGCTGATTGCCGGATACAGCATGCCGTCGGCCAACTCCTCTTCCGACACCTGCCCGGCCAGCGCGGTAGACGCTGCAGTGATCATCGCGTCGGTGATCCGGCTCGCCCCACAAAGAAGACTGCCAAGACCCAGACCCGGGAACACGAATACATTGTTGCCCTGACCGATGCGATAGCGCCGACCCTCGTAGTCCACATCCGCAAACGGGCTCCCGGTCGCGACGAAGGCGCGACCCTTGCTCCAGCGGATGATCTCCTCGGGTCTGCCCTCGGCGAAATCCGTGGGGTTGGAAAATGGCATGATCACCGGACGCTCGCAGTGCTCCACCATGGTCTCCACGATATTCCGGTCAAAGGCGCCGGGCGTGCCCGAGGTGCCGATCAGGACCGTCGGCCGGAAGGACTCGACCACGTGCCCAAGCTGCCTGTTGGCCGGCTCGTGCAAGTCGAATTTCCGCGCCAGATCGGCAGGCCATGCGAGATCAGCCTTGTAGCCGTCGGCGAAACCCCCCTCTTCGACCAACAGACCGCGGCTGTCCAGACAGGCCACAGGAAACTCACCGCCTCCGGCGGCGGTCACCGCTGACTCGATCTGGCGTGCGATGCCGAACCCGGCGGCACCGGCACCATGGATCACGAAGCGCTGTTTTCGCAGATCACCGCCGCAGCGACGCATCGCCGCCAGGATGCCGGCCAGCGCCACCGCGCCCGTGCCCTGGATATCGTCGTTAAAACTCAACAGCCGGTCACGATAACTCTGCAAAATGGCGGCGGCATTGCTCTTGCGGAAATCTTCCCATTGGAGCAAAGCATGGGGAAAGACCTCGGCTACGGCCTCAACGAACTCTTCGATAAACTCGAAATAGGCATCCCCACTCAGGCGTCGGTGGGGCCATCCCAGATAGAGATTGTCTTCCAGCAAGGAGACATTGTTGGTGCCCACATCGAGACAAACCGGCAAGGTATTCGCCGGAGGAATACCGGCGCCGGCGCAATAGAGAGATAACTTGCCGATCGATATCGCCATCCCGCCGGCGCCCTGATCGCCAATACCGAGGATCGACTCGCTGTCCGTCACCACCATCAGCCGGATGTCTCGCCCGACTGTCCCGTTGCGCAGGATCTCCTCGATCCGGCCGCGGTGCTCCGGCGTTACCCACACGCCGCGACCACGCCGGAACACGTGACTGAACTGGCGTGTCGCTTCGCCCACGGTCGGCGTGTAGACAATCGGCATCAGGTGCTCGAGATCGTCCATCAGCACCCGATAAAACAGATTCTCGTTGCGATCATGCAGTTCCGCCAATTCGACGTACTTGTTCATCGGCTCGTTCAGACGACTCAAAAACTGGCAGAATCGCGCCGCCTGCTCGTCCATGGTGTTGACTCGTGTGGGCAGCAGACCGTCGAGCCCGAACTCGAGCCGCTCATCCTCCGGGAAGGCCGAGCCTTTGTTCAGCAGCGGATCACGGATCAGATCGTAGCCGCCACGCGAGATCGTCACCGGATTGTCGGGACTGGGAATCTGCCACAGGAACTTGGACACGGGTACTCTCCTTCAAATACGTGGATCCCGCGATGGAGATCATCGCTCTACGGTGGCGATTGAACTAGTCAAGTTGCGCTGACTTCACCACCATCATCTTCTCGATCTGCATGTCGTCGATCGTGTGCGGGATGCCGCCCACGCCCAGGCCAGACTGGCGAAGCCCGGCGAAGGGCATGCCGTCCACGCGGAATGCGGTGTGGTCATTGATCATCACCGCCGAGGCATCGAGACGGGTAAAGACACGCAGCGCCGTCTCCAGGTCAGCAGTGAATACCGCACCCTGAAACGCCACCGGCAGCGCGTTGGCGCGGGCGATAGCTGCATCCAGATCGTCGTAGGGGTAGACACAGACCACGGGCCCGAAGATCTCCTCGGTGCTGACCCGGGCGTCGTCGGGCGGTTGATAGAGCACGGTCGGCGCATAGCAGGTCTCTTCCAGCGCCTCGCCGCCGCACAGCACATCAGCGCCAGCGGCGCTGGCTTCCTCAACCCATTCGCCGACCCGGCGCACCTCCTGGGGCCGGATCAGCGGTCCCACCTCGGTTTCCTCCAGTGTCGGGTCACCGACGCGCAGCGCAGCCGCGTCCGCGGCCAGACGCCCGGCGAAATCCCGCGCGAGATCATGATGCGCGAAGACCCGCTGCACCGACACGCACACCTGACCGGCATGATAGAAGCCACCTTTGCTGACCGCGGTCACCGCGGCATCCAGATCGGCATCGGCCGCGATCAATAGCGGTGCGGCGCCGCCATGTTCCAACGCGCAGCGCGCGCCAGGCGCCAATTTCGAGCGCAACATCCAGCCGACCCGGGCGCTGCCGATAAACGAGAAAAATGCCACTCGCGCGTCGGTCACCAGCGCCTCGGCGGCCGCGATATCCGCCGCGATCAGAATCTGGGCCCAACCCTCGGCCAGACCGGCTTCGCTGAGGATCTGAACAAAACGCAAGCAGGACAGCGGCGTATCATCCGCCGGCTTCACCACGACCGGGCAGCCCGCCGCAATTGCTGCTGCGACCTGGTGAACAATCAGGTTGAGCGGATGATTAAATGCGCTAACCGCGACCACGGGCCCGATCGGTTCACGCCGGGTAAACGCCAGACGACCCGCCCCGGCCGCAGTGCCACCCATCGGCACCACCTCGCCCTGGTGACTACGGATCGCCTCGATACACAGACTCAGGCCATCGATGGCCCGGGCGACCTCGACCCGCGAGTCGAGCAGCGGCTTGCCGCCTTCGCGGGCCGCAAGCAGCGCCAGTTCTTCGGCCTGCTCCGACATTAACTCTGCGGCCCTTTCCAGCACGGCGACCCGGGCATGGATGGGGAGCCAGGCGTCGCGAGACCGGAACAGCCCGTCGGCAACGGCCAAGGCCGCCTCTACATGGCGAAGATCGCCGGTCTCCACTTCAGCGATCGCCTGCCCGTCGTATGGAGCGTTGACCGTTGCCACACCAGCCGCCGGGAGGTCTGTAGCGATCATCTGAGGATAACGGTCCATCGTGATACGTCCTTACATCGGCTGAGTAATTTCGCCGAGTCGTTTGGTCAGCGCAGGATTTTCTCGGTAATCGATCGGGATCACGACCAGGCTGGGCCCGGATTCCTCGAAGGCCTTCTCGAGAGTCGCCTGCAGGTCACGGCTGCGTGACACCAGGTGCCCGTTCCAGCCAAAGGCCTGGGCTAGACCAAGCCAGTCCGGATTGCCAAAAGACAGGTCGGTGTGACGCTTGAACTCATTGTCCTGTTTCCAGGCGATGAGACCGTAGCCGCCGTCCTCCCACACCATGGTGACAAAGTTGCTGCCGAGACGTCTGGCGGTCTCCATCTCCTGGACATTCATCAGGAAACCACCATCGCCGGCGACGGCCAGGATGCGGCGTTGCGGATACACCAGGCTGGCGGCGATCGCGCCGGGCAAGGCGAAACCCATGGAGCAGAAACCGTTCGGGATCAGACAGGTGTTGGGCTCGTGGCAGTGGTAGTGACGAGCGATCCACATTTTGTGGGCGCCCACATCCGACAACAGGATGTCTTCTGGCCCGAGGACCTGGCGGGCGTCCCAGAGCGCCTTCTGCGGCCGGATCAGACCTTCGGTATCGTCGTCCGCGTGGCGCGCCAGTTCCTCGCCCATGCGTTGACGCATATCGCGCTGCCCGTTGAGATCAAATTTCGGCGTCGGCTTGTTTTCGAGACGCTCGTTGAGCATCCACAGGGTGTGCGACAGATCGCCGATCAACTCCACCTCTGGCAGATAGTGCTCGTCGATTTCGGCGGGCAAAAAATCCGCATGGATGATGCGTTTGTCGCCGCCAGGATTCCACAGCTGCGGGTGGTATTCGACCATGTCGAAACCCAGGGCCACGACCAGATCGGCGTCATCGATGACCAGCGCGGGGAGATCCTTTGAGCCCAGTCCGATGGTGTACAGACAATAGTCCGCGTCATAGTCCACGACGCCTTTGGCCATAAAGGTACTGATCACGCCGATACCGGTGCGCTCGCAGAATGCTCTGAGCTGTTTGTGCGCCTGTTTGCGGATACAGCCATTGCCGGCGAGGATCACCGGCCGCTTTGCCGAGCAGATCAGGTCGAAGGCCCGATCGGCGATCTTGTCGTCCGGGACATAGCGTCGATACCGCCGAGGCTGCAGTGGCTTGGCCGAGGATTCTTGTTTGGCGATGTCTTCCGGCAGCTCGATATGCACCGCACCGGGTTTCTCGGTCCGCGCCAGGCGCACCGCCTTGCGCACGATTTCCGGGATGGTGTCGGCATGCAGGATGCTGGTGGCCCACTTGCTCACCGGCTCGAACATGGCCACCACGTCCATGATCTGGTGGGACTCCTTGTGCAGCCGCCGTGTCGATCCCTGGCCGGTCAGCACCAGCATCGGCGCCCGGTCCATATTCGCATCGGCGACACCGGTGATCAGGTTGGTGGCGCCGGGGCCGAGGGTGCCGAGACAGGCAGCCGGATTGCCGGTCAGGCGCCCGTAGACTTCCGCCATAAAGGCGGCACCCTGCTCATGGCGGGTCAGGACAAAGCGGATGCGCTCGGATTTCTCCAGCGACATCATGAAATCGGCGTTCTCTTCCCCGGGAACGCCAAAAATATACTCGACCCCTTCCTCCTCGAGGCATTGAACAAGAAGATCTGACGCTCTCAAGACACTCTCCGGATGCATCCAACAGGGCTGAACACAGTCCAGTATAGTCGGTGTGTCAACTGGCAATCGGCCTCGGAGGCGCAGATTTACTGGCTTTCCGGCGGCTCTACAGCTATTTTTCTTTCCTCATCGCCACCGGTGAATCGAGCCTGTCTGGGCCCGGGTCCGGGGGCCACAGCGAAGGAGCTGAACATGAATCTGATGGACATCCTCAACAGCGCCACGGGCGCCGGCGCGAACCAGGCCATCGCCGCCAACCTCGGTCTTGATCAAGGCCAGGCCAAGGCGGTCATGGACAAACTGATCCCGGCCCTGGGCGCGGGTCTGAAAAAGAATGCCGCCCAGCCCGGTGGCATGGAGGCGATGGTCAAAGCCCTGCAAAATGGTGGACACAGCCGTTATTTGAAGGATCCCGCGGCGCTGACCGGATCTGGCGGTATCCAGGACGGCAACGCCATCCTCGGTCACATCTTTGGCAGCAAGCAGATCAGCCGCGACGTCGCGGCCCGGGCGGCGGAGAGCACCGGCGTGGACTATGGTGTGATCAAACAGATGCTGCCGATGGTCGCCGCGACGCTGATGGGCGCCATGGGCCAGCAGAGCCAGTCCGCGGCCCGCAGCGGCGGCAATCCGGCCGGCCTGCTCGGCTCACTGCTGGACAGTGACGGTGACGGGTCCATGGCGGACGATCTGCTCGGCATGGCGGGCAAGTTTTTCGGCCGTTGAGCGGCCATCGGTTCTCGCAGTACGATTTATTCCAATAGGGAGCAACACAATGGGAATGTTCGATTTCATCGCCGACGTGGGCGACAAACTGTTTAGCAGCGACGAAGACGCCGCAGAGAAGATCCAAAAACAGCTCACCCAGGGCATGCCGGGAAAGATCTCAGACCTCAAGGTCGGATTCGATGATGGGGTGGTGACGCTGGCAGGCGAGTGCGATTGTGCGCGCAGCAAGCGCGTCGCGACCCTGACCGCCGGCAACAACCAGGGCGTAAAGGCGGTCAATGCAGACGGACTGACGGTAAAGGTCGCGGCCGCCGCAGCACCCGCCGAGGCGGCAGCGCCTGCGCCCGCGGTGGAAGAGGAAGAAGCCGGCGAGTACTACACCATCAAGTCCGGCGACACGCTGGGCGGCATCGCCAAGAAACATCTCGGCAACGCGATGGCCTACAAAAAGATTTTCGAGGCCAATCGTGAGGTGATCAAGGATCCGGACAAGATCTATCCGGGCCAGAAGATTTTTATCCCCAAGGACTGATCACCGACGCGGACAAGATGGCCGCCGGGTTGTCGGTACACACCGTCAGTCCGGCGGTCACTTTTTTTGACTAGCCCTTGTCCTCGTCTTTGCCGAACAGCGCATCCAGCTGCGCCAGAGGATCCCCGGCATCCGCAGTCGGTGTCGCACCGCCGTCTCCAAACAATTCCTCAAGACCCTGCTTTGCGGATGCCGCCGGGGAATCATCGGCCGGTTGCCAGGCCACCGCGCTCGGTTCCAGATAACCGCAAAAATTGGCCCGGGTCTTTTCGTGCACCGGCTCTGCCACGGGCTCCCGGCAGTCATTGGCCACGGTGGTGTCATAGAAACGGCACATGCGGCAGACGTGCAGCTCAGCCCCGCAAGCGGTGCACTCGGCCGTTCTCGACAGAGGCAGCGGTAACTCTTCAAGCGATGCGCCGCATTTCCAGCAGAGCAGATTATCGGGTATCACCCTGTCGCTCCCGTTCCGATTCCTGAATCCCCGGTGGAGGCTCTCCGGCGCCTCATGGGTGCAGCCTAGAATCCTCCGCTGCCGGCATCAAGTGCCCGCACCCAGGCGGAGACCCGGGCCGGGACCGTCGGATCCATCGACGCCATCCACCGCCTGCAGGGATTGCGGTAAACTGGCGCCCTCTCCGGAGGGCCTGTAGCTCAGTTGGTTAGAGCAGGGGACTCATAATCCCTTGGTCCCAGGTTCGAGTCCTGGCGGGCCCACCAATTTTCCTTGTCGGACAACCGGATACGTCGCTGTCGAAGGCGATGGGATCAGGGGATTGGGATCCCTTGGTCGGTATAGAGTGGCCGCGCCGGGGAGCCAAATTTCAAAGGAGGGTCGCCTGATCGCGGCCTTTTTTTCTCGGTGCTTGGTGTGTTCAGCTGTCGATCAGCCGCTTGTAGTATCGGTCGCATCGCATTGTCATGCTCTATCTGACTTTTCTAGTTCCGAGCGGATCTTCCTCCTTCCGCGCAAGGTGGCCTGTCCGCCAATCGAAATAAGATATCGCGAGGAAGATCGGGGCGGCGAGCAAAAAGAAAGAAATCTTGCTGTCATCGGGATGCGGCGTCGAGTACGTTTCTGAGAGCCATGCACCCAGTTCGAAAATGCCAGGGACGATGGCAATACATAGTCCAATCAGAAATTTAGTTTGAAAGCTAAATCTCAAAGCCACACCACAATGTGGGCATCTCAGATTATTCCAAGACCGCAGAGAAGCCCATTTCCAAAACGACATGACCCGCTTGTCACACCGGGGACACCTCACAGCACACCTCGTGAGTCACGCGATAATCGCCGACAAACGCTGACACCAATCAAGCTCGTCTCTAGCTCGGCACTTTCCGAAATCCGAGCGCGCATATCTAAAAGCATAGGCGACTCTGAAAGGAGACACATGAACGTCGAGCACCCTCACGCGAGCTGCCATTACGGAGCAACATGTGCGGCCTCGCGCGTGGTTGCTGACCGGCTGTCAAAGCTAATGATGCCGGTGTTGAGTTTCTTCGGTTATCAGCCTGCGCAGCCCCTTCAACCTAAGGAACCGAACACCGGCACGGTCGTCCACATAATCCCTTGGTCCCAGGTTCGAGTCCTGGCGGGCCCACCAATTTCCCTCCTGGACAACCAAGTACATGCATCGATTGCGATGCGATCAGGGTATTGGAATCCCTTGGCTGGCGATTCGGG